>Ga0209624_10000377_pt1 | contig 39461 bp, 33 predicted proteins | sample JacPinW_OM2H0_O1_FD_188565 | JGI IMG/M metagenome (GOLD analysis project Ga0209624, IMG submission 188565) | Forest soil microbial communities from Algoma, Ontario, Canada - Jack Pine, Ontario site 1_JW_OM2H0_O1 (SPAdes) (version 2) | ecosystem: Environmental > Terrestrial > Soil > Boreal...
TCACCGGCGGCAGCTTGACCCAGCCGATAATTCTCACGTCTGACGACTCCGGAAAGTTTGCCGCGCCCAATCTGACTCCTGGGAAATATGTGGTGCGGGTCGCCAAGACCGGCTTCGACGAACTCGTCACCACGGTGGATCTCAAGGGCGTGGCCGACCTCCCGCTTAATCTTACGATCGCCGCGCAACAAACTAGCGTCACCGTCACCGAGAAAAACACTGCATTTGCAAATTCGGATGCCGTCTATCGCCAACTCCGCGACATCGGCTTGTCCGAGACCTTCGTGTGCGAAAATTTCACACTTACCATGGACGTGGGGACCTTCCAGCTTAAATCCGGGACGATTACTCTTCTAAGCCCGGTCAACAGACTCATAACCGGAGCCATTTTTGTTGGTCACGGACATTTCACGCTAAAGCCGATCGACCAAATCAATACGCGGGAGATGATTCGCCGCACCGGTAACCCGACCACCGAGGAAGACTTTACCGAAGTCGTTTTTCGTTTCACGGGTAATCAGTATCCGCAATTCGCCGGCACGCTTATCACAAAGACGCAAACTCCCAGCGAGGCCGCCGCCGCGTTTCAGCATTGGAAAGATAGAGTTCGCCATCGTCACGAAATTCCCGAAGGTTTCACGCAAGGAATACTTGAAGGCGAAACCATCGATAACGTGGACGCCGACGTGCTCTCCTCAATCTACAATCTTAAGCATCCTCCGTTCTTCAACGCTTACATGCGCGGTACGCCGCACAAGGACCTGCGTTTTTTCATCCGCGCGCGCGTGGGAGCGCTGCCGCAAATGGATTCACCAGAGGAGGTAGCGCTCGTCAATTCCAACGGCGGGGAACTGGATGACGGCGTGTGGTACTCCAGTCATCTCGCATCCGAACTAAAGGCGCACACCGCTAACTCGCGCGAGGATAAACGCCTGTTTGCGACCAAGCGCTATAACATCGAAACGGTCATCGCGAAGAACGATCACTTGCACAGCCGCGCCATCATCACGTTTGAACCGTTGGTTCCCGGCGAGCGCGTATTGAAATTTGGACTTCTTCCCACTCTGCGCGTCGCGCGCGTAACCGACCAAAACGGCCAGGATATCCATTTCATTCAAGAAAACAAAAAGGAGGACGGCTCGTTCTACACCGTTCTAGACCAAGCCCCGGCCATGGGCCAAGAGCATTCGATCTCCGTCGAATACGCCGGGGACAAAGTTCTTGCCGACGCGGGCAACGGAAGTTACTACGTCAGCGCGCGTGAATCCTGGTATCCGAATCTGAACGGTTTCGGTGAAAAAGCGCTCTACGACCTTACCTTCAAAGTTCCGCCATCCAACGTGCTCATCAGTGTCGGCAAGCTCGAAGGGCAAACCACAGAAGCCGGATTCGCGGTATCGCACTGGGTCACGCCTGTTCCAGTCGCCGTGGCGGGCTTCAACTACGGCCAATACAAAAAAATCGAGCTTCCCGATACCATCACGCACTACAACATCTCGGGATACTATTTGACGGAATTGCCGGATAGTCTCAGGCGATTCCAAGGCGGCGCATTTGGCGCGTCACCCGCCTCCATGCAAAGCGGCGCGTTGGCTGCTATGTCACCGACTGCGATGACCAAGTTCGCCCTCGACCAAACTCGCGCACAGATGCAAGTCTGCACCATGTTTTTCGGTAAAGCACCGTACGACAACGTGTACATCACCGAACAGCCGAATTTCAACTTCGGACAATCGTGGCCCGGCCTGGTGTACCTGCCAATTTCTGCTTATATCGATTCCACGCAGCGTTGGATGCTGTTCGGACACATCGACACGAAGTTCACCGGGTTCGTCCAGGAAGTCACGCCGCACGAAGTGGCGCACCAGTGGTTCGGCCACGGCGTCACCTGGGCTTCCTACCACGATCTGTGGCTTTCCGAAGGCTTTGCGGAATTTGCCGCGGGATTGTTTCTGCAACAAGCGGTGGGTGTGAAGTGGCAAAAGGACTACATCGATTTCTGGGAGCGCCAGCGCGTGCGCATCCTCGAAAAAAATAATTTCGGCGTTTCACCCAACGACGCCGGCCCGCTCTGGCTGGGATTGCGCCTGCTCTCTCCGCGTTCTGCGCAAGCTTATCAGGGCGACACTTATTCCAAGGGCGCTTACGTCTTGCTCATGCTGCGTTCGCTTATGTATGACGATCGCGCACCTGGCGACAATCGAGAGCAGCCTTTCGTCGACATGATGCACGACTTCATGGAAACTCACCACGACTCGCCTGCCTCCACCGAATCATTCATAGCCATCGCTGAAAAGCATATGACCAAGCAGATGGATCTTCAGCGCAACGGCCATCTCGATTGGTTTTTCGAAGAGTGGGTCTATGGCACCCAGGTCCCCCACTACGATTTCAAATATCAATTGCAGCCGGCCGAAGGCGGCAAGACTAGAGTCCGCGCGGAAATCACGCAGAGCGCTGTGGACGAGCATTTCGCCATGCTCGTTCCTGTCTTCGGCGATTTTGGAAACGGAATGATCCGTTTGGGCCAGCTCGCCATAGGCGGAAATTCCACGCGCACGGTGGACTTCATCGTCGATCGCCAACCCAAGAAAGTAGCCCTAAACGCCTACAAAGACATCCTAGAGCGCTAAACGCAGTCTGCAGCGGCGCTGCGGTATTTGAAGCATAGAAGCATCTAAAGGGTTGAAGCATCATGTGAAAGGTTTGGCTCCAGGGGCTAGATTCGAACTAGCAACCCTTCGGTTAACAGCGTAGGTTGCAAAAAATCTAAGCACCTTATCTGGTGTCGCTTGCAAGAAATCGGGAACCATTTTGCTTATTTACGCGCACCCAATTCTGCCACCCAGACCCTGAATAGAAACGTGCGTACCAACCGTCTAGCAGCACGAAAGGCAGATGAGTGATACGCTTCGTCACCCAGGGGGTGAAAGGCGTTGTGCTAAAAAACGAAAATGAACTCTCTGAATTAGCGGCTGAATCGCTGCTGAGCACGCCAGTCGTTAAGATTCGAGACGTGAACTGTCGGGGCAGCTGCCGACACCAGAGTCGGGAAGAGTTCGCGACCGCTACAGAACTGGTGTTTCCGTATCGCGGCGTCTATGTGCGTCATCTTGGGCTTGATCAGGCCGTAGCCGAGGCGAACCAAGTGCTGTTTTTCAACAGCACCGAAGGCTACCGGGTCAGCCATCCCGTGTCGGGTGGCGATGCCAGTCTGTCGCTGGCCATCAGTGAACCACAGTTGCGTGAACTGGCGCCAGCTGCTTTTCTGCGCGATAGCCCGACCTTCGCGTTTCGGCGGCAACGTCTACGGATTGACGCCCGATCTCAAGCGCTCGCTGCGCTGTTGCGGCACAGCCTACGCCAAAACATCGCGGAACCTTTGGAAGCAGAGAGCCTGGCTTTGACCCTAGTGCAGCGGGCTCTGGGGGCTCGCACGACTCACGCAGCTGGTGCCAGTATCGGGCGGCAGCGCTTGGTGGACCGGGCCAAGATCCTGCTGGCAAGCGATCTGGGGCGACGCTGGACGTTGACCGAGATCGCAGCCGAAGTACGCGGCTCCCCGGTTTATCTCACACAGGTCTTCCAACAAGTGGAAGGTCTGCCCTTGTATCGCTATCAGTTGCGACTTCGATTGGCGCGTGCGCTGGATCTTATTGCTCAATATGATGACCTGACAGCCCTGAGCCTGGACCTCGGCTTTTCTAGCCACAGCCACTTCAGCGCCGCCTTTCGCAGAGCTTACGGCCGTTCGCCCTCCGAGTTTAGACAATCCGCCCGGGTTCGTTAAAACCTATCCCAGCAAATCGCTAAAGATTCTGACAGCGCCTCGCTCTTCTTGCGTGGCCTACTGATCACGGCCACATTTCGGGTATTCGAGGAGAGAGATTTGATGACTGCTAAAACGTGTGCGGCTTGCGACTGCGAACTAGATGCGAGTTTCATCAAGGTCAAAATCGGCGGCAAGACGGTCGAGGTGTGTTGCGACGACTGTGCGCAAAAACTGAAAGAAGCGCATGGCTCAGCGGCGACGTCGAGGAAAAGGTGAGCAATGAACAAGAACAAAGTGGACGGAGGTGTTCGTGAGAAGTGCTGGCAGACCGTGCGGCCTTTCGCAGCACTGCTGGTCGGAGCGCTAATTGTTGGCCCTTATTTGGTTGGGTCCATGCTGGCTCAAGCAACCACGGACGCGCCTGTGACGCCGTTCATTCGAGTCTCGGAGGGATTCGTCATGAACGCAAAGAAATCATCGCCGATTCACCGTAGCGTACAGACCCCTTCGGGCCGCATCAGCTATACGGAGCAGGGCACGGGATCGGTCGCATTGTTCGTACATGGCGTATTGCTGAACGGCTATCTGTGGCGTCATCAGCTGGCGGATTTGTCCGACATCCGGCGCTGTATAGCCGTGGACCTGCTGGCGCATGGCGACACTGAGATTGCGCCGGATCAGGACGTATCCGTGACCGCTAATGCCAAGATGCTCAAGGAACTTCTCGATGCGTTGAACATCGATCAGGTGGATCTTGTCGGTAACGACAGCGGCGGCGGTATTGCACAGATTTTCGCCGCATTGTACCCGGAGCGCATCCGCAGCCTCACCCTCACGGACTGCGACACCCATGACAACTGGCCGCCCCAAGCCTTCAAGCCCTTCCTGGAGATGGCGGCCGCCGGAGGTTTACGTGGAACGCTTGAGGCCATGTTGTCGGATAAGAGCGTCTATCGATCGCCGCAAGCTCTGGGACCGGCGTATGAACACCCGGAACAGGTGAGTGACGGCAGCATCGAACAATATCTGCGTCCGTTCCTCAGAACCGAACAGCGCACGCGTGACTTGCAACGCTTCCTCGCAGCCTTCGACAACAAGCAAACCCTAGCTATTGAAGCACGGCTGAAGACACTGAAAGCGCCGACGTTGATCGTCTGGGGAACGGACGACGTATATTTCGACGTCAAATGGTCGCATTGGCTGGCCGACAACATTCCCGGCACTCGGCGGCGCGTCGAGTTCAAGGGCGCCAGGGTTTTCTTCCCGGAGGAACGCTGGGAAGAGTTCAACACGGAACTTCGCGCACACTGGCTGGCGGCACAACAGAAGTCGGCGTCATGACAGCCGCAAGCGCTTCGCACTCGCCAGTCTATTAGGAGAAAAGAATGGGCGATCAGGCTCACAAAACCGAGCAATTCCGGGCGCTGCATATTCCGGGAAAGCCGCTCGTGCTTTTCAATATCTGGGATGCTGGCAGCGCCAGAGCGGTCGCCGCAGGAGGAGCCAAGGCGATTGCGACGAGCAGTTGGTCTGTCGCTAATGCAAATGGTTTCGTCGATGGCGAGCGGATCCCGCTGGCCCTAGCAATTGAGAATTTGCGGCGGATCGTGGGCGCGACGGACTTACCTGTGACGGTCGATCTGGAAAGCGGCTATGGCGACACCTCAGAAGTGGTCGGCGAAACGATCGGTCTGGCGATCGACGCGGGCGCCGTAGGCTGTAACTTGGAAGACAGTTTTCCGGAAAATGGAAAGCTCCGCGAGACACCCGATCAGGTCGGCCGCATCCGGCGCGCTCGGCAGACAGCCGATGCAACCAGTATCCGTTTCTTCATCAATGCGCGCATCGATGTCTTTTTCCAGCGACCTCCAGAGCAGCATGACGATGCCATGGTCGTCGAGGTGATCGCTCGAGCGCGCGCATATGCGGAAGCCGGCGCAGACGGGCTCTTCGCGCCCGGTCTGGCGGATATCGCTCTGATCGCCCGCCTCGCCAAAGCGTCTCCGCTCCCGGTGAACATCATGATCGGCGACGCCACCCCACCAGTGCATGCATTAGCGAAGCACGGCATCGCAAGGGCGAGCCATGGCCCCCGCCCTTACCTGATTGCGATGAAGACGCTGGAGGATGGGGCGCGCGGCACAGCAGCCTGAAGCACCCTAGAAGCATTCAGTAGTCAACCTAATACTCTCCGCGGTTTCAAATAGTTTAAAAACGGGAGGTTAACTTCCGCGCCGAAGATTTGGACCACCGCCTCTCGGCGGACAAACACGGCTGAGAATTCGAAATGCCCTCTCTGGTATTGGTTAAAAAAAGCTCAGATATAGAAACCTTGCGACAAAGTCGATGCTGCGCCCAAACGCCATGAATGACATTTATACAAGGCTGTTGTGGAGACTGTGTAAGCCGCTGAAACTAAAAGGAAGATTTGGCTCCCCGGGCTAGATTCGAACTAGCAACCCTTCGGTTAACAGTTGCAGCGCATCATTTTCCCATTGAGTGCAATGGTTTGCTATGGTGTTTATTTTCCACGCCAGTAGAGGCTTATCGGGCTGTCGTCCATGACTACGATGTACGACAGTTTCCTACCAAGGGTGGGCACAAAATTGGGCACAATTTTGCGGGCTGAGAATCTTAGCTTTCTTAACATCCGCGGGTGTCGTTTTCAGCTGGTCTCAGCGACTGTGAAAGGCATTTGAGGCAGAGGTGCTCGCCTTCTCCGTTGAGATTCAAAGATAGTTACCAAACCACTCATCATTGACCTCAACTATCTCTCGGTCTTAACTCTTAGACCGAGTCCGAGTTCTTTCATCGTTTCAGCGAGTTGTTCTCCATCAACGAGATCAATTGGTGGCGCACCCGACTGCAAACTACTCATCCTAATCTGCACCGATAACTGAGCAAAATCCTGCGGCCGCCGCCGGTTAACAACGATTCTCATTGGCGAATCCTCAGTTGTCTTCTCCGTGAGAGTGCTGGCAGAGGCGTCGCAGCGAGCAATCGTTCAACAGCTTGAAACACCTTAGTTTCAGATAATGTTGACATCCGCCCTCCCGAACATACATGGCGATGCGGTGACCATCTGAATCCCCATTCGTCAGGACTTGTTGGCCCGAAAATGCCCACTCCTGGCACACGGAAAAGGTCGGCGGCATGAAGCATCACTGAATCAATTCCGATAAATAGATCGGATGAGGCGACCAACAGAGCTGACGTCGCGAGCGGTAACCCGTAAGCGGGAATGACACGGCCTCCGTGATGACCCCGGTCGAGTTCCATGTCAACTGTTCCGACGACGACAACCAGAAAATCCGGCTGTCGCTGCAGAAACATATCGAGTAATTTTGCAAAACGTCGAGCCGGCCACATCTTCTGCATTTTGGTGTCTGCATGAATAGCGAGCACTCGAAATCTCGATGGGAATGCCCGCCACACGCGTCGCGCTTGTTTAACAAAATGAAGCGGGAAAACCGGCGCCTCAGAGAACTCATCAAGTCTGAGACCCCGATCTAACGCGCGAACGACGTCGAATCCGAGATCGGCAGAGTGCTTTCTGCAATTCAGCCTAACTTGCCGTCCAAACTCTTGGAAAAAGCCTACGGAAAGGTTAGGGGCCAGGCATTGCAAGAGTCGGTCAACGGAAGAGGAATGCCACGGATTCAGAGAGATCAGCAGATCGCACGGTCCTACTTTTTCGGCGACCCAATCCGCATCAAACTGCCTCTTTCCCCTGATCGTCGTCATAGACACTTCACAGATCATTTTGAACTGAATCCCGTGAAAGAAAATCCGACCGAACCCACGCTGGCATATGAGTGTCAGGCGTCCTGGAAACAGATCGGCGACAGCCCGCACTGCGGGTAAGTTCAGGAAGTGATCCCCAAATCCATTCGAAAACAGTAGCGCCGGAAAGCGTGCGTGAAGTAATGCGGGCTGCTCAGACATAGTGCTGCATGTGAGCAAGAAGCTTGAGTATGTCGGCGCACCAAACTGAGGGATTATTGAATCCCATGGCTCGAGAATACCGGTGCGGCAAATATCCACCGCCGCAGATTTTCCGTTCCAGACATTGTTCGCAGATTGGAGAGACTGGGATGCCGTGATGAACCAAGTTATGAACCAGCGGTAGGCCACGCTCTAGATCATCGAATCCATCATGCTCGATGTTTAAACCGCTCTGCTGTATTCCGCCTTCGCATACGCGAAGGGCGTCCAGAGCTTCGATCGAGCCGTCTGTCTCGATGATCAAGTATCCCATTTGCGGGTTCCCAAAAGCGTCGGTAACACCGCGCCCCCCCATCATTGTCCGCAATAGATCGCTAAAGGTTCGAATCCTGACCTTTGGATCATCTTCCCTCATCCATTCGTCAAAAATTGGCAGCAGATAGTCTGCGATCGGTGTCGGCCCGTGCTGGCCATACCACATCGCCTTATTATCGTGCGACACATCTGGTAAGAGAAAGTCCATGTCGGTGATACCAAGATCACGAAAGAATCTGTATACGCGCAGGCCCGACTGTCCCGGGTTGATCACGCATAGGACAAAAACCCGAAGACCGGCCTGCTGCAACTTTAGCAACCCACCAAGTGTCGCGCGGTGCGAACCCTTCCCACCGTGGTCGACCCTGACTAAATCGTGAACGTCAGCTGGACCGTCTAGGCTAATTCCGACGTGAACCTTGTGGCGTATAAGCACTTCGGTCCAAGTGTCGTCGATTAGGACTGCGTTCGTCTGAATGGAAAGCCTTTTGAGATATTCACCCAAAATATTCTTCGCGCGATGCGCCAACTGATCAAACCGATCCGGCCCCACAAGTGTCGGCTCGCCTCCGTGAAACGTGATACCCATGCGGTGTTGGTCGCGTCGCGCGCAATAGTGGCGGACCGCCAAGAGCGCGTGGTGATACGTCTCATCGCTTATGAATCGTGGTTTATCTCGAAAACTTTGATCCTCGTGTTTGTAGACGTAACAATAGCTGCAGTTCAGGTTGCAGCGGGCGGCGAGCTTAATGACGATGTTATCGATACGGCCGGTCATACATTAATCGAGCCTCGATGCAAGGGGCTGCCACAGCGCATCACCTAGTGGTGTCAGTCTGTTCGCGCTGGCCAGCGTGTCCTGGAGTCGCTGAACCTGCGGCGCTAACTGGGCTTCGTGTCTTTCGCAGTATCCGGCGTCACTGAGCCCCTTTTGGCGACACAACCTGTAAAAGAGAAGAACGTTTCCAAAAGCATGGTGGGCGAGGAGAATCATGCGAATAGGACGTTTCGTTCGTTTGATTGGCGAGTAAAATAACTTTGAGGATCCATCATCCAAGGCACCGCAACGGGAAAGAAGATAGAAGTATTGGTGCGTAGCTTCATGGATCAACATCTCCGCTATCGCGACGGGCGGGCAATGAATTGAGAGGTAGACAGTTCCGGGGTGATCTTGATCGCTGCCACTGACAATTGTATTTCGTCTTGATTTAACCGGAATGATCATTCGGAGCACACGGCCCACCCATGGCGAGTAAATCGGAGCGAATTGCGTAAGCAGGTCAAGCGCGCGCAGAAGTTTGTGCTGGGCGAAGTCTATAGAAGTAGACTTCAGTTTCGGGACATTATGGAGCGTAAGTGTATCGACCGCTTCGCCAAAAGCAAGAATGTACCGGTGACCATCCTTATCGATCGTGGAAAGCGCGTTTAGGCCGTCCGATTGCCAGCCGCCTTTCGACCGACGGATTTTAATCCTCTGCTTGCACGCACGGTTTCTGTAGAGGATCGTAGCCCCCGCGCGCGTGCCCGTAACCCTGATCCAAGAAGCTCTTGGCAAGATGACATTATCCCAATGCAACCGAACAGGTGTCTCCAGTTCAATCTCCCATTCACCCTGCTGTCCGCACGCCAACATTCGCATACCGAGGGTTGCAGCCGTTCGCGTGAGTCCAGATGTGGGCAGGTCCCGGACTGCACGTCGAACTAGCCCGAAAGAATCGTCCCATACGGTATCGAAGCTCCATCGTTCCTCAAGGCACTCGTGGAGGAAGTGCAGGAGTTCACGGCTCTGGGAATCCCAATGTCTGCGACAACGGTCCACAAATCGCTCCGCAAAGCCATGGGCATACTCTACGGCGACGGTTTCGAGAAACTTGCCGTTGAGAAACTCATATGGGGAGGAAAAGCCGCGATAGATGGCATCCTTTGGGAGCACCTTAGACCTTCTGAACTCCAAGTAATCAAAATTCCGGTATTTTTACGGTGACCTATTTCATTATTCCTTAACAAACACACTGCTAAGGTGATCGCCCTTCGAATGGCCGACTCCGGCGAGCAGATCTTTTTTTCCGGCTTTCACCTCCGACGCAATTTGCCGAAGAATTCGGGACTTGATGGGCGTCGAACGTGTTCTCTTCTTCTTTTTCATGATGCCTCTCCTCTCAGATCGAAAACCTTCACGAAACACATTAGGTAATGGACTCCGAATATCAAGTGGAGGCTGTATATATGTCCTAAACACGTCCATGTCAAATGAATACTTGGTGTCTTTAAGGGCTGGCTCCATTTGGGATTTAGCTTCTTAAAGTTGTTCTTGCAATGGTAGGTCTGTTCACTCGTTCTTATAGAGGCTTCACATTCCGTGTTTGCAGCCTTTCGCCCAAAGCTCTGTTTTCACGGAAGGAATGTGTCGGGATGGTTTGGTCTGAGTTTGACCCCACCCAACCCGTAGGTGGCTGGCGTACCGCGTGGCGGACTTTGACAAAAGAGGCTGGGCTTGAGGGGTCTCCGATTCCACGATCTACGCCATACCGCCATTTCCGCACTGGCTAAGCCGAACCTAGTACGGGAATAGCTTGGCAATTATTGCTTGATGTTCTTCCGCCGCCGCCCGTTGATCGGGCGCCTTTAGGATTGGGCGGCCAACAACGATGTAATCTGCTCCGTTTTTGAATGCACCTTCAGCGGTTACGATCCTTTTTTGATCATCCATCGGAACTGTACTATTCGAGCCGGGGCGTATCCCTGGCGTAACAATGAGGAACTTACCATCTAGCCTATTCCTTAGCTGATGGGCTTCCATGCCAGATGAAATCACTCCGTCGCAACCCAACTCGATAGCCTTCTTCGCCCTGCCAAAAACGATTTCCTCAATAGGTAGATTGAATCCTTGCGCATCCATGTCTGCCTGATTCAGGCTAGTTAAAACCGTCACAGCTAATACCTTAGTTCCGTTTTTTTCTTCAACAGCAGCCTTGAGAGCTTCCTCATTGACAAAGTGAACGGAGACAAATTCTATCTTCCATTTTTTCAATTGCTTCATCGCGCTTCTGATGGTCTCTGCAATATCAAACATCTTCGTATCGGCGAATATCAGTTTGTCTTTCTTGGTTAACCACTCGGCTAATCTGAAATAGTCACCCGACATCAGCAGCTCAAGTCCGATTTTATAGAACACTACGGAGTCGTCTAACCGTTCGACAATTTTCACGGCTTCATCGAAAGAAGGCACATCAAGAGCGACGATGAGCCGCTGGCGCGCTGGAATGATATTCTGAGAGAAAAAGCTCGTATTGGGCTGATTCATCGAGACGCTATTATTTCCTGAGCCGGATTTTTCTTGTTGGCATCCACGTTCGTTCGAGGAAACGGGCTCCAGAGTAACACTTTGCGGCTCGGTCTGCCATCTTGCTTGCGCCATGCCTCCCCCCAGTATCACCGTCCCGAAGTGTTAGTAATTCTGTGCACCATACTCACGCTGTTCTGAACTAATGTCAAGAAATCTTGATATATAATATATACGTATTTCTTGACATTCCATCACAGGCTTAAGAGAATCGAGAAACTGTGGCAGATGAGAAGGCATGGCGAGAAAAGATGGGTGAGGCCATTCGCCAAGCGCGAAAACAGATGCGTCCCCGTGTTACCCAACATCAGCTCGCGGACCGAATTGGCGTCAGTCTAACAACAATGGGCGATTATGAGAGGGGCAAGACGACTCCAAGAGGTTATGAGCTTGCTGCGATCTGCAGAATTGTCGGCCCTCTAATATTCCTCGTTGGCGGCCAAAAAACCGTTATTGCCTGCGACGAGTCGGTTTTGAGGCCAAGATCTGTTGGAAAGCAATTCCACCTGGAATTGGGGCTATCGTGCGAGTCACAAGACGGTATGCTACGAAAGGTCAAGACAAGTCGCGCGAAGAACAAGCTAATCGTGGACGCGGTCCTGTCTGCCTAAGCTCGTATCGTTCAGAAAACGCTCCTCTTCGGGTCCTCCTAATTTCTCGACGAATTAGAATCGGGCGACGGCAATGGGGGCAAGCCAAGCTCTTCGAGAAATTTATTGTGTTTAATCGTCGCCCCTTGGATTGTGTTCTCGATTATTTCCAATACGCCATGAGTCGCCGCCAAGTCGATTTCTGATTCAGCTGTTGCGGTGCTGATGTAGCGGGATATGTTCAGGTTGTAGCCTTCCTCTTTAATCCGCTCCATCGGGATTCGTTTCGAATAACGCGCCTCTTCTTTACGGAATTGGTAGGTCTCAACAATTTTATCGATGTCTTCGTCCCGGAGGCGGTTCTGGCGTTTGCTTTTCTCGAAGTGCTCGCTGGCGTTGATGAAGAGCACGTCGTCCGGCTTCTTGCATTTTTTGAGCACCAGTATGCACACCGGGATGCCGGTGGAATAAAACAAATTGGCGGGCAGCCCGATGACCGTATCAATGTTCCCATCCGTGAGCAGCTTAGTGCGGATTCGCTCTTCCGCTCCACCACGAAATAGCACGCCATGGGGTAGAATAATGGCCATGACGCCTTCGTCCTTCAGGTAATGGAAACCGTGCAATAAAAAAGCGAAATCAGCGGCGGATTTGGGTGCCAGTCCGTAATTCTTGAAGCGCACATCCTCGCCAATGGTTTCAGTGGGTTCCCATCGGTAGCTGAACGGCGGATTCGCCACCACGGCATCGAAATAAGGTTTCCTGGCGGGGTTTGGCTCGCGCAACATTTCCCAATCGTTCTTGAGCGAGTCGCCGTGGAAGATTTCAAATTCCGAATCCTTCACCCCGTGCAACAACATATTCATACGCGCCAGATTGTAAGTGGTGATGTTGCTTTCCTGTCCGTAGATTTTGCCAATGCCGTGCGGCCCCATGCGCTTGCGCACATTAAGGAGCAGCGAACCGGAACCGCAGGCAAAGTCCAAAACACGATCCAGCTTAGCTTTCTTTCCCGTTTTCGGCTCCTGGCTGTCCAGCGTGACGATGCCAGACAAAATACTAGAAATCTGCTGCGGCGTGTAAAACTCGCCCGCCTTCTTGCCGGAACCGGCGGCAAACTGGCCAATCAGATATTCATAGGCATCGCCCAACGTGTCGGCGTCGGTGGAAAATTGCGTCAACCCCTCGGCGATCTTTTGAATAATGGTGCAGAGCTTGGCGTTGCGCTCTTCGTATTTTTTGCCGAGTTTGTCCGACGCCAGATTGATCTCGGAAAACAGGCCTTGAAAAGTGCTTTGGAAAGACTCCGTCTCGATATATTTGAAGGCTGCTTGCAGCGTGTTGAGCAGTTCTCCATTCTGCGTGCGGGCCAGATTGGCAATGCTGGCCCACAGGTGATCCGGTTTGATGACATAGTGCACCTTGCGGCGCATCTGCTTCTCGAAATCGGCCACGTCATCAGGATTGTTGGCATACCAAATGGCCAGCGGCACACGGCGGCCGTCGCCCTCGACCTGAGGATAATCCCGCCCCAGTTCTTTTTGCGCGGCCGCCTCGTAATTGTCTGACAGGTAGCGTAGGAACAGGAACGACAGCATGTAGTCGCGGAAATCGTCCGCATTCATCGCTCCGCGCAGGTCGTCGGCAATGCGCCAAAGGGTTTTGCCCAGTTGTGTTTTATCTCGGTCGGTCATGGTGAGCTATGCGTGCAGAACAAATTTATATTTCTCCTTAAGCCCGTTGAAAACATCATCAAATATCCTTTTGCTATCCGGAACCAACTCATCAGATTCGTAGTAATAAACATTCTTGTGAGTAAGCGTGTTGATAATGTTATTAATCTCATTGGGATCCTCGATTCCTATCTGTCCGAGGACATAACTTGGCCTTCCAACTCCGAGAAAGGAAGAGACGTTTTCAATCGCCTGTCGAAGTAGGGCAAAATGAAAGGATTTGACGTTGTTTTCTTTTTGAGCCTGTTCCAAGACCTGAAGCACTCGCAAATGGTACAGAAAAACGTCGTTTTTTTCTCTTTCCAACGTTAATTCACCAGATTTGTTGCTTAATAAGTAGAGCTTTGTCTGCTTCTTGAACTTGTCAGCCTTTTCGCCCTTTGTGAGCCAGTCTGCAAGAATCGAAATCAGACCAATATGATGGGTCGTAATAATGATCCTCCGTTTCTCAAAATGGTTCTGAATTAAATCAAACAAAGTCGTGGCGGTGACGAAGATATTGTGGTCGTCCAAGCTTGAGACTGGATCATCAATGAAAAAATGCGCCGATTGTTTGTCAGCCCAGCCTTCCACATCGAAGAGTGCCAGAAAAAAGCACCAAACAAATACACGCTCTTCACCTCTCGAAATCTTTATGTATTTCAATTCTTTGGGATCGGCGTCAGTTGGAAAAAATGTTATGAATTCAATTCCCTTTTCAACGTCCTTGTGTAGGGTGAACTCAAAATCGTATTTGGGTCTATACGGTTTCAGTTTTTTCCGCATGCTTTCCTCATTAAACAGACTGTGAAATCTGCTTAAGCTGCTTTGCCTTACGTGCAGCCGTATCTCACCATCCTCATTTTCGTCGCCATTGTCCCAGACAAAGATATCCTCGCTGTAGGCGTTGTAATAAACGCCGGCGTGAGCCCCATCGCCGTCTTTGGTGGCGTCCTTGTAGATTACGGAAAGCCTTGTTTTGCCAATGGCGTTGAAAGCGTAGATAAGAATAATTTTCTCGTCCGCGGCCTCAATTTGTTTGGCGATTTCATGATGCGTCATGAGTGTTCTCCGGGAGCGGAAAAAGCTGCTGCATCAGTCCTTTTTTGTGGGTCTTGAGGGCTTCGAGCGTTTCCGTTTGGGCGGTGATTAGCTCGTCAAACGACGACAGGCAGGCCGAGATTTTTTGTTGCTCGGCGATGTCATTAGGATAGGAGAAAGGAAGTCCCTTGATCAGTCCTTGGCTCAAGTTTTCCTGTCCGCCGCTGTTGCTTAGTCCTCGCATCTCGTCGTAGCGCCCCGCCAAGTTCAGAAATACAAAATACGGGTCTATATCTTCCCGAGGAAGGATTGCGGCACATGCTTGATTGGTTGTTGCTTCAATTCCCAGCAGCGCGACTTTACCGCGCGTCTTCCCTTGACCATACATCGCAACTAAGACGGTCTTCTCTTCAAATAATTTAGCAGACGAGTTTTTTAATCCCATTTCACTAATGAATTCATCTGAATTACAAATGACGTTAAAATCTACTAGCGAGGTTGTTATCCATGGAATCTTTCCATTCCAATATTCTTTCACTGAACGTTCAGGCGTGCCCCCTGAACTTGTCTCGAAGATATTTCCTAATGAACCACTAATCCATTCGGGTGAGTCTTGGAATTCGGGGAAGCGGAGGCGGGGGAGGGTTTCGCCTTCGTGGGGGAAAAGATGCCGCATCAGCCCTCTTTTATGGGCCTTGAGCGCGTCAAGTTTTTGGCCGTGGGAGTCAATTAGCTCGTCGAGCGAAGTCAGGCACGTGGCGATCTTTTGTTGTTCTGCCTTTTCTGGAGGGTAACAGATTTCAATATTCGATAGCCTTGTAGGCGACACACCAAATACTTTCACTCCTTGCGCTTCCTTTTTAATTTGATTCCGAATCCTTGCCGATTTGAACAGATGCCCACCAAATCCGATTATCAGGATTTTACGTTTTTGCCGGGCCAAAATCGTGTGCATCCCTGAAAGCAATCGCTCATCGTTTAGCGCAACGATCTCAATGCTTTTCCCAACATCTTCCAAATCTTCTGATGCGTCGGCAAATATCACGTCGCCTTCAATGCAATAGTTGTCGGGGTGAATTGTTTGTAACGATTCCGAAGGATTTATAAATGGGACTTTTTCTTTACAAATATCAAACAAGCTAGGGTATTTCGTATGGATGTCGCCGTAGTGGATGTTTTTTACGGTTCCACTTTCGTAGTTCAACTGGTCTCTTGAAAACGAATTTGTTCCTTTGAACGAATACACCTCGCCCATTGCTTCGTTCTCCCACCCTGGCGCATTCCGGAACTCCGGAAAGCGCACCTTAGGTTTCAATTCCCGTTTGCTGCCTTGCTTTATAGTCATCTCCTCCGCCTTATTGCTCATAGGCGCTCAGCCCTGAGATTTCGCGCCCTTGGGCTCGTTTGTTGAGCAAGGGAACGAGGTCTTCCATGAGCGTGAGTTCCTTTTCTCGTCGAGTTTTCCAGTTGAGCCCGAGCGGTTCCATGAGGTCGGTTAGCTGTTCACCGTCGAAAATCATGCGTTGCAGGGTGCCATCGACAAAGCTTTGCAGCGAGGCAACGACCAGCCCGTGCTTCCCGGCGATGGCGGCGATTTCCTGTGCATTCTTCTCCGCCTTGAAACTCTGGTAGCCGTCGCGAATGTCTTTTTCGCTCAAACCTTCGCCCACCTTGAGAGTGTTGATGTATGCGGCAATTTCGTCGCGCTCATCCATGAACTTGGCATCGGACTGAATGAGGCCGATGAGCTGTTCGCGGCTCATCTTCTGCTTGCCCGGTGCCTGCGCGGAGTAGCGGGCAATCAGCGCCATGATGTAGTCGTAATCAATGACGGCGGAAGCAAAGAGAACGAATTCAAAATCCAGTTGCTGCACTTCCGGGCTGGCCTGGTCGTCGCCCTTCCTCTGCTGCTCTTTAAGGCGCTGGGCGGTTTCCAGATAGACGCCACGGAAAGCGTTAAGCTCTTCTTTCGGCAAAACCTGCTCGATAGTTTTTTTGTTTTCCTCGGTGAGATCGGTGTATTGGTCGAGCTGGGTTTTCAGCCGCTGCACTTCCTTGAAATGGTTAATAAAAGCGCTGCGCGCATCGTCGCCCTTGAGGTTGGGCACTGCTTCCGGTTTGCAGGTCAGGCCCTGGGATTTCATGAAATCATCCAGCCTCTTGACGGAACTTTGCAATTTCTCAATAACTTTTGGAGCTTTGTCCACGAGCCAGATTTCGCGGGCGCGATCAATTTTCTCACCGGAGAAAAGGGCAATGGCCTCATTGACGGCGTCCTGCTGCTGGCGGAAGTCGAGGATATTGCCGTAGGGCTTGGTGCCATTTAGCACGCGATTGGTGCGGGAGAAGGCCTGAATCATCGCGTGGTGCTTGAGATTCTTGTCCACATAGAGCGTGTTCAAGTATTTGGAATCAAAGCCGGTGAGCAACATGTCCACCACGATTATGATGTCGATTTTTTCTTTGCCCTTGAGGGGCATGTCCTGATTAGGAAATTGCTGATCTTTGATGCGCTTTTGCACATCTTGGTAGTAGAGATCGAATTCGTTGATGTTGTAATTGGTGCCAAAGCGGGTGTCGTAGTCGGCGATGATGGCCTTGAGCGCATCCTTTTTCTTCTCCGGTTCCTGTTCGTTGTCGGCCTTTTCCTGCGGCAGGTCTTCCTGAATCTGCTGCACGTCCTTGTTGCCCTCGGCGGGTGGCGAGAACACGCAGGCGATGTTCAGCGGCTGAAACGCGGAGTCCGATTTCTTTTTTTCGTCCTGTAGCGACTTGAACAGATTGAAGTATTCGATGGCATCGTTGATAGAGGCGGTAGCCAGAGTGGCGTTGAACCTGCGTCCGCCGGTGGCGGCGTCGTGCTTGTCCAAAATCGCCTCGACGATGGCTTGCTTTGCCAAGGTCTCACCTTGCTTGGGCACGTTTTGGCCTTCCGGTTTGTAGTAATCAATGTGGAAGCGCAGGACATTACGGTCGTCAATGGCGTGGGTGATGGTGTAAGCGTGCAGTTCCCTCTGAAAGATGTCGGCAGTGGTCTTGAGGGAGGCCTGCTGACCATCTATTTGCTGATAGGAGGCATTCTGCTCAAAGATCGGCGTGCCGGTGAACCCGAAAAGCTGTGAGTTGGGGAAGAATTCTTTGATGGCTTTGTGGTTCTCGCCGAATTGCGAGCGGTGGCATTCGTCGAAGATGAACACCATTCGCCGGCTGCGCAGCGGTTCCAACTGTTCCTTGTAGGTCGCCTTGCCTTGCTTCTTATTTTCCTTGTTGCGCTTGCTGTTTTCGTCCAAGGCCAGGCCGAGCTTCTGGATGGTGCTGACGATCACCTTGTCGGCGTAGTCGTCGGAGAGGAGCCGTCGCACCAAGGCGCCGGTGTGTGTATTTTCCTCGACGCAGCCTTCCTGAAACCGGTTGAATTCCTCCCGCGTCTGCCGGTCGAGGTCCTTGCGGTCCACGACAAACACGCATTTTTCGATGTCGGGGTTGTCCTTGAGCAGAGTGGAGGCCTTGAAAGAGGTGAGCGTCTTGCCGCTGCCGGTGGTGTGCCAGATATATCCGTTGCCGCAATTCTCGTGAATGCAATCCACGATGGCCTTGACTGCATAGATCTGATACGGACGCATCATCATCAGCTTTTGCTCGCTGGCAATCAGCACCATGTAGCGGCTGATCATCTGACCCAGGGTGCATTTGGGAAGGAAGGCCTCCGCAAAGCTGTCGAGATGCGTGATTTTCTTGTTGTCCACGGCGGCGAACTGATACACGGGGAGAAAGCGCTCGTCGGCATTGAAGCTGAAATGGCGGCTGTTGTTGTTGGAGAAATACCAGGTGTCGCTTCGATTGCTGACGATGAAAAGCTGCATGAAGCACAGCAGCGTCTTTGTATAGCCATTGCCGGGGTCGTTTTTGTAGTCAACAATCTGCTCCATGGCCCGGCGCGGGCTGATGCCGAGGGATTTCAGCTCGATCTGCACCACCGGCACGCCGTTGATGAGCAGGATGACATCGTAACGCTGGCGGCTGTTGTCGGTGTTGATGCGAAGCTGGTTGACGACTTCAAACGTGTTTTTGCACCAGTCCTTAATGTTGACCAAGGTGTAGTTCAGAGGCGTACCATCATCGCGGGTGAAGCTGTTGCGCTCGCGGAGGATTGTGGCAGCGGCGAAGACATCCGGGGTGATGATTTCCTCAAGAAGACGCTCAAACTCGCTATTCCCCAATTGGACCCGATTTAGCGACTGGAATTTCTCACGAAAATTCTTCACCAAGCCATCGCGATCACGAATATCTTGACGATATTCATATTTGAGACTTTGGAGCTTATCGATCAACTGCTCTTCAATTTGGCGTTCAAGTGACATCGCAATCCTTAGAAGGATTTTAGGGGAACTCGAATCGTATGGGGAATCGAACAGGCCTCTTTGAACGGCTCCAGCATTGAAATGAGCGCATTCACGACGGACTCCTGCGGCCTCAGGCCGGAGTTGGCGCGGAACAGATCGGCGGCATCCCGGAGATTCCTATCCAGAGATTCTGTCGCGTTATCTTTTTCGGATGTGGCGGTCCATTGCATAGCAACTGCAGTATCTAATCATTATAATGGCTCGTTTGCGCAAATACTTCGCGGGGCCGATGAACTTGGAACATATGTCGCGCTCACTGACGTCGATCTTACCAAGGTCACTTCTACTTTTCCTCACTCCTCGCGATTCGAGAGCATCCTAGCGTGCGAGCAAGTCAACGTCGAACCTTGCCGCTTGACCTACTAGTATCTACCAAGATAGGTTACTTCCAAACAATAGTGTGCTGTCAGGAGATTCGATGGCGAGCGCTCCAGACCAGCCCCCAGATCAGGGGGCTAAAGATTTCGCTGAATACAAAGATCTCGGTCGTAGCCCTGTCACTTCGTACTTTCGCCGCCTGGCTGGGGAAGTGGGGTTTTAAAAAGCATGTGTAACGCGATTACACCGGAAAAAGTGTTGACGAGATGGAAAAAGGTGGCATATGAAAAGCTCAGACTTGTCAGAGAGGCAAATATCCGTGTGGAACAGCCTGGAGATCACAAAACTTGTAGTGATCGGAGTTCTCATTCCACTCTCAGGGTTGTTTCTGGTCCATGAGTTTAAGAGAGTAGACGACCAGCAGGTTCAAAGGTACGAGGATGTACGTCAACTTGCGGACCGCCGTATCAAGTTATGGGAGGACATCGGACCTAAATTTAATTCGATCTATTGTTACTTCCTATACGTAGGAAAATGGAAAGAGATCGATCCCGATACCGTCGTAGGTTATAAGCGAGACATTGACTCCATCATGTATACAAACAAAATGTTCTTCACTGATGAATTCTTCGACGCGTATCAGAACTTCATGAAGGCTGCCTTTCAAAACTATCAAGGTTGGGAGAAAGATGCACTCTTATTAACTGAACCTGTCCGACCAAGGGACGGCGGGCACAAAGACATGTTCGGTGACTGCGACAATACAGAACGAGTGTTTATGACGTATTGGACTTTCCAGAATGCGGCGTCGAAGGAATTCCATTTGTTTGAAAAACCCGCTCCCAAGATGCCGCCACTCCCTGTAGTCTATAAACAATTTGTCGTAAGAACTTGCCAAGAGTAAATCATCAGCTTTAAGTTGCGTAGTCCCAGGCTGCTGTCATCCGAATTACACTTCTGAGAAAACTTGCGCTAACACTTCTTTCGATTTAATACCCGCGGCTTTTTGGTCAGGATGGCAATACTGCATTGTGCTCGAGATTGCAGAGTGGCCCAACAGCGTCTTGACGATAAAAATATTGTCAACTCTCGACGCCAATATGGTGGCAATCGTGTGTTTGATCGAATGAAAGTGCATCGCATTTTCAGCAATAGGGTCCAACCCACGCCCCACACGAGCCATTGAAACTAATTCACAGTAGGAACGAAACATCCGAGTCAGAGTCCAGCGTTTCAAGGCACCTTTCTGGCCGGTGAACAACATACCCGACCCATCATCGATACGAACCTTTAGATACGCCTTCAGCGCGGATAGTTCGGACAGGGCAGGCTTACCACGCATTTCCATAAGTGGCTGGGTCGTAGTGAGCGAGCCTTTGAGCCGTCGAACAGTGATCGTCCTGTCTTTCCAGTTGATGTCACCTTCGAGCCCGAGTTGAAGACATTCAGTAACGCGCATGCCGTGATTGAAGGCCAGCGCGAAGATCGCCCATGCACGGGCATCTGTCTGTCGTGCAAGCTCGAGGATCTCGAACATTTCGGATTCAGTTAAATGTGTGCGTTGATTCGCCGAGGTCGCAGCTTGTTGTTCGTTGAAGTCCAAATGGTCCTCCCAATCAAGTGACAGTATAACCCAACCGCTTGGGTTATACAAGAGAGATGCACGATAGAGGTGTTCTGTGCATTGGTAGGTCGCCGCTAAGTCATTGTTTCTGTTGGGTACGGGCTGACTTCCGGAACGCTCCAACCTCAAAATGTCCCATAACACCAAACCCAAGCGCATAGGTAAAGGGCTTCGGAAGCCTGGAAGTTGACAGTCCAACTAGGCAGGTTTAGCCTGCAAGAATGGATGTGAGCGATATCGCCCGACAGCTAGGGAAGCGCGGGGGTTCAGTCAAGTCGAAATCTAAGACAAGGGCTGCCAGGGAGAACGGAAAGCTTGGCGGTCGGCCGAAGACCCGCTCTAAAACCAATCACAAATAGCCGCGACCACTTAGCATTATGACTATTCGAAGTAAAGCCAGCTAGGGAGGAAGCGGAAAGCCCGTGTGAGAGCTATTTAGTCAGTTCTGCGAATAAATTCTTCTGAAATGGCAACCGCGGTCGTTCGAATAGAACACTCCGCGGGTCGTACCGACGAAGATTTCGACCGGATGTGTCGAATTTATCGCAATCGAGTGCGCGCCTCCGATTTCATCAAAGCCCAAATCCAACAGGCACCAAGTCTCGCCGCCGTTAAGGGATCGATAAAGACCCTTGTTCGAAACTACATAGACGATGTCTCCATCCGAAGGGTCAATCACAATCTGAAGAACGTCGAATGAATCGAGCGGCTTCTTGGAAACTTCATTTGCGCGAGTCTGCGGAGGAAGTGCCATCAAGCTTTGTTGTCCTACTGCTGCCCAAGTTTTACCTCCGTCAATCGATTTCACAACACCATCGATGGTTTGTCCGTACATTAACTTCGGATTGAGTGAACTGATTCCGATCGGCGCTTTGTTGACTGGCAAATCAGAAAACTCCTTCCAAGAATCCCCACCGTCGAAGGACATATACAAACCCTTTAACTCATGTATTGGCAATGTTCCCTCGAAATAGATAAGTGAAGCCCAAGGAACGACTGACAGGCTTGCGTAAATCGTCAGAGGATCGCGTGGGTCGATTGCGGCAAGATGAAATTGCAGTGTGTAAGAGCTGTCTCCACCGTTGCGCAAAGTGAATTCTTCTTTCGTCCCGCCTTCAATACGGTACGCCGGAAGTGACCACGTCCCCCCACCATCCACTGAGCGGAGATAGACTCCCGACTCCTGCAAATATCTGTACAACACCTTTGGATGTGAGGGGGCCTGAGCAAAATCGTTGACACGCGTCGCAAGATCCGACCCTACCCGGTCTAGCACAGGGCGAACTGCCCACGTTTTGCCTAAATCCGAAGTCGTCAATTCTTTGTAATTCAAAAATCCGATAAATTCGTCGCGGGGAACGTTCGGGTGGAGAATTGTCAGAACGACACTGCCGTTCGCGTTAGTGACTTGAAGAATTCCGGTGTCATCCGGCGGAGTGACGTCGCTAGGAGGTCGGGAATAACGAACACTTGTTTCGAGACCGCGGCAACAGGCGCGATTCTGCTGCTGCCCTCTAAGACCGGCTTCGATTCCCATAAGTGCTACGATGGTAATAATTAATTTCATCATTTGGTGGGTGTTCCGCATTGTTGAGCTAGCTTTGCATCCCAAAAATATGAAGCTGTATCGTTGCCATTGAAATGCATATTGGGGACGACGGCGGCTGCCAACTGCATGTCACTGAAATTTCCCGTAGAGTCGAGATGGAAAGCTTCATGTATAAAGTCTTCAATAGTATCGTGCCCGGGACTCGTCGCGAGAGGGTACACAGTTGTCGTGTTCCCTTCTGTGGACATTTCCCAGCCAGGATGCGCGCTGGGCTGCGCTCGCTGGACGACGGTTGCGTTCTGCAGATTTGTCGCGAAGGCACTTGCAGAAGCACCGTCTGTACCAGCCGGGGCTCCCGTCAGTTTAGAGAGGAGACCTTCGATGAATCGCTTGCAAGCCTTGTTAATCATGATTCTCTGAACCGCAGCTCGTTTAGCATTGCTTAAGGTCGTACCACTTCCACTAAAAATGACGTCAAAATCGCCGCCGGTCACCGTGATGTCGACTAAGCTGACTTCGCCGTTGCCTGCCCCGCCATTGTAGCTCGCCATTGTTAGAAGATCATCAAGGCTGTAATTAGACCAGTCGAGACCCGGGCTGCCCAGGAATGTGTAACTCATTTGAAAGCTGCCAATTAGGAGATCCCAGGATACTGCGCCGCACAAACCCAAACCAACTGCACCATCAATCGCGCAGTTGCCGTCATCCCCGTCACTGGAAAAGCAAGGATCTCCTTGACAAGGGTACTTTTCCATACCTGCAGGGTCGGTGAAGTTTGTTGGAGAGTTAACGACGTAGGCGTAACGGTTGAAGGACTGCGGGTCGGTGAGACTGCCCGCCATCGGGTCGGCTGACATGAAGCGGCCCAGACGTGAGTTGTAATAGCGGGCAAAAGCATAATCAAGGCCCGTCTCTGCGTCGCGTTCATAGCCAGTGAATTTGTAATTTTGCGGGCAAGCATTCTGTGTTGCCATCTCCTGACCGTACGGCGTAAATGTCGCTTGATAGCACGGTGTTCCGTTCGACGTCGTAATCACCGAGGTGTTCCCCATCTGATCCGCATAATAATAGTAAACGTTGTTGTTGGCGTCTCGCCGTGCGATTCGCCGACCGGCGAAGAAGACGTATTCGCTTGTGATATTCCCGCTTAGATCGGATTCGGCGATGGTCTGGCCGGAAATCGCGCGCCAGTACAGCGTGCCCCCAGATGCGTTGGATTTCTCGACACGCAAGCTCTCGCCATCGTACCCATAAGTCCATGTGCCGCTGTCCGTACCTGCCGCCTGTGTTAGGTGGTTTTCGGCGTCGTACGTGTAGCTGTAGCCTATCGGAAATGGCTCAGCCGACATATTCCCCGCGTAATCGTAAGTATAGCCAGTTGTGCTGATCTGGTTCGTGGCAGCGTTCACCGCTAGGCTAAGTGCCCCTGACGAACAATTTGTCACATTGGCTTCCGTCAGATTGCTGTAGCGGTCGTCAGGCGGGCCTGGTGGTGGGGCACCTGAAGGACCGAAGCTCTGCCCCCAACAGCCCGAACCGGAAGTAGCCGTCGTTGACGCGGACAGAATCCTATTTAGCGAATCGTAAATGAATGACTCACTCAGTCCCGAGTTCACAATATTTTGGACACCGGCCAGCGTCGCATCGTTCCCGGTCGGCGAGTTGTAGTTGAACGAAAGGCTTTGTGCGGTCCCTGCCGTCGAAATCGCGGAAGTGGTGGTCGGTTCCAGACGGCTGTTGTATAACGCGGCATTCGTAATGCCACTGAATCCCGTCGCCGAACCATAAATGACGCTGTTCAACGCTCCAACGGGCGCGTAACTGGCCGTCACTGCGTACTGTATGTTGTTGGTCAAGTCCTGAGCCGAGGTCGGTCGCTGGGCGTTGTTGGTGGCGTAGGTGATTACGCGTCCGCTAGGATAGGTGATGGTTGCTAGCGACCCATCTCCGTTGTAACTGTACGAAATGGTCTTGGTGACTCCGGCAATGGTGCGTTGCTCCGTAATGGGCCAGCCCGCATTGTTATACGTCCAGGTTGTGGTTCCGGAGCTATCGGTCATGCTGGTAAGAAATCCCTTCTGACTCGTTCCGCCGTCGTAGGTGTACGTCACCGAGGGTGTCTTGTCGGAATAGCTGATGCTTGTGAGCCGATTGAGAGTGTCGTATGCATATGTTGTGGTAACTCCGGAAGTGTTGTTGATTCGCTGGCATAGTAAAGCCGGATTGCCGGTACAGAGTAATTGTCGGTTGTTCGTATGCGGCGTAAAAATCGTGCCAGTCTCCGGAGTAATGGTTTCCGCAAGCCGCGAGAGCGAATCATACGAATACGTCCTAGTCTGGCTTCCCTGCGCTACACCGGTAACGTCATTTACTACGTCATATGCGTAACAGGTGTTTTGCGTGAGACTGCCAGTGTTGTTCGGTTCGTCAACTTCGATTGTTCGCCCAAAAGCGTCGCCCCAGGCTTGGCGCTTCTTTCCCGCTTCGTCCACGGCAAGCACTGGATAGCCCAGCCCGTAAGTAGAAGAGGAGCAGAGTTGAGTGCCAATCCCGCCTCCGGTTGTGACCGCGGTCCCATAGTATGTCGAGGATGAGCTGCTGTCGCTATGCGTCACCTTAGTTACACGGCCCAAGCCGTCGTAAGTATAAGTGTCGTAACCGTCTGTCGAGCTTGAGGTCGAGCGTTCGGCATTCGTAACACTCGCAAGGTGTCCGTTGGTATAGGTCGCCGTAACAGTGTCGGCTCCCTCCGGGAGATCGCTGACCAGGATTTGAGTTGACGGTCGACCGAACGCGTCGAGATTCGCTTGATCGTGGCGGCAAGACGAGCAGGATAAACTTGGCGACGCATCGGCAATTCCTGTATAGCTGTCGACCTCAGTCTCGCTTCCAGAGGGGTAGCTCATCATTTTCCAACTATAGTTCGTCGAGTTAATCTTCACTTTCGAACTGGTAGGTCGACTCCACGGGTCGAAATAATCAAAGGTCGACACGATTGCGTTCTGGTCCGTTTTGGTGGCGAGTTGGCTAGTCCCTAGATAGTAGCCCGAGCTGATGGTCCAACTGAAGGGCGTGGGCAGCGTTACGGTAGTTACGAATGCATTGGTCTTACCAGCAGGCGTAGTGCCGGTGGGCCCGCTCGAACTGTCATTGAAATAGCTATCTGTATATTTAAAACTTGTAACATTTCCGTTTGTATCCGTCGAAGCAGTTACTTGCCCGGTCATATCGTAAGCAAGAGTTGTGGTGGGGTTGACGGGATAACTCATGTGCTCGATAGAAGTGGGATTTCCGCGTGGCAGGTATGAGGTACCAAAATCAGTATCATCGTGGCTTATTACGCCCGTCATTTGGGTTGTTGGAACGTTATCGTAGGTAATCTGTGTGTCTTTAACCCAATTAGAGCTATAAACGCATGGTCCTGCACCGGCGCAGACAATAATGCCCTGTTTTTTGTTGACCATGTTGTTGTTGGAATTCGCGAGATATGTGTAAGCGGTGGTGCGATACGCAGATCCGGTACCAGTGGAGAAGCTCGTTTCAGTCTGCGCGGTGACATTCCCGAAATTTGAGGTATCAAAGGTTAGATTCGTCTGCTTGTTCAAATTGCCCCCAGGAACTGGAAGGGTAGTCTTAACAGAAGTGGGAACGACGAATGGAAGGCTGCTAAAGTTATATACTGTAGTCAACGTTTGGAGCAGGCCACCACCATTGGCTGTAGTGTCGTACGAGTTGACGCTAGTATTCCATGCCCCTGTATTAAGACTGAAAGCATAGACTGCCTTCTCGCCACTCGGTCCGGCCGCTGTCATTTGTTGTGAACACGTCGGGCAATTCTGTGTACACGATGTGCCGCAGTTTTGCAGGACGGCAGGGGTATAGCTCCATTCTCCTCCGGAGGACCCGCCCCACGTGGTACTGGAAGCCCAAATATTCTGATTCTTATATGCATCCTGGAAATTCTCGTACCCGAAATTGACAGTTCCCCCCGTAGGCAGGGTCATGGCAGTCAGGGTGCCGTAGTGAGTTCCTGTCGAACCTTGATCGTAGGAAAACTGGTAGGACGTGTTATCAGGTAGCTGAATCTCTGTTATTACAGTGACCGTGCAACTTGCGCTGCACTCCGTTACCCCAGATTGCCCGAAAAGAGTGTTAACGGGGAAACTTTGAGTTGTGACTACAATATTTGACTTCCCGCCCTGCGAATTCAACACCGCATAAGTCGTTGTGCTGCCGTTGACCGTTGTGGTTATTGGTTTGCGACCGAGTGTGTCGGTCACATCTCCGTTGCTGTTGGGTGGCGAATAGTAATTCCCGTTCGTATCTTCGACAAACGGATAAACCTGTGTTCCGTCCGGAGCAAAAATCGCCGCAGAGGTATAGTTAGTGACATGGATTTGATATCCCGATGTATCGGTAGCGATGCCATTCGATGTGGGGCCCTCGGGACCACAGCCATCACCGGCGTCATAGAAAGTGTACGGAGCATTAAACGTAATCTTCCGCCCATCGGGAGACGTCCAGCTAAAATTCTCGTATTCAGTCCACGCTGGATGGCCTTCGATCTTTCCATTTATGACGGTGCATGTGCCGTGGATCGTTTGATACGAGAAATTCGTTCCGGTACCCGCGCTAGTACTCAATCGCCATCCCGACCAAGGAGTGTTTACGACATTCGTTGGCTGCCAGCTCGTCGAGCTACCCGAGGTTACTTGCTGCCAAATGTGGGAGTCATAGACCAACTTCGCAACAAACGGAACGTGTCCGCGTTGCGGTATGGAGGCAATCGGGATTTCGATGTGGAGGTTGCCGTTGGCCGCATCAACATAGCCGCCCGGAACAGGCAGTGGAGTAGTCCAAGGATAGCTTCCATAACCATATAGGTAGCTCTGTGCTAACGCTGGTCGTGAGGCTGTCAGAGCAATTAGAGAGAAGATTGCGATCATCAGGACTCTGTGCCAAGGATTATTCATCTGACTCTCCAGAATTTATTAGTTTCACTTGGCCCAAACTGCCCGACGCTGATTAGGGCGTAAAAACTGACTCGGTTAAACCTGAATTGAAGGACAAAGAATTTAGCGAAATGGACCAGGTTTGCTGGCCGCCTAGACTTTCCGTAATCCCAAACGGAGCGACTACGCCCCCCACGGTCTGGTAATTGCTGTAATCAATTTCGTGCGTGAAAGAGATTTGGAAATTTGCGTCGGAGTAGGCGGTTTCCTGGAGGCTGTCCACCAGGAATGACGTGGAGTCGATAAATAAATCGAATGCTCCGAACGCGGGGAGACTTGGCGCTGGAGGTGTCGAGGGGTTAGCTGGCAAGACGCAGTGTATCTGGTAAGCGGTGTTGCCATTTATCGTGACTTGCCCTACGTAAGTAACGCTCGTGGCGGTCGATTGCAGAATAGATGCGACCTGAAGGGCAGGCAACGTTAGGCTACCTGCCGTCGCCAGATTGTAGAACGAAGACGGCTGCCGGGTGCCGTCGGGCGCAATCAACACACCGAAAAGTCCATCTACCGCCCAGGTGCGAGTTCCGTTGCTCAGACTTGAATCAACGCGAAAAGTTGTGACGCCCATACTTTCCACTGTTGCCGACGCCTGTACTTGTGCGCCAGCCCAGTTGTAGGTAATGTTCCCGACGCCTGTGTAGTCTTGAACGGCACTAATTGCAGAAGCGCCTCCTGCTGCATTTAGAGATTGAGTAAGTAGGGCCACCGCTTGCGGGTCCTGATTACCTTGAGCGTACGCCGAGGCAGCGATAAAGAGCACGCAAAACAGAAATGCCAGCCGTTTTAGAGTCATAAAGCCTCCGCGGCGATAAAGTGTCGGTGCGATATAATGGGAATGCGTGTTAGCTGTCAAGTTAAATTCCCGAAATGGCACTAATATTTATTCGTAATATCGAGGCAGGCAAATAACTAGAATTATAAAATGCGAAGTGTTCAATCGACTTGGCTAACTATGGTCGTCGTAAGCAAACTGGCACTCGAACGATCCCGCAAACCTTCGGTAACCGCCGCTCGATTCGAACCTAAGCCCTGCAGACGATTTGCCGAGGGAATGCTGTTAAACGCGAAGTTTATCGCGCGCTTGCCTGCATGCGAAGCCTGTGGATCGGTGCTGGCTTATCTGAACCGCGAGTCAGAATCGTGCTGAATCCCACTGTTCAAAGTTGATGCTTTGCAATTATTGGCCTTTCCCAGCGAGCAATCTGGCGGCAACCTCCCGTCGCAGCCTCTCCCACTCTGCGCGCACCCGAGGCTTCCAAATTCTTTGCTTCGTGTTTTCCGCTACGCTCAAGGAATATCCAGCGGCGAGGGCCGCGTCCTTGTCATTGAGTCCGACCAGCTTTTCCAGGACGAATGTGCGTTGTCGGCGAGTAAGCCCGTTTCGCAGGTCCGACCTTTTAGCCTTCACGAATTCCTGCATGTTCGCCTGTTCTGAGGCACAAGTTCCATCCGACTTCGAATCCCGGAAAGCTCGGTATTGTATCGCTGATAGCAGTGCGAGTTTCATCCGACCTCCTGTGTGCTTGAGTTCTTCCCGCGAAGCCTCGGTAACCTTAACTTTTCTTAACAGCTTTCGTCCGACCTATTCATAGCTGCTTAACTGCACTCCTCTGTATAACATTAAAAGTACAGAGTCTGGCAGCATGCTCGGGTGACGAAAAGATATATGGATACCAGGGTTCGGGACGCGGGCTAGACAGGCCCGACAATGGGCGAAGCATCGCGCATCGCGAACGAAGGATCAGCGCGCTACCCTCTGAGGCATACCTAAGTCCAGCGCACCTGCGGCACTGCCAACCGCACCTCTGGGCGCTGGTCGTGTATGGTCCCCCGGGCTCCCATCCGTATAGCGCGCGGTGCAGGGAGCAGCAGTAAGGGCAAGCCAGCAATATCGCATATCCGCCGTTCCTCGGAAGTGACCACTTGATTGTGCGGATATGAACGACACTTCCGTCAGTGCGTTTGATTTCGACTGAATCGGATGTCGGTAGGTACGTGGTTGGACCGAGTCCAATTATGCGGACGGCTTCTTTGATTTCCTCGTCATCGTTCTTCCAAACGAGAAGATAGGGAATCTTTCGTGGATCATCCAAGACCTCGCGAACGACCAACGCAGGCAGCATTGGAACGCGCTCGCAGTTCACCCGGCGACCGAAGAAACGTCCTCCGCTTCTGTATCTCGCATATGTACGTCCGTACACCATCTGATCCCCGTGTTAATTCTTTCCAACGAAGTCCCAGCTACTGGGCGCGTTTTCAAAGAAAGCATCAAGGTCTGCACGCCTAAATCTCCACCGTCCACCAATAATTCGGCCCTGAATCTCTCCGCGTTTAACGTACTCGCGCACGGTCCGGGGATTCAGTCTGAGCACTTCTGCCGCTTCACGAAGAGTGAGAAGGTGCTCTCCAATCGGTTTTGCCGCTATGTTTTTTTCGTGGGTCATGGTCTTCCGCTCGAATCAATAAAAGTCAATATCCTGATTCCCTTTCTTGTGGGTTTTCCGGGCGCTTAAACGCCTGCTTCGGCGTGCCCCCCGCCTTCGACCACTGCGGGTCTCTACGCTTGTGGTGAAGCTTCACACGGCAATCTCAGGGCGGCTCTCAGGCTCATGAAACCTCGCCTCTAACATCGACGACGGACTTTCGACCACAATGGGGACAACGGCGATCCTCAAGTCGTGCTCTCTTGGCTTGCAAACGCTCCCGCTTGTCGATCTTCAGGCACGTCGCACCGCAGAAGTGTTTCCGATAATCCGGGCTGCCATCTTCCGCCACGATTGACCTTCCGCATCCGCCTCGGTTACAAATCCGCGGCATGATTCAGGTCCCTTCGGCGTCTCTGGCATTGGCTTTCACTGGACGCGAGCGTTTTTAGACTTGCAAGCAACGCATTCTCCTCCGGCCCACACGACGGACGGTTTCATCACTCCGCATGCCGAGCAATTGCATTCGCGCGATCCGCCGCAATGCCAGCACATTGAGGTTGCGGGGGTTTGGGTGGGACTCGCCGCACAATTCGACGGAAGTTTTCGTAAGACCTCTAAAATGGAAGGCTTCGAGTCTCGTACGCGCGCCAATAATGCATCGTCCAACGCACGCTTGGGTTTGAGGCAGAGAATGTCGCCTTCGACTGTGACGCTTACTCCACGCCCGCGAAGCTCGGTCAGGATTTCAGCAACTTGCGTCATAGACGCACCGTGTCGTCGCCCTGCTCGATGTCTGAAACCACCATCGAAGTTTGCAAATTCTCGGGAACCGGAATTCGTTCATTCTTTTCAGTGACTTCGCACTGACCTTCGGATTCTGGTTTTCTGGTTCCCGCTATATATTCGGAACCAGAATTCGGCAATGCGTAGAAAAATGGTTTTCCCTTCTTCCCGTGCCCGGTCCTATCTACCCTTTCGGAGGCCACGAGTGCGGTCAGGGCCGCGCGGATAACCCTTGTTTGCCCCTCGACACCGTCGCGGATTTGCTCCTGCGTTTGTGGATCACTCGCCAACTTGAGGAATTCGAGGATCCCCATCTCGCACTCTTGACGCTCCGACTCAAGGCGGGTTCCACCCAAAGCGAGCCGCCGCGCGTTGGACTCGAATTCTAGGACGGTCTCTGGAATATCCGCGCCCACCCGTTGGACTGTTTCGATGGTTCTTCGGTTGTTTTTTCGCTTGAGGACAAGCAACGTCGAGACAACTCCGCCGATGGCCGTGCTCCCAAGAGGCGAGTCAACGGAGTCGGCCTTCATACCCTTTCCCGCGTGGTGAGAAAACATCACGTGCGTACCAATTTCACGGGCCACGTCAATTAAAGGTCCGAGGGCTGCATAAGTCTCTGCGTATGCCTTTTCGTCGCGAATACGAGCGAGTCGAAACAAGGGATCAATCACTACGAGCCCGGGTTTGCGCTCTCGGACCAAATCGCAGAGTGCAGCGATCCCTTCAGCCGGGGCACTCGCGGCATGAACATAGACAGGCTCGCTTCCATCCGCACCCATCGCGCGAAAATCTTGACGGATGTCCTCTTCGCGTTCTTCGAGCGCCAAGTATATGCACTCACCCTTCTTCGTTCTAAACCCCAGGAAATCCTCGCCACGGGCGACTGCCAAACACAGATTTCTTGCAAACGTGCTCTTACCCACCTTCGGTTTGGCAAAAACCCCCGAAACTCCGCCTGCGACGAGAACGTTTTCGAGAACGTAATCAACCGGCGCGTCCAGTTTATTGAGAAGATCGCTCAGCCGCGTCAAGACAAAGCCTGTCCGGGAGCGCGTCGCTGTAACCGCAGTGAACGGCGCGGCTCTGTCAAGCATTTCTAGCGCCGCCTCGTCACCAGCAACGGCGATTAGATCATCCGGCCCGTTAACGCCCGTCCGTCGCGGGGTGCTGGCGATGAAGGCTTGCGCTCCGCGATTTAGCAATTCCTTCCCGAGCGCTAGCCGTGCTTTCTCAAGATCGCGGCGGCCTGCCACATTTGAATCAAAGGCGATGATTACTTTGCGACCCTGCCACACAACCAAATCCAAGCTCGGGCTTGGCCCTGTAACAGTCTCGCGTTCACCGTTCGGCGTCGGTTCGACCCCGATCTTTCGCCGCCAGCCATATACACCGCCGATTGCCACAACGAAAAACTTTCGCCCGTAACGATCGGCAAGTGCCGTCAGTGCGAGGGCGGCTTTTTCAGACTCTACGATCACTACCGGGAACGATATGTCAGTCAGTTCCTTGTCACGAATCGGCGCGAAGAATAGAGCGCGGCAGTCTTGCTCCGAAAGATACTTCTGCCCGCCCTCCAGCGGCGTGTCGAGACGCACGCGATAGCTCAGTACGCGACTGTCGCGCGGATCGCGGTACGAAAAGACGATTCCGGTCAAGTCTTGTCGTGCACGTCCATGAACGCCGAGGAGTTCGCGTACCTCTGTATCGGAGGCGTGTCGCACGCCCGCCGTTTCCAGTAACTCGCGCGGAATGAGGAATCGCTCCGATAGCTCGGCGACAGTCATCGTCGCTCTTCCCGTGCCGGGATCGTGTTGCGCTCGATAAACTCTGTGATCGCATCAGCGGGAATGCGGACGGCCCGGCCGCAGTTCACTCGCGGAAGTTTTCTTCTCAGTAGCCACGCGCGGATCGTCGCCGGTCGCAGATTCAGCGCCTCGCTCGCCTCTTTGATTGAAAGTAATTTCGTCATGCGGTTCACCTCTGCTACAAAATGAGTACGACGAGAAGGGAGGATGTAGCACTGAGGTGAATACGTCGAGATGGAATAAACGGTGGAAACGGGCAAAACCTATTTTTGCTCGTTCTTTCCGGAATGGTTGGCGGCCAGTGATCGACTTTTTAAGAGTGAGCGATATGCGTCCGGACTCTTGTTCTGGTGGGTCTGAGCATTCACTGTGCCAGCGATTTCCTTCCATGTCTTGCCATCGGCCTTCAGTTTTCGAACCAAGTCTCGGTCGCGGTCGTTCCGAGGCCTTCCGCCGGGACGCCGATTTCTCTCGGCCCAATTGCTCTCCGGCCTTCGCGCTGTTTTCGCGTTGTTCTGAACGTGAGAAACGGCAGATGCTAGCGTCTCGGCTTTGTTTTCAAGGTGCTCTGCCCCAATCCTCTTGCTGGGTTCCTGATGCTCAAGCGCCCGCCTCCTAAGCCGTGCGCAAAACGTAGCCGAAGCCACGCAAATACTGACGATCATCCCGCCTTTTGGGGAGGCACAAAAGAGGGAGTCGCTGTTGTTTTCGAGTAAGTCGAGATAGAGGCAGTGAAGCCAAAAATCTTCTGGGTCTGCGCCTTTTACGTACTTAGGGAGAACGCGGCCAGCTTCCGCAACGCAAAGCCGAACTCGTTCGTAGAAGTTCTCACTTATGCCGCGGTTGTCATAATTCCAAATTCCGTGCGGGGGTGTGTCAAGTAGGCACATAAGCCCTTGTCCAAGTTTCCCTCTTTCCAAGACCTCCGGGTGCGTCCCGTAGTCGCAAGAGGTGCGCAGCACTTGATTCATCATCTGGAGTACTTTCCCGTTTGTGATCGTATCCGTATGTGCTCGCCCCTGTTCCTCGCGCGCCAGCTCCATGAATCTGTCGTGAAACGTTCGCCATAAATCAGCTGTGGAGGTTGCTTCGCTCAAATCAGGCCACGCGCCTAGTAAAGCGAGCGCCTTCGCGAACTGCTTCTCGGTCGTTTCGGCTCTCTCTACGTCAGGATCGATTTGCCCTTCAGGAACAGCTCGTCGTAGGCGTCGGCAGTTCGCTCTCGCCTGTTCATGTTGCGTCCGCAAATATTCGGGTGATTCCCGGAGGAGTCTATCGAGAGTCAAATGTTGCAAGCCGAGACGCACAAGGTTCGAGTCCACCAACTCGATAGCATGAATCTCGCGCAGCTCCGTAAAGCGCGAATCGCTGACGCGGGTTCGCCTGGCTCGTTTTCCGCATTCTATAGCCTCTGCCTCATAGCGAGCCGCCAGCTCACTGTGAAGATGATTTATTTTGTGGATGAGATAGTGGACAGCCGCAGAATTGTGCTCCCCCCTGCGTCTAGCCGTTAGCTCCAAACTGTGCTGGATGGCGCCCTTTTGCGCGGCAATCGCACTGAAGACACGCGGCACCAACACGCTGCGGATAAATTCTGGAGTGACGCTTCCGTCAACGAGTCGCACCTCCCGCATAGTGCTGTCAATCTCGTCCAAATAGTTATGAAGAACCTCTAAACGGCAGTCCACAAATGCCGGGTAAAGTCGCGCGCTGTTCCCGAGGTCTTTCACCTCGGCGTGAGCCTTCGCCAAGCATTTTCCGGCTTCCTCGTGCAGCCGGTTGATCGCGGGCTTCAGCTTAAGATCGCACAGCCAGTTGTCAAACGGTTCCAATCGCCACCTCCCGCGTGGTCAATCCCCGTTTCGGAGTGGATGCGGCAGACAGGACGGGATGCGCCTGCTTTTCGGCTCGCGTTGCCTAGCCGCGCGCGGATTCTAGCACTTTTCGGTTGATTTCCATAACCCAAACAGTTTAGGATAACGACCGTGAAAAATAATGAGATTCGGCGGTTCACAAGTTGGCTCGGGAAGCGCAGTTATGCCGCCCGCGTTGAGCGTTTGGGAATCGAACGGATTCGCGAGATTGCAAGAGAGAACGGCAAGAAGGGCGGGCGACCACCCAAAAAGGACGGTGTGCAATGAGCGTTTACAAGCGGGGAGACGTTTGGTGGTACAAGTTCCGTTTCGCCGGGCAATTGATCCGTGAGTCCTCGAAGAGCGAGAGCAAGACCGTCGCAAAAGACGCGGAGCGCGCTCGGCGCAGAGAGCTAGAGGGGTCCTTCAACTGTATTTCGAAACCACGCACAGCTCAGCTCTTTTCGGCCGCCGCCGAAACATGGCTAAAAGCCAAAATCGCCCACTTGTCGCCTCGTAGCGTGATTATTGAACGCGCAAATCTGAAACACATTAATCCTTACTTCGGAAAGATGTTGCTATGCGACATCGTTGCCGACGACATTTCACACTATCAAGCGTCACGTCTCGAAAAGAACGCAGCTCCCAAAACAGTCAATCTCGAAGTGGGAACGTTACGCGCAATTCTGCGGAAAAATCGCCTTTGGGCATCAATCCAACCCGACGTTCGGATGCTGCGAGTCCGCGAGGACATAGGCCGGGCGATCAGCCCGGACGAGGAAACTGCCTTGCTTCAATCCTGTCGTGCAAGCCGCTCGCGGTCGCTGTATCCCGCTGTCTTGATTGCGCTCAATACCTGTATGCGTTACTCAGAGCTTCGCCTACTCCGGTGGGGACAGCTTGACTTCAATTCCTGCACGCTCACAGTGGGCCTTAGCAAGACCGAATCCGGCACGGGTCGAGTTCTTCCCCTGAATGACCGCGCAGTCGCGATCTTCCGCTTTTGGGCGAGCCTTTTTCCGGGGCGTCAGCCAGGTCATTTTGTGTTCCCTGCCGAACGTTATGGGGCGTCCGGGGATGGTTTGACAGTGATATATGACAGTGATCCAACAAAACCTATTGGACGCTGGAAGGAAGCATGGGAATCGGCAAAAACCCGGGCAGGTGTTTCTTGCCGATTCCACGATCTTCGGCACACCGGCTGTACTCGGATGCTCGAAGCGGGCGTGCCATTCTCCGTCCTGGCAACGATCATGGGATGGAGTCCATCAACAACGGTGCGAATGTCGAGACGCTATGGACACATTGGACAGATCGCTCAGCGACAAGCCGTCAACGCGCTGAGCCTCGCTGGAATTAAGGACGATGGGGCACAAAATTGGGCACAGTCCCAGATTCCGCGCGTCCGACAACTCCCTAACTGATAGAAAAGTTTGGCTCCCCGGGCTAGATTCGAACTAGCAACCCTTCGGTTAACAGCCGAATGCTCTGCCGTTGAGCTACCGGGGAACACGCAAGCAGGCATTTAATTTACATTAGTTTGCGGACGGACGCCACCCTTGCCCGATCCCGCACATAAGTGGACAGCCATGGCGGAAGTGCCGCCGTAGTGCCGGAAAGAGCCGCACCGGAGGGCGGAGAGCCCTGGCGGAAGAGCCACCGCAATGCTCGCCAAAGTGGCGCTAAACCGCGGAGCACATGTCTTGCAGTAGTTGGCTGGCGTCGGGTGGCCTATGCGCCTCCGGCGCCAACCCAAACTCTTTAGGCCAGGAATTTCTTTAGCGGATCGATGTAGTGATTGTGCCAGCCCCACTCGAGATGGTCGTACTCGCCTTCTGGAAAACCAGTGTGATCGAGAATGAGGATTGTCTCAGCGGCCTGCGATTTCAATTCGAATTTCACAATCGAGTAAACGCCCGGATCCCAGTGCGTCGGTCGCCACGCCTGCACGATTCGCTGGTTAGAGACCAACTCAACATTTCGTCCGACGATCATTCCACCGAACATGCTAAACGCTCCGCCCGCTTTCGGATCGATCTCGGCCGGCAAACCGGTTAGCGCAGCAAACTGCTTCGAATCCAGCAGCACATTGTAAATCCGCTCGGGGCTCGCCTTATATTCAGTTTCCAGGTGGAACGATGTGCGCTTCTCATTTGCCTCGCTGCTCGGTGCTTCTTTCATACTCTGCTGTTGAGTTTCTGCCCAAACCTTCGAGCCGGCAGCCATGGCGCCGAAAGCCATCGCAACACCCGCAATCATTTGCCGTCGCGTTCTTAGATTCTTCAACGTGCCGTCATCAATTCTTTCGCTGGTCATTTTTCCTCCAAGCCGTTCTGTAAGAGCACCCGCATAACAACACGGACTTAAAATATGATCAAGGTCATATTTTCATGGAAAGTAGACCCCCGTCGGGACATACTTCACGCCGACGAAATGAGGAGGAGCCATGCCTTACCCCGCGGGTCACCGCAACATTGTAAAAGTGCAAATCGTTGGCAGCGCACGCAGGCTGTTCAATCGCCACGGCTTTGAGAACGTTTCCATTTCCCAGATCATGGCTGGCGCAGGCCTAACTCATGGAGGTTTCTACAGCTACTTCAAGAGCAAGAGCCAACTGTATTCAGAAGTATTGGGCTGTTTCTTCACCGACCCGCAGTGGAAAAGCCGTTGGGAAGGCGTCGATGTGGACCTCTCATCTTCCAATGCAGGCCCGCAAGTCGTTCGAGCCTATTTGTCTCAGCAGCATTTTGAAGACGTGGAAAATTCCTGTCCGATGACAGCATTGCCCACCGACGTTTCGCGCAGCGGCCGCGGTCCCAAGACCGCGTTTGAAACTATTTTTCAAGCCATGGTGCGTGTGTTGGAAGGCAGTTCGATTCAGAATGGCCGTCCTCGTCGTCGACGTGAAACAGCTCAAGCGATCGCTGCTTTGTGTGTGGGAGGCATGGTTGTGGCCCGAGCCATGGCCAAACGCGCTATTGCCGACGAATTGCGCGAGGCTTGCATGGCCGTCGCGTTAAATCTGGGAGGATGGGAGAAAGCAAGCGAATCTAAAGCCAGGAAATCCAAGCGTCGCGTTCGCGCCTAACAAGGTCAGCGAAGCCTCCAGCGCGAAATGGTAAGCAGCTCGCCCTCAACGATCTTCGCGACCGTTTTCTTCCGTCAAGCTAGCCGCCAGCAATGGCTCCAATGATGAAAAATGGTTCCTTGCCCGCGACGACTGCGTCCGGCAATGGCGCGTCTGGCGAAGCAAGAGATAAATCTTCTTCACAAGCGAAGAATCGCAAGAATGGCCGGCGCTCCAGCGTGACTTGGTCCCGAATTGTGCCACGCAGCATCGGAAAACGGGCCTCAAGCGCGTCCAGAACGGAGCGCACCGTCGCGCCACCCTGAACTTCCAGCTGCACATCACCGCTAACTTGCGCGAGCGTCTTCAGATGTGACGGCAGGACTACTAGAATCATGGCAATGTTTGCACTTCCACGGAAAGCACCGCCGGTAAATCTCGGACGATGGGCGCCCAATTTTCGCCGGCATCAGCGGAAGCGTACACTTGCCCGCCGGTGGTGCCGAAATACACACCGCACGAATCGAGGGTATCCACGGCCATCGCATCGCGCAATACGTTGACGTAACAATCCTGCTGCGGCAGACCTTTCGTCAATGCTTCCCATTCGTTTCCTCCGGTTTTGCTGCGGAACACGCGCAGCTTTCCATCGGGAGGAAAATGTTCCGAGTCACTTTTAATCGGCACAACGTAAATCGTCTCCGGCTCGTGCGCGTGAACGTCGATCGCGAATCCGAAGTCGGTTGGCAAATTTCCGCTAACCTCGCGCCACAAATCACCGGCGTTGTCGCTGCGCATCACGTCCCAATGCTTCTGCATAAACAAAACTTCCGGGCGCGAGCGGTGCATCGCCATGTGATGAACGCAATGCCCCACCTCTGCATCCGGGTCTGGAATGTACTGCGAGCGCAGCCCTTGGTTAATCGGCTTCCATGTTTTGCCACCATCGTCCGTGCGAAACGCCCCGGCCGCTGAGATTGCGATGTACATCCGTTCTGCATGGCTGGGGTCCAGAATAATTGTATGCAGGCACATTCCGCCCGCGCCTGGTTGCCACGAAGACCCTGTGCCATGTTTGCGCAGTCCGGAAAGTTCTTCCCAAGTTTGCGCGCCGTCGGTTGAACGGAACAACGCAGCGTCTTCCACCCCGGCATACACCGTGTCCGGATCGGTCAGCGATGGCTCCAGATGCCACACACGTTTGAACTCCCACGGATGCGGCGTGTCGTCGTACCACATATGAGTGCCGGGGATGCCGTCGTACACAAATTTGTTTCCAACCGGCTCCCACGACTTGCCTCCGTCATTGGAGCGCTGGATCAGTTGCCCAAACCATCCACTGGACTGTGACGCGTACACCCGGTTCGGGTCCGCGGGAGATCCTTTCACGTGATACAGCTCCCAGCCCGCGAAGTGTGGACCGCTTACGTCCCAGCGTTCGCGCTTGCCGTCCGCGGTCAGCACAAACGCGCCCTTGCGCGTGCCCACCAGAACTCGCACACCGCTCATTTCTGCCTCCGTTGCGAAACTTGCCGGCTTATTTTTGCTTAGATGGAGTTTAAATCAAAATGGATAGCAGCTTGTATCAGACATTACGAACTGCGCGAGCTACTGAAGTTTTTGCGTGGCGGCGTCGTGACAGATTAAATTTTCGAAAATCGCGAGCACGTGTTGGCGGTAGCGCACGATCGTTTCCAGTATCGGCCTCAGCTGCGGCTCGCGAACGGTTTCTTTGTCCCATTTCGCCAGCACTGCGGCAGGCACTTGGATGTCTTTGCGCAACTCATCGGCGGAATGTCCGCGCAAAAAAAGGCCGTAGAAAAATGCGGCTTCGCGCTGCGGGAACTGGAAGTCCTGCAGCCTCTCCTCTAGCGGGTTAGCTGGGGTTGCCATTGTAGAA
>Ga0209624_10000378_pt1 | contig 39459 bp, 38 predicted proteins | sample JacPinW_OM2H0_O1_FD_188565 | JGI IMG/M metagenome (GOLD analysis project Ga0209624, IMG submission 188565) | Forest soil microbial communities from Algoma, Ontario, Canada - Jack Pine, Ontario site 1_JW_OM2H0_O1 (SPAdes) (version 2) | ecosystem: Environmental > Terrestrial > Soil > Boreal...
GGGTGCCGGAGCTGCCGCCGATCGTTAGCGACGCAACGCTCGCGCTGGCCGCGCTCAGCGTCACGGTGTAGGTCCCGTTCGCGGTGATGCAGGCTTCTTCTTCAGATGTCGGCGGGGCTTTCTTGCTCCAGTTGGCAGACGTGCTCCAGCTGCCGCCTGCGGTATTCGTGAAGGTGTCGGTGCACCCACTGGCGTGGGCAGCCGAGGGCGCCCAGATCGACACGGCGATGATCGCCGCGATTGTTATGCCTACGCAGCGCACGATCGACATCTGCAGAGAACCCGCTTGCCTGGTCAACGCAATACCCCCTTTGGCGCATCCTGTCCGATGGGTTCACGCACACCGACGTCTCCTAGCCTGACGTCCATCCTGGCGCCGACCCCCCTTGTACGGGCGCGCATACTAGCGAGACCTCGCCGCAAATGTCGCGAGACGGCGGCCGACGGTCAAGGATTCGGGCGCACAGACGGCCCGCCGCCTGACACCCTCCAAACAGGCGTGGAAGAATGTGCTCGATCCCGCGTTTGTAGGGCAATGCCTAGAACTAAGAGCACTTCCCAAAGCCCAAGGCGCCGCAAATCGCTGCTTCTCGCGATCGCCGCGACCATCCTCCTGCTGACCGTACGCGTCGCGACAGCTATGGCCACGTCGAGCATTGAAGGCGTGTGGTCGTTCACCGGCGGCCAGATCGCCGTCGAATCGGCAGGCAACGGGAAGTTCAAGGGCATCGTCGTTCAGCCCACCAAGTTCGCGACCTGCACGCACCCAGTCGGCCAGGAAATCTGGAAAGAAATCACCCCGCAGCCGGACGGCTCCTACTGGGGATTCCACCAGTGGTACAAATCCAACGAAGCAACTGGGGCCTGCGTAGAAAATCCCATCCTTGGGCCGACCGCTTGGCGGGTCATGACCGAACCCAACGGGTCGAGCTACCTGCTCGTCTGCCTCAGCTCGCCCGGCGCCAAACAGCCGACCATCCCTCCGGGCAGCGCCGGCGTCGGCGCCAGCTACGGTTGCGAGAGGTCTTTGCTTACGGCCCCGCTCGCCAACTCTGCGGTAGGAAGCTTTAAAGAAGTCGTGTCGCTGCCGAACACGAAGAAGTGCTTCAGCGGCCGCAAGTTCAAGATCCACATCCACGACTCCAAGTACGACCCGTTCAAGACCGTGGTCGTGACCCTCAGGGGCCACAAGCTCAAGATCGTGCACGACGGCAGCACCTACGTCGCCACCGTCAACCTCAAGGGCCTGCCACCGGGCGCTTTCACGGTCAAGGTCAAAGCGGTGACCTTCCGGGGCAACCACGTGTCAGGCAAGCGCACTTATCACACCTGCGCGAAAAAGCCCATCAAGTCAAATCCCAAGAGATTGACCTGACGCGGCATCTCCGCCGCGCTTGTGCTCGCCGCTCGATCTAAGATTGAATCGAGACGATGGCGGTTCAAAACTCTCAGCCCAACAGAGCCGCGGCACCACCGTTCCCGACGGCTAGCGGCTCACGGGCAGGCCGCCGCAGCCCACGCGAGCGCGCGCGGCTCGCCGTCGAGGTGCTCGCCGCGTACATGCAGTCGCGTCGCGCACTCCGGCGCGCGCCGATCGAGACCGTCGTGGCTTCTCTGCGCTCACGCTCGCCGTCAGCCACGCCACCCGACGCAGACTCGCTCAAAGAGGCAAAGAGCCTTGGCTGGGTCGTTGCTCGGTTGCTCGCGCACTTCCCCGGGGATACGCGCTGCCTGGCGCGCTCGCTCGTTCTGACGCGCCTGCTGGCCAGACGTGGCATCCACGCCAAGCTGGTGATCGGGGCGCGAACCGCCCCGGAGTTCCTCGCGCACGCGTGGGTCGAGCACGACGGGCACCCCGTGCTCGACCCCGGCGATGATTCGTTTGGTCGACTGGTCGAGCTCTGACTGGAGACACACAGCAGCTGGGTCTCACCGCGTTCGGCCTCAGCCTGCTCTTTGACGTTCCGCCACCCGGCGCGTGGGCGACGCGCCCGATACACGAGCCGAGCATGCTGGAGATCCGGCGTGTCGAGGCTGAGGCGACTGAGCAGGCCTGGTCTGGGCTCAGAGAAATCGGCTGGGAAGGCGTGATCGATGGCGCACCGTTCGTGGTGGAGCGAGGCATCGCGGGGGACCATCGCTTCGTGCACGGCTCACCCCCGGATCGCCGAGGAGCCCCTACCGTCGATACGCGGGCCATCCACCACCTGTGTGCGAGCGCGAGCGTGCTGCGGTGCACGCCCACAGAACCAGCCGACCCAAGGTGGTGGCGAGTTGTGCTCGACTCCGTTCTATTCACAGTCGCCCTGTTGCGAGGCTATGAGGCGCTACACGCCGGCGCGCTCGCCACGCCCGGTGGTGTGATCGCGATCACAGCTGCAACAGGCGGCGGCAAGAGCACGCTCGTGACAGAGCTCATCGGACGCAGGCTGAGCTTGATGGCAGACGACGTGCTCGTGCTCGAGCCCCGCGGCAGCGAGGCGCCTCTCGCCTATCCAGCTCCGCCGCTGATGACCGTCCCGGCCGCAAAGGTCGCGATGCTCAGCAACGTGGCATGCGCCCCGGAGACGATCTGCCCGATCGGCGGCGAGCGCTGGGTCGCCGTTCCAGTTCATCAGGATCCGCTTCCGCTGAAGGCGCTGATCGTGCTGAATCGCCGCGCCGAGTCGAAGGTATCGCTTGCGCGGATCGAGCGCCCGCTCGCACCGCTGCTCGACTCCCTGATGGGCTTCCCCCGCACGCCCGAGCGCCAGCAGACGCGCTTCGAGCTGGCGAGCGCCATCGCCGCTACGACCGGCCTGTGGCGACTCACGGGCGCTTTGGACACGCCACCAAGCATGCTCGCGGACACCCTGTTGGCTGCCGAGCTGTGAAAGCACCGTCTGACGCGAACCGTTGTATTGGGCGGATGAGCTCTACATCAGTCTCAGCACCTCTTTCCGATCCGCCGTGCCCTGACGACTCGCACGGGGACCCGATTCTCGAGCTCGAAGGCCTCTACCACCGCTGGAAGGGCCCGAAGCCTCCGGTCCTGGACGACGTTAGCCTAACTTTGCGCGCGGGTCATGTCACCTGGATCGGGGGGCGCAACGGCGTCGGCAAGACCACGCTGCTGCGCCTCGCCGCCGGCATTCTGCTGCCACAGCGCGGGAGTGTTCGCCTTGGCGAGCTCACACCGCAATCGAAAGGGAACCTCTTTCGGCGGCAGATTGGCTTCCTGTCAGCGGGCGACCGCGGCCTGCAGGCGCGCATGAAGGTGACCCAACAGCTCGACTACTGGGCCAGACTGGCGTACGTGCCCCGCAGCCGGCGCGCCGCGCTGGTGACTGGAAGCCTTCAGCGATTTGCCCTGGAGGAGTTTGCCGGCCGCCGCGTCGACCGTATGTCGATGGGCCAGCGCCAGCGCATCCGGCTGGCGATGGCGTTCCTGCACGAACCGCGTGTGCTGCTGCTCGATGAGCCGCGCAACTCACTCGACGACGACGGCTACCGCCTGCTCAACGAGCAGATCGAACAGGCGGCCAGGCGCGGGGCGACCGTCCTTTGGTGCTCGCCGCGAGGCGAGGATCGCGTGGTCACCTGCGACGCCAGCTACACCCTCACCGACGGCCACCTGGAGCGCGTCTTGTGAGTCGCATGCGACCGTGGTGTGAAGCGATGTGGGCAATCATCCGTCGCGATGCGATCCTGTTCGTCAGCTATCGCAGCCAGATCGTCGCGCAGTTCATAGGCCCGCTTTTCTCGATCACCCTCTTCTATTACATAAGCCACGTTCTCACCTCTAAGACGATCCATTCTCCGGGTGGCTACTTCGGGTTCGTGATCGTCGGCCTGGTGATCGTCCAGATTCTCACGATATCGATGGGCGTCATGCCCGTCACCGTGCGTCAGGAACTCGTCTCAGGCACGATCGAGCGATTCCTGGTGAGTGCGCACGGGCCGATCAACGGCATCATCGGCACGATGCTGTTCCCGCTCATCAACGCTATTTTCAGTGGCGCGCTGCTGCTCACCCTGGCGGCCGTGATCTTCGGGCTCCCGCTGGCCACAACGGCAGTCCTCGCGATACCCGTGGCGCTGCTCGGCACACTCGCGTTCATGCCATTCGCGTTCTTCCTGGTAGCACTGGTGATGGCGTTCAAGCAGGCATCTAGCGTGGCTCAGTTCATCGTCGCCAGTATCGCTATCGTGGGCGGCCTGTACTTCCCGATCTCGGTGTTGCCGGGATGGATCCGGTGGGCATCCGACGTGCAGCCGTTCACTCCGGCCACAGATCTTCTACGCCACCTGATTGTCGACACGCCACTTGCCCATCCCGCGGGAGTCGAGCTGCTCAAGCTGGTTGGGTTTATCGCCGTCCTGCTCCCCGCCGGCTTGCTGCTTCTGCGAGCGTCGATTCGTTACGGTCAGCGTACCGGGACTGTTGCCGAGTATTGATATGACAGACAAAGGAGCCGATACAACGACTATGTCCGAGCTTTCCGATCAGGAGCTGCTGGTGTCCCGGGCGCGCTTGCCCCAGCACGTGGTCCATCGCAGCTTCGTCTCCGAGACTGTCGTGCTCAATCTCAGAACGGGCAGGTATCACGGCCTGAACCCGACCGCGGGCAAGATGCTCAGTGCACTCGAGACAGCAGCGACGGTGGGCGATGCGGTACCGGTGCTCGTCGACGAGTACGGACTCGGGCGCGAGCAGATCCAGGCCGATCTGCTCACCCTCACCCGCGGGCTGATCGAGCGCGGGCTGATCGTAGCCGCGGATGCCAGCGGCGACTGAGATACAATCGAGCGCAGGCCCGGGGGAGAATCGCCGCGCCGCATTTGGCCTCGAGCTGTCGATCGACCCGAGGATCTCGATCCCAGGTCTCGGCCGGAGCCTTAGCGCTGGTACAGCACAGCCGCCGTCGCGTGTCCAATTGGATAGCGGAGAACTCGACCGACGCTGGGGCGCGCTCACCATGGCACCACTGCGAGCACGTGAGATCCGCTGGGGCAAAACACCGCTGCTGTCTGTCGACTTCGCCGAGCCAGCCGGCTATCTGCTGTGGGCTCGCGATCACGGCCGAGTGCTGATCTCACCCGACGGCCTCGAGCTGCTGTGCGAGGCGGATCCAGAGAGCGAGCACTGGGCGACCATCATCGCGGCGCAGGCGCTGCCGCTGGCCGCAACGATTCGCGGGCTCGAGGTGTTCCACGCGTCCGGCGTCGTACTGGACGGCAGGGCCCTACTGATCGCGGGCCGGCCCGGCGCTGGCAAGAGCTCGCTGGCCGCGGCGCTCGTCAGAGTTGGAGGGCAGCTACTCAGCGATGACGCTGTCGCGCTACAGCTGAGCGACGGTCCGCTCGTCGCTCACCCGGGATCAGTCGTGCTCCAGCTGCGCGCCGCCGAGGACCGGAAGCTCTCCGTCGACGCGCGAGCGGCCCTGGGACACCCAGCGAGCTCATCCACCGACAAGCATCGCTACGTGAGTGACAGGGTGCCGGATCCTGCGCCGCTTGGAGCCCTGTTCCTACTCGAGCGCTCGGCTGATGGGCCCGCTGTGGAAGCGCTTACAGCCGTCAGCCCCTTCGAGCTGCTCGCCAGCACGTTCAATCTGTCCGTGCGCACGCCCGCCCGGCTGCTGCGTCAGCTAGACGTAGTGTCAGCGATCGCAGCCAGCCGTCTGGTTTACAGGTTGCGTGTTCGGCCCGGCGTGGACGCTGAGCAGCTGGCCGCGGTGATCCTGGAGACGACGTCCTTCCCACACGCGTGACGCACATCGGGCCGCAAGATGGCTGACCTTCTGATCGGGGCATGGGGTAAGCGCGCAGGCGAGTTATTGCAGCGTAGCCATGCGGGGACGTACAGGTTCGGCGAGCTCACGATGCTCGAACGCCCCAACGTGCGCACCAGCCGTTGGACCTGCTGGCTATTTGGTGAGCCGGTGGGCCGCGGCCACCTGCGTGCCCTGCCGACGGGTCAGCAGCTGCTTGAGACATTTGCCGCGAGGCTCCAACAGCAGGGACTGGCGGCTTGCGAGTCGCTAGGCGGCCGCTTCGCGCTGCTGACACTCGACGCTGACACTGATGCGTGCGTGCTCACACGCGACCAGCTGGGCGAGCATCCGCTCGTGCTCGCACCGTTCGGCGGCGGCTACCTGTTCGCCGAGCACGAGCGGATGCTTCTGCGTGCGCTGCCCCACAGCCCCGAGCCTGATCGCCTGGCCACGCTCGATTGGATCGAGCGAGGCACCCTGCCTGGGACCAGCACTCTCTATGCAGGCATAACCAGGGTGCTGTACGGACGGCGTGTGATCCTCAGCCGTGACGGCGCACGACAAGAGCGCTGGTGGCAGCCGAGCTTCGAGGGGACCATGGGCGATACTCCCGAGGAGGTCGCAGCGCGCGTCCGCGAAGCCGTGCTCTCTTCCGTCGCTCGCGCGTCGGCAGGCGCGAGGCGACCGGCGGTCAAGCTCAGCGGCGGACTCGATTCGGCATGTGTGGCAGCCGGGCTGCACAGCTGCGACCTACCTAACCGGGGGGCGCTGGCGCTCTCGGGCGTGTTCCCCGCAGAGCCCGAGGCAGACGAGCGCGATTTGATCGAAGCGACCGCCTGCCACACGCACCTGCAACTGCATACGATCGAGCACGACACTGCTCGCTCGATACTAGCCCCCGCCCTCGAGCACATAGAGCTTTGGAAGCTGCCTCCTATGACTCCAAGCCTCTTCATGTGGCGTCCGCTGATGGAGTTGGCAAGCGACCTGGAGGTGGATCGGATACTTGACGGCGAGGGCGGTGACGAGCTGTTCGGGGTGGCAAGCTTCCTGATCGCCGACATGCTTGCCAGAGGACGCCTACCGCGAGCGTGGCGGCTAGCCGGATGTCTGCCTGAGTGGGGAAGAACGCGCGGCGCCCGGCTCCGTGCCCTGCGCATCTACGGGGTCGCGCCCCTGGTGCCTGCCAGGATCAAACTGCGGCGCCAGCAACACGACGGAGCCAGCTCGGTCGGCGCGATCGTGCCCAGAATGCATGCGCTCGAACTGGCCCGGGCGAGAATCGAGGACGAGCGCGAACGTCCGCCCGGCCCGCGCTGGTGGAAATCCCAGCTCGAGATGCTCATCGACAACCGCGACAGGATGTCGCTCGGAGCGCACTACCGTCGCTGCGGCGTCGACGAGAGCCCTCCACGCCGCCATCCTTTCATCTACGACCAGGATCTAATCGAGCTTCTTCTGCGCGTTCCGCCGAGCGCCAACTTCGACCCCGCTCGAGATCGCGCCGTGCTGCGCGACGGCATGCGCGGGCTGATTCCCGAGACGGTGCGCACCAGGCACGCCAAGAGCCATTTCACATCGATCCTGCTGAACGCGATGCGCCGCGAGACGGCAGGCCTGATCGAACCCCTGCGCTCGCCCCACGCACCGGTGCGCAGCTACGTGGACGCCGCCGCCCTAGACTTCAGGATCTCGGCACTCGACTCCGCGAGCGCGATGCTGCACACGATGGCGCTGTGGCGGGTGGGCATCGCCAACCGCTGGCTGATCGCGCTCTCCAACACTGAGGAGCACGCCACATGAGAGCCCGCCGCAACCACAGCTGTACTTTTTCAGGCCTTGTGGAGGGCCCCCATCGGAACGTAGCATCCAAGCTGTCCTAACAGGAAGGAGGATCATAAGATGGACAAGATCATCGAGAACCTTGAGTACGAGACCCCTTGCATCGAAGACCACGGCAGCCTCGCGGAGCTCACGGCCGGCGGCAGTGTCGGCGTCTATGCCGATGCTGAAGTCACCCTCAAAAAAGGCGAGTCCGTGTCGGAAGCGGGTGCCGCTCAGACCTCGCCGTAGCAGCTTGATACCGGCCTCCCGCGCGGAGGCCGGTATCAGACTCGTCGTGCAGACGAGACACGCGCGGCATGCAACTAGCAGGTTGCATCTATGAACCTAGTACGCCCTTACAGCGTCCGCTTCCTGCAGGTTCCAGCCGGGTTCCAGAACTCCGTCGAGGAGATCCTCGCGGGTGCGAGCAGGGAAGCCGCGAGCAACGCGCTCGAGATCGGCATAGTGGGATGGACGCGCGCCACGCCCAGCGAGACATCCTCTCTATCTGATCTGCACGGCGCTCACGACGGGCCTCTCGTGGCGCTGCTGCGCGATACCCCCAGCCCCCGCGGAGCACGCGTGCTCGCGGCGAGGTTGGATGGCGTAGTCTTCTTCGACGATCTGCCTCGCATGCTGCTGCCGACACTTGAGGCGGTCGCCGTCGGTCAATGCGTGGTGCCCAAGGCCATTCGCCAGATCGTTGACCGGCCGCCGCTCTCCCCGCGCGAGCGCCAGATCCTCGCGATGATCGTGCTGGACTTCTCAAACGCGGAGATCGCGCGGAAGCTGTTCGTGACCGAGAGTAACGTCAAGAACCATCTATCCTCCGCTTTCCAGAAGCTGGGGGTCAAGTCGCGCAGCGCAGCCGCTGCGCTGATCCTCGACCACGAGAGCGGCTTGGGCCCGGGGATCCTGCGCATATCGCCGGAGGAGTCCCTGCCGGAGATTGGCTGATCTGAGCCGCTTCGATCGAGACGCTGGCGCGACGCGCCGACTCGCTATCGAGTTGCTGCATGACGGCGCGCGCAACGTCCGCCGTGTCACAGAGCAGGCCACAATGATTCGAAGCTTGGAATCTGAAAGAATGCACCCGTCGGTGGCGTCAGAGGAGCATGCGAACAATTTGGGCATGCTCCTGTCGCTCGACGCGCCCGCTGCACTGGATACTGTCTCGCAGCGTGCCATCAGCGATCGGCCTCCCACCGCTAATACCTTGACACCCGGACCCTCAAACGACGACGTCCCGGCGGGGCCCGCGCGCGTTACCCGCTTCATGGGCGCGCCGATGGGGGTCGTGACGGAAGCAGATGCGGTGCGGGCGATCCTCGACGCAGCAGAGGCTGGCAGCGGGCACTGGACGATCACCGCAAACCTCGATCACATCCGTCGCTACCGTCGCGACCCCGCACAGAGAGCGCTGATCGACGAGGCGGACCTGGTCGTCGCTGATGGGATGCCGTTGATCTGGGCCAGCCACCTCGCCGGCGAGCCGCTGCCCGAGCGAGTCTCGGGATCGAGCATGGTCTGGTCGATCTGCGAGGCCGCCAACGCCCGCAGGCAGTCGATATTCCTGCTGGGCGGCGACCCTGGCGTCGCCGAACGGGCAGCAGACGTCTTCCGCGACCGCTACCCGGGGCTTGAGATCGCCGGCACAGCCTGCCCTCCCGTCGGCTTTGAGAACAACGACCAAGAGCTCGGCCGCATCAAGCGCCAGGTCACCGAAGTCGCGCCCCGGATCGTGTTCGTGGCCCTGGGGTTCCCGAAGCAGGATCTGTTGATCCGCGTGCTGCGCGATTCCCTGCCGCACGCCTCGTTCCTCGGGGTGGGCATCAGCCTGAGCTACGCAACAGGTGACGTGTCACGCGCGCCAGGTTGGATCTGCGACCTCGGACTGGAGTGGGCCTATCGCCTCTCGCAAGAACCAACGCGCCGACTCGCTCGACGCTACCTCGTCGATGGCCTGCCATTTGGCGTGCGAATGATGATCTCCGCCGCACGGCATCGTGCTCGCCGTAGCAGTTTGGAGCGTCTGGAAGCTGGACTGACTGACAGTCGTTGGCATGACCCCTAACGGCCGGGGTGCCGCCGCCATTGCGTCCCGCGCCTGGCCGGCACCGCTCCGCCAGTGGAAGCGCAGAACCTCGGGCACCGTTGTATGAGTACAGGCAGGCAACCATCACGGGAATCCGCCGACATAGAATTGGAGTCAGGAGGAGCCGGACTAGGGGTGAAACCTCTCCAGCGTACATGGGCGAGCGTCCCCGCACACCTCGGCAGCATCAAACAGATCTTCAGCGAAGCCACCGACTGCCATCTCGACAATCAGAGCGCAAGCGAAGTCCTATACAAGGCATCACGCGAAACACGCTAAGCCGCTAGCGACCTGGATCAACTGGCCGCGGCACTCAAGCGACACGCGGCCACCACCTGAACATCAGAACCCCGGTCCTGTGCTCAGGGCATTCAGCCGTCTCAAGCCCCAGCTGTCGGGGCAAGCCTCTCTGACGAGGACGCGCCGTCATCCGAAACCACGGCCCTAGATGACCCGCCACCCACTGGATAGGGAATCGGACTGCCCGACTTCGCACCGTTGACGATCACGCCCAGCAGCGGCGCGCCGCTGCTGGAGAGAACCTGCTGCAGCTGTTCTGCGGCATCGCGCCGGCTATGCCCGACCCTGCCCACGATGACGACACCATCGACCTTTGTGAGCAGCGGGAACGCATCCGAGACGGCGGTCAGTGGCGGCGTATCGATCACGACAAGGTCATACCCGGACTTGGCCCGCTCGAGCACTCCATCCATCGCGTGGCTCTCCAGTAGCTCGCCCGGGTTGGGAGGCAGAACGGCGCCGGCAGTCAGCACGTCGACCGCATTCCCCACAGCCCCCTCACCTGAAGGGGCCTGCAACGCGACCGACTGCGTAGCCTGGTCCAGTCGGCTGGCACCAATCAGCACATCGGCGAGACCCGGCCCAGGCTCGATCGCAAGTTGCTGGGCTAGCGTCGGCTGGCGCAGATCCAACTCGAGCAGCAGCACCCGAGAACCCGACCTCGCAGCTGCCTCAGCCAGATACCGAGATATCGTCGTCTTGCCGTCCCCCGGCGCGGGCGACGCGATCAAGATGGTGCGCAACTCACGATCGACGTTGAAGAAGCGCAGGTGGGCGCGAATCAGGCTGAACGCCTCGGCCTCGGTGGACGGCAGAGCCGCTCCCTTACCGCCAAGCGCGGTGCTCTTGGGAAGCGTGCCAAGCATGGGTAGACGATAGATCCCCTCCAGCTCCTCAGATCCTCTGATCCGGCGATCGAAGTGCTCGAGCAGGAAGGCGAGGACGATGCCGAACAACAAGCCCAGAATCGCGCCGATAGCCGTATCTTTGCCGACCCGCGGCGAGGAGGGGCTAGAGGGCACCGACGCTTCCTGAGCCACTTCCACGTTGTTGTAGCCCAGTTCGGCAAGGAGAGCAAGTGTGTGTGCACGATCCTCGAGATCCAGCCCATCCGAGCCGAACCGCTGTCCTGGAGAGAGTGCCGCCAGCTGCCTCTTCACGAGCGCCAGCGCAGACTTGAAGAACTGACGATTAGCACCTTGCCGGTCTTTGACAAACTGACCGGCATACGTGTTCGCGATTGCAGCCGCGAGTACGGGAGAAGGCGAGCTAACCGCGATAGTGAAGACGCTTGATTCACCCTTCGCGCTGATGCTCAAACTTGCGCTCACCTTTTCTTCGGTCAGCCCATGGCCGAGCTGGCTCGCGGTCTTTGCCGCTACCTCACCAACCTTGAGGAGTTCGAGGTTGCTCTGCTGCTGAGCCAGGGCAGTGAGGCCGTTGTTGCTGGTCGAGAGCCCAGCAATCTGCTGGTCGAGCTGGTTACTGGTGAAGGCCACTGCAGCAGTCGCCGTGTATTTCTTGGGCCGATGCTTAGCGTACCCATAGGCTGCCACCGCGACGAGAGCGAAGCAAAGGACGACCCATGGCGCTCGGCGACGGACGACGCTCATAAACTGTTGAGGGCTTAGGCTTGTCTGTTCAGAGTCCATCAAGGTCCTTACTTGCCGCAAACATCTGCAGCGCGACATACTGCGACATACTATCGGGCGCCCCAGGGTACAGCAAACATCGAGGAGCGCACCGCTTGCCGCCATGAGCCCGAGTACTGCCAGCAGGTTGCGCCACCCAAACCCCCATTCCCGGCGAGGTGACGGCTTACACCGCTAGGACTTGCATCGCTAGTGTTGCTGGTCGCAGCTCCCTACTGATCCTGCTCCTCCGAGTGATTCCGCTTGAGATTGCACTGCAACTATCGTGTGCCTTAACACTGCAGAGGTAAAGCTAAAGTGATAGCCGCCCGTCCTCAAAATCCGTCTGTTGAGACGGTCAACCTTGCTCCACAAAGGGATTTTGAAACGATCCTGAAGTGGGCTGTCATACCCACCTTCGACCTCGTGATCGAGTACGGTGATCTCGGCGTGATCGTCTGTAGGCGCCGAATCGCCCCATACCAAGGAGTCTGGGCTCTACCAGGCCTGCGGATGCTTAAGCCGGAGGGCATCGAGGACACAATCGTGCGGATCGGCCGACAGGAGCTCGGCTTGGAGCTAGATCCCGTTGGACGCGTCTTCCTCGGTCAATATGTGGGCCGCTTCCGAACAGAGCATAGGCGCCAGGACTTGTCGACGGGTTTCGCGTTGCGCGTGAGTGCTTCGCAGAAGCTGAAGCCAAATCGAGAGCACTTCTCATCCGTCAAGACTGTGGCAACGACGCCCTCAAGGACCGGCGCCATGTATAGGCACTATCTTGAGCGCTACTGGACCATGAGAGAGCTTTAGCCGAGTGTCGCCGGCTCTAGATCCCGGCCATAGTCGCGATCGAGTAGACACAATGCTCGCCTTGCACGGCGGGCAAGGAGCGACAACGCATTCGAGAAGTTCGGGCGCCTATTCGAAGGACCCGCACAAAGGGCCTGATTGGCTTGAGACTTATGTCTACAGATACCGCAGGAGCGTTAACATATCCTCACGAGTTAAGGGTTTCATGCAACAATATAAGCGATGATCATTCCCTTGATCTATCGTGAAGCTGCCGAGCGTTCCCAGGCAAGGAGGTCTGATGAGTGATGATCTGGTTGTAGTCGCAGGCGGAGGAGGCTTCATCGGAGGCCACCTCGTCGCCAACCTGCTGAGCGAGGGCCACCGCGTCCGGTCGGTCGATCTCAAGCCGCTCGATGAGTGGTACCAGGTCCACGGGGACGCGGAGAACATGGTTGCGGACCTTCGCCTGAAGGACGCTTGCACCGAGGCGCTTGCCAATGCCGACGATGTCTACAACCTCGCCGCCGACATGGGCGGGATGGGGTTCATCGAGAACAACAAGGCGCTGTGCATGCTCTCGGTCCTGATCAACACGCACATGCTACAAGCCGCACAAGAGCAGGATGTGGGGCGTTTCTTCTACTCCTCGTCGGCGTGCGTCTACGCCGCCGACAAGCAGACCGACGCAGACAACCCGGGCCTGAAGGAGAGCGACGCCTACCCCGCACTGCCGGAGGACGGCTACGGCTGGGAGAAGCTCTTCAGCGAGCGTATGTGCCGGCACTTCCGCGAGGACTTCGGGCTGTACACACGTACGGCTCGCTACCACAATGTATACGGCCCTGAGGGTACGTGGAACGGAGGACGGGAGAAGGCGCCAGCCGCAATCTCACGCAAGGTCGCGGAAGCGAAGCTCTCAAACAGCAACCAGATCGAGATCTGGGGGGACGGAGAGCAGACCCGCAGCTTTATGTACATCGACGACTGTGTCTACGGGACGAAGACGATCCTCGACTCGGACATCCTCGACCCAATCAATCTCGGCTCCAGCGAGATGGTGAGCATCAACCAGCTCGTGGACATCATCGAGGACATCGCCGGGGTCAAGCTGGAGCGCAATTACGACCTCTCCGCGCCTAAGGGCGTTCGCGGTCGCAACAGCGACAACACGATGATCCAGAACAGACTGGGCTGGGAGCCGAGCATCTCGCTGCGCGAGGGGCTCGAGAAAACCTATGCCTGGATCTTCGATCAAGCCTCCGCGCTGAGTACTGTCCAGTAGCTCGCCGAGTTGCTCACACCGTTTGAGCGCTCGTAACACGACGGCGATCAACCACCTCAGCGAGCGCCTCGTCAAAGCGCTCGGCAAAGCCGGCTTGGGTGAAGTGATGCTGCGCGTACCGGTAGGCAGCCTGTCCTCGCGCCGTGATCTCCGCCGGCGCCCGCAGAATCTCCGCTAGTCTGCACGGGAAGGAGTCGGGGTCTGAGCTATCGACGACCCATCCGGCGCCGGCCCGCTCCACGATCCTTGCTACCTCTCCGCCCGGGTTGACGGCGGCGAGGATCGGCAGGCCGTACGCCATGAAGTTCATGATCTTCGAGGGGATGTTGAACTCGGCGCCCTCGTGCAGCTGGCTGACGAAGGCGATAGTCGCGGCCTGAAGCTCATGCTCGAGTCGCTCGTCGTCGACGACGCCGGGCATCTCGATCCGGTCAGAGCGGATCTCAGAGCGCGTGTCATCTGCGGCCATCCCGTTGCCCGTGATGATGAAATGGATCGGCGTGTCATCGAGAGCATTTGAGCGCTCAAAGGCCGCTACCAGCGGCGCCAAGCCCTGGGAGTAGCCGATGTTGCCCATGCTCAGCAGGCGCGGAGGCTGCGCGCGATCCTCCGCTGCGGGCAACCGGCGAGGCACACGCGTGGCTGAATCGTAGATCAGCTGGATCTTGGCCTCGGACACGCCCTTAGTCGTCAGATTGTGGGTAAACGCCTCAGAGAGCACGACAATGCGATCAGCATGACGATAGGCAGACGACTCCAGACGCCGGGAAGCGCGAATGACGAGACTGCCCTCGTCGACAATGCCGCTCGACGCCGCCCCGTCGGGAAGGATGTCGTGCAACCACAGAACCCATGGCGCCCGGCGCATACGGACGTTTACGATCGCGGGGAAGAGCGCCGGAAACGACGGGGAAGCGGAGACGAGGACATCGGGACGCGACAGTGCCGGCAGCGCGGCGAACTGAGCTACCATGAACGAAAGCTCCTGCCGATAGCGTGCGATCGCTGTATCGCGGCCAATCCAGAGAGGGAGACGGAGTACCGGGATGCCGTTTCGCACCTCTCGGTAGGGCAGCGCCTTCGATCCCCACACCGGCTCAGGATAGTGGGGATGGGCGGCAACCACCTCGACGTGGTGTCCGCGGTCGCGCAGCCCCTCCGCCCAGACCCGGCTTACGGGCCCGATACCCGTGGGCTCAGGGTCGTAGTTATAGCTCCAGAGTTGAATGTTCAAAGCCATAGGCAGCAGAGTATGCGATTGCTCTCCGAGACGGCTCCGGACAGCCGGACGCCCGTGCGAATGCAGTGTTCACGCACCTCACAGCTCCCCTGAGTCAGACTCGGGCCGAGATACGCTCTGAAACCGTACGAGTCGGTGCCGGTTCACGATCATCGCTATCACCCCTGTCGCTATGACGATCCAGACAAAACGAAGGATGATATCTCGCACATCGCTGGCGCCCGTCGTCAGCACGCCACCTGCGTATGTCATGCCACCGACAATAAACACTACGCCCATACCCCTCCAAGGGTATCGGATGGTGGTACCGGTCCACCTACTGTAGAGCAACACCCCAATCAACAATACGCCGTATCCCGCCGCCGACGCTACCGCTGCCGCCTCAAGCCCGCGGCGCGGGACTAGCGCGTAGATCAGACCGAGATTTACGGCGGCCGCCGTAAGGCTCACGACCCAGATCCGCCGTGACTTGCCATGTGTCAAAGTCACCCCATTCATGGGAATCGAGTAGAGCCCGATAAAGGCATAGCCCAGCACGATCCAAGATGTGAGATCGGCAGCGGCACGGTAACGCGAGTCTAGGAACACGTTAATGACGACCGGCGCGAGCAGCGCGCAGGCGAGCGAGAGGATCGAGACCACCGCAACCTGTAGCTCGATGAGTGAACGCAGGTTCGTGGTGGAGTTCGACTTTCCCGCCTGTGCATACGCGGGCATGAACGCCTGATTGACCCCCATCATCAGTACGAGAAGAGGTGTAGCCATGTTGGAGGCGAGACTGTAAACGCCCACAGATGCAGTGGTGACCAGCGCTGCCAGCAGCACCCTGTCGGCTAGCTGCAACGACCACATCGCGGCGAAGTGAGGCATGACCGGTAGACTACGGCGCAGCGTATCCCGGACAAGTGCACGATCAAAAGGTCGCGGACGACGATACGGCACGATTACCATGGCGACGGCGAGGGTCGCAGCCGATCCGATGCTCAGCGCAAGGAGCCAACCCGCCACGCCCGCCCGGAGAGCAACCACGAAGAGCAGCTCCAGGCCAAGAGTCGCAACGGTGCCAACAGTGTTCACGACGACGAAGTCACGCAAGCGTCGATCCACGCGGAGCAGCGCAAGTGGCACCGTGGTAGATGAGACGGATAGAGACGCCGCCAGCATGGCCAGGCTCAACTCGCCGACACTCAGGACAGGACTGGCCCAGAGGAACGGGGCCATCACGGCGATCACGGCAGCGCTTGCGAGAAGCGGAGCGACAAGCAGGAACGTCCAGATCGATCGCACGAAGCGATTGCGAGCGTCGGGATCATCGGCAAGTTGCACCGCGCCACGAAAGATCGCCAGTTCGAGACCAAAAGCGAAGATGACTGCGGCGACCGCGTTTGCCGACAGAGCGATCGAGAGCTTGCCGTACTGACTTGGCACCAGCACACGCGTGAAGATGGGTAGGAGCAGGAACGAGACCGCGCGCTGCACCGCCATGGTACTCGCATAGACGATGCCGGACCCAAAGAACGTTTTGGCGCTCGAAGGCGCCCCCGTTCCTAACGAAGCTTCGCTGCCGGCCGCACGCCGTCCGAGTCGACTGCTCACGCTAGCCACTAGCCGATCCAGTCAAGCGTGCGAGTGTCTGTGGTGTTGCCGACATGGGCGGCGCATCAGCTGGCAGATGGGGCGCCGTTACAGTGTCCATCAAGGTCTGCGTCAATCGATCTGAAGCCGACACTCGAATGGCTGCACACGTCAGCACTATCAAAGAGATTAGGAGATAAATACCAGCTAGGCCCGGAAGCGCCTCGCTGGCGCCAAAGAGGCTCAGGGCAATCAGAGCGACGAGCAGCGCAGCCGACTCTGGCGCGCCTGCCTTTTCATAGGAAACACGTGCGGAGTTAATGCCTACCATCAGAAAGAGCAAGAACAGGGCGAGTCCGATATAGCCCATGTCTAGAATAGTTTGGAGTGCGATATTGTGAACACTGTTAAACTCAGGATGTGTTGTATAATTAAACAAATAGGCGTACTGATAACCTACTCCTGACCTGACCTGACCGTAGGCACCATAGCCGATCAGATCTTCTGCATGTGTATGGCTCAAGAAACGCGCCACGATCGACCAAATTGTTGAGCGACCTGTCGCTGTTTCAAAACTACCTCTACCTGGGTTGCGGCTTAGCGATTCCGACAGGCTCCCGAGATGACCGGCAACGAATAGGATGATCGCTGGCCAAATTGGCAGCAGGAGAGGGACAACCGCAACCACGCGTTTTGCTGCTCTCGGCAAAAGCGCCAGCATGATGAGCGCCAGCAACGCGTAAGCTAGCGGCCCACGACTATCGGTGAGAAGAACCGATGTGAAGCCCACCACAGCACCCAGCAGAGACACCCATCGTAGCCTTCCCTGACTGCGGTACGCAAGCACAGCACAGATGACTAGCGCCAGGGCAGCCGCCTCTCCGGCGCCGTTGAGGCCAGGGCTTAGCGGTAGGTTAGCCCGTGTCGTGTGTATGCCGATCAGACCCAGGAGTTGAGCCGGTCCAGGTTTGAGCGTGATTTCGGACCGTTCGGACCGGACAGCCGTAAAGTGGAAGCCGACGACATAGAGAGCGAGGTTAAGGGCGGCGAAGCAAACAGGCGAGAAGAGAGCGCAGAGCAAGCGGCGCCGGCGGGTCACGGCATCCGCTGGCGCAAGCAACGCGCATAGTGAGAACGCGGTCACGATTATCACCATCAGCGCTACGCCGGTCATAACGCGCCCCGAGAACGGTGCGATTGGGGCCACAGCGAAGCGCAGGTAAGACACCACGGCGCAGCCGACAAACGCACAGACTGCGGTAGCGCGCCTTCCTGTAGTTCGTAGACCGCCGCCCGGAAGCGCCAAGATCGCACCCACGAGCAACACAACGAGCACCAGCTCACGCTGCAACGGGGTCACACCGCTCAGATTCGTGAGATTGCCCAGAGAGACGCTCAGCACCAACAGGGCACACACAATCGTCTCACGGAGCGGCAATCGCCGCGCTTGAGACCTACGCACGCCCTTCGAGCCGATTGAGTAGTAGTGGGATGTGGTTGCCACGCTGGCTGAGATGCTGCCTATCAAGTACTCATGTTGAGCTGTCCCGCATCTCGCCTTGATGCTTTCGACGGCGACGCGCGCTGATTGCTAGGCTTGAGCCGGAGGGGCGTGCATGGTAGCCCTGTTTGGTCTTGATTCTGAGACACGATGAGCATCTGCATCCAGCATCCGGCCGTGAATCTACGAGCACGAACGTGAGACAAAGAGTATCGTTTCTCCCAGCTTCATGCGGTATCCAGGGCACGACGGACACGACCGAGAAGGATCAATCACGGCGCTTACGCGACGGCTACCACGGACAGGGCATCCCTGGCCATGGACAAACCCACGCGACATCCCACAACAGTGCAACGGCAGGCACTGGTGGAGAGCCCAGTGCGTGGAGATGCGGATTCGGAGGCATCCTGCCCAGCCTTTACGAGGGTTCGGCGCGGGTGGAGCGCTCGTCTCCGACCACGATGCAGCCAGAGGCTATCGCGGACGCCGTGCGAAGGCTCGACGATCCGCTTGGGCGACAGCGCTGCGTAGCGGACGGACATCAGCGGGCGGAGCGGTTCAGCTAGCGCAGCGTCGCGCCAGCATCGGAGTGTATGCGATCTCGTGGCGCACTAGGGTAACTTCGTGGGCTTTATTCTAAACCGCAAGCGGCAGGAACAGTGGGCGCGCTCGCGAAGAGCGCGGCTGCGTGCCGCCGTCCAGACTCCTCTTGTTCGTGTGGGGGTCTGGTGCGGCTTTACGAACATCGATTACGCATACGTGCACGGCCCGATGGAGCGGCTGCATCTCGGGCAGCGGTGCTCCACGATGAACACGCTATTCAATGTTGTCTCCGGCGACATTTACGTCGGAGACGATGCGGCGTTTGCCCACGGATGTCAGGTGCTTACCGGAGAGCATCGCTTCTTCAACGGGAAACGGGCTGATTTTCACCCTGATAGCCCCTACGAGGAGGTCCCCCTTGAGGGTAACGACATCCATATCGGAGAGAGATGCTTCATCGGCTCAGGTGTGATTATTCTCAAGAACGTGACGATCGGGGATGACGTTCGTATAGGGGCGCATTCCGTCGTAAACAGTGATCTACCGAGCGGCTGCTTTGCGGCCGGAATTCCGGCATGCATAATTCAGACGGATCACATGCGTGGCCCGGAGACCACCCGTGGTATATAGAATCGCATCAAGTCCCACCCAACTTCGCCGACAGCACTCTAGAGCAATGAAGCTGCATACTGCCCGCGCACGACGCGTGAGATCAGGACGGCGGTGGGCTGAGCCTGATCGTCCGTCAGCTCGATGGCGTCGCCATTGGCCTCCCAGTGTCCTCATTCCCGGCGCGGCGCGGCTGACGCAACCTCGGGTACGAGTTGAGCCGTAGAGTTGAGCCGTAGTGGGGGCAGGCGTCTTCTGTGCGCGTACTGGGAATCTCGCAGTTCGCCTCTGTGCTAAGTTAGCCCGCCACCGGGCACTCCTTGGCTCTCTTGATGACTGTCCGTCACCAGCAGCCGGGGACCTCGTAATCGCCATGATCCTACAGAACCGATGATACGTGTCGCGATTACCGGTGGATCCGGTTTCATTGGGACGAACCTCGTGGAGCACTACGCATCGTCGGGCGTGCCCGTTATCAATCTAGATCCAATCCAGCCGCGCAACCACCAGCAACTCGCATACTGGCATAGGGTCGATCCTCTTGACGCCAACGACGTTACGACAACGTTGGCCGAGTTCGCGCCAACGTATGTCTTCCATCTCGGCGCGAGAACCGACCTACACGGTACGACGCTCGACGATTATGCGTACAACACCCGCGGTGTCGAGGTCGTTCTTGATGCATGCAACGAGCTAATCGGCCTCAAGCGCGTCGTGTTCGCGTCGTCAAGACTTGTATGCCGAATCGGCTATCAGCCAGCGAACGAGACCGACTACTGCGCACCCAATGCCTATGGCGAGAGCAAGGTTCGCGGCGAGCAGATTGTGCGCAGTGCAAAGACCACGTTTCCTTGGGTCATTATGCGACCGACATCGATTTGGGGGCCGTGGTTCGACATCCCGTATCGGACATTCTTCCTGACTATTGCGGCTAACCGTTACGTACATGTCGGTCGCCGACCGGTTCACAAGTCATTCGGGTATGTCGGAAACACCGTCCAACAGCTGGCCGCTATTGCAGAGACGTCGAGTGCAGACCCAGAACTCGATGGAACGACTATGTACCTCGCGGATTCCCCGCCGATCGAGGTCATGGACATGGCGAACCGCATTCAACGCCAGTTGAGTAGCAGGCCAATCCGCACCCTCCCGCGAAACCCAGTTAAGCTCGGAGCGCTTGTTGGCGATCTTCTACAGAAGCTCGGCTGGACAGAGCCTCCACTTACCAGCTTCAGGCTCGACAACCTCCTAACTGAGATGATTTATGACACCACGCCGCTCAACCAGATCGTGCCTCAGCTGCATTATTCGCTGGATGAGGGTATCCGATGCACAGTTGACTGGATGCGGGCACAACAGCTCGTAGGCGCTCGGACTCCGGGACCCTGAAAGGATGAGTGTCGCTAGCCGTCAGCCGTCAGGGCAAGGGCTCGCTGACACAGACGGCCGTCAGGATAGCCACGAGCGACTCCGTAAGCTTCGTAAGCTCATGCGGCTCGGTCGAACGTCAGCGTTTCGCCGCGCGCTGCGGCTGGGCGTTGCGGCTGCGGTCGAGCACGAGGATGTACCGTTTCAGCACGACTTCGCGTCGATCGTCGATGTCGGTGCCCATCATGGGCAATTTGCATTGTTTGCTCGTCATCGCTTCCCGCGCGCGCAGCTCTTTTGCTTCGAGCCACTGCCTAACGCGCAGCAAATTGTCCGCCAAGTCTTCCCTCTACCAGGGCAAATTGAGCTCTTCGAGGTTGCGCTTGGCTCCGATACGACCGCTGCACAGGCGATGCATGTGTCACGACTCGACGACTCTTCGTCTCTCCTACCGATTACCGCCCGCTACACGACAGCATTCCCAGGTACCGAGGAAGCCACGTCTATAAGTGTGCCGATGACGCGACTCGACGACGTACTCGCAGAGCCTGCGCCGACTCGCCCGTGCCTGCTAAAGATCGATGTACAGGGCTACGAGCTCGAGGTCCTGCGAGGGGGGGATCGGGTGCTGCAAGGCGTCGATGAGGTGTTCGTCGAGTGTTCATTTGTTGAGCTCTACACCGGCCAGGCACTAGCAGGGGAGCTCATCGCTCACTTGTGGTCGAAGGGCTTCAGACTCGCCGGAGTGTTCGGCATCAAGCGCGACATCGCAGGCCAGTGCCTGCAGGCTGACCTTCTGTTCCAGAAGTCGGTAGACAAGCATGCCGCCGAATCGTGATCGCGGCCACTGCCGAGACTCCAATGTCTCCGCAGAAGGCAACAGCTCACACATCTCGCGCTGATGAAGGTGCTACGCGTGATACCCACCCTCGACCCCGAGATGGGCGGGCCCCAAACGACAATCGTAAACGCCGCGATCGCCGAGCGGCGAGTGCTGCTGGAGCCGACAATCATCTTTACAGGCAACAAACGGTCAGTCACGGCGACAGCTCCGGCGCGGGCTAGGCTCGACGCCGCCGGTGTTCGGACGCTGATGTTCCCTAGCTCCCGGTGGCTGCCGTCGTCAATGGTGTCTCGGTGGGGCATCAGCCGCCAGATGAGTGCGTGGCTGCTACGGAATGCGCACCGCTACGATGTCGTCCACGTTGACTATGTTTGGCCGTGGAGCACGCTGATTGCCGCAATCGCCGGCTCGCGCGCCGGCCGTCCCGTAGTGATGACCGCTCATGAGTCATTGACAAGGTTCGGCATCGAAACACGTTCCGGCTCGGTCAACCACAAGACGAGGCTATGGGCGCAGGCGAAGCTATGCGTGCGTGCCTTTCTCATGCGATATGTCGACCTGGTGGTTATGACCTCGGAGATGGAGCACGCCGATAGCATCAGGCCCAACGAGTACGCCGTAGTCATTCCGCATGCGGTCGTTGCAGACCCTCCGGAAAAGCCGTTAACGGAACCACCGTTTCCCCCGCTGGTTGTCGGCTACATCGGCCGGTTGCACCCCAAGAAGAACCTTGAGGTGCTAATGCGTGCGGTAGCGGCACTGGGAACCTCAACCAAGGTGATCGTTTGCGGGGATGGCGACCCGACTTACCGCGCCCAGCTCCACCAGCTCGCGGATAGACTGTCTCTGAGTATTGAGTGGCGCGGACATGTGGACGCAGCCGGCCGCACCGACCTCTTTGCGCAGAGCCACGTGGTGGCAATGCCTTCAGCCTATGAGTGCTTCGGGATGGCGGCAGCAGAGGCCATGGCCGCCGGTGTGCCGGTGATCGTGTCCAAGACCACTGGCGTAGCGCCAGTGGTGGAAAAGTACGAGTGCGGGAAGCTCATCGAGGCCGGTGATGTCGATGAACTTCGCGTGGCGTTGGCCGACATCGCCAGCGACGCGGATTGGCGGCGCGGGGCGCGAATCAACTCCCTGCGCGCTGCCGTGGCAGCGTACTCCTATGCCTCGTACGGCGAGCGGATGGCGACTGTATACGCGGAGCTTCTCACCCGAACCTGTCAGCCCTCTGATCGAGACCGAAGCAGCTAGATCAGCGCGTCGAGCACATCGATGTACTGCTCGGCGATTGCTCGCCAGTGATAGCGCTCGTCGATCAGCCGACGACCGTTTATAGATAGGCGTGAGCGCAGGTGGGCGTCTCCGAGGAGCCGGACCACCTGCTGCGCAAACTCCCTTGGCTCGTCGCCTAGGAGCAGCTGCTCACCGTCCTCGACCTCGATGCCATGGGCGCCGATCCGCGTTGACACAACGGGGCGCTCGGAGGCGAACGCATCCAGGATTTTCAACCGCGTCCCGCCTCCCGAGCGCAGCGGCACGATGACTGCCGTCGCCCGCTCGAAATATGGCCTCATCTCCGAAACTTCGCCTGTGACCTCAATACGCGAGTCACTGTTCGCGAGACGTTGGACCTGGGCATCCGGCCGCCGGCCGACGACCAGCAGGCGCGCGTCAGGCACCTGCGTCAATATGTGCGGCCAGATCTCCGAAACAAACCACAAGATGCCGTCACGGTTCGGCGCGTAGCCAATAGTCCCAGTGAAGAGTAGCTCCGGTGGACCTGTCGGCGGCTGGGGTCGGGCCGGGTCCAACGCCGTTCCGTTGGGCACGACGAATACAGGCACATCAGTGACCGCGCGGAAGAGCTCGGCATCGTCAGTTGATACCGTAACGATCCCCGCGAATCCGCTCAGGCGCGGGTTCACGTAGGACGCCACCCGCCGGCCCTCAATGCTCAGCAGCGTCCGCCGCGCGCTCGACGCCGATTCGGCACGCGTCCCGTAGTAGGCGCTCGTGCAGTTGTGGGTCATCAGCACCTTCGGGATCTCTGGGCCGACCTCGTCACCGAGGCGGATGGCGAAGTCGTGCTCAACCGTCACGATGTCCGGCTTACCCGCCAGCTGGGCTCGAATGGCCTCACGCATGTCGATCGCATACATCTCTGACTGCACACCGTAATAAGGCGCCGCCACTAAGCGCAACAGCATTCCCGGATGGCGCGCGATGGCGCTGAGCGCCTCGAGCTCGCGGCGGGCACGACGGCGGGTCGTCACGAGCCGGATGCCGCTGGACGTGAGCTGCTCCGCCGGCCGGTAGGCCTCGCGCATCCAGGCCGGCACCGGGGCGACTACGGTGATCTCATGCCCCGCCTGGGCTGCGCGAGTGCACAACTCGAACTGGCGCAGCGCCCCGGCGTTAGTCCCGAATGCGCTCGGCGGCTGCGTAGTCAGATGCAGGATTCGCACGGGACAGCGTAACCGCTCAGCTACTGGTCTTCTCGGAAGATCGACTCATAGTCCACCTTAGGGAATACCGTCAGCTTACCTTCTACGGTAGCATCGACGATCCTCCGACCGTGGCGCTTAAATTGGTCGCGCGCGCGCGCGTAGCCGAGCTCCATTGCGCTCCAGTCGGGAAGCTCCCATGTGACCCCATGACCGAAGTAGTTGGGTGTGAAATGATTTGGATCATCGCCCTCGGAGACCACTGTGTCCGGGCGCGCATCGGTCGAGCGTTTGGGAAGGATCTTGCCTGCCACTGGCCCGGTAGTAACAAAGTGATGGTCCACGCCGATCAAGACAACCTCGGAGAAGCCGAAGTAATAGGCCAGCTGGATGGCGGTGTTTGTGACAGTGCCAGCATCATGAAATCCCCAGAACAGAGGGTCTTCGCCAAAGACCGGGCGCTCCCTGGAAAGGAAGGTTGTGACCGTCTCGGACAGGTGGTTCGTCTGGACGTAGCGATGACTCATGAATACATGATCACAGCCAGCGTTTGTCATCTCCTGCCCAAACTGAGAGATGATGTGCTTTGCGCTGGCACAAAGAAATGTAGTCGAGAATCCAAGCTCGTCGAAGGCGAGGTAGATCCGGTTTGAGCCGAACGTGTACTCCCGCGCCAGAGGCGCAAGATCCATCTTCTTTAGGCTCGGCCCATTACCGATAACGAAAGCACGCTTCCCGGCGAAGCGATTATGCATTGCACGCAGGCGCTGCGCCGACTCGCGACCTCGTGCCGAGCCGAGGTATTCCAAGAAGTGATGTGTATCGTTCACGGTGGCCCCGATCTGCCTGGCTCGCTGACGGCCAATCGTCCTGCGTGTCACGTTGCCGATTCGATGTCGAACGGATGTCTCCACGGGCTCCTACCGGTCGCGGGTACGGAGCGTTAGATACTAGCGAAGGCTATCTTCCGCTGGCTGCTCGACAGGGCGTCGACAGTCTTGCTAGACTCCGCCCGCATGCGGCAGTCGTCGGCTAGTTTTGGTGCGCACGAGCTAAGCCATAGGGGAATCCGAGCCCGTCACATCAGCAAGCGGCGGGGCGCGTCAGCGCGACGCATAGCAGCTCAGAGCTCACTGCTTCACTCCGGCCGCCGAGCCGTTATCCAGTCGATGAGCTCACTAGCGCCAGCCGGGCCGGAGCCTCGCGTCCTCGTGAATAGCGTGCCGAAGGCCGGAACGCATTTGGTCACCTCGATTTTGGATCTCCTCCCTGAAATGCGGTCTACCGGGATACACCTCGACCAGGTCAACACTGGTCGCTATGGAAAGATCAACCCTGAGATTGCCGAGCTGGACTGGCAGATCGTGCGATCCATGCTTGGTCGTGTCAAGTCAGGACAATACGCGACATCTCATCTGTGGAGCCATCCCACATTGTTCGAGATATTGGCGGAACTCGGCTTTCGGTCTATCTTTGTTGTCCGGGATCCACGAGACATACTCGTTTCGGCTGCAGAATACGTTCACCGTCTCCGCAGACATCCGCAGTATCAGCGCTTCCGAGAGGACTACCCGGATCGCGATGCCCGCCTGCACGCGCTCATTGACGGTTTTCCTGCCGGTCGTTGGGGTCATCCGCAGCTACCCTTCGTGGAGCGCCTACGCGGCTACCAACCGTGGCTTGATCCTCGCGAGGGAGTGCTTTGCTGTCGCTTCGAGGATCTTATTGGTGATGCGGGCGGCGGCTCACGTTCAGCCCAGAGGACACGTGTTGCAGAAATTGGCCATCATGTTGAAAGACATCTCGATCAGGCGACGCTCGACCATATTGAGCTGGCAGCATGGTCGTCGCGGAGTCCCACATTCCGTAATGGTGCCAGTGGTGAGTGGAAAACCGTCTTGGTCGGTCCGACTCTTGAGTATTTCAACAAACAAGTCGATCCAGAGGTCATGGCCGCGTACGGATATCAGCAGGACGCGTGACCATCGACCAGACCTGTCGGCAGATCGTCTCTTCTCGCGCCACAGCAAGCCCTGTCAGCCAAAAGCGGCGCTGTGTACCGCACAAATCTGTCGCGTGATCTAAGTAGAGCAGTAACATCATGACCGACTACTTGGATCAACCGATACGTGAATCTCTTAAGAACCTGTTTCGGCCATCGCTGGCCAGGCTTGTCACAACCCATACGCCTGGGCCGTTGTCTGATGTGGCCATTGTGTCGTCTCCACGGAGTGGATCAACCTGGCTGATGGAGACCATCGCCACCCAGCCAGGCATGAAGTATATCAACGAGCCCGATCATAAGGATCTACTCACGCGATACCACGCGTTGCGTATTGCTCCACGCTGGCTCTGGCTATCCCTTGCCCCCCACGAGAGACAAGATCTGGCGCACTACCTGCTGGATGATCGTCGATCTGGCCTGTTTGGTCCCGCCAATCCCGTCGCACCAAACCACTCATGGCGCACGAGCCGCCGCGTCTTGAAGCTTATACGCATGACTGCGCTCGTCGAGTGGCTTGATTCGCTGGGTTTTGCGACTGTCTACCTGCTACGGCATCCGATACCTCAAGCACAGTCATGCATGAAGCGAGGACACCGGATCCTGCTCGACGACTTCCTGGCGGACGTGCACTTCATACAGCACCTCAACTCGGATATTATCTCTTACGTTCGCCGAATTTCTTCCGAAGGCGACCCGATGCGACAATATGTCACACAATGGTGTCTTGAAAACATCGTGGCTCTGCACTCACCGTTTGCTGGGCAGCGCTTTGCGCTGACCACACATGAGCTCCTTATAACTGACCCCGCCAAGGAACTCCGAAGACTTGCGCGGGCGTTGAGTCTAGAGCATGTTGACCTTCTCCTGACACAGGTTTCTGAGCCCTCGAGGACCACTGACTCATCGTCGGCTGCAACGCTGGAGAGCATCCGAGCAGGTGAGGCAACGCGTCTGCTCGATCTGTGGCGAAGTGATCTCTCTGCCGCAGAGGAACGCCGTCTGCTTGAGCCACTCCAGGTCTTTGGAATCAGCCAATACCAACCAGGGGAGATATTGCCAGATATCCCTCGGCACTGGGCCACGGCCTCTGAGACGTTAGATCGTCCTATGCGTTGAGCCTGTCGCTGCGTCAAGCAATGACGCCAAGACAACCCCCATCGAGCTATCGGCCACCACCGCTGTGCGCCCCGCATATACATCAGACGGTTTTGTGTGCAAGCATTGCGGCTATGGATTCACGCGTACCAGGGCCATCCACGTCTTCCTGCTCACGTGTAGTATTTCGCAAGAGCCCTAGAGCGTTCGTTGCTGCTGTGGTCCTACCGGCCATCACGGTCGTCTCGCTGGCCACGATGATCACAGGTTGTGCAGTTTCCAGTTCCCCAGGGAGCGCCTCCGGGGCCGCGATCACGCTGCACACTCCACCGTCGAGGGCACACACTCAGACGCTTACCTCCTCACATCACCGGAGGCACAAACCTGGACCTGCCTCGTCGTCGGAGCTCGCCGTCCGGGTGAGTGGCAATCGCCTCGAGGACGCCCAGGATGAAACGTTCCGCCTCGTTGGCGTCGATCGCTCTGGCAGCGAGTTCAGGTGTGAGGAGGGTCACGGCATCTTCGATGGCCCGACTGGCGCGACGTCAATTGCAGCAATGCTGGCCTGGCACATCAACGCGGTACGCCTGCCCCTGAACGAGGACTGCTGGCTCGGGATCAACGGCCTAAATCCGGCCTACTCCGGTTCCGCGTACCGTGCCGCAATCGAGGCCTATGTCGCCCGACTGAACGCTGCTGGAGTCTATGTGATCCTCGAGGTCCACTGGAACGCGTCTGGTAGCCAGCGTGCTCTCGCCCACCAGCACATGCTCGACGCGAGCCATGGCTACGCGCTTTGGCGCAGCATCGCGACCGCCTTCATGAGGAGCCCCGCCGTTCTCTTCGATCTCTACAACGAGCCACATAAGGTCGGCGGCACCACCGCCGAAGAAGAATGGAACTGCTGGGCTCATGGATGTGGCGAATACGCAGGCATGGACGGTCTCGTCTCCGCCGTTCGCTCCACCGGCGCTCGCAACGTCATTCTCGTCGCTGGTCTTGCCGGGGCTTCCAATGACTCCGGATGGCTTGAGTACATGCCACGAGACCCCCAGCACCAACTCGCCGCGACGTTTCACGTTTACTACGACCACTCGGCCTGCGGCCACGAAAGCTGCTGGAACAGTACGCTCCTGCCGATCGCCGTCCATGTGCCCCTTATCAATGACGAGTTCGGCGAGATGCAGTGCGGCGAACCGTCCGCAATCGTTTGGCTCGACAAGTGGATGTCGTACGCGACAGCGCACGGCTTCTCGATGCTCGCGTGGACCTGGGACACTTGGCAGCTAGGCTGCCCTGGAGGACCTGTTCTGATCAAGAACTACGAAGGTTTGCCAACCCCATTCGGCGAAGCGGTCAAGGCTTTCTACGCTCGCCCCGGCCTCTTCAGCTGAGCCCGGAGCCCGAACCTGCTTGAACTATCAACCGATCCGGTCAGCTCCTCAAACTGACTGCCCTACAATGAGACACGCCAGCAGCTTGTCGGCGACAGCAGGCGTACGCGCCGCACATAGCTCTGTTCGCTGATCCAAGGCCAGCGGCACCGGCTCGCCTGCGCCAAATCGCACGACCCCGCCACTCTCGCGCACGATCAGCGCCCCCGCCGCGGCGTCCACGATCCGGCAGCGCGTCACGTTGACCATCGCATCCACACGCGGCGTCGCCGCCTGACACATCGCCACCGCAATCGATCCCAGGATGCGCCAGCGGTACGCTACGTCCGCGAGCGGAGGCGCCAACTCTGCCGTACGCCGGGCGTCGCTCGTCTCGACACAGAGCAGCTCCAGCCGCCCATCGTCGGTCAGGCGCTCCTCGGTGAGCGGCTCGACCGGCCTGCCATTCAGGAACGCTCCACCACCACGCACGGCGTGAAACGCCTCGCCCGTGCCGAAATCCCAGACGAACGCGACCGCCAGGTCATCGGTGGTAGGCCCATTCGCAACCGCGATCGACATCGCGTAATGGCCGAGACCACGCTTGGCGTTGAGCGAGCCGTCGATCGGGTCGATGACCACGCGTATCTCGCCATCGCCATAGGTGACGGTGCCCCGCTCCTCGGAGATCGCCGTGAACAACGCGCCCTCGCCCGCGAGCCCGTCGAGCTCGGCGAACACCGCGTCCTCCGCGAGCGCGTCTATCTCTAGCGTCCTGTCCCCTCCGGCGCCGACGGTCCCAACCTCACGCAGCCGCGAGTCGACGTCCGGACGACGATCCAGCTCCTCCGCGGTGCGTGCCGCCGCGCGGTGGAAGCTCTCGAGCCAGCGATCGACGCTTGCAACCGGATCGTTGAGGTTCACGCGGTCGAGCTCTCCATCAGGCTGAGCGTCGCCTCCACGATCTGCCAATCGAGCTCGGTGTCGATGTCGAGTGCCTCTGACGGATCCATCGCAAACACGAGCGGCTTGGCCCCGATGCGATTGCGGCGAGCTTCGAGGACCTCACGACGGAAGATGTAGATGCAGGAGTTCTCTTCCATGACGGGATCGAGATCCTGCGTACGGATCAGGTGGTCCGGATCGTGATTGAGCGCGCGCCCATCGGCAGTCCACAGCCGAGTGTGGAGCGGCGTAACCGAGAGCAGCGAGTCATGGGTGTCGCGCCCGGCGAGGAACATCTCAATCGCCTGGCTGATCGTCTCGGGCTTCAGCAGCGGGTTGGTGCTGTGCGTCTGCAGGTAGTAGTCCGCCTGCACCTCCGTGACGGTGTTGAGCAAAATGTCGTTCGCGACAAACATCTCGCCGAGCAGGCGCTCAGGACGCCGCACGATCCGAACCTGCGGCAGGTGCTGCTCGACTTCCTGCACGATCAGATCGCTGTCGGTGTCGATTACCACCTCGCTGATCGCGGGCACCTCCAGCAGCGTGTCAATGATGTGGCGATACAGCGGCTTATCACCAAGATGCCGGTAGTTCTTGCCGGCTACGCGGCGGCTGAAATGCCGCATCGGCACGATCGCCGCGATGCCGGGGGGGGGGTCGTCGGCCACGGCCCCAATGATGCCATAGGCGATGACAGCGTCCCGTTGCTGCGAGGCAAACGGCGGACGACGTAGCAATCCTGACATCCTGTGGGCATGAGGCCACATGGCTGACGCATCGCTGCCCCGGCTGGTGGCCAAGCCTTGGGGCTATGAGCTTTGGTACGCGCTGACCGAGCGGTACGCGGGCAAGATCTTGCATGTCGAGCGTGGACACCGGCTGTCTCTGCAGTTCCACGAGCGCAAGGACGAGAGCTGCTACCTGCTCTCGGGCCAATTGCTACTCATCCGGGGGCCCTCTCCAGAGCAGCTAAACGAGACAGTGCTCAACTCGGGCACGGTGTGGCGAAACCAGCCCGGAGACGTGCACACCATCGAAGCTTTGGAGGACTCTGACGTGTTGGAGGTATCGACCCCCGACCTCGACGATGTCGTCCGCTTGACCGACAACTATGGGCGAGCTGGAACCACCGATCCCTGAGACGCTCCGCGCTTAATTGGATGCGACAATCGTTCCACTGCGCTAGCCAGACCCGCTCAGCTGCGCAGCTCCGCTATCGGCAAAGCCTCGCCAAGACCGGCGATCGCGGCTCTACCCATGGCCAACACCGCCTCCTTCGTACTCCCCCCGACATGCGGGGTCACGATCACCTGATCCAAGTCGAGCAGAGGACTGTCCAACGGAGGCTCTGTGGAGAACACATCGAGCGCAGCACCACCGAGATGGTCGGAGGACAGCGCGTCGTACAGCGCATCCTCGTCAACTAGCCCCCCACGCGAAGTGTTGATGATAAGCGCACCTGGGCACATCGCTGCGATCCGCTCCCGATCGAGAAGGTTGCGCGTGTCGTCGTTGAGCACAGTGTGCAGCGTGACGATCTCGCTCGCGGACAGAAGCGACTCGAGGCTGACCTGCTCAACATGACTCGGAAGATTCGCGATCGGTGCAACATCATATGCCAGCACCCGACAGGAGAAGGCGGCCAGCAGCCCGCCGAGATCGCGTCCGACATGCCCGAAGCCGATGATGCCGACGGTCCGGTCCGTGAGTGTGCTGCCCTGCAACTGGCGCCACTCTCCTTGGCGCACAAGTCGCGCGGCGGATGGCAGATTCCGCAGGAGCGAGAGCATGAGGGCAAGTGCGAGCTCGGATACCGAGCGCGCGTTAGTCCCGCGCGCCCAGCCGAGACGCACATCGTGCCGCTCCATCGCCTCGAGGTCGATCATGTCAATGCCGACTCCCACTTTCGAGATGACCTTCAGATCCGGGAGACGGTCGAGGATCCCGTCATCAATCTTCTCAAGTGCAGTGATCGCCATCGGGTGCCCGGCAAGAAAGTCAACCAGCGAGTCGCCACCGAGCGAGAGACCCTCGTCGTTGAACGTGACCTGCTCGTAGCGCGCGAGCAGCTCACTGCGTAGAACCTCATTGCGGGAGAAGGACCGGGAGGTGACCGCGACCGGCGTCGGGTCCCGTTCGCTCACGCGTCGTCCTCATCTTCGCCTGCCCACTTCTCCCACAGGTAGGACATTACGAGGTGATCGAGCACCATATGCGCGTCCTCGACGGGCCCGTACTCGCCCCGCGCAGACGGGACGTGAACATGGATGCTGCAAAGCTCACCGAGCCTGCCACCGTCGAAACCCGTGAGGCCTACGGTAGTCGCGTTGCGCCCATTCGCGAACTCAATCGCCTGTACGACATTTGGCGAGTTGCCCGAGGCGGAGATCGCGACGACCACGTCGCCCTCGGTCAGCAACGGCTCGAGCTGCATCACGAAGATGCGGTCGTAGCCATAGTCATTGCCGAGCGCGGTGATGACGGCCACGTTGTCGGTGAGGCTGACCACCCTCATCGGGTTCGTGCGCCAGCGCGTCAGGTCGTTCTGAAAGTGACTGGCCGTGGCAGCAGAACCGCCATTGCCGCAGAAGAAGACGGTGCCGCCAGAGGTGCGGACACGCTCGAGCACGGCTATGAATGCGGCCACAGCATCGCGATCTATCCGTGCGAACACATGGCTTAGGTAGGTGAGATAGCCGTCGGCGAAGTCCGCCGCAGCTGGATGCTCTCTATAGAGACGCTCGACGTTGTTCATCGCGCCCCGCCATGCACTGGGGTGGCCGGCTCAAGCCAACGCGCAGCCCAGTCTCGATCAGCCGCGTAGATGTCGTATACGAGCTGCATGGTCTTAAGAGCCTCGAGCGAAGACCCATGTCGAATCTCGCGATTGGCGATGATCGCTCGCGCGAACTCCTCAATCTCATCGTGCCACGACTGGTCCTCGTTGTATCGAGTAGTAACTTCCCGGGGGTCGCCAAGGTCATCATCACCCCGGTAGACCACTGTTAGCGTCTCGGCACCGTAGCTCCTCGACGAGGACAGTATCCCTGAGAGGGATAGTCCACCCTCCTTGAGAGTGATGTCGAGCCCGAAGCGGTGTCTCCACTGGGTCGCTGACGAGTGAAGCATGGCAACGACTCCATCGGCGGTCCGCATCAACGCATACGCATTGTCCTCGACGTCGTGACACCAGAATGCGTTGGATACGTGCGCGTGGATGTCCACGAACTCGCCCGCGAACAGCCGCATCATGTCGACCATGTGGATGCCCTGGTCGAGGAGAATGCCGCCACCGGCTACCTCGCGCTTGGTCCGCCAATCCTGGTCAAAGCGGATCATCTTGGACTTGCCATAGACACCGCGGAGATCCACGACTGGTCCGAGATCGCCGCCCTGGATGATCTTGAGAGCATCGCGCACCGACTGGTGGTAGCGATGGTTGAAACCGTACTTGAGCTTCAGCTGAGGGTTGGCCTGCTCAACCTCACGGACCCTGACGACATCCTCGACGGTGCGTCCCGGCGGCTTCTCGCAGAATACGTGCAATCCGCGCTTGAGGCCCTCCATCACCACCGTCGGCGCGATGTCGTTCCACAGACACACGAAGAGGACGTCCAGCTCCTCCTCCAAGAGTTGCTCCCAGTGGCTCCACATGCGCACACCGTCGACCGTCTCTCCAGGTGTAGGCACCGTTTGATCGCACACAGCCACGGTCTGCATACGTGGATGCGCGTCGACATGCTGCCTTCGTATCTGACCGGTACTGCCGTAGCCGGCTACTCCGACGCGTAGGATTTCATTGGAATCAGGCATTGCGCAGGATCTCGTCGAAGTCGGCTCTCACGGCTCGCGCGCGCTGCGATATCAGCGCGGTGTCGCACAGGTAGGAGATGTAGCGAAAACCTGTCTCCAAGAGCCATTTGAGATGGTCCGAGTCGCGCGCAACAGCGCCTGCCGCCTTGCCGGCATCATTGATGCGGTTCACTGCTGAGGACACGGTCTCGAGCACAGCAGCGTGGTCGACTTGTCCGGGGAAGCCGATTGCCTGCGAGATGTCGTAAATGCCGAGATACACGAGGTCAAGCCCGTCGACCGCGAGGATGTCGTCGAGGTTTTCGAGACCGACTCGGTCCTCGACGAGGACGCCGGCGAGCTGCCAGCGATTCGCGTCCGCGAGCTTCTGCGCGAGGTGCTCGGAGGACCAGTCGTGCAAGCGGGTGAACGGAGCCATGCCGCGCTCGCCTTCAGGAGCGAAGCGCATTGCGCTGACGATGCCCGCGGCCTCCTCGGCACTCTGAACGTGGGCAACGAGAATACCCTGGCAGCCGACGTCGCAAGCCTTCAGGACGTTTGGAGCGCTCCCGTCCCCCAGACGAATCATCGGTGTGCTGCCGCCGGCCTCCACGGCGTACATGATCGCCTCGGCCTCCGAGAAGCTGGCGGGCCCATGCTCCATGTCAACCGTCACGAAGTCCATCCCGCTGTGAGCGAGGATGTTAGCCACAGTCGGTGAGGCACTCTGAAGCCACGTGCCGAACACGGTCTCGCCTGCCTCTAGTCGTTCCTTGACGCGGTTGACGGGAGCCACTGACCCGTAGACTATCTGACGTTGCGTTTCTCTAAAAGGGGCTTTCTGCCGATGGTCCAGCGAAGCGAGGATGCCCTAGTGAGCGTTTGGCTGACTCAGCGGGGCAAGCTGTCGTCGTGGCACCGGGGCCTCGACACCGCGAGCGGTATCGAGCTCCTGTTACTGCCGGTCCTCGCCGCGACGCTGTTCGTGCGCGCCCTAACCGACGACCTCTCCCCAGCAGACAGCCGTCACACAGGCACCATCGACCTGTCGGGCGCGATCGCCGTGCTGTTCATGCTCGTCGCCGCCGGAATGCTCCTGCGCCGACGGCACGGCCTGCTGCCCACCGCTCTGGCCGTGCTGTGGCTGTGCATCTGGACAGCCGTGGCTGTGAATACGAACGGCGCATCAGGCGAGACGGTCCGTGAGGGCGTGCGCGAGATATCCGTCGTCGCTGTGTTCGTCATCGTCTACAACGCACGTGGGGTGACAGTCCCGATCGCCACACGCCTGGTTCAGCTCATGGGCTTTGTGCCGGCGCTCGTCGCCCTCTACCAGCTAGTGACCTTCACCAGCACCCACCGCGCATATGGGACGTTCGCCCACCCAGACACCGCCGCGATGTTCTTTGCCATCGCGGCCACCGCCTCGCTGTGGCGGTGGCTCGACAGTGGGCGCCGTCGACTCGACGCGATACTGATGGCGCTCTTCGCCGCCGCCCTGGTCGCGACCGCCAGCATCGATGGGCTGATAACCCTGGCCACCATGCTGACGGCCCTCGGCTTGCTGCGTCCCGGCTCGTTGCGCAGCAAACTCAGCCTGTGTGCAATCGCAGGGGTTCTCGTCCTCGCGTTTTTCGCAACTCCTCTCGGCGCACACCACATCGCCAGGGAGTCAACGACCAACATCGAAACCACGGGAGAACCAAACAGCTCGCTCGCATGGCGCCTGCACAAGTGGAAAACGCTCATACCGGCGTGGGAAAAATCTCCGATCTTTGGCCGGGGCCTCGGTACGACGACAACCGACGTAGGCCCACCTGGAAATCCATACGTCAGCAAGCCGCCGCACAACGAGTACATCCGCTACCTGGTCGAGACCGGTGTCGTGGGTCTGACGACTCTGCTCGCGGCCCTCGCGCTCCTGATCCGCAGCCTCACGCGCAGGCGAAGAATCCCCGGCACGATGGATGAGGGCACACTCAATGCCTCGTCGCTTGCGCTTGCGATCGTCGTGGGATGTCTCGTGAACTCACTGGCAGACAATACGCTTCTCGCCAGCCCCACCGGCTATGCCGCCACCCTGATCATCGCGGCCGTCTTGGCCTTGCCGGTCGGGTCGATTACGCGGCCCGGTAGGCAGCGAAGCTCTTGACGAGACCAGCGACACGCTCTTCATATAGCTCGGCGCCGGGAAACAGCGCGAGAAGATCCCGGCGTGTCAACAGCTCTGCGTATCCTCCGGTGCCACCTAGGCGGCGGTCAAGGGACCGTCGAATCCGTCGTGGCAGGAACTGATACCCGACGATGAGCTGATGCGGCTCGATCGGGAAATAGCGGTTTGGTGTTTGCACCCAATAGCCGCGCGCCACTCGGCGTATCTCGTCGGCTAGGGCACGCTGGGCGGGAGGCGGTAGATGCTCGATTAGCGAGTTGCAGAACGCGATATCGAACTCGCGATCGGCAAACGGCATGGAGGTGGCGTCGCCCACCACAAAGGTGACGTTGGGGGCGGTCTGCGCGTCTCGCGCGAACAGATCAAGAGCGACGATGCGGTTCTGGTCGTTGAACCGACCGAGGGTGCCGCTGACCCCCTCCGGGCCCGACCCCACGTCTACGATGCTGTACTCGGGTAGAAGTCCGCATCGCACCACAAAATCTGCGTAGCGGCGCTGGCGCCCCTCCACAATAAACGGGCGCTGGACCAGCCACCGTCGTGCGCGGTAGAGCAACACGCGGGGGCGCCCCATGGCGCAGGAGACTATACGATCGCACCCGACTCGTGGTCAGTCGGCCAGCCACGTCTAAGGAGTTCTCAAAAGCATTTGAGACGAGCCCGCTGGGCCTTTCCCAAGTCTCCAGCATGGCGTCTAAAATTCGCTTGAGATCCTTTTAGAGGTTTTGAGGGCGTCCTCGCGTGAACCCGGAAACCAACCCGTACATACCGGCCGCAGGCTCGCGGCCACCGGTGCTGGCCGGCCGTGAGGACGAACTGGACACGTTCACGGTCGCTCTCGGCCGGCTGGGGAAAGGGGTCCATGCGCGCAGCATGATCCTCGACGGGGTTCGAGGAGTAGGCAAGACCGTGCTGTTACGCGAGTTCAACTACATCGCCCGCGAGCGGGGCTGGATCACCTCGGGTGTGGTCGAGTGCGACGAGGGCGAGCAGCTGCCGCGCATCATCGCCAAGCTCTGCCACCGCGCGCTGCGCGACCTCGACAAGCGCTGGAGCGCGGGGGAGGCGATGCGACGCGCGTTCGGTGTGCTGAAGGCGTTCACGCTGACGCTCGGCGAGGACGGCCACTGGCGCTTCAACATCGACTTCGACGCGGTCAAGGGAGTCGCCGACTCCGGCGACCCGGAAATGGACATAGTCGAGCTCCTCGGCGAGGTAGGCCGGGCCGCGAGCGAGCACGGCGAAGGCGTGCTTTTGCTGCTCGATGAGATGCAGTTCCTCAGCCGCGCCGACCTCGGCCTGCTGTCCAAGGCGATGCACCAGATCAGCCAGGAGGTGCTGCCCGTGCTGATCGCCGGCGCCGGCCTGCCCCAGCTACCGCTGATGCTCAAGGAGGACAAGCTCTACGCCGAGCGCCTGTTCACATTCCGGACGATCGATAGCCTCTCGCCAGCGCAGGCCGCCAAGGCGCTCACCATCCCCGCGTCCCGCGAGAACGTCTCCTACGTGCCCGACGCGCTTCGCTACATCCTCGAGCAGTCCCAAGGCTACCCATACTTCCTGCAACAGTGGGGAGAGGCCGTCTGGAACGAGGCCGAGACCAGCCCCATCGGCATGCAGGACGCCCTCACCGCACACGAGCTCGTGACCGACGAACTCGACCGACGATTCTTCAGAGACCGCTACGACACCGCCACCGAAGCCGAGCGCATCTACATGGCCGCAATGGCCGACCTCGGACCCACCAGCCATACCTCCTCAGACATCGCCACACGCATGGGACTCACCGTCAAAACCGCATCCGTCCGCCGCGACGGCCTACTCAAGAAGGGACTCATCTACAGCCGAGTCGACACCGAACTCGACTTCACAGTCCCCCAGTTCGCGACCTTCATCGAGCGGATCCACCCATTCGACGCTACGCAGCGACCCCGACGCGGACGACCACCCCGCAAGGGCTAACCAGCGGGCGCCCGGTTGAGCGCACGGCGAAGTTCGAGTCGCGGATCTGCAGTCTTGATATTGCGTATCTGCGGTCTGGAAATTGCGGATCCGCTGAACTATTATTGCGGATATGCCAGGATCGGATCCTTCGTCCACGGGAGCACCTGCGCTTGTCGCCCGTCACCTGCGGGCAAACGTGCAGACCGCGCTTGCGGATACGAGGGTCGTCGTCGTGCTCGGAGCTCGCCAGGTGGGCAAGAGCACGCTAGTGGCGCAGATCGCTAAGGGCGAGCCGGGCAGGCTCGTGATCACCCTCGATGACGATGCCAGACGTCGCGGCGCGAACGAGGATCCGACGGGCTTCGTGGCCGATCTGCAGACACCGGTGGCGATCGACGAGGTGCAGCGTGCTCCGGCTCTGTTGCTCGCGATCAAGCAGTCGGTCGACGAGGATCAGCGTCCAGGGCGCTATCTGCTAACCGGATCGGCGAACATCCTGACGGCGCCCAGGATCGCGGATGCACTAACTGGGCGTGCGGAGTATCTGAGACTATGGCCGTTCTCCCAGGCCGAGCTGTGGGGAGTGCCGCCAGGGCTGATCGCGGCACTGTTCGCGGGCAGGCCGCCGCACTTTCTCGACGCTGCGAGCGGACGCCGTGCGCATGCGCAGATGCTCGTGGCGGGCGGGTTTCCCGAGGCGCGCCGGCGCTCGCCCGATCGCCGCGTCCCGTTCTATGCCTCTTACCTCGGCACGGTCCTCGATCGCGATCTGGCGAGCATCGCCCGCGTGCACGACCGCGCCAACGTTCGCCGGCTGCTTGGCGCCGTCGCGGCAGCCACCGGCTCCACGCTGAACCTGAACGACCTCTCGCGCGATCTGGGGATCGCCGCGAACACGGTCCGCGCACACGTCGACCTGCTCGAGACGCTGTTCTTGGTCTACCGCCTCCCAGCGTGGCACTCGAACCTGCTCAGCCGGCTCGGCAAGGCGCCGAAGCTGCACATCGTCGATAGCGGCCTGCTGGCGTACCTGCTCAGCGCGAACGCCGAGCGTGTCTGGAGCGATCCTCAGATCGCTGGAGCGTTGATCGAGACGTTCGTCGTCATGGAGATCGTGCGTCAGGCAAGCGTCGATCCGGACCCCCCGCAGACATTCCACTTTCGTGACCGAGATGGGCACGAGGTCGACATGATCCTCGAACGCCGCGACGGCAGCGTCGTCGGGATCGAGGCGAAGGCAGCCGCGACCGCGGGACGAGCAGATTTTCAAGGTCTGCGGCTCATGCGCGAGCGCCTCGGCGAGCGCTTCGCCTTCGGGGCGCTGCTATACACGGGGCCGGCGACAGTACCGTTCGGCGACCGCCTCGCCGCGATCCCCCTGCAGGCACTCTGGACAGACGCCTAAAATGCTGCTCACGTGCCAACGAGGGTACTAACGCGCGGTCCTGTCGTTCATCACTTCGGTCCCGATCCCGCCACCGTCGGCGGCATGGCCACCGTGATCCGGGTGCTCACCGAGCACCAGGTAGGCGGCGACATCGTTGACGCTCACACGACTTGGAGACCGCGGTCGCCGGTGGTGAGCACCTGGTTGGCTGCGGCTAGCGCGCGTGCGCTCCTGCAGATGCCGGCCGGCGAGATCGCTCACGTACATCTCTCCGAGCGTGGGTCGTTCCTGCGCGAGGGATCGCTGGTCGCACTGGCGCACAGGCGCGACCTGATCGCGGTCGCGACGATTCACGGCGCGTCGTTCGTGCCGTTTGCGCGTAGGCATCCGTCGCTGGTTTCCACGGTGCTGCGGCGCGCGCACCTCATTACCTGCATGGACCAAGAGATACTCGAGCTCGTGCAACGCAGCGCACCTGGCGTTCACTGCGAGATCGTGCCCAATCCAGTTTTCATCGACGGCGACTTCCTGCCCGCGGTGGAGACGGACGAGCTGGTCGTGTTCGCTGGCGAGATCGGGCTGCGCAAGGGCGCCGACGTGCTGCACCGCGCGTGGCAGCTCGTGGCTCAGCGACGCCCACAGGCGCGATGTGTGATGGTCGGTCCTGTGACCGACTTCACGCCTCCTGGCGCAGAGCGCCTTGAGGTGTTGCCACCGGCAGATTCCAACAAGATGAAAGAGATACTGCACAGCGCGCGCGTGATCGCGTTGCCTTCACGTGCAGAGGGGATGCCGATGGTATTGACAGAGGCCATGAGCTTGGGGCGGCCGTTCGTCAGCACTCCCGTCGGTGGCATCCCAGAGCTCGCCGGTGCGGGAGGCGTGCTCGTACCCGTCGACGACGAGCTCGCGCTGGCGGACCGTCTCACCGAGCTGCT
>Ga0209624_10000379_pt1 | contig 39412 bp, 25 predicted proteins | sample JacPinW_OM2H0_O1_FD_188565 | JGI IMG/M metagenome (GOLD analysis project Ga0209624, IMG submission 188565) | Forest soil microbial communities from Algoma, Ontario, Canada - Jack Pine, Ontario site 1_JW_OM2H0_O1 (SPAdes) (version 2) | ecosystem: Environmental > Terrestrial > Soil > Boreal...
GGCCAACCGACCCTGAGGTGTTGGTGTCTTTCATGTATGGGCCGCCGTCCCACCACACATGACGATCCTCAGGCGAAGCGCTTACTGGGGTTCTGCGACCTGTACTTCATCTGAACAGGACGGGCACTCCGCCTGATGGCGTGCGATATCGTTGCGGATCTCAGAGACCAGCGTTGCAGCCGCTTTCCAGCGTGCATCTCTGATTCTGAGCGTGATGGCCGGATTCTTCATATCCGAGTCTGATTTCACTAAAGACTCGACGGCATCAGAGAGCGTCTCTTTCAGTTTCAGCCCAGCGGTGCACAATGTGCGCATACCTTGTCAACCTCTTCTTGTCAGTGTCGATTTGGGTAGGCTTCGGCCACGACACGAGAATACCTACTTCAACGGCAACGGCAAGGACAACCGAAAATACAGGGATCCTTCCCCATTCGATTACGCTCAGGGTCAGATGACGACATAAAACGAGCAACGGCAACGACAATTGCCTATTCGCAGCAGTCGATTGCGGCTTTGAGGCTGTCGATTACACTGCGATATTTGTTCTGAACTTCACGAAGCATAAGCAGTTGGTCTGTTGTTTCGGGAGGATCTGAGGCAATCTGAACATCTATCGCCTTTATACCGGCGTTAGCTGCCTCAATCTGCTTGTTGAGAAAAGTGATGGTAGATTTGGACACTGGCTCCTCCGGGACAACAAGGTACCATCCGGCTTGAAACAAAGCTAACGTATTGGCTATAAGGGTATGTCGAATCCAAGTTTTCGCAACGTATCGTTGGTTACTTCGTAGCTTTGTTCAGGATCAGGCTTTACGTCCCTCTCGGGGTCTGCTTGCCCAAATGAGTGCAAATAAATACCGGCTGTGAGGAATGCACCCGCGAGTCTAACTTCGTCTTCAAAGACAACTTTCAGAGGGCTGTCGACATGCGTGATGTCACCTACGTGCTCGTATCGCATGATGAATCCCCTGGGTGCCCGGGGTCCTGTTGAGTGATGAATCTCACTTGATAAGTATGGGATGACATCCTCAAACCCTCGACTTGATTCTATTCCCGAGCGGAGCCCAACCTTACTGTCATGTGGGGCTTTCGTCCATAGGGCTCACTTCCACCCGAAGAATGATGCACGGCGCTCAGACTTCGTTGCACACCTTTACAAAGTCCTTGCGGCTTGACCGCCGACAGCGGCGGAGAGCAGAGAGGATCGAATTTTGGCTCGCTTTAGGCTATTCTGACTCCCAACAGATGTCTCAGAGGTCAGTGAATGCGGAGTCTTCTCCTTGCGCTGCTTCTCGTCTATGTCGGTACGACTGCTATAAGCGGTCAAGCCGTGGCGCCTGTGAAAGGTCAGTTTTACGGCAAATTGATTCTTGTCCCCCAACCTGATGGCCGCAACATGTTGGTTCAGGATAGATACGGATACGAAGATTGGGAGCACAAGACGCTTTATGCCGAGGCTGGTTTTGTGAGTGATGGAGCGAGTATTCCCAGAGCTGCGTGGAGCCTTGTGGGCGGGCCCTGGGATGGTAAATACCGCAACGCAGCGGTGATCCATGACGTGGGATGTGTCAGTCACAAATATCCCTGGCAGGACACCCACCGTTTGTTCTACGAAGCGATGATCGACTCTGGAGTATCCCAATCACTTGCTTACACCATGTACTACGCCGTCTTGCTAGGCGGTCCAAGATGGAAGTTGATCGGTTCGAAGGAAGCCACGACTGAAAATGCGTTGAATTCAGAAGTTGAGGATTTGCGGAAGTCGACGACAGTTCCCCCAGGGGACTCGTTGGCGGTGACCACTCAGACTTCACATACGTTTAGCGGTTTCGGAGCGTTGCATAATCCCACCAGGTTTGCGGCACATGTTTTTTTGGTCGCTCCAGGACATGACGTAGATCAGGCTCTGCTCGAAAGTTTTCGCGACGAGGCACTGCAGCGCGAAAAGACCGATAAACCTATGACTTTAGAAGAGATCGAAAGCAGAGCAGAGAGCATGGCCCATACGACCATTGACCCGAAGTGATTTTTTTTGAATTTCAGTTTGCTACGGGATACGAGTTCGCCGCCCGGGTGGAGTTGGGGGAGTAAATCGAAGTTGAAGTTTTAAGGACTTTAGACGCATCAAAAAAAACGGGCTGGCTGAACCGTAATGAGCGGTCAGCCAGCCTGTTTTTTCTCGGTTTTAGAAGACAAACTTCAAAGCAAATTGGAGGATGCGCGGGTTGTGCGCTGCCGTCGCCGTCAGGAACCCGTCGGACGAACAGGCGGACGCACCGTAGCAGTCTGCGGTCGAATTGATCGCGCTCCATTGGGTGTGGTTGAAGATGTTGAATGCTTCCGTGCGGAACTCGAAGTGCATGGCCTCGTGAACGGCAAAGTTCTTGAACAGGCCCATATCGAAGTTCGTGCGAGCCGGAAGATTGAGAACGTCGCGGCCGGCGTTGCCATAGGTGAGCCCCTGTGGTGCGGCAAAGGCGTCACTGTTGTAGAGCCGCGGTCCGGGCTGTCCTCCGGGATGCGGGATCCCGACCTTGCCGTGTATATTCCCCACGATATCCGGATAGGATTGGACGGGATTGCCCTGGGAGGTGGCGAAGAGATTTCCAGTCCCGGCATTATCCGCGTTGATAAGGTTAATAATGCTGAAGGGAGTGCCGGTCTGAAAGCTGGTCAAGTCGGAGATCTGCCATCCCCCAAGCGTCGAATGCAGAAGTCCGGGTTTGGTGAAGAGGGGAATGTCATAGACCAGACTTAGCTCGAAGATGTGTCGTTCGTCGAAGACTGAACTCGCCGTGCTCTGACTCAGGTTGTAGCTATTGATGACCTCGGTGTTGCCATAGTTTCCGGCCGAGCCTTCGTCGATGGAGTGGCCATAGGTATAGGCCACGCTGCCGTTCAGGCCACCGAAGTAACGGCTGAGTCCTATCTGGAGCGCGTTGTAGCTCGAGCTCACGGCGTTGGTTGCGTTATTGATTCCACTGAGACCTGTATACGGCCGGTATGGGTCGGGAGAGTTACCGCATGCAATACTGAGACGGATCGCGGCATCTCCAGTTAGTGTCTGCCCATTTACCGTGCCTGAGCTGCAGTCATTAGCAGAGATTGCCTGTCCAGGGCCGTATGGGTTCTCCGCCGCGGGCAGTGGCGTGAGCTGGTTCAAGTCAGACCAGGTAGGCAGATGCCTTCCGACGCTCCCTACATATGCCACCTGCAGCACGGTGTGGCTTGGCAACTCTCCCTGGATCGCAAGATTGTATTGCTGCACGTAAGGCCAGACAGCGTGGGTTGGAATTGCGAACACCGACAGCGGGAACTGTAACCCGGCTCCACCAGCGTTGTTGTAACCGATGAAGTTGTATTTGTTTGGCGTCTGTACCACTGGAGCCGAACCCTCCAAAGCCTCGGAGTTGCTCTCGTTTCCGTTGGTGTGTTCAAAGAAGATGCCGTAGCCACCGCGGACTGAAACCTTCCCGTTGCCGAAGACGTCATAGGCAAACCCGAGGCGCGGGGCAGGATTCCAAAGGTGTCCGCTCATGCAGCTGGAAGATACGCCGTTTAGACCACATGAGACTATGCCGTTGAAGATATTTCCTGTGCCGGGTACAAGTGCTCCTGCCTGGCCCGTAATCGATCCGTCTACGTCGATCGTTGGTGCGTTCGAAGCGCTCCATGCCGAAGGCTCAAAGTTGCCAGACTGGTTGCTGATGTCGTGATAGGTGCCGAAGAGACTCAGGCGAAGACCAAGGTTGAGGGTCAACTTGGGAGTCACGTGCCAGTTGTCCTGGACGTAGGGCTCTACGATTTTGTAACGGTTGTAGTACTTCGGCTGGGCGGAGGTCTGCGAGAACTTGGCGACCTGCCCGGTCAGTAGATCGGCGAAGGCATTTCCTGTGGTCACCGCCGAAGAGTTGCTGAAGTTAAAGGTTCCCTGATTGTTTCCTACAGAGGGCTCATTCTTCTGGGCGGCGATGAAGCTGACGCCGAAGATGAGGGTATGCCGATTGAGCGTCTTGGTGAGATCGTCGCGGTAGCTGTAGGTAGGATTCGAGTTCTGCCAGGGAAAGTAGCCGGTATTGACCGTAAAACCGCCACCATACGCCGAGTCGCCAAGGACCGCGATGGAAGGAAGGACTCCGCCGTAGCCGTTGTCGAAGAATCCGTTGCCGGAGAAACCGCTACGACCGATATTTGTGCTGATGTTGGTGAGCGTGATGTGGTCGGTGGTGTAGTCGGCCACGAACTCGTTGACCAGGGATGGAGAGGCAGCATAGGTGAGGCTGGCCACCATGTCTATGCCCGGGCCGGCAAAGCTGTTCTGTACGGTGGGAAACGCGTTCGTCTGAAAGGTAGGAGCGGAACTCACTGTGGACCAGGAATCGTAGATGAAGCGGTAGAAGCCACGCATCTTCTCATTGATGACCTGGTCGATACGGAAGAGTTCCTCGCGATTCGTGGTCAATTGCGCCGGGGATGAGTTGTAGAAGGAGGAAGTTCCGGAGCCGGTGTTCGCCGCAGGGATCAAGACGAGCAGCGCATTACCGTTCGGATCGACAGGGACCTGGTTGTTCTGGTAGTAGACACCGGTCGAGGGGTTGACGGGGCAGCCAGGATAATTCGTCGTGTCGACGGGACTGCCGGTGGATGGGCAAAGGTCTGAGAAGTTTCCGGTGCGTTCCGCGTCGGAGGGTACCTGCTGGTTGAAGACCGTGCCCGGCACATTCTCGTGGCGAAACTCCTGCGAATAGAAGAAGAAGGTCTTTCTCAATCCTGGAGTGTAGATCTTTGGAATATAAACCGGACCGCCGATGGTGAATCCATAGTCGTGCTTTTTGTATGTCGGAACCGACGATTCGAAGTAGTTGCGCGCGTTGAAGGCATTGTTGCGTAGAAACTCGAAGACGTCGCCATGCAGATGCTCGGTGCCCGACTTTGTCTGGGCCTGCACCGTGCCAGATGCGTTGCGTCCGTACTGGGCGCCATAGTTGGAGGTAAGCACCTGAGTCTCCGCAATGGCGTCGACGTTCGGGTAGACGTTGAGGGTGCCGTTGCTGCCATTGTCCATGATGCTCGCGCCGTCGACCTCCCAGTTGTTGTACTGTGGGCGACCGCCATTCATGCTGTATTCGACGCTGCCCGCAACCCCGGTTTCACCCTCATCCTGCCCGGTCTGGTTGACGACTCCAGGAGAAAGGGTGACCAGCTGGCTGAAGTTACGGCCGTTCAGCACCAGCTGCGTAATCTGCTTGCCAGTGATGGTGAAGGAGATTTCAGGCGACTCCGTCTGCACGGCACCCATGTCGCTGCCGCTTACATCAACCTCTGCGGTTACGGCTCCGACCGTAAGTTGCGCGTCCACCCGCTCCTTACGCGCGACGCGGACTATGATCCCGTTGGCTGCAAACCTCTCGAACCCCTGGGCGACTACCTGCAGATTGTAAGTGCCGGCCTCGAGACCAGGCAGGGAGTACTCGCCTGCAGTGTTGGTCGTGGCACTCAGCGTGGTCCCCTGGCTCGGATTGGTGAGCGTCACCTTGGCATTCTGGATTGCCCCGCCGCTCCTGTCCGTGACCGAGCCGTCGATGGAACTCGATTGCTGAGCAACGAGCGAGGCTGGCAAGAGAAGGCAGAGAGCAAAGAGCAGATAGCTGAGGGCTCTTGAGGGAGAGGTCTTCACCAACTTCCCGCTCACTTCGAGCAGAGAGTGGTCAATGGCGGATGACTCGGTCTTATCTGAGAAGTGACGACTATGGGACCACATAGACTTAATGCCTCCGTGAGCGCTCAGGAAATAAAAACTGGCAGTTCCAGAAAGAGATTCCTTTGGGGATGCATGGGAAAAAGTTATATTAAAACGTTCTAATACATGTCAAGAGAAAGTTTTTCGATTCGTTTTATCTCGACCTGGATTTGTATGTGCTCCTCCCGTAAGCCTGCTTTTTCAGTACACTGGCCCCCAGAAGGCTACAAACCACTTGAATCGTCGCAATGGATCTCGATCTCTGCTGTTGTTCTGCTTGCTGCATGCAGTTCATGTCCGCGCTCTAGACACAGGGCGAGGCACCACCGCAGCGACGCCAGAACTTGTGCCTGCCTCCGTGCAAAACTCCGCCGGCACCGCTCCTGATCCCGCGTCGCTCTTTCGCCAGGGCATGCAGGCGATGCAAAGCGGCCAACTTAGCGCCGCTGAAGACGACTTTCGACGAGTTATCGCCCTTGACCCCAAATCGGGGTCGGCCCACGTCAATCTTGGCGTCACTTATATGCGGGAGGGACGGTGGGATGATGCCCTGGTCGAGCTGCATCAAGCAGAATCGCTCTCTCCAAATGTGCCCGGCATCCGATTGAACATCGGTCTTGCCCACTACCGCAAGAACGACTTTAGCGCGGCGATCGAGCCCTTCTCCGAGGTCTTGCAGCGTGATCCCGGTTCTCTCCAGGCGCGATACTTGCTGGGGCTCTGCTATTTTTTCACGAATAAGTACAAGGCGGCCGCTGAGACTCTCTCGCCGCTGTGGGACCGCGAGTCAACCAACTTGAATTATCTCTATGTCCTCAGCATAGCGGCCAGTAAGTCGTCGAATGCTCCGCTACAAAAGCAGGCCTTCGACCAGATGTTGACGATTGGCCAGAACAAACCGGAGTTTCATTTATATCTAGGGAAGGCATGGTTAGCTGAAGGCAATACCGACGACGCGCTTAAGGAGTTCCACGCCGCCGCTTCGACACGGCCCGATCTTCCTCTGGTGCACTACTTTCTGGGGCGCACTTACCTTGAGCAGCATGCCTATTCTCAAGCCGAAGCAGAGCTAGAAAAAGATGCGGCCATCGAACCGGAGTTCGCGTACAACTACGAAGACCTCGGCATTTTGTACGCCCAGCTCAATCAGCCCGAGCGAGCAGAGCATAGTTTCCGCCAGGCTATCGAACGCAACAGCGCGCTCGTAAACTCTTACTTCGGCCTCGCCAAGTTATACCGGGATGCCGCTCGCTACCCGGAAGCATTGGAGATGCTGGACCATGCCGAAGCCCTGGCACCGCAGAGCGCCAGCGTGCACTACGCTAAAGGCCAGGTTTTGACACACCTGGGCCAGTCCGCGAAGGCTCATCAGGAGTTCGACACTGCGGCGCAGTTGCTCAAGTCATTCAATGACCGGCTGCAACTGGACCCTTCGGGAGACCGGTCCGCTGACGCGCAGGATGCAGCGCAGCAATAGATGCCACGGTGGATTCGCCTTCGCCAATCGGGGATGCTCGGAGTTGCGCGTTGCCTTCTATCAGGCAGCTTCTGTAAGGCGGTCTCCAGCAACTTCCTTTACACTGGCCAACAGCTATAGCGAATTTCATAACCGCAATCGTAAGGGTCGGGCCGTTTGCCAAATCAAAACCACTACACGAAACGCGTCACCCTCGCCGATGTTGCGCGCGCCAGTGGATTCTCCACCTCGACCGTCTCCCTCGTGCTCAACGAAGCACCACTCTCCCGTTATGTCGCCGCCAGCACCAAAGAGCATATCCGCGCTGTCGCGAGCAAACTTGGCTACCGTCCAGACGCCGCCGCCCGCTCGCTGCGCAGCCGCCGAAGTCACACCATCGGCATCATGGTTTCCGACATCTCCGATCCGTTCTGCACGCTCATCCTACAAGGCATCGAGAAGGCGCTCTATCCGACGACCTACCTGCCAATCATCATGTTGGCTGACAACCAGCGCAAGCAGTTTGGGCGTCATCTTGAGATGTTAATGGAGCGCCGGGTCGAGGGACTAATCCTTGTCGCCAACTGGCTTTTCGGGGAGTTCGACCAACTCGCGGACATTCAGAAGAGCCAAATCCCTATGGTCGGTGTGGGACGCGACCTCACTGCGAGCCGCGTTCGCTCGTTACAGGTAGACAATGAGGCTGGCGGATACATCGCTGCGCGTCATCTGTATGATCTTGGCCATCGTAAGATCGCCGTGCTTCGCGGTCCTTCCGAACTGGCCGATAGTGACCGCCGCTGGGATGGAATTCAGCGCTTCGCCGCTGAAGTTGGGCTGCCGCTTCCTTCTAAGCGCGTCGGACAGCTTGCAGCAGCTGACGATCCAACCTCAGGCTTTGAGGGAGGGTTTCGTCTCATCTCGACGATGATGGAACGGGGAGTCGAGTTCACCGCCGTGATCGCGTTCGACGATCTCACTGGACTGGGAGCGATACGTGCGTTGCGCCAGATGGGACGACGCGTGCCCGAGGACTGCTCCGTCATCGGCTTCGATGACGTTCCCCATGCCGCTGTGAATACACCCGGCCTCACCACTATCCGTCAACCGATGGAACAGATGGGGAGCCTGGCGGCTAAGTGGGTGCTGGACTCGCTCGCTGACACGAAGGCAGCCCACACCGCAACGGGGACTTCTTCGCTCTCCGGCACTCTGCACTTGTTGCCGCCGGAGTTGGTCGTCCGGCAATCGACGGCTCAAAGGCTTGTGGGTGTTGGCATGCGGGCTGCGCCGGTAAGGGAGTTGGCTGGGGCAGCTCAAGGACGTAAGCGAGGAAAAAAAATATAGTGCGAGTTTTTCTGTTGATGTCCGACCCAAATATTTATCTAATTGCATTCAATATTCAAACGTTCTAATATTTTGTTCGTTATACACATCGATGACAGAACCGTGCGACTTCGCAGGTCGTCCGTTTGATGTCCTGAAGTATGAGCTAGTGCGCTTGCCTGGATCTCGCCCCCCAATAGAGGCGCTGGGGCAGACGCTAGAAAAGATTTCTGGAGGTAGTGAAGACCATGGCTTTGCGAACGCGCACCATTAAGCACCTTCCCAGTTGGGTGCGTCTATTTGTCCTATGTGTCTTACTAGTTGCATCACTTGGGCCAGCACGCGCCGCTGCAAGCAGTCCACTCTCCGAGATCCCGCTCAAATCGGGTTGGACGGTTCAGTCGGATTGCAAGATCCACGGCGCGGGCGCAGAACTCTCCACACCAAGTGCGCGAACTGACGGTTGGTACATCGCAAGCATTCCCGCAACGGTGCTTGCGGTGCAGGTTGCGGCAGGCGAGTTCAAAGATCCCTTCGTGGGCACAAATCTGCGTTCGATTCCGGGTACGTCTTACCCACTGGGAGAAAACTTCTCGAACCTTGACATGCCTGCCGACAGCCCCTACCGCTGTGGCTGGTGGTATCGCAAGACCTTCCACGTTGCTGCCAGCGAAGGAGGAAAGACAATCTGGCTGCGCTTCGGCGGCATCAACTACCGCGCCGACATCTGGCTGAATGGCCAGAAGATCGCCGACTCAGCGCAGGTGCAGGGTGCCTATCGCACCTATGAGTTCGACGCCAGCAAAGCCATAAAGCCAGGTGAAGAAAATGTGCTTGCCGTCGAGACGTTTGCTCCTACTCCAACCGATCTGGGTATCAACTGGGTCGACTGGAATCCCTGCCCGCCCGATAAGGACATGGGTCTTTGGGGGCCTGTTTCCCTGATGGCGAGCGGACCCGTTGTGGTGCGTTCGCCAATGGCGACGACCCACTTCACGGATGCCTCCTTGAAGATAGCGGAGCTCACAGTCCGCGGCGAAGTAAGCAACGCGACAGATCATCCGGTTGAGGGCCGTCTCGAAGGCACTGTTGCCGGCATACCCATCTCGCAACCCGTGCAACTGGCTGCCGGCGAAAGCAGGACGATCTCGTTTGCGCCGGGCGACTTTCCACAACTCCGCATCGAACGCCCCCATGTATGGTGGCCGGCCGATCTGGGAACGCAGCCGCTCGAGACCCTGACCCTTCGCCTCCTTCTGGATGGCGCGGTTTCGGATGAGCAGACGATCCGCTTCGGTATACGCGAGGTTAACTCCGAGCTGACCGCGAAGGGGTATCGCCTGTTTCGCATCAACCAGCGGCCCATCCTGATTCGTGGTGCAGGTTGGTCGCAGGACATGTTGCTGCGTCAGCAACCCGAACGCCTGGCCGAAGAGTTTCGCATGGTGCATGACATGCACCTGAACACGATCCGTCTCGAAGGCAAGATGGAGACCGACGAGTTCTTTCGTCTGGCCGATGAGCAGGGGATTCTCGTGATAGCGGGCTGGTGCTGCTGCGATCATTGGGAGCATTGGGACAAGTGGACACCCGATACGCTGAACGTCGCCACGGCTTCACTGACGTCGCAGATCCTGCGCATTCGCAGCCATCCCAGCTTGATTGCGTGGCTTAACGGAAGCGACAATCCACCTCCCGCGAACGTCGAGACAGCCTACCTGAAGGTTCTCGAGCAGACGAATTGGCCAAATGCTGTCGTGTCTTCGGCCAGTGGAACTCCAACCAGTGTGAGCGGTCCGAGTGGCGTCAAGATGACCGGTCCGTACGATTTTGTCGCGCCTTCCTACTGGCTCGTCGATACGCACAATGGTGGGGCCTATGGATTCAACACTGAGACCAGCCCCGGCCCAGCGATTCCCTCCCTGGAGAGTCTGAAGAAGATGTTGCCGCCCGATCATCAGTGGCCGCAGGACGCGGTGTGGGAATATCACGCGGGCGGTGAAGGCTTCCAGAATATCCACGTCTTCAACGATGCCATGTCCGCGACTTATGGCGAAGCGAAGACAGCGGCGCGCCATAACCAGATCGCGCAGTCTATGGCCTTCGATGGCGAGCGCGCTATGTTCGAAGCCTATGGCCGCAACAAGTACAACTCAACCGGTGTTATTCAGTGGATGCTCAACAACGCGTGGCCTTCGAGCATCTGGCACCTCTATGACTATTACCTCGATGCAGCCGGGGGATACTACGGAACGAAGAAAGCGTGCGAGCTGCTGCATGTGCAGTACTCGTATGACGATCACAGCGTCTACGTCGTCAACAGCATCTATGACAGCGCGCCCGGCCTGACCGCAGTTGCGCATGTGTATGACATCAACTTGAAGGAGCTGTTCAGCAAATCCGCCGCTCTGGATGCCGGCCCCGATAGCTCGATCAAAGCATTCGACATCCCGAAAGAGGTCTTCCAAACTCCATCCACTGTGTACTTTGTGCAACTCGAGTTGAAGAACGCGAAGGGTGCGATTGAGAGCAGAAACTTCTACTGGGTGCCGGCTCAGTTGACCGAGTTTGACTGGGCGAAGACCACCTACACGCACACCCCGGCGAAGGTGTCGGAAGACATGACCGCTCTGCGCAGACTGCCGCCTGCACGCATTACAGCGACCGCTCAGAGCGCAGGGACGTTCGTTCATCTTCATGTCTCGAATCCGTCGAAGGCCCTGGCCTTTCAAGTCTCAGCGGAGCTTGATGATGCTCAAGGGGCGAAGCTGCCACGCATTACCTGGAGCGATAACTACATTGAACTAATGCCCGGCGAAGAGCGTGACCTGACTGCACTGCTGCCGTCTGACATCCTCTCCCGTGCCGATTTGAAGGGAAGGCCTGAGTGGAAGGTGAAGATTGAGGGGTGGAACGTGGAGCCTGTGACCATCACCCCTCGCGCGACGACAGTGAAATCAGAGCCAGCGTTGTAAACCACGCGGAAGCCGGAGTATTACGAACGAGAACAAGAGAGAGATGATGCCAGCTGAGTTGCACCTCGACGGTCAGACGGTCACGTTGAAGCGCAGTCTGCGCTATCGCGACCTCATCCTCTACGGCATCATACTGATTCAACCGACGGCGCCGATGCCGGTGTTCGGCGTGATCTACCAGGAGTCGCGCGGCCACGTCGTGATTGCGATTCTGTTCGCGCTGATTGCCATGTTGTTCACCGCCTACAGCTACGGCCGGATGGCCCGCGCCTATCCTAAGGGCGGTTCTGCGTTCACGTACGTGAGCGAAGAGTTGCATCCCGCTCTCGGCTATATGACTGGCTGGTGTATGGCCATGGATTACATTCTCAATCCATTGATCTGCACTATCTGGAGCAGTAAAGCCGCGATTAACTTCGTCCCCGAGGTTCCTTACATACTATGGGTGCTTTTCTTCGCCGCACTCTTCACCATCCTCAACCTGCGCGGCGTCGAAACCTCGGCACGGATCAACTCCGCTGTTGCAGCCGGGCTGGGCATCGTGATCATTCTCTTCGTGGTCGCCGCCGTACGATATATCTTCCACCTACATGCAGGATCGTTCGCGTTCTACCTGAACCCTATTTACAACAGAACTACCTTTTCCGCCCCTGCTGTCTTTCGCGGAACCTCGATCGCCGTTCTTACCTATATCGGCTTCGACGGTATATCAACCCTGAGCGATGAAGCTCACGATCCAGCCCGGACTATTCCGCGCGCAATCATTCTTACCTGCCTCATCACGGGTGTTCTCGCTTCCATAGAGGTCTACCTGGCACAGTTGGTGTGGCCGCGCGGCATTGCCTTTCCTGATCTTGACACGGCCTATGTCGCGGTCGCGCAACGTGCGGGGGGGCCCTTCCTATTTGCTTTGATGAACGGCGCGCTATTAATCGCAACCATCGGTTCCGGCATGGCGTCGCAGTTAGGAGCGGCCCGGCTCTTGTTCGCCATGGGGCAAGATGGAGCCTTGCCGCGCCGGTTCTTCGGCGTGCTCAATCCGACCCGCCGCATCCCGCAGAACAACGTCCTATTGATTGGCGCAATCGTCCTTGTCGGCGCGCTCGCCATGAGTTACCAACTCGGGACTGAACTGCTGAACTACGGTGCTCTCCTTGCCTTCATGGGAGTGAACGTCGCATCAGCTGTATTGGCCTGGCGCGCCCGTCGAATCGACGATGTGAACTCATGGCTACCCATCGTGCTTTCTCTCTCCGGTTTCGTGGTGTGTTTCTTCCTGTGGCTCAATCTTGGTGTGACCGCCCGATGGGCAGGAACCATCTGGGCTTCATTGGGCATTGCTTTATGGCTACTTCGCAGAAGGCAGATGACAGCATGCGCGCAGCTTCGCACGCACTCATGAGCGACCGGATGTCGACGTAGACAGGATAGAAATAACCTAGGAGGCAAGTTGGCGCAGTTCGATATAACCCTGGCCGGTGAGATCACAATGGATCTGCTGATGTACGGTTTGCCTGAAGAACTTCCCGTTGAGCGGGAGCTTCTCGCCACCGGCATGGCTTTAACACTGGGCGGTTCTTCCGCTATCACTGCACACAACCTCGCAGTCCTGGGTAGCCGCACCGGCTTCATCCCGCAGCTGGGGGCCGATCCGTTCACGGATCTTTGCCTGCAGACACTTCTCAGTGCAGGCGTCGACCTATCGCGTGCCGTCTTGCCGAAATCAAACGTTGGCACGGGCGTGACCGTGCTGCTGCAACATGAACGCGGCCGCCGCGCCCTCACCTACTCTGGCACAATCTCCGACCTCCGCTATGAGGATCTCGATCTCGTCTATCTCGCCTCTGCGAGACACTTTCACCTGTCCTCGTTCTTCCTCCAAAGCGGCCTGCGCGACGATGTGCCGAAGCTCCTGGCCGCGATGCGCCACGCCGGCCTGACTACTTCGCTCGATACCAACGACGATCCGGAGGATGCATGGAAGGGCCCAATCGCGGAGACCCTTGGGCACCTCGATATTCTGATGCCCAACGAGCGAGAAGCTTGCCGACTGGCGAATGAATCCACTCTGGAAGATGCGATCGACAAGCTCGCCGAGATGATTCCCATGCTGGTTATTAAACGCGGAGCCGCGGGTGCCCTGGTTGTCCATCAAGGATTACGGTACGAAGTACCTGGACATCTCACAGAGGTCGTCGACGTTATAGGTGCGGGAGATAGCTTTAACGCTGGGTTTCTGCATGCATTCGTCCACGGCGCCGGAGTAGTGGACTGCCTTGCGCTGGGCAATGCATGCGGGGCTTACTCCACCACAGCAAGCGGAGGGACCCAGGCGTTTTGCGAGCGGCAACGCATGCATCAGTTTTTTGAGGGCTGCGGCGTCGCACCGGTGATCGTTTCATGAGGCGATAAAGTCATTTTTTTTGCTGTGGTGGGTTTGTGGTGTTTTGCAGGGGATTTTGAGAAAAACGGGTGTTTGAGCGTGGTGTTTTGATGGTGAATTTGTGGTGGAATGCATGGCAAACGTGGACAGAAAACAGCCACTTTTGTGGTGGGCGAAGGGAGGACAGGTGTTCGAGGTTTATTTTTTGGCAGTTTCCCGTTTTGGGAATCGTCAATCGGAGATGTTAGCAATTTTCTTGTACGCATTACTGACGGTCGTATCGGGCCGTCAAGAGGCTTTCTGACACCCGCAACGCATCATGGGCCCTGAGACGATGAAACACGACACCGTTTTTGTGTTTGACTGGACTACGAAGCATTGGAGACTTTATGCCGCGTTTGCTCCTGCCGTTCCTCGTCCTCGCCGCACTATCCTCCCAGTCTTATGCACAGAGTACGAAACCTGAACCATCTGGTGTCACCCTTCATACGGGCGCACGCCTTGTCGTCGTCGATGTCGTCGTTACGGACAGTCACAAGAAGCCGATTCACAGTCTCAAGGCCAGCGACTTCACGTTACTTGAGGACAACAGGCCGCAGAAGATCCAACACTTCGACGAGCATGCTCGTGCTGCGGAAGGAGGAGGCACGAAGGCAGAGCCAGCACGCGTGATGCCTCCTGGAATTTTCACCAACCACTCCTCTGCGCCTGCCGGTGACTCCGTCAACGTACTGCTGCTCGATACCTTGAACACTCCGGCCACTGACCAGACTTACGTCAAGGACCAGATTCGCAAGTTCCTGAGAGAAGCGAAGCCTGGCGCGCCGATCGCGATCTTCGGCCTCACAACGCGGCTATCCCTGTTGCAAAGCTTTACGGCCGATCCTGAACTGCTCAAGAACGCCGTCAATCATAAGAACAATGCATTTTCAGCATTGCTGGATAGTCCGGTGACCGGCGGTCCTGCCCAGAAGATGTCTGATGATTATGTAGAGTTCAGCGCTCTGACCGGGGACAGTTCCCTCGCAGCCCATACCTCTCCAAATCAGTCGTCTCTCAATACGTTTCAGGCGAACGAAACTCAGGCTACGGAGAATGTAGGTTTGCTGCGTGCGCGGTATACCCTCGATGCGATCAATCAGCTTGGCCGCTATCTGGCGGGCATGCCGGGGCGAAAGAATCTGATTTGGTTCTCGGGGTCCTTTCCCATCGACATAACGCCAACCGACGCCGCCGATCAATTTCACGGTTCCTACGAGAGCCTGGAGGCGGAGTTTCGCGAGACCACCAACCTGCTGACGCGAGGACAGGTTGCCGTCTATCCAGTCGATGCGCGAGGGGTGGTTGTTTCGACGGTTGGCGACGTGTCCCAAAACCCGCCGCAATTCAACCATGATCCGACTGCCTTCGCGAAAGATCAGCTGAGCTTTCATCAGCGCTTGATGGGTGAAAACAACACCATGCTGCGGATGGCCGAGCAGACCGGCGGTAAGGCTTTTCTGGACAATAACGATCTGAGCGGTGCGGTTATCCAGGCTATCGATACAGGCTCCAATTACTACACGCTTGCGTACACTCCGTCCGACCCGCATTGGAACGGCGGCTATCGCGGGATAGAGGTCAAGCTGCAGCAGAGGGGAGTTACTCTCGCTTACCGGCGCGGCTACTACGCAGATGATCCGGAAGCCGCTACAAAGAACAGCTCCGCTGCCGCGGCTACGCAGATCGTCCCCACGTACGCGAACAAGGCGATGAATCTGGCTATGATGCGCGGCGCTCCCGATCCGAGCCAGATCGTTTTCAAGGTGCGGGTTTTGCCTGTAGGAGACCTGGAGAAGAAGCCGGCCAAGGGCAATACGATTTCAGCCGGTTCTGGCAGCAAAGGTCCGTACCGCAACTACACCGTGGACCTTGCGGCCGACCCTCAGGCGATCCTGTTTACCAAAGCGGACGACGGTGTGTACCACAGCTACCTGCAGTTTCTCACGTATGTCTACGACCAGGACGGTCGTGTGATCAATTCACAGGATGATATGGTTCGCTCCAATCTGCCGCCGCCGGCGTACGCCCGTATCATGGCAATTGGTGTCCCCTTTCATCAGGAGATCAGCGTCCCGGCCAAGGGCGACTACTACATTCGCATTGGTGTGCATGACTTGCGCGGCAATCGTGTCGGTGCGGTTGAGGTACCAGTAGAGGCAGTCAGGAACTTGCCTCTGGAGACGCCAGCGGAAGCCGGCTCTGGGTCGAGCGGATCAGCGAAATGATCCACCAACGCCAGGCAACCTTGGCGGTTTCGTGTCTAAGAGTTTATGTCCGGCCTGGAAACAAACTCGAGGTCGCCCCTCGTTTGTTTGACATTCTCAGTTGCCGAGCGCAGGGAGTAGAGAACCTGAAGCTGAAGAGGAGGCCAAGTAGGAGCGGCTCGCGGGATTAACCTTGCGTCGCAAAGTTGAACCGCCTGACTTCCTGGGTTTCTTTTCGTTGAGGATCGCTGGATGGGGAGTACCGCCAATTGCCTCTGTCAGTTTCAGGCTGGCTTCTCGTAGTGCCGCGCGTACGTCTTTCGACGTGGTCGATTCTTCGATACGTGCCAGGTAAGGTACCGTGAGTGCTGCAACGGCATTACCGCTCTCATCGAGGACGGGGTAAGTAATATTAATCACTCCGCGTATCTGATAGCTGTCGCGCTCTTCGTATCCCTGGGACTGAATTTTTTCGAGGTGCTCCCCGAGATCTTTAGGAAGACGGTGGCCGGCCTGCTGCTGCCATTTTTTAATGGCGCGAGTGCGCGCTTCCTGCGGGAGATGCGCGAGGATGACGTGGCCGGTGGCAGCGTGCATGAGGTCGACGACAGAGCCAGCTTTGACGTAGAAGCCGGGGCTTACGGGCGAGTCGGCCTGGGCAACGATGACGACCTGCCCGCCTTCGAGCACTCCGAGATGGCAGGATTGATTGAGCTTGTGAACGATACCCTGCATGATAGGCAGCGCTTCCGAGACGAGACGCTTGGTGGGCGGGTATTCCAATGCCATGCGGAAGATCTTGAGGGTCAGGCGAAAGCGATCATCATCATCATCGGCCCGTCCGATATAACCACGCTCTTCGAGACAGAGGAGCATGCGGAAAATTTCGGAGACGGTGCGGTTAAGGCGGCGGGCTACATCACTCTTTGTCAGCCCCGCTGGCTCATGCGCGAATAGTTCGAGGATGTCGAGCCCTTTTTCCAGGGCCGGTGTAGGGTAACTTCGTTTTGCCATTTTCAAGATACCTATCCCAGATGATCCGCTTTCTTAGCGACTTGCGGACTGCCAGACTAGCAGAGATTGTAAACCAGGTCCTAATGAAGAAGACCGGAACCTGCTGCATATCGGACCTGTTTCCATATGCACCGACATAGTGCTGGTAGCTTTCGTTAAATAGCTGCCGTCTTGCGGGCGTTGAATGAGAATCTCGCCGTTATTTTGATCGTGGCGAAGTTCAATATTCCTGTGTGTCCCGATGCGGGCGGCGTTGCCTTGTGCGAATACGTGCAGCATCTTTCCATCTTTGATTGTTTGCGCGCTTCGACAACGCTAGAGAATCGCGTAACGGAATTTGTCGACCATTTGCAGGCCGATGTGACCTTGAGTCGGGACTTTTCATTCACCGAGCGGGTTGGCCTTCAGTTCCGCGCTGAAGCCTACAACATCCTCAATCATCCCAGCTTCGGCTCCATCTACAACTCACTGGACAACGGGCCGCTCTTTGGCCAGGCGTACACATCGCTCGGCAGCCAACTCGGAGGGCTCAGTTCCATCTATCAGCTGGGCGGAGCACGTTCCATGCAGTTAGCGCTGAAGTTGCATTTCTAACTCTGCTCTTGCAGTCGCGCGGGCGAATCTCACGAACCGACCAGGGCAGGCTTTGATATTCCGTTAGCGGTGTGTGTTCAATACCATTGGACGAGCCGCGGTTATCGCTGTATCTTTGCTTAGCCGCCACTTGCACATTGAGTATCTTTTACCTTTCGTAGTTCATCCCCCTGCCAGCGGGCGGCGGAGTGATTCGACGTGGTACCGGGCGAAATACCGATCGTAAGTCTCGCTTCCGATGTAGCGAAGCTAGACACCCCGAGAACGCTTCTGTTCTACTTCGTCATTTTTTTCTTCACCATAAGTCCAGTCGGCGCACTCGATACGAGTAGGCAGATCACTCAGTATGGCCACACTGCATGGCGGGTAGAGGATGGCGTTTTTGCCGGGACGCCAAACGTGATTACCCAAACCACCGACGGATATCTTTGGATCGGCACGCAAGCCGGATTGACACGGTTTGATGGCGTTCGGTTCGTCTCATGGAGACCGCCGGAGGGAAAGGAACTGCTCTCATCCCGCATCAATTCGCTTCTCGGAGCACGGGATGGAAGCCTGTGGATTGGAACCGCTATGGGGTTAGCGCGTTGGCGGGATGGGGAACTGACCAACTATAGGGATCCGAGTGGAAGTATTATGGCGATCCTTGAAGACCGCGACGGCACAATCTGGATCGCGCGAGCGAATATCTCCGATACGAAGGGTCCTCTTTGCAAAGTCACAGATACCGGACTCCGATGTTACGGAAGAGACGATGGAGTTGCGATTCCTTATGCAGTGGCACTGGCCAACGATAACCTCGGCTATGTCTGGCTGGCCGGTGGACCCACGGTTTCCCGTTGGCAAACGAATTCCGCCGACACCTACGTCTCACCCGGGCTGGACCCAGCCGAAGTATTCAACGGAGTGCTAGCGCTCGCAGGCAGACCGGATGGGTCTCTTTGGGTCGGGCTGGTACGCTCCGGAAAGTCCGGTGGGCTGCAGCAACTTACGCAGGGGGCGTGGAAACCATTCGTCACTCCGGGCCTCGATGGCAGTACGCTCGAGGTCACCGCGTTGTTATTAGACCGGGACCACTCTCTCTGGGTCGGAACTCTAAACCAAGGTATCTACCGCGTTCAAGGAAACAAAGTAGATCACTTTCGCAGCTCGGATGGCTTATCGGGCGATGATGTGACAGGGCTGTTCCAGGATCGCGAAGGGAATATCTGGATTGCGACATCCGGGGGAATCGATAACCTCCATGACCTTCGGGTGGCTAGCTTTTCCACGCGGCAGGGGTTGAGCGCGGATCAGGTCAATTCCGTTCTCGCTTCGCGTGACGGTACTGTGTGGATTGGAAGTTATAATTTGGATGTTCTCCGGTCGGGCAAAATTACTTCCATTCAGCCACGGAACGGTTTACCAGGGCGGGAGGTGACATCGTTGCTGGAGGACCGGGCCGGTCGGCTTTGGGTCGGTGTCGACAACGATTTGTCGGTGTATGAGCAGGGAAACTTTAGAAAGATTCCTACACGTGATGGCAGTCCCTTAGGCGGCGTTCGCGCAATGACCGAAGATGTCGATGGCAGCATCTGGGTCGCAACCAACTCTCCCCCAACAAACCGGCGTCAGCTGTTTCGCATTGAGGATCTCAGCATCCGCGAAGAGATTTCGTCCCCTCAATTGCCAGCCATAAACGCGCTTGCTCCCGATCCGCGCGGTGGTGTCTGGCTAGGTCTTGCCAACGGCGGCCTAGCCCGATTCCGAAATGGCCAAACGGAATTCTTCCCTTTCAGTAGCGCTCATGATGGCCCGGTCTACAACCTTCTCGTAAATTCCGAGGCTTCGATTCTGGCAGCGACGCCGTCGGGACTTGTCGGATGGCGAAACGGGAGTTTGCAGACTCTAACGGCGCGGAATGGCCTTCCTTGCGACGTCATTTATAGCCTCGTCTCTGATAAGCAAGCTACCCTTTGGCTTTACGCGGCATGCGGAGTTATTGCTGTCCCAAATGCGGAGCTGCAGCGATGGTGGAAGTCGCCCAACACGAAGGTGGAGTCCAGACTTTTCGACGTGTTTGACGGCGCCCGACCCATGTCTACTCCTTTCCAGCCTAACGCATCCCGGTCTCCGGACGGACGGTTGTGGTTCGCCAATCAAAGCGTCGTCCAGATGATCGACCCAGCTCACCTGGACAACAATCCCATACCCCCGCCAGTACACGTTGAAGAGATTATTGCCGACCACAAAAACTATGCGCCGCGAGATGGTCTTCGTCTTCCTGCCCTGACCCGTGATCTCGAAATTGACTATACGGCCCTGAGCTTTGTTGCTCCTCAAAAGTCGCGCTTTCGCTACAAACTGGAGGGTCACGATTCGGGATGGCAACAGCCTGGAACACGGCGTCAAGCTTTCTACGCTGATCTTCGTCCGGGAAACTACCGGTTTCGCGTGATAGCGTCCAACAACGACGGCGTCTGGAACGAAGAAGGCGCGACTCTGGCCTTCAGCGTGGCCGCTGCCTGGTACCAGACCTGGTGGTTCCGTGGAGCCTCTCTGGCCGTTTTTCTGGCATTGCTCTGGGCGTTGTATCAATGGCGCATTCAGCAAGTCAAGCGCCAGGAAAAGCAGCTGCGGGATGTGATTGACACAATTCCAGCGCTGGCGTTTTCCAGCTCGCCCGACGGGAAGAATGAATGGGTGAATCGACGTTGGGTGGAATATTCAGGTTTGTCACAGGAATCCAGTTCAGGATCAGGTTGGCGATCCACGGTTCATCCAGACGATCTTGATGAACACGTGAAAAAGTGGCAGAGATCCCTGGCAAGCGGTGAGCCGTTCGAAAATGAGGCGCGGCGCCGGAGCGCCAATGATGAATACCGCTGGTTTTTAGTTCGGGCTGTGCCGCTGCGCGATGCGCATGGACACATCCTCAAATGGTATGGAACCCTGACGGACATTGAAGATCGCAAAAAGGCAGAACAAGAACGCGAGAGATTACGCAGGCTTCAAGCGGATCTCGCACACGTCAACCGCGTCAGCATGATGGGAGAGCTGACCGCGTCGCTGTCTCACGAGTTAAAACAACCAATCGCGGCGGCAATTACAAACGCAAACACGTGCTTGCGTTGGCTGAAGCGCGACCAGCCGGATGTGGAAGAGGCACGCGAGGCGACGATGAGAATCGTGAAAGATGGAAATCGCGCGGCCGAGATCATCAATCGTTTGAGGTCCTTCTATAAGAAAGGCTCTCCACCGGAACGTGAGCAGGTCGATGTGAACGACGTGGTAGGTGAAATGCTCGTCCTGCTGCGAAGTGAGGCCAACCAGAATTCAGTTTCGATGTGCACCGAGCTTTCCTCCGACCTTCCCAAAGTTCGGGCAGACCGCGTGCAGCTGCAGCAAGTGTGTCTGAACCTCATGCTCAATGCTATCGAAGCGATGAAGGACACGGGCGGTGAACTTACGGTCAGATCGGGGCGGACCGACGATGGTCAGCTCCTGATTTCCGTCAGCGACACCGGCATGGGATTACCGGCCGAGCAGGCGAACCAGATATTCGGCGCATTTTTTACTACTAAGCCCGATGGCTCCGGAATGGGCTTGACGATCAGCCGCTCGATCATCGAATCACACGGCGGTCGGTTGTGGGCCGGCGCAAACGCCAAGCGAGGAGCAACGTTTTATTTCACCCTGCCGAGCGAGAACATGCACTCAAGATTAACTGCATGACCGGGAGCAGCACGTCGTTTGCTGAACAGCGTCGAGGCGGCGGATCAAAGGCCGACGGCTCCGCAGATTCAGGCAGTGAATGAGAAGTGCGAGGCTTTGGAAAAAACTCTTGAGCTTTAGAAGAGCTTTAATGATGGGCTAAAGGCTGAGAATCTTTTAAAGTTTTCCGGTGGCGGCGTCTGAGGTTGGGTGTCGTGAGTGATGCCGCAAGCTGCCAGGTCTGCTTCGCTCTGCGGGCATCGTTGCTGTCGTCCATGTAGAATTCGGATGCCACGAAAGTGACATGCGTTGATGGAGGTAGGGATGCCCGATCTACGGCGAATCTCCTTCGCCCTGCTGTTCCTCCTTCCGTTCTCGTCGGCACAAGAGACACACAGCCACAGTGCACCTGAGAAATTGGGAAAAGTATCGTTTCCTATTTCTTGCGCACCGGCTGTTCAGGAGCAGTTTGACCGAGGCGTGGCGCTGCTTCACTCCTTCGCTTACGCCGCCTCCGAAGATGCATTTCAGGGGGTTGCCGAACTGGATCCACTGTGTGCGATGGCGCATTGGGGAATAGCCATGGCGTACTTTCACCAGCTTTGGGAGTCGCCCGTTGTACCCACGACGACTTCGATTGCGCAAAAGGAAATCCAGCGGGCGCAACAGATCGGTACGGGCTCCGAACGCGAGCGCCAATATATCAAGGCGCTGAGCTTGATCTACCAGGACACTGCCACGGTTCCGTACCGCACGCGGGCGTTGAACTACGAGCACGCGATGAACGACCTCGCTTCAGAGAACAGGAAGGATGTCGAAGCACAGGTGTTTTATGCGCTCGCACTCCTCGCGACCGCACCTCCTGCCGACAAGACGCATGCGAACCAGAAAAAGGCCGCCGATCTGCTTGAGCCACTCGATCGCGCCTACCCGCAGCATCCGGGAATCCCACACTATCTTATCCATGCTTACGACAATGCGGAACTCGCGCCAAGAGGCCTACCTGCGGCAAGAGCCTATTCCCACGTTGCACCGTCAGCGCCGCACGCATTGCACATGCCATCGCATATATTCACGCGATTAGGCCTGTGGGACGACTCCATCACTTCCAACCTTGCGGCAAGGGAAGCGGCACACCAGCAGGGCGATACGGGAGAGGAGCTGCACGCTATGGATTATCTGGTGTATGCCTACCTGCAGCGTGGACGCGACAAAGACGCGGCTCAGGTCATTCAGCAAGTTAAAGACATGCCGAACCTGAACGCAGGTGAGTTCCAGACGGCGTACGCTTCGACCGCGATGCCGATTCGCTACGCGGTTGAGCGGGGTCAATGGGCCGATGCTGCTGGCATCGTACCTCCGACGGGGGCCTCGTCTCAGGTCGTCGCAATTGCGGTTTGGGCCCGTGGCGTGGGACTCGCTCGGAGTGGACGCGCCGCCGAGTCACGCGTGGAAATTGACAGGTTGCGGCAGATCAAAGAAGAGCTTCGCACTTCAGGCGCTGATTATTGGGCGACTCAGGTGGGGATTCTGAAGCGCGAAGTTATGGCGTGGTCGGCCCAGGCGGGCGGGAAACCGGAGGAAGCGGCAGCTTTGATGCGGGCGTCAGCCGATCAGGAGGACGCGATCGAGAAGCTTCCGGTGACACCGGGGCCGATTGTTCCTGCCCGCGAACAGCTCGGCTACCTGCTGCTGGAGCAGAATCACGCGGGCCCGGCGCTGAAAGAATTTGAAACAGCGCTTACGAATGCCCCCGGGCGACGCGGAGCACTGCAGGGCGTGGCACGTGCTGCGCAGCTCTCCGGACAGAGGTAGACATTATTGTGGTGTTGCAGACGAGCATCTCCCACGATGGCCTCGTGGCATCTTCGTTTGGAGTCCTAACCGATAACTCCTGTATCGTCGGCGATGCGGAAATAACTCTGATGGCTGGGAAAAGGACCATTGAGATCTGTGGACTCCCACGCTTGCCGCGATGAAACTGCGTCAAGGGTGGGGCACCCCAAAGTTTGTGTTGGTGCGAAGGGGTGTTGGTGCGAAGGGCCACACGCCCTTAATAGCGAGAGATGAGATCGAATTCCCGAACCTTCCTTCGCTGCGGATTCTGAAAGAATTTATTAAGCGTCGCGGGGCTGCCTTTTTAGAGGTGCTCATTCGTTTGCAGCCAGCGACCAGTTCGCTGCTTGCGTCAGTCGTCGCTTCGGATAGATCTTTCTGCACCTTTAACCATGCCCGAAGATTGAATGCGTTTATGCAAATGCAAAATACATTCGCAGGGATAAAGCCATACTGCGAAGTGTGCAACCCGATCACACAGACGATGAGACTGTTGACGCCCGAAACAACAAGACCGGTCCACATCTTTCTTCCGACCAGGACCGTCGCAACGACGGTGAGAAAACAAGATAGATAGTCCAACCGGAACATCGCCACAGCGCGCCTCCGACCTTTACTGCTGCCCGCCATATGTAGGGCAATTTGCGTGCCAAAGGCGCGGCGCTTCAACGCGAGAGTGGTTAGCCGCTGAGGATAAATAAGTTAGCTAAAGAACAAACAGGATTTGCGAATGTCACATAAGGGTTGAGTGACGACGTGACGATGACGAGCTACCGTCATTTGTGTCGTCACTTTGACAGGCTAGCAGCTTGATTCGAAAGTTCGTGGTCCTGCTGCGTGGCCACCCGCCGAATGCATGGAAGAATTCCCAATGTTCTAGAGGGTAATCATCCAACTCAGTGCCGGACGTAGCCTAGCTGGTTGCCAGAATCCGCCAGCTGAATGGGTCACTAGCCGCAGGCCTTTTGCCATTCTGCCTTCCCGAAGGTTGCGCGCAAAGGATTTGTATCCTTGTGTTAAAATTAACGGCCTTACGTGAGAGGAGATACTTCTCATCGCTCTCAAAATCGGCAGTCCATCAGGGGGGCCTGTGATCCCTCGTCTTCTTACTCTGGCACTACTCGGTGGTTCGGCGCTGGCGCAGAACGTCGTTCACTACACCACCACCATGGACAACGTAAAGTACCTCTTTGCAACGGCGGAGCCGGTGGCCCGGTTGAAGCCAGGGGATATTCTCGACACCAACACACTGGACTGCTTTGGCAATGTATTGCGCAAGCCGGGCGACACGATGAGCATAGTCAAAGGCGACAATCCGCTCGCCGGGCCGTTTTACATTGAAGGAGCGGAGCTCGGCGATACGCTGGCGGTGAAGATTCTCGATCTGCAGGTGGATGGCGATACCGGGGTGGGCGCGTACTCTCCTGGCTTTGGCGCGCTCAGCGGTTCGCATTACACGCCGGTGCTTGAGCCGCCGCTGAAAGAGCGGGTGTGGTTTTATCCCATCGACCATGCGTCCAACACGGCCACGTACAAGGCGCTCGATTCGGATTTTTCGGTGAAGATTCCAATGCATCCTTTCTTCGGATGCATCGGGGTAGCTCCCGCGAATGGCGAGGCGCGCAGCTCGATCGTGCCGGCAGAGTTCGGCGGGAACATGGATTCCCCGGAAGCGAGCGTGGGCAATACGGTATACCTTCCGGTGAGCGTGAAGGGAGCACTCTTCTACATCGGTGATGGACATGCCGCGATGGGCGATGGTGAAGTTGCCGGGTCGGCGGTCGAGGTTCCGCTCAAGGCGCGCGTTCAATTCAGCTTGATTAAAGGGCGCACCATCGAGTGGCCGGAATTTGAGAATGACGAAGCGATCATGACCGTCGGCGCGTCTCGGCCCGTCGACGATGCGGTGCGCATCGCTTTTACTGAACTGGTGCATTGGATTCATCGTGACTACGGACTTTCCGATCTGGATGCCTACGAGTTGCTCTCCAAAGTCGCGAAGGTTCATTTCAATGAAATGGTGGATCCCAATTACGTTGTCGTGGCTTCCGTAGAAAAGAAATATTTGCCCCTAAAGCGCCGTTACTAGAGGAAACGGGAAACCCAGTGAACCTTTTGTTGTCTCCACCGTAGAGCTCACTTATATGCATTGAGCAAGGCGGTAAGTATGGCCAGGCCTGCGCCAATCGCGATACCCACCGAGCAAATCGGCAGTATCCCAGGGCCCGTTGATACATCGCCTTTGCCACGATACAGGCGCGTGTGCCGGGCAGGAAACTCGCGGAGAATCTTATGGGAGGTGACCAGTGACCGCGAAGGGCGATGGAAACAAGCTACTGCGGCCGGTGGCCCTGCAGAATGCAAACAGCATTCTGGCCTCACGCCGGCGCACCGAGCAGCGGATCGAGGCGTACCTGGCGGAAGCGCAAAGGCTCAGTCATACCGGTAGCTTCGGCTGGAAGCCATTCACCGGTGAAATCATCTGGTCAGAGGAAACTTTTCGAATCTTCCAATACGACGGAGCGACGAAACCCAGCGTAGAACTTATTCTCCAACGGGTTCATCCGGAAGACGCGGGGCTCGTGCAAGAGACAATCGAACGGGCGGCGCAGCATGGGAAGGATTTTGATTTTGAACATCGCTTGCTGATGCCGGATGGTTCCGTCAAATACGTCCATGTGATGGCTCATGCTCTTAACGATGAAACGGACGGCATCGAATTTGTTGGAGCGGTGATGGACGTCACGGCTCACAAGCATGTGGAAGAAGCGCTGCGGCGGAGCGAGAGTTATCTGGCAGAAGCGCAGAGGCTCACGCATACGGGGAGTGGGGCCTGGCGCGTACCAGGATGGGACGCCTTGTATCTCTCCGAGGAATGGTATCGCATCTATGGCTTTGATCCACAACAGGGCTTGTCGGCTTGGAAAGACCGGCTGCAGCGCATGCATCCGGAGGATCTAGCCAAAGTGCAAGAAACAAAAGATCGAGCAATCAGGGAAAAGTCGGATTACGAAGTGGATCACCGAATCATTCTTCCGGACGGCACCGTCACATACACTCACACCGTCGGCCATCCTGTTTTGAACGCATTCGGAGATGTAGAGCAATTCGTGTGTACCATGATGGACATCACCGAGCGCAAGCAGGCGGAAGAGGCGCGTGAGGCTCTGCGCCTAGCGCAGGCGGATCTCGCACGCGTCAGCCGTGTGACCACCATGGGGGAGTTGAGCGCCTCTCTGGCGCACGAAGTGAGTCAGCCGATTACCGCAACCGTCCTCGACGCTCGTACCTGCTTGAGCTGGCTCTCGCGCGACCCTCCAGACATCGAAGAGGCGCGCGCGGCTGCCATGAGAATCGTGCAAGGAGGAAAGCGCGCAGTGGACATCATCAGCCGGATCCGCCAGCTCTTCGGGAAAGGCACTTCGCAACGGGAGCTCGTGGACGTAAACGAGATTATCCGAGAGATGATCGTTCTTTTGCGCGGAGAGGCCACGCGATACAACATACTAGTCGTGATGGACCTTGCGACAGATCTTGCCCACGTCGTGGGCGACCGCGTGCAATTGCAGCAGGTACTCATGAACCTCATCACCAATGGGATTGAAGCGATGAAGGACGCGGATAGGACGCGGGAGCTCACGATCAAGACGCTGCCAGCCGAAACCAATCAGGTTCTAGTGTCCGTCAACGATACCGGCGTAGGGTTGCTCCCACAACAGATGGAACAGATCTTCGATGCTTTCTTTACTACCAAGCCGCACGGGACCGGGATGGGACTTCGCATCAGCCGCTCCATCATTGAGTCACATGGTGGCCGCTTGTGGGCTGCCGACAACTCCCCGCGCGGCGCAAGTTTTTATTTCACTCTGCCCGCCAGTGCCGAGGTGCCCTGAAGACGCGGAGAAGATGTGAGTAAGAAAAAGGCCTCATCTCGTACTCAGTTGTTTCTCGAAACAGTGCGGAGCTGTGAGTGAGAGGGCACCTATGTTGTATTGTGCCAAATTGGCCGTGGTGGTGGTGGCTGTGCTGTGCTTAGGTGCGCTGGCTTTCGCACAAGGCGGAGCTACCGGCGCAATTACGGGCACAGTGCAGGATGCATCCGGCGCGTTGATTTCCGGGGCGAACGTAAATGTGATCAATGAGGCAACCGGGCAGGTGGTGCGCAAGGTCAGCACCGATTCTTCGGGAAACGTTTCGGCCACTCTGCTGCCGGTCGGTAATTACTCGCTTGAGGTGAGCGCTCGGGGATTTTCCACGAGCAAGGTAACCGGGATAGTGGTAAGCATCACAGAAACTACGCGGCGGACTGCTGTGTTGAAAGTGACTCCCGTCAAAGAAGTGCTTGAGGTGCAGTCGCAGGTGGTCAACGTAGAGACTACAGCGGCGACTACTGGAGAGTCTCTCGGTTCGACAGTCATTACGACGCTGCCTTTAGCAACGCGAAATTTTCAGCAGTTGCTGACACTATCAGCGGGGGCTTCGTCGGATTTGAATAATGCTTCCCAACTGGGCCGGGGACAGGTGTACATCCATGTTAACGGCGGACGCGAGGACAATAACAATTATCTGATCGATGGAATTTCAGTAGCCGACTACGCGTTCGGCGAGTTGACTTACACTCCGCTCCCGAATCCAGATGCCATTCAGGAATTCAAGGTGAGCACGAGTTTGTATGACGCCTCGCAGGGGCGCAACGGCGGCGGAAACATCAACGCGACCCTGAAGAGCGGAACCTCAAGTCTCCATGGGGATCTTTGGGAGTATTTCCGTAACACCTCGCTCGACGCTACCGATTATTTTCTGAAAAGAGTGGTTATTCAGCAGAATATTTTTGGGGGCGATTTGGGTGGGCCGGTGGGTCCAGGGGCCAGACTGGGCTACTTCTATGTGAACTACCAGGGCACCCGTCAACGCAGCGGCGCCTCGCCAGGGACGTTCATCAACTCGCCCAGCATTCCGTACGTTCCTGTCCAGGATCGGCAATCCGCGAGCCTGCTGACGACGCACTGCAATGGCGGCGCAGCGGTCGACCCAGTGGCCTTCAATATCCTGAACGTTAGAAGTGACCAGTTCGGCGCGGGAGCCGGCGGATACCTGTTCCCTCTGCCCACGAACGTCGCCTCCAACACCCCCTGCGGCACCGCGGTTCCGTTTGTGGTCACGAAGCCGGGGAGGTTCACGGATGATCAATTCACGGTCAACTGGGACAGATCGTTCCGCAACGGCAAGGACCATCTGTTCGAGCGCTTCTTCTGGTCCGATTCCGACACCTTCGAGCCTTTCGGGGCCGATAACTTTGGGATCCAGACTGGCGGGCAGCCCGGTGTGAACAATCTGAATTTCCCTTTAGATATTCCTTTGCATAGCCGGTTTGGCAGCATTACCGAGACTCACCTCTTCAGCAACGCGCTGGTGAACGAATTTCGATTTGGGATCAACATTATCAGCGATCGGCTGGACAACATGGCGCCGGTCACGGGGGCGGAGCTCGGCATCAACCTGCCTACTGCGACCGGCGTCAATGGCCAAGCCGGGGATCCAAACATGTATCGTTTGCACTTCAGCACCTTCGAATTTGGGCCCTATACGACGCAACTGCAGTCCGCCCTCTCGGACAATTTTGCGTGGATCGATACGGTAAGCTGGACCCACGGGGCGCATCAAGTGCGTCTTGGCGGCGAGATCTACCGGGTGGCGATGCGCCGGAGTTTGCCTACCGGCGACAATGGGTATGTCTTCTTTATACCGGCGCCTCCGGCAACGCCCGCAACAGATTTCCAGGGCTTTCTTGCGGGCTCACCCCTGCTCGCTATGGCTGGGGGTGGTCTCGGCAACCACGACTACCGCATCCCCAGCCGCGCCTGGTTCGTTCAGGACGACTGGCGGGCCAGCAGGTCCTTGACCTTGACCCTGGGTTTCCGAAATGAATTCATCGGTGCTCCTTACGACCTGCTTTGCCACACTGGTAACACCAATCCTCTTCTGGCCCCCACAACGGGGCAGCCGTTCGTCTATCCCAGGTGCGCGAACCAGTTCAATCTGAGTGGCATAACAGGAACGCTCAATCAGGCTGGTCTCAATAACGAATACGCCACAGTCTGGGAGCCGCGCATCGGTTTCGCCTACGACCTAGGAGGCCATTCCACCACCTCGATTCGCGGCGGTTATGGCATTTATGCCGTGCGCGAAGATTTGGGCGCGGTCGATAACCTTGCTATTACGCCTCCCACTTTTCCGTTTAAGGTTGGCTTCCTTCCAGGAGCAGGAAGTCTGGCCAACCTCTTTGCAGCCGATGGCCCGTTTCCCATCCCGCCTCTTGGAGCAGCCCCCACACAGGCTTTCGTTCCTGTGCCTTCGTTTTTTACAGGCTTCAGTCCCTGCTCCTTTCCCGTGCTCCAACAATGCTCTCCGAATTTTTCCGGGACGGTGCAAAGCACGATCGAACTCGTGGTTCCCCTGCACTGGGTCATAGGCACAACCCAACAGTGGAACTTCAGCATTGAGCGCCAGATTGGTCGGGACTGGGTGGCGGAGCTCGCCTATGTCGGGACCAAAGGCTCGCGCCTGCGCTCCACCATCGATGACGACCAGGCCACGCTGGCGACCACCCAGCATCCAGTGACCATCCCCTACGCCTGTGGTGGAGGGCCTGGCTCCTGCACAATTACGGATTCGACCGTAGAAAACTCCCCGGCGCGTGCGCCTTATCTGGGTATTAATTCTGCGAATTTTGAGGATTTCCAGCCCAACTCCGACTCGCATTACAGCGCGTTGCAAGCCACTCTGCGCCATTACTTCTCCCACGGCCTGTATTTCCAAGGAGCCTACACCTACTCAAAATCGATTGACAACGTTTCGACCGCTTCGGTGGCCTTCATAACGCGCGTCAACGATCAACTCGACGCTCGGGCCTCGCGAGGTCTTTCGGATTTCGATCGCCGTCAACGCCTAGTTATCAGCGCGGTCTATGAACTACTGGCCTTAGCCGGGAGGTCGAAGTTCGTGGAAGTCGTTCTGGGCGGCTGGGTCATGAGCGGCGTCATCACGCTGCAATCGGGCTCGCCCTTCACCGTCTTTGATCCGGCGGGAGGGACCGCCTATAATCTGGCGAGTCCGTCGTCTACCTCCACTTTCAGCCCAGGGTTCGGTTGCGGAAATGCGCCCAGTTCGGGCGGAATTAACTCGCGGCTGGCTAACTGGGTGAATCCAGCAGCTTATACTTCGAATCCATTCGCTCCGCTTTCTACGGGAGGCGATAGTGACGCCACTGTCTACGGGAACACGCCACGCAACTGCATCATCGGGCCCCCGCAAAAGAATGTGGACCTGACCCTGGAGAAGGTCTTCAATATTGCGGGCGAACAGAAGCTGCGCTTCCGTACGGACTTCTTCAACTTGTTCAATCACCCGTCGTTCGCCAATCCACCTTCAGCGGTAGTTGTTGCGCCAGGGCCAGGATTGCCCGCAGTCGGTTCTGCTCCGATCACTTCGGTGGTGGGGACCCCGCGGTTGATCCAGTTTTCGTTGAAGTATTCGTTCTGAAGGCTCTGGAAAGACAGAGCCGTAAAGTAGGCGCCGTGCTGCTTTACAGCAGCCGGTTTCTCATCTCCTCTCTCCGAACCGGACGGGGCTGCTGATATTCTCACCGCGTCACTCCCATATACATCGAACTCGAAGCCAGACTCAGTAGCAACTAGGAGGCATTTGTTCTGGCTATCCTTTTTGGCGCCATTTCCATTGCCTGAGAGAGCAAGAACGTCCGGAAGATGCCGACGATACCTGTTGGTTCTGGACCGGCAGGATATGCCATCGAGAATCGCCTCGACAGCTTCAACCCGTGAACTCTAGCGATCTTTAGCGTTCCAAGAGAGAGCTGATTGCGGACTGCCCACCTCGAGACGAAGGTGATTCCAAGGCCGGCTTCCACAGCACTCAGCAGACCTTCGGTCGAGTCGAGCTCCATGCTGATCGGCAGATTCTTTGTCTTCACTCCGGCTTTCGCAAGCGCTTGCTCCACTACTCTTCTTGAGCCGGAGCCAAATTCGCGCATGAGCAAAGGCTCGCTCTTCAGATCCTCTACCTTAATATCGTGATTCGCCCATCCATGAGTCGCAGGGACAACAAGTACCATGTGATCCTCCATGAACGGTTCTATGTGGAGGTCTTTCCGCTGTTCCGGACCTTCGATGAGCGCCAGCTGGATCTCTCGTGCGAGGAGGGCTTCGAGCATCTCATCTGTATTCCCGCTGCGAGCCGTGACTCTGACCTTAGGGTTTGAGCGCCGAAATCCAGCCACGAACGTTGGCAGGAGGTATTGACCGATGGTCTGGGAGGCTCCCAGAGCGAGTTCGCCCGCATGTTGTCCAAACGCCTCCGCCACCGCGGCAAAGGCTTCGTCGGAGAGCTCCTTCATTCTCTCTGCAAAGGGCAGCAGCGCCTTTCCCCCCGCTGTCAGCGCGATATGTCCACCCCCGCGATCGAATAGGGGTACGCCGAACTCATCTTCAAGCGCCTTGATTTGCTGGGTAATTGCGGGTTGTGTGAGCAACAGCTCCTCTGCGGCCCGGCTGAAGTTCAGATGCTGTGCGACTGCCCTGAATACTCGAATGCGGAAATTCTCTATCATCACCCGATCCGTCTCCTTTTCCCTTCGAATTCCAACCGGGTCAACACCGCCTGATTATCACAGTTTTCTACGTCCAAGCTTATCTTTCAAATTCTGCTGGCTCCGGGCTGGCAATAGCGTACAGGGACTCACGCGAGATTGTACGAGCGATCAACGAGGCGAGCATAGTACATGGCAGAATGATCGTCATAAGATGCCATTGCCCGGTAAGTTCTACCGCCATCAGAGCCGCCATGAAAGGAGCGTGGGTCACGGCGGCCATCAGCAGTCCCATTCCGCAGATGGCCAGGATTGACGGCTCCGGATTGTGCAGTAAGTGACCAGCCGCGAAACCCAGGGCAGCACCAGCGAAGAGTGTAGGAGTGAAGACTCCTCCCACCGTACCTGTTCCCACACAGAATGTTGTAGCGACCAGGCGACTGGCAAGCAGAATGACGATATCAGGGAGCAGCGTTTTGCTCTGCAGAATTCCCAGGAGTGCGGCGTCGCCGTTTCCCCAGACCTTAGGCTCAATCAGAGCGAGAACACCCACTGCGAGACCGCTCCACAGCAGTGCGAAGGGCAGACGCTTCGCTGCTCTCGAGATATGAAGAAGCTTTTGATACGCCGGGCCAACTGCGCCCAGAACAAACGAGAGAGGGAGAACCCAAAACAGATCGTGCGTAATCGGCAATGATCCTCTTACCGGGAAGAGAGGACCAGCGCCCAGGAAAAGGCGGCTAATGAGCCAACCGGTGCTGGAGGCCAAGAGTAGTTGAGGAATGTCGCTCCAGGCCCACTCACCAACGACAATTTCCATGGCGAAAAACACTCCGGCGATCGGTGCCTGATAGGCTGCCGCGACCGCAGCTGCGGCCCCATAGGTTACCTGCCGCGACAAGGACATATTCCTCAAGGGAGATCGCTCTCCTACCCATGAAGAGATTGCGGCGGCGAATTGGATCATTGATCCCTCCCGCCCGATCGCCGCGCCGGTGGCCACGGAAAAGGCAGAGGAAGCGGTCCGCCATACCGTCGAAAGAAGAGGAATCCGGCCATTCCTGAAACGAACAGCCTCCACATATTCTTCAAAGCGCAGATCGGGTGCCGACCTCCGCATCATCCAGACCACAAGGGTCGCTAGCGCAGCTCCGATGATGGGAGTCAGGATACGTCGCGCGGGCGGTAACGTTGCTGCCGCGATAGGCAACATTCCCGCCTGCTGAACAAAGACCCACTGAAGAAGACGAAATGAGAGCCGTACTGCGACACAGGCTGAACCGCTGGCTGCTCCGAGAACAACAGCCCAGGCAGTGGATGCCAACCACGATGTCTCCGCCTGCTCAGCGCCTCTGACGTTGGTGACCGTTGCGGTGGTCATGCCGCTACCAACTCTCCAGTTAACTCCGGGGTTGCAACTCCTGTCCCTGTCGTTTCAGGGAGGGCGTATTGCGGCCTCATGCGATCAGCGAGTGTCGAGGCAAGCTCAACGGCCTGCTGGCGGATTTCAGGAACCGCGATGGACTCAAGAAGGTCGCCGAGACGGCCTGGGCCGAGATTGAAGATGATTTCTGAAGTGTGACCATCGGCGTCGATGACCGCTCCATCCTGCGAGCAATGGAATCCGGCACCTAAAGGACCGGAGGTTACGAGTCCTCTCCTGAACAGGTTTTGGGGAAGAGTTGAAGGTACGCGGCGGTAGTTCATGCTCGGTCCAGTGCAGTTGATGACTCGACCCGCATAGAAGCTCTCAGTATCATCATGTGCGCGAACAGTTATGTAGGCGCCTGCAGGAGAGGCATCGACAGTCTTAAGATGGCCTTCGCGGATCTCCAGGGTGTCGTTCCGAAGTTCGGACTCGATGATGTCGGCGATCGGCGGCGCCATGCGGTGGCGTACCACATCCCATCTGCGCTGCAGATGGCGGCGAAAGCGCTTCTTTTCCTCGATCGGCAGACGGAGCCACAGCTCGTTCGTCGTGTCACGGAGGCTATCGATAGCTGCTCTCCACTCCGCACCTTCACGAATTGCAGCGCGCAGAGCGTGGAGATATGCGACACAGGTAGCCGGTGTATCCGATGGAATTGCAGCTGAACGCAATGGTGTGTAATCGTCATGCCGATTCGGGAAGATGCCGTGACGAGACACGGCAATGATCCGTCCACGGTGTCCGAGTTCACGCAGTCTCAGCACAACATCGACCCCGGTCAGACCTGTTCCGATGAGAGCAACAGGCGCGTCGGGATGCAATCCCTCGTAGGTATCCGCGGCCCATGCATTGTGGCGATACAAACCCGAATCGGAGGCGGCCTTCGTGATTCCCGGAAGAGGAGCTGGATCGAAGTTTCCGGTCGCCAGAACGATCAGGTCGGCCCGTAGCTCGCACCCGTTATCCAGCGTGAGCACCGCCCCGGAGTCATGCAGGCGGACGTCAACGACTGCTGCGATCTCCTGTTCGATCGGGCTCATCGATGCCAGGAGAGACTGGATGTATCGTCCAAATACGGCTCGCGGAGCAAAAGTCTTCTCCGTTGCGGCCGGGTCATGATTTTTGCGAAGCCAATGGAGGAAGTGATCAGGTTGATCCGGCAGTGCGCTGATCTTCCCCGCCGGAACATTCAACAGGTGGCCGAGGCTCGGAGTTGAATATGCCAGGCCAAGCCCGAACTCAGCTCGTTGGTCGATGAGAATCACACGCGCCGGCGTTCTCTGCCGAACCAGGTGAAGCGCCGTGAGGGTTCCACTTACCCCTCCTCCGATGATTGCGATTGTCGTGGTTGTTTCTTTCCGTGTAGTCATGTTTCGACATTAGGACGAAACTCGCGCCAACGGAATTCGCAAATTCTTATGCCATATAAGTAGCGCCCTGATATTGACACGGAGAGTTTCCTCGCTTATACGGCATCACTTTTACTACTTGGACATGACGGCCTCTGAGGAACGAAACTGAATTTCGAAAAGGAGAAACACCATGAACAACATCATCAAATCCACACTCGCACTTGGCGTCGTTGTCGCAGCGGCCGTCCTAACATCAACAGCAGAGGCAGAGATCCACTCGAGGTCGAAGGAACTGGTAGTCATGGAAGCTCGTGATCTTCCGGAACAGGCTCAGGCACGGGGCAACTCACTCTTTCTTCACTCCGACAACGCAGGAAGCACGTATCTTTATATCGAGCAGCAGCAGGGCGGTCGGCTATCAGTCTTTGATGTTACCGATCCGGCTCGCATCAAGCTGGTAGTAAGCACACCGTTGGCAGCAGAGGGCGCTTTTGATTTCGTTCGTCCTCTCGGCAACGATGCCGAACTTGTGTATTTTCGTGACGGTCAGAAGGCAGCTGTGCTCGATCTACGCAAGGCCAGGAGGCCTGAACTTCGGATGATCTCTACCGTGACAGATCTCGACCAGGCTGAGATCTTGGGAGAGAGCGGTTTTCTGGCCACGAGCCAACCCTACAAATACGTCTCTGCAGTTGGGCGTGACTACCAGGTGATCGATATCGCCGCTTCTGCTCCGACTCAACTCGCGACAGTCAAGGAAGTGAGACATCGCGTGACAAATAATGAAACAGGCACCACGTTTCTAGTTGGACCCAATGGGCTTACGGTTGTAAGACGGCTCAGGGTCGAGAACGAATACAAGGTGCATCAGATGCAGATGCAAGGAAACTAAGTCTATGGCTTTAGAGCGATTCTCCAATTGGACAGAGAGGCCGTACTGCTGATCATGGCGTGCGGCCTTTCGGCATTTACTTGCTCTGCCAAGAGACTCCGTGGCTCGAAATCTTTGGGTTTCGAGAGTTCATTAAGGATCAACAGAGAATTTCTCCAACTGGAGCTGACCGGCACGAGCTTCAGAAAAGCTCACCAACAGTGTGAATAGAAACCCAGTGGAGACCAACATGCGTCGCGAGCACAACAAGGAAGCAAGATTCCCATGAAGTAGTGCGTCTGAAACTCGGTGAGTGATAAATCCTATTCGCTCAGCGAGCACTCCGGGAAAATCGGGAGCCCCAATATTTGCAGTTGCGGGCGGATGACGGGCTACCCGCACCTTACCCGTCGTTGGCGGTTCGGGCGCGTGACGGAAGGGTTGCCGACAAACCGCACCTTACTGCCTGTTGCTCCCACCGGAGTCGCCATGCCGCCGCGGACAGCTGGATTTGGCAATCGGGAATGCCGCTAGTGCTAGCACTCAATTGCAACCAGCAATCTGAAGCTGGGTCCCGCCATGGTCGACACGCTACTAGCCCTCCATCACCGGAACCCCTCGACGAACGCCTGTTACCTATTCGTGGAGGACGTACCCCCTGCTTTTCGAAGGTTGATTATCAAAGACGTCATTATGCTCGGCGCTGCAGTGGTTACGATGGCGGACTTGTTCGTCGCGACCTCAACGACCTGCGGCCCACGCGCATGTGCACCGGGACTTGAGGACGCGAGCTTGACTTCACTGGTGCCTGCACCCGGCAGTGGCATGGTGTTCGGACGCGGCTGCGGGAACGGTATCGTGCCCGCAGCATTGCCCATCAACATCGCTGCCATGGAAGGTTTTCCGGTAGCCGCCATATCGGCTTTATTCATCTCCGGCATGGCGTCCTTACCAGCTTTCCTCATATCCATCCACGCCATGCCCTTCATGCCTCCCTGTGCGGCTCCTTTCTTTTCCATAGCAGGCATGTCGTTTGCCGTCATTCCATCGACCTCGGCCATGTTCATGCCAGCCATACCTGACATGGCCATACCCATATCTGCCATGGTGCGCATGGGTCGAGGATCCATCGGTGGGATTTCGGCCACCATACCCACATGGGGAGCGAGTGTGCCGCGCGCATATCCACTGCGATCCTCCGACTGCGCGAAGATCGTGTACGCGGCGTTCTCGTGTGGTTGCACGATCACGTCATACGTCTCAGCGGGGCTGATGCGGAACTCATCGACCGTCACCGGCTCAATGTCGTTGCCGTCAGCCTGCACTACTGTCATCGGCATGCCCGGCAAGAGGACATCGAAGAACGTCATCGCAGAGCCATTTATGAAGCGAAGGCGAACTCTCTCGCCCGGCTGGAATAGTCCGGTCCAATTCCCATGAGGAGTGTTTCCGTTCATCAGGTAGGTGTAGGTCGCGCCGGTGACATCTGCAATATCCGTCGGAGACATATTCATGCGTCCCCACATCATGCGATCGGAGATCGTCGGCTTCAGCCCCATCTTCTTTACGTCGGAGAAAAATGTGCCGGCTGTCCGCTGATGGTAGTTGTAGTAGTCACTTTGTTCTTTCAGGTTGCTGAAGACCGTCTCGGGATTGGTGTCCGTCCGTCCGTGATGGAAATTGTGCCGTAGCTGGTGTGACGCGTGATGAAGAGACCGGCAGCCGCTGTCAATGTCGGAGTGAGGACGATCCGCCCTGGCTGGCTCGCCCCACTTCCCTTGAGGCCTGGTCATGACATCATGGGATAAGGCCGCCAGTTCCGGGAAGAGAAGCAGATAGATTCCTGTGAGATGCGCTGCAAGCCCAATGGCACCCCATATAGCTCACCACCAGCACCTCCGCCAGGAATCTAGCCGCCGATCTGTGTTGTGCGTTTTGCATGGTGCGTATCCTTTGGAGCCAGGGGACAGCTGCTCGACGAGTGAGACTCGAACGAGCTTTCTGAAGAGAAACCGCCTGGTTTCGACAACCGAAATCTGTTGTCAGCGGGCGTTCTTGTAGATCATCTCGAGCAGTTCGTCGTACATCGCCTGCCTCTCGTCCGGCGACCCCGTACGAATGGCGTGGGTTGCGCAGTGAGAGAGGTGATTGCGCATGAGGGCCCGGGCGACGGCTCGGAGCGCCTCCTGCGCCGAAGTCACCTGCGTGAGAATATCGGCGCAGTAGCGATCCTCTTCGACCATGCGCTGGATGCCGCGGATCTGACCTTCAATCCTGCCGAGCCGACGCAGATTGGAGGCTTTGATCTCGCTATCCACTCCTACTGCCTTGCGTCCGGTGCCTAATTCACAAGGGCAGGAATCTTTGTTGACAGTTTTGGCTTTGAGCATATTTTTTCTCGTGGTCATATCTTCCTTAGGAGAGCTTTAGCCCGCGGAGTCGCAAGCTGTTTGTGACGACACTGAAGGAACTGAGAGCCATGGCGGCACTGGCAATCACAGGACTGAGTAGAAGGCCGAAGACCGGATATAGAACTCCCGCGGAGAGCGGGATACCGATCACGTTATAGATGAAGGCCCAGAACAAATTCTGTCGAATCACCCGCATGGTTGCGCGAGAGAGAGCAATCGCGGCTGCAACGCCGGTCAATTCGCTGCGCATGAGGGTTACGTCGCCGGCTTCCATCGCTACATCGGAACCACTGGCAATCGTGATGCCGACCTCGGCCTGCGCCAATGCGGGTGCATCATTTACACCGTCGCCCACCATAGCGACTATCCGCTGTTCCGCCTGGAGCCGCTTAATTGCATCTACCTTGCCAGCTGGAAGAACACCGGCAATAACGTCACGTACGCCGATCTGGCGTGCGATGGCACGTGCCGTTCGTTCGTTGTCGCCGGTAAGCATAACGACGCGAAGACCTTCGCGATGGAACTGACGAATCGCTTCAATAGAGGTGGGCTTCACCGTGTCAGCAACACCGATGATGCCGGCAAGCGAGCCATTGATCGCGATCCAGAGCGGCGTCTTGCCTTCTTCTGCCAGCTTTTCTGCCGCGGCCGTCAGAGCCTGCACGGAGATGCTGTTGTTCTTCATCAAAGCGGCGTTGCCGATCATCGTCAAATTTCCTTCGACGATGCCAACAACACCATGGCCCGTCTGCGATTCGAAGGTCTCTGGCTGCGGCAGGTTCAGACCGCGCTGTTGAGCATGAAGAACTACAGCCGCACCCAGAGGGTGTTCGCTGACGCGTTCGAGCGCAGCAGCAATGCGTAGCACACGATCTTCGGAGGTAGATGCATTGTCTCCAATGACGTCAATGCTGCTCTCCGGTGCGAGGAGAAGGTCAGTGACCTCGGGACGACCAGCGGTGATGGTACCGGTTTTGTCGAGGACTACGGTGTCAATCGTTTCGAGCTTTTGAAGAGCCTCTCCACCTTTAATGAGAAGCCCAAAGGTGGCTCCTCGACCGGTCGCGACCATCACAGCAGTAGGGACGGCTAAACCCATGGCACAGGGACAGGCGATCACCAGCACAGTGACTGCCGCGGCAAAGCCCTGCATAACTCCTAAGCCAGGCGCAAAGAAATGCCATGCGAAGAACGTGACGATTGCGATGCCCAGCACGGTGGGCACGAAGATGGCACTGATGCGGTCGGCGAGGCGCTGTATCGGCGCGCGCGATCCCTGCGCCTCGCGCAACAGCCGGACAATCTGCGCCAGGGTGCTGTCCGCACCGAGCGTCGTAGCGTGATATTGGAATGAGCCGGTCTGGTTGAGCGTGCCTCCCATGACCCGATCGCTGGTGGTCTTTTCAACTGGAAGGGATTCGCCGGTGAGCATGGACTCGTCGACACTGCTCTTTCCGGAGACAACCTCGCCGTCGGTCGGA
>Ga0209624_10000380_pt1 | contig 39269 bp, 38 predicted proteins | sample JacPinW_OM2H0_O1_FD_188565 | JGI IMG/M metagenome (GOLD analysis project Ga0209624, IMG submission 188565) | Forest soil microbial communities from Algoma, Ontario, Canada - Jack Pine, Ontario site 1_JW_OM2H0_O1 (SPAdes) (version 2) | ecosystem: Environmental > Terrestrial > Soil > Boreal...
ATTTACCGTAGGGGGCGCACCTCCGGCGTACACTTTGTCCTACTCGACTTATCTTTCGGGCGACGGGACGGATATTGTCACGGGGTTGGCCGTCGACCTCAACCAGGACGCTTATGTCACGGGCAATACTACCTCGACCGTAGGCGGCAGCAACGGCTTCCCTGCCAACCCTAACGGTTATCAGACTTTGCCGAACGGGAACCTGCAGTTTTTCGCCAGCAAGATCAACACTACTGGTAGCGGTCCGACGAGCATGGTCTACTCCACCTATTTTGGCGGCGGATATCCGGCGACGGGGATCATTGCGAATGGCGGCGGGGTTGCGGTGGATGTTGGCAACAACATGTACATCACCGGCACCACAAATATGCAGTCGGCGGTTCCCTCGGGTTCGAGCTTGCAGCCATTTCCACTTCTGAACGAGCAACAGAACTGCCTCAACCAGGTCACCGACAGCAGTTGCAGTGTGCAAAATCCGACCTCGGTTACGGACGGCTACGTGGCCAAGATCAACCCTAATCTCGATGGCGCGCAATCTCTCGTTTACTCGACTTATATAGGCGGCACCGGCACCGATACTGGCAATGCGATCGCGGTGGACACTTCTGGGAACGCGTTCATTGCAGGATCGACGAACTCGACCGCTTGGAACACCACGCTCACCCAAGTCTTTCAGCCTAGCTATGCCGGGAGCGCGTCCACGAGCAACGGGTACGTGGTCGAACTCGTCAACTCGAATGGTTTGAGTTTTCCGATCAACTACTTTACTTATTTAGGTGGCACCGGCCCGGACAGCGCTTTAGCGATTCAGGTGGATGCGGTGGATGCGGTTCACGTCGCCGGCTACACGGAGTCTCCGAACTTCCCGTCTCTCGATCCGCTGTCGGTGCCGGGCGGCAATTGCAGCGGCGCGAGCACCAGTTTACCCTACGCTTTCGTAGCGCTGATCGCCACGAGCCTGCCGGGACAGGCCGCCGGCGATTACTCCACCTGTCTCGGCGGCGGCCAGATCACGCAAGGGACCGGAATCGCGATCGACAACTTTGCGGCCAGCTATGTGGCGGGGACGACGCAGGCGTCGAATTATCCGCTGGCGAATCCATACCAGCCGCAGTTGAATGGCTCGCAGAACGCGTTTGTGAGCAGGCTCGCCGGCCAGAGTACGCTGATGATGACGGCGACCGGCTCTCCCAACCCGGTCAACGCCGGTCAGCTGGCTACATTTACTTTCGACATCACGAACAGCGCGGGCGACAATGCGACGGACGTGACCTTCATCGCGACCGTGCCCAGCACCGGGTTGCTCAATACTCCGTTTGCCTTGGTCAGCGGTGGATTGGGAACTTGTAACCAAGTGGTTGGGACGACCATCATTTGCACCATTCCGACGTTGGCAGCGGGAGCGTCTGCGTCGGTTGAAGTGGAAGTGACAGCGAACGCCACGACTCTCCCTATCGTCCCGCAGCTGACTGTTTCAGGAACAGCCGGCGCAAACGGGAACACAATGCAAGTCTCCGCCTCTGCGACGGTCAAGGTTGTAGACTTCACGGTCAGTTGCACGACGACGACTCCGATCATTACGGCTGGCGATACAGCGGCGATCCAGGTGGTGTTTGCTCCGGCTCAACCACTGGATGGTTCGCTCGGCTACATCGCCACCATCACGCCGAGCGATACGATCTCGCCTTCGATGGTGACGTCGCCGACTCCGACGTTTAACCCGATCAACGTGCCGATGACGGGGAACACTTCGGGAAGCACGACGTTGAGCATTGGCACCGTGGCGCGCCCGGTGAATAGCGGCAGCCTGCTGCGGCGCCGTGGGTGGTTTTACGCCTCGTTCTATGCAACATGGCTACCGATCGGAGGCGTAAGCCTGATCGGACTGGGTATCGGCTCGGGACGCAAGCGGCGGCGCTGGTTGATCGGAGCTGCGCTGGGCTTGGTTGTTGGCGTGATCCTGCTGTTGCCGGGCTGCGGATCAAACAGCAACGTTGCCACCAGCACGGGTGGGACGCTGGCAGGCACTTACATCATTACGATTGAGGGCTCGGCCGGGACGGGATCGTCGCACAGCTGCCAGCTGAATTTGACAGTGAACTAAAACTGATCGGTCGCTTAGAAGCCTCCGCTGCGGCGGAGGCTTTTCTTTTGGCATGGGCGGCGGGCGGCACGCGGCGGGGCCACGCTCTGCAATCTCGGATTTCGCCGGTTCTTTTTGCACCGGCGGAATCGTGGTGTTTCTAAGCCCTTGCAAATAGGCGCAATGCAGTTCTTGACAATATTCCATATTGCGATACTATTATTGCGATTTGGAATATGAGACTGGGCGAGAAAATTCGCTATCTGCGCGAGGTGGAAGGTTCGCTGCGCGGGCTGGAGCGCCCGCTCACGCAACAGGAGTTGATGAAGGGCATCGAGGCGGAGACCGGGAAGACGATCAGCCAGTCATACCTCTCGCAGATCGAGCGCGGCAAACGGCGGCACATGACGCAATCGTCGCGCACTTTGCTGGCGCGCTTTTTTAAGGTGCATCCAGGATTTCTGGTGGACGACCCGGAGGGTTATCACGCGGAGCTTACGTCTGACCTGCGCACCACCGAGGGTCAGCTGGATGTGTGGCTGCTGCAAGGGTCGGAGCGCTTTGCCAACGATCCGGAGGTGAGCGAGGTGCTGATCAAGCTGGCGCGCGACAAGGACACGCGGCGATGCATGTTATTGCTGGGCGAAATTCTGAATACGCCGGGCCTTGCCGATCGCCTGTTCGAAGCATTGCGTCCGGAGTTGGCCCACGGCTCGGGCGGTGCGCGCCCCAAGTCGACACATGTGAGGCGAAGCTTATGACCTGGGCTGACTTTTATTTGACATGTTTCGCCGTCGGTTTTCTGCTGAGCGCAATTTCGTTCGTCGTCGGCGGGATGCACGGGCACTTGCATCTGCCGCACTTTCCGGATTTTGGCGGTCACGATTTTGGCGGTCATGTTGACGTTGGACATGCCCCGGCTGGACATGGCCCCGATCCGGCACATAGCGCAACCGGAGGTCACACCGGTGACCAGTCGCCGGTCTCGCCCTTCAACTTCGTTACAGTGACGGCGTTTCTCGCCTGGTTCGGAGGAACGGGTTTTCTGATCACGCGTTTTTCGAGCATTTGGTTTGCGCTCGGACTGGTGATTGCGCTCGGGGCCGGACTCTTTGGCGCGGCGATTGTTTTCTTGTTTCTCACTCGCGTGCTGATTTCGCGCGAGGAGAACATGGATGCGGCGGACTACGAAATGGTCGGCGTGCTCGGAAGAATCTCGATGCCGATCCGCGAGAACGGCACCGGAGAGATTATTTATTCGCAGGCGGGAACGCGGCGCACCTGCGGCGCGCGCAGCGAAGACGGCAGCGCACTCGCAAAAGGCGCGGAGATTATGGTGGCTCGCTATGAGAAGGGCATCGCGTACGTGAAGCGCTGGGAGGAAGTGAGCGGGGAGTAGAGTCCGCGATGGGGTGATCCGATGATCGGGCCATCTGGCGATCGAAGATCAAGACCATTAACGGCAGCTAGGGTTGGATGAGCCAAATATTAGCTGGAGCATCTATGCAACGACGAGTCTTCCAATTCGCTATCTTGCTCCTCTGGCTGTCGCTGCCGCTGGTCGCGATCCAGTACACACAGGTCTGGAGTCAACTGCCGGCTCGCGTGGCCACGCACTTCAACGCCGCCGGGCAAGCGAATGGCTGGATGTCGCGCGGGGAAGCGGTGAACTTTGGCGTGGGATTCGAGGCATTTCTGCTGGTGATATTCACCGCGCTTCTGCTTTACAACGCCCGTCAACACCTTGATGGATTTTCCTGGGCGGCGCTGGGCTTCTGCGCTCTCGTTCTCGGGGTGATGGTCGAGGTAAATCGCGGCATCGCCAATTACAACTTGCACGGCGCGCCGCTGCAATTGGGAGGCATGCTGATTGCGCTGCCGATTGCCGCCATTTTGCCGATCGCGGTTTACGTCGTATCGAGGCGCGAACCGGCGCTCGCTTCCGGCGGGGCTCTCGCGAGCGATCTTCTTGTGGAAGAAACGCACTCGGGAAGGGCGGCGGCGCTGTTCATATTGCTGGCCCTGATCGGGCTCGCGATTGCGGCGTCGCTCGTGCCGTCGCCCGCCTTGCGACTTTCGCTGGCGCTGGTCGGTTTGATCGGATTGGCCACGATCGCCGCCGCCTGGAGCGGATTCCAATATCGTTTTCTGCGCCACGGGCTGGAGATTCGCGCGCTTGGCTTTCGTTTGCGGTCGATTCCGCGACAGCAGATCCAGAGTTATGCGATCGAGCCGTGGAGCGCGCTGCGCGGCTATGGTATTCGCGGCGTCGGCAACTCGCGCGCTTATGTGTGGGGCAACAAGGTGGTTCACATTAAGACGTTGAACGGAGATATTTTTCTCGGACACAGCGATCCGCAACGCATCGTGCGCGATCTCGACCGGGTGATGAGTCACTAAGCGATGCGAGCAAGATTTTCTCAGGAGGCGATATGTACCTCGGCATAGCAATTGAAATCTGGGTCATCGCGGGACTGGTCGTATTGGCGACCTTGTTCCTGATGAGCATGCTGGCACGCTTATACCGCAAAGCGGGGCCGCATGAAGCGCTGATCGTTTATGGCTTTCGCGGGACGCGCGTGGTGCAGGGACACGGCACCGTCATTTTTCCGATGGTGGAGAATTGCAAAGACCTTTCGCTCGAACTGATGTCGTTCGACGTGGCCCCGCAGCAGGATCTCTACACCAAGCAGGGCGTGGCAGTTACGGTCGAGGCGGTCGCGCAAATTAAGGTGAAGTCTGACAAGGAATCGATTCTTACCGCGGCCGAGCAGTTCCTCACCAAGAGCGATCAGGAGCGAGAGAGCCTGATCCGCCTGGTGATGGAAGGGCATCTGCGCGGAATCATTGGACAGCTTACCGTGGAAGAAATTGTCAAACAACCAGAGATGGTTGGCGATCGCATGCGCGGCACGTGCGCGGATGACATGAACAAGATGGGGCTCGAAGTAATTTCTTTCACCATTAAAGAGGTCCGCGACAAAAACGAGTACATCACTAATATGGGCAAGCCCGACGTGGCCCGCATCAAGCGCGACGCCGACGTGGCCACCGCGGAAGCCGAGCGCGATACGGCGATCAAGCGCGCCATGGCGACGCGCGAAGCGGCGGTTGCGAAAGCCCAGGCCGATCAGGAACGAGTGCTCGCGGAGACGCTGTCACAGGCCAAGCAGGCGGAATCGCAGCGCGACTTAGAGGTCAAGAAAGCGCAGTATCTCGAAGTCACTAAGAAGCAACAGGCACAGGCGGATAAGTCGTACGACATTCAATCGAATGTGATGCAACAGCAGGTTATTACCGAGAGCGTGCGGGTGCAGCAGGTAGAAAAAGAAGGGCAGGTAAAAGTCCAGGACGCCGAAATTGCGCGCCGCGAAAAAGAACTCATCGCGACCGTGTTGAAGGGCGCCGAAATTGAGCGTCAGCGGATCGAGACGCTGGCCGCTGCCGAGAAACAGCGCCTAATTGCGGAAGCGGAAGGACAGGCGTCGGCGATTCGCGCTCAGGGAGAAGCCGAGGCTGAGATTATTTTCAAGAAAGGTGAGGCCGAAGCGAAGGCCATGAACGTGAAAGCGGCAGCCTATCAGGAATATAACCAAGCCGCGGTCATCGACAAACTAATTACCGGTCTGCCGGAGATTGTGAAGGCTTTGGCCGCTCCGCTTGCTAACGTGGACAAGATCACCATTGTCTCAACCGGCAACGGCGATACCGCCGGACTAAACAAGATCACCGGCGACATCACGAAGATGGCGGCGCAGGTGCCGGCATTGTTTGAGACGCTCTCTGGGATGCCGCTGGCAGAGTTACTGGGCAAGGTCCGGCAAATCGGCGATAAGACGCCGAAGCTGGAAGAAAAGCAGTAAGGGCGGTCGTTGGTCGTTAGTCGCTGGGCCGGTCGCCAGGAATGGCTATGCGAACGACGGCTTGCGAACGACCAACGACCATCGACGAACAACGGTGCTTGGAGGACGCTGTGCAAGAAGAACTTCATCATGCCAGATCGCTTGGGCTCTCTGTCGCGCTCGGAGCGGCGATGGGCGCGGCTTTGGGTGCGGCCGTCGGCCACGTTAAAATCTGGGTAGCTGCGGGGATTGCCGCCTACATTGCGATCTCGCTGGTAGGCGGCGCGTGGAGTAACAAGGTTGACGACGGAGAACGAACCACTAACAACTGACTTACACGAGGTGTTCTATGGCTTTACTGGAACGTGTTTCTACCTTAGTTCGGGCCAATCTCAATGACCTGATTGACAAGGCTGAGGAGCCGGAAAAGATGATCAAGCAGGTTATCCTCGACATGAACAACCAGCTATTGCAGGTCAAGACGCAGGTTGCTATCGCCATCGCCGATCAGCATCTGCTGGAAAAAAAGAAACTGGAAAACGACGACAAGATCAAAGAGTGGATGCGCAAGGCTGAACTCGCCGTCGATAAGAAGCAGGACGATCTTGCTCGCGCCGCGCTGCTCCGCGTAGAGAGTTATAGCGACCTGAGCTCGACCTTCGCGCAGCAACTCGAGGATCAGAAAGCGCAGGTCGATAATTTGAAATCGGCGCTGCGCAATCTCGATCAAAAGCTGGCCGAGGCGAATGCGAAAGCCGATCTGCTGATCGCGCAGCATCGCCGGGCGCGGGCCGCACACCGGGCTACCGACGCGCAGTCCGGCATGAGCGCCAACAGCAAGTCCGGCACTTTTGACCGGATGAAGAAGAAGGTTGCGCGAGAGGAAGCGATCGGTGGAGCCAAGGCGCAGATTTTGGCGGACGACGTCGAGGACCGCCTTGCCGCTTTGGAAAAGGAAGACCGCATTGAGCAGTTGTTGGCGGAGCTAAAGACAAGACGGGGAGCCTAGCCGGGAGTTCGCCCGGGCGGATAAGGATCCGCGGCTCCGCCCAGTTCGGCAAACCTTGGCGCGGCGCCCTCAACGAAACAGTTACAATCACGGCTGTGCCTATGCGCAAGGTCTTCCATTTCGACTCTCCCCCCGAGCCTTATGTGGCTGATGCTGCAGTGCTCTGCTGCTTTGATCATCGCATCAGCCGAGCGGTGCGAAAGTTTTTGAAGAAACAGGCCGTCGAGCGGGCCGACATGATCGTTGTCGCCGGAGGGGCCAAGACATTGGCCTCGCCGCGCAACAACTTCGAACAGGACTTCATTCTTGAACAAGTGCGGATGTCCATCCGGCTGCACCACACGAAACGCGTGCTGGTCATGAGCCATTCCGATTGCGCGACTTACGGCGGACTCGCTCACTTCAAAGGTGACCGCGAGGCTGAAGCCGACCATCACCGTGGCGAACTGGTGCGCGCCCGGGAGTTGCTCACCTCGAACTTTCCCGGCATTTCGGTCGAGCCTTACTTCGTGAAGTTTGACGGAATCTGGGAGGTGAGCGCCGGGAGCGGCCCAACGTCCGCAACCACGGCAAAACGATCAGATGCCGTCCGTGGGATTGCATAGGCCGAGCCACTTCCGGATAACCGCGTTCATACGAAGGTTTTCGTGGGAAGCAATTGAACAACCGCGCCAATTGGCGTATCATAAATAGCCAAGAGGCTAGTTATGACTTCCGCTGGCATTGCCGAGGTGCTTGGGGGTAGAAGAGTCCTGGGACGCTCGATTAGGACCTTTGCCGAGCTGGCGGAGTTGATCCGCAAAGGCTTGCCGTCGGATGCACTTATCGCGCTCGGTGAAAAGCTCGATCTAAAGAATGCGGCGCTTTCCGAAAAGCTTGGCATTCGGCCGCGAACTTTAACGCGGCGACTGAGCCGGCACTCGCGTCTCACGGCCGCGGAGTCCGATCGCACCGTGCGATTGGCGCGAGTCTATGGGATAGCAGTTGAGATGATCGGCAATGCCGACAAGGCTGCCGAATGGCTTCGCACTCCCAACCGCGCTCTCGCAGGCGCGGTTCCGATCGACCAATTGGATACGGACCTGGGATCCCGAGAAGTGGAAAACATTCTGGGGCGCATTGCCTACGGCGTCTATAGCTGATGCGCCTGTGGAGGATTTGCCGCGAAATCCACGCCGCAAGCGCCTTTTCGGGGGAGGGTGCGCGGCTCTATGGCGGTCGCTGGAATAGTCAGGGCGTGCGGGCGGTCTACACTTCCCCATCGCTTGCGCTGGCTGCCATCGAGACTTTCGTTCATCTCGAACCAAATCTGCGGCCGGATGACCTGGTTTCGATTGAGACGGAGCTTCCTGACAATGTGCGCACGGAGCGTATCGATCTGAAGTCTCTTCCCCGGAAATGGTATGAGCTGAGAGATGAATCGCTGCGGACATTCGGCGATGGTTGGATTCGCGCGGGCAGAACCATCGCGCTGCACGTACCTTCCGCCGCGATTCGTGGGGAGTGGAATGTGTTGCTGAATCCTGAGCATTCCGATTTCCGCAAGCTGAAGATCCAGAAACCCAATCGCTTCGAGTTTGACCTACGAATGTACCGTTAGGTCGATCGCTCGAACGATCGGGCGCGCCGGTTGTGCCAACAATTTCGAATTCCTGTTACAAATAGTGTTCCTATGAAAATTCTCTTCATCGGTGGCACTGGAGTTATCAGTACTGCTTGCACCACGCTGGCCGCCGGGCGCGGCATGGACGTGACATTGCTCACTCGCGGCCAGCATGCGTCGCAGTTGCCGGCTGGCGTTAGGACTCTGATTGCGGACGCGAACGATCCCAGCTTGATCGAGAAACTTGATCGCGAATCCTTTGATGCTGTCGTTGACTGGATCGCGTTCACTCCGGCCGACATCGAGCGCGATCTCAAGCTTTTTCGCGGACGCACGCGGCAGTTTGTCTTTATCAGCTCTGCCAGCGCTTACCAGAAGCCGCAGACGCACTACTTGATCAGTGAGTCGACTCCACTGGCGAATCCATACTGGGATTATTCGCGCAATAAGATTGCTTGCGAAGAGCGGCTGATGGCGGCTTATCGCGACCAGGGCTTTCCTGTGACTATCGTGCGGCCCTCGCTTACTTATGGCGAGAGTTTGATTCCGCTCGTACTCAACAGCTGGGAGCGATCGTACACAGCAGTCGATCGCATGATTCGCGGACAAAAGCTGATTGTGCCGGGGGATGGAACGTCGCTGTGGGTGATTACGCACAACACCGATTTCGCCAAGGGATTGGTCGGCTTGCTCGGCCACCAGCAGGCGATTGGACACACCTTTAACATCACGTCCGATGAGGTGCTGACCTGGGATCAGATGTTTCGCACGGTTGGTGACGCGGTCGGCGTGGAGCCGCAGTTGGTGCATATTTCGTCCGACTTCATTGCGGCGTGCCTGCCCGAGAAAAGAGGAACACTTATCGGCGATAAGTCGGTGAGCGTGGTCTTCGATAACTCGAAGGTCAAACGCTTTGTTCCGGAGTACCGCGCCACGACTTCGTTCGCTGAAGGGATTCGGCGGTCGCTCGCTTGGTTCAATGCAGACGCGGCGCGGAAGCAGATCGACTCGCAAGTGAACGCGGCTATGGACAAGCTGATTGGCCTGTATGAGAAAGGAATGAGCGAAGCGGTGCGGAGCTTCGTCGCCAACGGGTGAGCGCGATTCAGATTCGGGGTTTCACCCAATCCTCCCATTGAAGCCCCTTGACCCGCGCGAATTCCCTGCTGTTGGCGGTAATCAGAGTCAAACCATGACGCAGAGCCTGTCCGGCGATCAGGAGGTCATAGGCGCCGATCGGTTTCCCTGCGGCCTCCAACGTCGCGCGCAGACGGCCCGCAACTTTCGCGTCTTCGGGTTCGAAAGCCAGCAGGCTAAGCGGTCCGGCAAAGAATTTCTCTAGCAGTTGCGCGTTGGATTCCTGGCGCGCGCTCTTCGCGACTCCATACCAAAGTTCAAACGCCACGACGGAGGACACCGCCACTGCTGCCTCCGCCGCCAGTGCCCTCTGCAAACGCGTACGGACTGAGGGGCTTTTGTCATTGATCAGCTCAAGGCAGGCATTTGTATCGAGAAGATATTTCACTCGAAAACCTCGCGACGCGGTGTTCGCGGTTGGTTACGCTCTTTTGGAAGGAGATATCCCTTCCTCAGCCGGTCCATTTCTGCAAACCACTCGACGGGGTCCGTGATCAAGGGCTCTAAAAGTACTCCTTCATTTAAGCGGCGAACGCGAACTTCCTTACCCTCAAAGCGAAACTCGCGCGGCAAACGCACCGCTTGGCTGCGCCCATTGCGAAACAGTTTGGCAGTGCCGGTCTCGGCCATTGGAAGACTCCTCTCTAACGAGAATATAGTATATACCCATGATAGCCACTTCACATCTATCATTAGTATATATCATTGGCCGTTAGTTTTGATGACCCAATACCTCGGAAATACGCAAGAACCATCACGCGCTCGCCTTATCGAGCAATGGCAGCGGCTTGTCGACCGGGGTTGAGGTCGAGGTTTCCAGTTCCAACTGCTCCTGGCCGCTGAGGGCGGTAACTTTGCCGCGGTAGTTTTTCAGATGCCGCTGTGCCGTCTCGAAGGCTTCCTGCGCCTTGTTGAGGTTCTTGCCGACATTTTCAAACTGGCTCTGGAAGAAGTCGAAAGACTTTTGCGCCTTGGCTAGTTCGGCGCGGCTCTTCTCGAAGCGGGTCGCGACTTCGTACCACTTGTGCACCAAAGAGATTGTGTGCAGAGTCATCAGCAACGTGTTGGGCGAGACGGGGAAAACATGCTGCTCGTTCATCCAGTCGCCGAGTTCGCGGTTGCGGATGACTTCCATGTAGAGCGTCTCGCTAGGCAGATACATGAGCGCGATTTCGGTGGTGCCGTTCTCGGGCTGGATGTACTGCTGAATGCGCTTGGCTTCCGCCTTCATCACGCGGACGAGCGCGATGCGCGCGGCTTCGATTTCGGCTTTGTCGTTGCTTTCGAAAAGCGCGATCACTTGTTCGCGGGGAAACTTGGCGTCGATCGGGAGCTTGCGGTCGGGAAAATAAATGACGGCATCGGCGCGCCCCCCACCCTCGCCGGGCGACGACTGGAGGGCGAACATGTGCGCCGGCAGAAAGTCGGCGAGCAGGCGTTCAAGGCTGGCTTCGCCGAATTGGCCGCGGAGGTGCGGCAGTTTCAGCAGATTGTTCAAGTCGTTAATGGAGTGGCCGAGCGCGCCGACTTCGCGCAACTGTTCCTCTGCGTTTTTCAGGTGCTGCTGAACCTTTTCGAACTGCGCGAATCCTTCCTTGATGTTCTGATCGAGTTTCTGCTGCACCTGCTCGGTGATGGCCATGAGCTTCGAGTCGACGCGCTCGCGAATTGCGTCAAGACCCTGCGCGGTCTGCTGACTCAGGCATTGAAATTCATTCTTGAGCTGCTGCGTGGTGAGCAGAAGAGAATTGGTCATCTCGCTGCGTCCGTCGGTAAGGCTGCGGTTTTGCTCTTCCCTGCCCGCGGCGAGTTGCTGTTCGACCGAACTGCGAATCTCTGAAAAGCCTTGCTGGATGCGGTCTGTCACCTGCTGGCGGAGATCACCTTTGGTCTGCTCGAGCCTAGTGGCCATGTCGGCAGTGGCAGCACTGAACTTCTGGCCAAGGGAGGTACCGAGCCTTTCGAGCTGACCTGCAACTTCCGCTTTTACATCGACTTGCGGAGCGGCGGAAACGCGGCGCAAGAGAACCACCGAGAACCCAAGCAGGACAAGGGTTCCGGCGAGCACAGTAACCAGCAGCAGGGTCTCCATAGTAAGTGGCTTAGGTGAATTTTAGAGGTTAGCGTCAGAGATGGAAAGCGGAACTTTCGCTTGGACTCTGCCGGCGACCCCAACGCCGGAGCGCTGACCGCAATATTATGATCCGGGCCCTGGTGGTTTCATTCGCGATCCTGGTAGCAACTCCTGGGAGTTACGCGACCGACAAGAATCCGGCGGCGTCCGCAAGCAACACCGACGTTGATAGCAAGCAGCCCACCCCCAACGCAAACCCGGCGGCTGGAGCCACCTCTAGCGAGGACCTGGCCGCCGAGAACGAACTTCTCAAAGCTGCGAATAAGGGCCGCGAAGTCGCGGGCGTGGCGCCGATGCGCATGGAAGACAGTTTGCGCGCCGCGGCGCGAGCCCACGCTCTGCTGATGATTGCGAACGATCGATTGGAGCATGAGTTCGCCGGTGAGCCTGCGCTGCTCGAGAGAATTGGTCAAGTCAGCCCGCTGAAAATCGATCGCGTTGGCGAGAACGTTGCCTACGCTTCATCCGCATCGGATGTCAATGCTGCGCTGATGCACTCGGCTCCGCATCGCGAGAACCTGCTGGATCGCGGATTTGGCGTCGCGGGCATCGCGGCCATCTGGAGCCAAGGAAAATTGTATGTGGTGCAGGATTTCGCGCACGACGTTCCATCGTATTCAGCGCGGGAGAGCCGCGCGCTGGTGGGGCGCGCAGTAGCTGAGATGCGGCATCAGGCGAGGCTCCCGGAGCTCGCCCAACTGGTTCCGGCGAAGCTCGATGAAGCCACCTGCTCGCTGGCGAGAGACAGCCGTCCAAAGGCGCGCGAGATAGCTGTCGCGTACAACAATCGGCGGATTATCACTTACACGCAGAGCCATCCTGAAATTATTCCACCCGAAGCCACGCGTCTGGTAGATGATCCTGACGTTCGGCAGTTTGCCGTGGGGTCGTGCTATGCGCGCAACGCGGCTTACCCTACCGGGATGTATTGGGTCGCGATTCTGCTGTACTGAGATTATTTCTTACTCAAGTTACCCCGTACTCGCCTCACGCGGACAGGAGTGTCCGCTCCACACACGACCTGCCACACTTGCCCTGTGCTAACCTGCGAGCATCTGGGCTGGCCGCATGGACGCTGCTTCTCGAATCCGCATCGGGACTGCCGGCTGGTCTTACAAGGACTGGGACGGGATCCTGTATCCGCCAGAAGTGACGCGGAAGAAGATTCATCCGGTCGAATTTCTGGCGCGATTCTTTGACGTCATCGAGATCAACACTTCATTCTATGGACACATACGGCCGGAGCTGGGACGTCTGTGGTCGCGGAAGGCAGCGGCGGTTAATCCTGATTTTCTTTTTACGGCGAAGCTCCACCGTTCGTTCACGCACTCTCCGCTGGCGGTAATGGAACCCACTTCGGCGGCCAGCATACGACCGAATGACGAGGATGAGCGACTTGCACGCGAGGGTCTGGACTCACTGGCTGCGGAGGGGAAGCTGGGCGCGCTGCTCATTCAATTCCCTGTCTCGTTCAAGAACACCAGCCTGAATCGCGAGTATCTGGAGCAGTTGTTGCGGCAGTTCATTGAGTATCCGCGGGTGCTCGAGGTGCGGCACGAGAGTTGGAACAATGCGGAGACGATCGACGAATTCATGCGCCAAAATGTTGGCTTCTGCAACATCGATCAGCCGCGGCTGGGGCGATCGCTGGGGCCGACGGAGCATGTGACGTCGGGAGTGGGATATGTTCGGCTGCACGGGCGGAATTACGAACATTGGTTTGAGGGCGGGTTTGACAGCGATAATCGCAACGATCGTTATAACTATCTCTACAAGCCGGCGGAGTTGGAGAAATGGAAGGATAAGATCGAGGCGATTGCGCGGCGAGCCGAGTCAACTTATGTGATCGCGAATAATCATTTTCAGGCTAAGGCCGCGGTGAATGCGCTGGAGCTGAGGCATCTGTTGGAGGGAAGAAAGGTGCCAGCCCCGGAGACGCTGGTGAAGCATTATCCGGAACTGAAGGAAGCGGTAGAGATTGAAGACGGCAGCGGAAATTATTCGCTGCTGGGTTGACGGCGGCGGCGAAGGCAGCCGCCGCTCGCTCATTTGGCCGGAGTCAGAATGCGTTCGATTTGGCTGATGTGGTTAATATCGTGGCCGGCGATCATGCGGACTATGTGTTCGATCGACTCCTGGCCCCGCTCGGCGTGCTGGCCGAACTGTTTCCACTGCTCGGGGGAAAGCGATTTGAGAAGCGCGAGATTGGCTTCGCGCACGGTGCGCTGTAACTCGATGGATTTCTTCGGGTCGCGTTTTTCGTAGTGGCCGGCGATGACCCAGGCGTTCTGATCGAAGGCAGCGACGGGCATTCCGGGGCTTCCGAGGATGGAGCGCATGCGCCAGCCGACTACGATTTCGACGTCGGAGAGGTGAGCGAGAATTTCGGCGACCGACCACTTTTCGGGCGCGGGCCGCTTGCGAAGTTTGGCTGGAGGGATGCCTTGGATGAGGCGCGCCAATTTTTTTGGCGTGGCGGATTGGACTTTGATCGGGTCCAGACCCTGGGCGTTGGCGACAATGCGTTGCGTATATTGCTGAGCTGTTTCGGGCATCTGATATTTATAATCCAGCCTCGCCCCGGCTGGCGAGCGCGGCACCATTGTATTTTCGAGCTTGTGTTTTCGGGCTACGCCTCGGCCACTTGACCAGCGGTCAATACCTCAGCCACTGTTCGATCCGAGGAATCTTCGAAAGCCTCTATAAAAACGATTGAAAAGTAGTTTGCCGGTGCTGTATCGTGCGTTGACCGAGGGTCAATCGAACCAGATTAATCGAACCAAGGGGGAGTTGGGCCATGGAAGGAATTACGAGTAGTTTGGCAAAACCGACGCAGATGAGACGGGACGGAAAGCCGCGTCCGCGCTCGGAAGCGAAGCGGGCGCGGATTGTGGAGGTGGCGATCCGCCATTTTGCCGAACGAGGGTACAGCGCAGCACGGGTGGAGGACATTGCGGCACAGCTGGGAATTGCCAAGGGGTCGGTTTTTCAGCATTTCAAAAGCAAAGACGGATTGTTTTTCGAAGCCTATAAGAAGGCGGTACAGTCTTTTCCGACATATATGGATACTCCTGCGGCCGTGCAGGAGCGCGGCTTTTTTGAGCTGCTGCGATATTGGCTGGCGCGCACGGAGAACATGGTGCGCGACAACTGGTCATCTTATCGAATCTATCTGATTGGCAACTACGGAACGGACCTGGCTCTGCGGCGCGAAATCAATCGCTTTCTGGTGCAGGAAGATCCTTATGGGTGGCGGGAGTTTGTCGGCTTCGGAGTTAGCCAGGGCGAGTTACGGACCGATCTCGATGCCGACCTGATCGGATCAATTCTGGAATGGACCATGGATCGGTTTCAGGATGCGCTACTAACTGAAGAGTTAGATCCGGGACTGTTTCGTAAGTCGGGACCTATTCCACAAGAGAAAGAAAGAAGGATTGAGCAGTTTGTCGAGTTACTGCGGCGGGCGGTGGGCTCGGACAAAGCACAAATCAGGGAGAAGAGAGCGTGACGGCAGTCCCTACAGTGGAGCGAATCATCACGAGTTATGACGATGCGGCGCCATTGGCGGAAGCTTCGACAATTCCGGCAGCATGGTATGTGGATGCAAGAATTGCGGAGCTGGAACGACAGGCGGTTTTTTTGCGAACGTGGCAAGTTGTAGGACGAGTAGACCAAGTGCAAGAGCCGGGGCAGTTTGTAACGGCGACGGTCGCGGGCGAGCCTCTGGTCGCGGTGCGCGGGAATGACGGCGCGCTGCGGGCGTTCTATAACGTCTGCCGGCATCATGCGGCGGCGGTTGTGACCGAGCCGTGTGGGCGGGCGTCGATGTTGCATTGCCCGTATCACGGATGGAATTACGGATTAGATGGAACGCTCAAAGGGATGCCCGAGTTCGACGGGGTGAAGAACTTCGAGCGCAAGGACCATGGACTGGTTCCGGTGAAGGTGGAGACGTGGGAGAAGTTTGTATTCGTGAATTTGGATGCTGAGGCGGCACCGCTGACGGAATTTCTTGGTGGATTAGTTAGCCGAGTGGCCCCGCTTGGACTTACTAAGCTGCATTACTTTACGAGCCGGAGTTATGATATTCACTGTAACTGGAAGGTGTTTGTCGATAACTACCTGGACGGCGGCTATCACGTCCCTCACCTGCATAAAGGGCTTAATTCCGTTCTCGATTACAAGCAATATACGATCGAGAATGAAGACCGGTATTGCTTGCAGTCGAGCCCGATGGTGAGCTCCGAGGCGGACGTGGCGACGGGGATGACGCGGCGGGGTAACCGGGCTTGGTATTTCTGGTTGTATCCGAACTTCATGTTCAATTGCTACGAGGGGTATTTGGATACGAATCTAGTGGTGCCGATTGACGTTGACCATTGCCGGGTGATTTTCGATTTCTATTTCGGTGATGTGGGCGAGAGTGCACGCGCCTACAACGAGCAGAGCGTCGAGGTTGGGAATCGAGTGCAGGATGAAGACTTGGGGATTTGCGAGGCGGTGCAGCGCGGGCTGAGGTCGCGAGCCTATCGGGCGGGGCGGCTGTCGGTGCGGCGGGAAGCGGGAGAACAGTTGTTTCATCGATTGCTGGCAGCGGATTTGAAGAAGGAGCTGAGGGGTTAGGCTTTGGCTGTGCGCTTGTTTTGGCTGTGGACTCGACCGAGGATTGTTCGAAGTAGGCGACCACGCCCGCATCGAGGAGTTTTCCCTCATTCGTCTGTGAGGAACTGGTCAGCACGATGATAGGAATATTCATGGTGGCGGGATTGCCTTTGAGGGCTTTCAAGACTTCCGTCGCGCTGATCTTGGGCGGCATCATGTCCGGCAGACTTGAGGCTGCGTAAGAACTCGGCCGTCCCTCCGCGACTCCGCGGCCATTTCAGTGGTGGTTACCTAAGCCAATGTTTCCTCGTTTAAGCGTCAACATTTCTACCGATCGGAACTGCATAAGACCGACTCTACGTCTGTTCGAACACGTGTGCCTGGTACCGTCAAACGAAAGGATTACCGGTTTCATGGGGCGGCCACATGGCTGACTCATCTGCTCGATCGACACTGAGCCTTTGGCGGCCGTTGCGCGCGCCCATATTTCGCAATCTTCTTATCGCCGACGTTGTCTCTGATGTCGGTACGTTCATGCAGAGCGTGGGCGCGGCCTGGCTGATGATCTCTCTCAACGCTGGACCGATTTACGTAGCTCTGATCCAGACCGCGTCCGCCTTGCCCTTTTTCATCTTCGCGCTTCCTGCCGGCGCGATGGGTGACATCGTCGATCGCCGCAGGCTCATCCTCTTTACCGAAACGTGGATGCTGGCGGTTGCGATCGCCGTTGCTGCGCTTACGATCGCTGGTTGGATCTCTCCGTTGTTACTCCTCATTCTGACCTTCGCACTCTCAGCCGGAGATGCATTCGAGACCCCTACTTGGCGTGCCGTCTTGCCCGAAGTTGTGCCAAAGGAAGATCTTCCGGCCGCCTCAGCTTTGAACGGGATCGAATTCAACTTTGCGCGCGCCGTGGGACCGGGACTTGCCGGTTTCATAGTCGCGGCGGCAGGCGTTGGTACCGCCTTTCTGCTTAACGCGGCTTCGTTCATCGGCGTTATCGCCGTGATCGCGCGATGGAAACGATTGGTTCCCAGGCGGACTTCCCCTCGTGAGACCGTCTGGGGCGGGACCGTCGCGGGACTGCGATACATTCGATATTCGCCGGCCATTCGACGCCTGCTACTTCGGAGTGGATTGGTCATATTCTTCGCAACCGCACTCACGGCCTTGCTGCCTCTCATCGCTCGCGATGTGAAGAACAGTCCAATTACCTTTGGAATCCTGCTTGGCTGTTTCGGTTTCGGTGCGGTGGCCGGTGCTGTGCTCATGCAGCGCGCCCGTGCGCGCTGGTCGGCCGAGATCGTCGTCTCGTCGGGTATTGCCATCTATGGTCTCGCCACCCTCGCGGTGGGCACCGTCCGAGTGCTGCCCGCGTTGTGCGTAACCACCTTTGTCGGCGGCTCAGCTTGGATCATGTTCATTTCTCTCGTTAACGTACTGGTTCTAAATCACTCCCCGGACTGGGTGCGCGCGCGTGTTTTGTCTATCTTTACGCTCGTGGCACAAGGCTCGGTGGCTGCCGGAAGCGCAGCTTGGGGCACGGTCGCGGCACACTTCGGGCTGCATGCCGCACTGTTGTGGGCAGGTGCTGGAACAATTGCGACAACGACCCTGGCTTTTTTTCTGCGGTTGCCGGAGGCGACTGTGGACGTCACGGCTTGGAACCATTGGCCCTTGCCCGACCTCGATGGTGATGCGCTCCCCGTAGGGGAAGATTCTGGTCCCGTATTGGTTACCGTTGAATACGAAGTACCTCCCGAGAATGTGCGCGAGTTCCTGAAGGCAGTTCGTCGGTACGGACGCATCAGGCGCCGCGACGGTGCGTCGCGCTGGGGCATTTTCCACGATTTGGAGCGCGCCGGTCGATATGTTGAGACGTTTATAGTGAGTTCGTGGGCTGAACACCTGAGACAACATGAACGCATGACGCGCGCTGATCGCGAACTAGAGGAGCAGTTGCAAACATATAGCCGCGGCAGCCCCAGGGTCCGGCACCTGGTATCGGTCGCGACCAACGAATGAGGATCTGCCGCCGTCATTAAGAAGCAGCACTCTTGGGCGCCGGTTTTTGTGTCCACGACGAGTCCGTCCTCTGAACCGCTGACTCGTCTTTGTACTTAAAACAATCTCGATAAAAAGAATCCTTATATAAGGACAATAATCTCATATTTTATCTGCCCCAACGGGCAGCAAACCTGCGATGGAGGGAATTTCTATGTTTCGCAAATTGATAGCCACGGATGACGACGCTGCCATAGCTATTCTTCGATTGGTACTAGGGGTGGTGTTTTTTGCGCACGGCGCCCAGAAGCTGCTCGGGTGGTTCGGTGGATATGGTTTCACCGGCACGATGGGCTTCTTCACGGGCATGATGCACATTCCGGCCGCATTCGCGGTTCTGGCAATTGCGGCGGAATTCCTCGGTGGACTGGGTCTTATCTTCGGGCTGTTCACTCGCGTTGCGGCCTTTGGAATCTTCTGCAACATGGCCGTCGCGGTTGCGACGATCCATCACCAATTCGGCCTGTTTATGAACTGGACGGGGACGCAGAAGGGAGAAGGTTTCGAGTTCCATCTGCTCGTGCTAGCGATTACCTTGTTTCTGATGATTCGCGGAGCAGGCGCAGCTTCAATCGATCGCCTCTTGTCTTCCCCTGCGAAGAACAGCATCAGGGCCCAGGCGCGGATGCAGACTGCCTGATTAGGAACCCTGATTAGGAACAATGATGACGAAAAGTAAGGCCATGGCTGCGCCCCGGCTCTGGCTGGTGATTGCAAAGAGTTATCGTGCTCTGAGCCTGCTGGCTGCGCAGAGCATCGCCAACACGGGACTGTGCCTCACGGATTTTGTCGCGCTCGAAGCTCTCCTACATAAGGGGCCGCTCACGATCTCGGAAATCCAAGACAAGGTCCGCCTGGCCAGCGGATCGATGACTGCAGCAGTCGACCGCCTCGAGAAACTCGGCTTAGTTGTTCGCAAGTCAAGTCGAAGTGATCGAAGGGCACGGGTCGTGGAACTTACGGCACGAGGCAAGCGGCTGGCGGCATCGTGCTTCGAGCGGCATGCAAACGACCTTGAGGCGCTTATGTCTGCCCTGTCCCAGGAGGAGAAGGAACAACTGTACGAATCGCTTAAGAAGCTCGGGCTCCTGGCAGCGGAGAAACTTAACCACCAAGAAGCCGAGGTCCACCGCAGTGGAAGCAAGTTAGGAAATGACCATAGAGTTCGAGGCACTACGAAAACACCCTAGTAACGCACGCCCAAGGAGAAAGAGAAGATGCTGAAAGTTGGAATCATCGTCGGTAGTACGCGACCGGGACGGAAAGCTGCGGCCGTCGCAAAATGGGCACATGACATTCTGAAAACCCGCAAGGAAGCGGAGTTCGAGATGGTCGATATCGAGGATTACAAGCTGCCGCTCCTCGATGAGCCTATGCCGCCCATAATGCATCAGTACAGCAAGTCTCACACGAAGGCTTGGAGCGAGAAAATTGCTTCGCTCGACGCCTACATTTTTGTCACTCCGGAATACAACCATAGCACCTCGGCGGCGTTAAAGAACGCAATCGATTTTCTCTACCACGAATGGAACGACAAAGCGGCGGGATTTATCGGATATGGCGGCGCGGGTGGTGTTCGAGCGGTGGAGAACTTGAGACTCGTGATGGGCGAAATCAAGATTGCAGACGTAAGAGCGCAGGTGGCGCTCTCGATGTGGACAGACTTCGAGAATTTCACGACCTTTAAGCCGCACGAACAGCACGACAAAGCTGTGCATTTAATGGTGGACGAACTGATCGCGTGGGGTGGAGCATTGCGGACGTTAAGAGCAACTCGCTGAAGCATATTTGCAGCACAGTAAGCGGGGATCGAACGGGCGCGGCCACAAATGTCAGGAGTTACAAAAATGCAGATCGGTGTCGACAGCTTCGGAGCCGTCATCTCTAACCCAGCTACGGGTCTGACCGTGAGCGCTCTCCAGCGCATGGACAATCTGCTGGATGAGCTGGTCCTGGCCGACCAGGTTGGCCTCGACGTCTTTGGCATCGGGGAACACCACCGCAGCGAGTTCGTAGATTCGGCTCCGCCGGTGATCCTGGGCGCGGCCGCGACGCGCACCAAAAACATTCGCCTTACAAGCGCCGGGACCGTTCTCAGCGCGGCGGACCCGGTCCGAATCTTTCAGGAATTCGCCACCCTGGACCTGATCTCCCATGGGCGTGCTGAGATCGTTGCGGGACGAGGTTCGTCAATAGAAGCCTTTCCGCTCTTCGGTTACGATCTGGGCGACTATGACTCGCTCTTCTCAGAAAAGCTGGGTCTTCTGCTCAAGATTCGCGAGGATACTCATGTTCATTGGACTGGTAAGCACCGCGCACCTCTCACGGGACAGGCGGTCTATCCGCGTCCGCTACAAAATCCGTTGCCCATTTGGGTCGGCGTCGGGGGAACTCCCGAATCATTCGTTCGTGCCGGCACGCTCGGACTTCCACTGATGGTCGCCGTCATTGGCGGAGAACCCAAGCGATTTCGGCCGCTGGTCGACCTTTACCGCAAAGCTGGGCGCCACGCCGGTCATTCGCCTGAGAAACTCATCGTCGGCCTGCACGCAATCGGGTTTTTGAGAGACACGACACAGGCTGCTGCGGAGGATTTCTATCCCGGATATGCCCACACGTTCACTGAGATCGGTAAAGAACGCGGCTGGCCCCCAGCTACGCGGGCGCAATTTGACGCTCTGCGAGGCCCCACGGGTGCGCTGCTTATCGGCGATGCCGAAACCGTCGCACAGAAGATACTGTATGTGAATGAAGTCCTCGGTGGCCTTACGCGCATTACTTTCCAGATGGGTGTGTCGGCGCTCCCGCACGAGAAGATGTTAAGGTCGATCGAGCTTCTGGGAACCAGGGTCGCTCCCATCGTCCGTAAAGAGCTCGCCGCTGTCACTTCGCTTTCCTGATCGAGAACTCCGGTCCATTAGAACAGTGGGGACCTCGTCAGCAGCTCCAGCTCTTCGGAAGACGCAATCTATACTTGTGGGGTTAGAAACATCCAGGCCAAGAGGCAGCTCTAGAGTCGCCTTCATCGCCTTCCCGAATCTTCACAGTTTTACCCGCACCCGTGGGACTTCTCCTTACCTCTCTGGATTGGCCAAGAAGTCTCTATTGCCCTGTGACCAGCACCATGCGGAAGCGTGCCTTGCCTTGCATCATGCGAGCGTAAGCATCCGCCGCCTGTTCGAGAGGCACGGTCTCGATCATCGGTCGGATGTTCTCGAGCGCGCTGAAGGCAAGAGCATCTTCCCCATCAATCGGCGTTCCTGTCAGGCTCCCGTAAATCGAGCGCCCTCCAAAGACGAGCGGAAACGCGTTCAATTGGATCTGGTCCTGCGGTACACCGACCACGATCAGCTTGCCGCGGGCTGCAAGACCCGACACAAGTGTTCCCATGGCATCACCGCTGGTTCCTGTAGCAAGAATCGCTCGCGCCCCGCCCATACGCTGAAGTACCGCGGCGGCATCCTCGGTGGCGCTATCGACGTAGACGTGTGCCCCCAAGTCTTTCGCGAGCTTTTCCTTGTCGCGTCCGCGCCCGATTGCGACAGTACGGAACCCCATGTGCCGCGCAAACTGGATGCCAAGATGGCCAAGGCCACCTATGCCTTGGACGGCGACCAGATCTCCGCCGCGCAGGCCGGCGTTGCGAAGCGCGTTGTAAGTGGTGATGCCCGCGCAGAGAAGCGGAGCCGCTTCCGCGGATGTGAGCTCATCCGGAACGGAAGAAAGAGCGCGTGCTTCCGCGATCATCACCTCCGCATATCCTCCATCCGTGGTTACTCCCGATACCACAGGGTTCTGACAATTCACGATGTCTCCGCGGCGGCACGGTTCGCACACCCCGTCTTCTCCGGCAATGAGGCCGACACCAATTCTTTGACCGACTTTCCATCTGGGTACTCCGCTACCCAGGGCTTCAACGCGGCCGACGACTTCATGGCCAGGGACACGGGGCAGACTCAGGCCGGGGTAGTTGCCAGTGACCGTGGCCGCATCGGTGTGACAGATTCCGCATGCTTCCACCCGAATCCTAACCTGGCCAGGCCCAGGTTCAGGAATTGTTCGTTCGACAACGCGAAGGCTGCCCGGTGCGGAGACTTCGACCGCCCTATATGTTTTTGCCATTTGAATCTCCTTTGACTTTAAGCATCTCGAGCGATTCGTTCACTCTCCGTATGGGTGAATCACGGTCGCTCGTTCATTGTCGCGGTGAGTGATGCATTGGTTGCCGCCGCGCCGACAGAAACCCCGCTTGCCGAACGCCTTAGACGCGAAAGTCTGCTCGTTCCAAGTCTTTTGCCGTTTATAGTTGCCATATTCACGATGCCAATCTTTTCTCGCTTCAGCCCAGCCACTCTCAGCGCAGCCACTCGATGAGGAATTGGTTCAGCCGGTCGGGCGCGTCCAATGGAATCCAGTGGCTGGCGTCATTGATCTGCTCGTAGCGCCACCGTGCTTTCACGAATTTGTCCCGACATCTTCATGCGTTCACCGTCGAGATAGTGATCGTTCGAAGACCAGATGCCGAGCGTCGGAGCCTCCACAGGCGGCAGCTTGGGCGGCGGTGCCGGTAAGCGCGGCGCAAGGTTCGCGCGATACCAGTTCAGCGACGCCTTGAGAGCATCTGGCCGGGATAGATCTGATATGTAACGATCGATATCGCCATTGCCTAGGAGCATTTCCCGGAACAGCGCCCAGTCATCGCGCTGCAGCCACGCCTCTGCAATTCCCTCGAACTGGAAAAACAGCATGTACCAGGCCATCTCCCGCTGCCGCAACGTATATGGCGCAAGCGGATGTGGCACCGAAAGAACGACAAGCCTGCGAACGCGATTCGGGTGGACAGTAGCCGTCAGCCATGCCACAGCGGCTCCCCAGTCGTGAGCAACAATGTCCGCCGCGTCGATACCAAGCGCGTCGAGAACGCCAAGTACATCCGCGACCGCGTTCTGCAGGGAATACGCGGCTACTCCTTCCGGGCGATCGGAGCGCCCGAAGCCACGCTGATCCGGCGCGATGGCGCGGAAGCCATTCGCGAGAAGGAATGGAATCTGGTTGCGCCAAAGGTACGAAGAGTCCGGCCACCCATGGAGCAAGAGCACCGGCTTACCGCCGCCGTAGTCTTCTACATGAAGGGAAACGCCGTCTCGCGGAATATGATGCTCCGTATACCGAGGCATCGCTGGACTTGCTGGAACCAGCAGACTTTCGCGCTTAAGACGTCCGCCGAACGCTGTTTTTGTGAGGGCAGCAGCGGCTGCCAGTACGCCGCCAAACCCTGCAATGAACGAACGACGGGAATTGACGGAAGTTTGTTTACTGTGATCGTTCATTTGCCCTTCTCCATCAAGTCGAAAAGCGATTCCTTCACGATTGCACCCGACTGCCAAAGATTCCCGAATACAACCGGCTGCTTAACTGGCGATCCGCTTCAACCACAGTTCCTGACCTTGGAACGCCCCGACGTGCTGCATAGTTTATGGACGTCCCATGATGTGCACATGCGCATACGGCGATCCGGCCCACATGATGTAGGCGCCAGTCGGCTTATGCCTGGTTGGCAGTCCTGTAGTCTTCGGATCGAACGGCCACATGATCATCCAGTGTGGCCCCACGGTGATTGCCGGACTGGTTTTGTCATTGGGGTCTGAATCGCTCCTCTGCGTAGCGCCTGCGAGCATGTAAGTGATACCCGGGACCGGATTGGTCGGTTTGGGTTTATGGGCTTTGGCGTCGGCGAACCACTGCAAGGAAGCAGCGTCTACACACATGGGCGGCTCCCCAATCACCTTGGGATTTCCGGGCATGCAGGTGAAACCGTTGTTGCCCTCGCGCAGGACTACAGGATTGCCTTCCGCATCGCTGTCAATGATTCGAGCTGATCTGGCAATGTCATCAGGGCCGGCGGACATCGCCCTTGCTATTTTGCCTTGCGTGGTATCGCCGGCGTCCATCGCAGAGTTTTGCACTGGAGTTCTCGCCTGAACCGGGCGTCCGAAATTCGTCTCTGTGACAAGGAGCATCGCGGTGGCAAGCGCGAGGAAGGAAAGTGTTCTCTTCGCAAGCTTCATATATCCCGCCTTTCATTGACCGTTTCGCACATAACTTGAAATCAATGGACCCACTGGTTCGTTTCGCGATCATTCGTTTCGCGATCACGGGAGACATTCTCTCCGGCAGCTACGCGGTCTTGGCGACCATGCCACAGCGCGGCCGCAATCCTCTTCGCGCACGAATCACAGGCGAAGATGAAATCCGCAACCAGGGTCGTGACCGGTCCTTCGCGGCAGACCTCGCATTCGAGTGGAATGGAAGCTGCGCTAACCCGTCGCGATTTGTGCCGCGCCAGAACCATTTTCAATTCTCTCGACCTTAACCTGCCTCCTAGCCCGATGAGATGACAGATGAGACCGATCGGTCGCATCAAAAGCAAGATAAATTTGTTGGGCGAGTTCGCACGAAGGGATAGCGATTATTGAGGGTTAGCCGGAGGGAGCTCTTCTATCGGCAGGCGTTAAAGAAGCGGAGTAAACAAGGGGCAACGCTGCCGCCGCCGGTTCTGTCCGCATCGGGGCCGCGCTCTTTGACTTTTTGCAAAACCGAACCACTCGCTCGAATTTGACCCTCGAATGAGGATAAGCGGCGGATCCTCCGCCAGACTTCTTGCGCGGTCATTCTTCTCGCACCTACAAATCCATCGGACGTTCTTCTTCAGCGGAGGGAAATCACGGTTAGATATATTGCGGCACGTAAACGAAATCCAATTTTCTGATAAACCAGTTTTGCGCCATTCTCAGACTTGACGTGAAGAAAAGGAGTCTTTCCCGCCGCCAGAATCTGCGCTGCGAGAAACGTCGTGAGGTCCCGCGCATACCCGCGGCCGCGAAACTCGGGATGAGTGCACACCGCGCTGATTTCCGCGAATGCCGTGGATTGTAGTCGCGCGCCGGCCATTGCGACCAACCGCCCATCGCTCGCGCGTATCCCGAAATAGTTTCCCATCTGGATGGTTTGCGGCAAGAACGGGCCTGGCTCGGTGGCAGCGGTGAGTTCCAGCATTTCGGGAACATCCGTCGTCCCGAGTGGAAGCGGCACCACCGGCGGTGGGGCCAGTGAAGCTTCACAGATCATCTGGTCGATCCACCGAGAGCGGTCGACTTGCCAGTCGCCGGGCACGTCGAGCGGACTGGCGGTAAATAGCGCGACGTGTTCGCCGGGACTGACCAGCGGTTGTAAATCGGTGAAGGCGTCATTGGTGGGATGAAGCAAAGCCGCCAGCGGTGAAACATCTGGCGGATATCGTCGCGCAAGGCCATGTGAGCGGGCGAGGAGCCGATGTTCCGTGGTCAGCGCGAACCAGATCGGGTTGTCGAGAGACTCTAACATCCGTTGCGCGTGATCCTCTTTCACAGGGCCCATGTATTAAAGTCTCGTCGTGCCTGCCCCTTAACGCGATCAGATGATGGATAAAACCGATCGGCCGCGGCGAAAACAAGATAAATCTGTTAGGGAAGTTCACCCGAAGGGATAGGAATAGGATTACCGTCCTTCGGCCTTCTGGCCGCGAAGTGCCATACACGTGGAAGCCGCTTTCGCGATCAACCGGTTTTCCTCGTCGGTAATGGTGCACTCGACGTAGCCGATCGTGTGGCCCCGCCGCACGACCGTTCCTTCCGCTTTGAGTAGTGCCTGCCAGACCGGGCGAAAGAAATTGATTTTCAATTCGACGGTAGTAAAGGATTCATCTGGGGAGAGAGTACTTGCAAACGCAATGCCCATCGCGGCATCGGCAATATCGCAAAGAATTCCGCCGTGCAGGGTTCCCATGGGATTTGCATGCTGTGGTCCGGCTGCCAAGACAACCGTGGCCCGTCCGTCAGCAACGTCTTTCGCCTCAAATCCAATCAGACGCGCAATTGGAACCGCGTTCGTCTTTGCGAGTTCCCTGAAGTCCGCTTGCGAGGAAATTTCTTGAGCACTCATGACTTGTCCCCTCCGGCCTTCGATTTTCGCGCACGAACTTTGGTTTCGAGATATTCCTCCAGATGACGGACGGCAAGGTCACGAGGCTCTTCCTTCTTCTGCAGACGACTCACCATTATGCTGCCTTCAAGCGTACTTGCAATCAAGGTGGCCAATTTCGCCGAATCGACTTCGGCACGCACCTCGCCTCGTCGTTGCCCCTCCTCGGCAATTGATTGCAGACGATCGAGCAAGGAACTGAGAGCCTGACGGGCTTTGGCTCGCAACCGGGGATTGCCATCGTCGGAATCGATGGCCGTGTTGAGCAGCGGACAGCCTCCCGGAACCAGCCCGGTGCGCCGATCCCGATAGTTCCGCACGATTTGTTTGAGGCGGTCAACCGTATTCGGAATCTGCTCTGTGCCTTCGAAGCGCGTATCGATTGCGATTTTCCAAGCGTGGTCGAAGGCGTCTGCCGCAAGCTCCTCTTTGCTATCAAAGTGCCTGTAGATCCCGCCTTTTTCGAGACCAGTGGCTCGCATGAGATCGGAAAGCGCAGCGCCGTCGTATCCTTTTCGATTGAAGATTGGCGCTGCCTTACGAATGATCTCTTGCCGAGTCTCCTCGCCTTTACGCATGTCCGGCTCCTAGTAACTCCCATTTCGCCGATAATACGGTCGCTGACCGCACAACACAAGTCTTTGGATGAGACCGACCGGTCCCAGGTCGCATTTCGATAGGTGGCGAGTGAAAGGAATTACCCCTTTTGGCGTGCCCGGCTCCGCTAACACTCCTTGGGATATTCACGACGACTTGTGAAAACCTGCCGGAGGCTCAAGCACATCGGACCTAAGGTCGCCGTGGGTCAGTGGCTCGCCGCTTTGCTGGTGGTCGTAATGGTGCTCCAGCGCTACCCGCGATTCGTTCCATTTCCGGAAGGTGCGCCAGCTCACGGTGCAGATTTTGCCGGACACCCCGACCAACTCCAGTGCCCACGCAGAATGGGTCTCGTCGCGAATATCTCCAGGAATCGCCGTTTGGCGGATCGATATTGACACGCCACCGACCTCGGCCATTGCGTGCAGGGGAACCAGAAAGCTCAAAAGCAGGGAGCGCAGTCTCGCTTTTCCGCGAACCGGTTCTTCCCTACTCTCGTCGCTTCCAACGACATCATCCTCATAAAACTGGTCGAAGATCTCAAGATATTCTTCGTAGCTTCGCGCGATCTCAGCATGGACGATGGCTGCGTTTAGGGTGCGCTCCGCGACCCGAGATTGAGTGTAGGGATCGCGATCAAACTGATCGGCTGAGACGAAACCACGCTGATCGCTCATTGCAATTCCACGAAGGCTAAGCCGGGTTTTCCTTTTCCCTCATATTGGAGCGCAGGCGACGCGAGGCGCGAAGGCCAGCACGCCCCCGGAAAATATGGGGACGTTGATCCAAGCAAAGGGTCCAACGCCCAGCACGAGCGCCAGATCCCTCCTTGACCTATCTGGCTTTGATGACAAAAGAGACTGCTCGGTCGCATAAATTATAGCTGCAGCTATTCCCGCGCCCGTGCTTTCGAGGCGTCGCGTCGGTATCGGTTTTCATAGGTATCCCGAATTCATCGGTTACAACCCCGCCGGCTCAATGAATCTCCAGGATGCTGCCAGCCACCTGTTGTGAAAGATCGTGGGTTGTGTGGTTCCAGAGGCGGCTGAATAGCCCGTAATGCCGAGGTATGCCCAGTACCAAGAGATCACTCCGTGTCCTCTGCACACATTCCACAATCGCCTGTACTTCATCCCCTTCGACGAGTTCGGTCTTCAGTGCTATGCCTTGTTGACGAGCACTCTGTTGGGCATGAACCTGCAGCATTCGATAGTACTCAGAAGCCTGCATGGGTAGCGTGATGCTGGCGCCATTTACTCCGAAATCCATATACCCAGCAGCATAAGCGGGCAGCTTCTCGTATACGTAGACCGTCCTCAAGTCGGCCTTCAGGCTCTTGGCAAGCTGAATGCTGACGACCAATGCACGTGCAGATTCAGGGGATCCGTCATACGCAATTAGAATTCTCTTAAACATCTTTACCCTTCCCGAATTGCTCTGGGTATTCCCGCCAAGATCTGAACCCTTTCCTCGTTTATTCTTTAAGGACCGGGAATTGCTCCCGCGATTGAAAAGAACCGATTGCGCAAGCGTCGCACCGTTCGCTACTGCTGCCAGCCACCGCCGAGAGACTGGTAAAGCTGAACGAGCGCCAGCCGCTCGTTGAGTTGGGCTTGCACCAGGTTGAGTTCCGCGGAGAAGTAATTCGTTTCGCTGGTCAGCACCTGGAGGTAGCTCGCGCCGCCGTTCTTATAAAGCACCTCGGAAAGTTGGTCGGTCTGCTGCGCTGCCTGCGTGAGCAACTCCTGTTGCTCGCGAAACTCACGGTTTTTTTGAGAAGCGACGAGCGAATTGGAAACCTGTTCAAGAGCGTCCTGAACGGTTTGCTGGTAGGAGAGCATGGCTTCCTGCCAGTTCGCGCGAGCGAGCCTAAGCCCCGAGCGGAGCGCTCCTCCTTGGAAAACGGGCTGCGTCACGCCAGCCGCCGCGGACCACATCTCGGAGGGTTGACTGATGAAGTGGTTCAAGGCGTTGCTCTCCAGTCCCCCCGTCCCGGTAAGCGACAGTGCCGGGAAGAACGAGGCTTTGGCGACGCCGATTTGCGCGTTGGCTGCGACCATGTTCTCCTCTACTTGGCGGACGTCCGGCCGGCGCTCCAGTAATTCCGATGGAAGCCCGGCCGGAACGTTCTGGGGGACGGGCTGTTCGGTAAGCGCGCGCCCGCGAGGAATGGATTGTGGATTTTCACCGAGCAGAACGCTAAGCACGTTTTCCTGCTGTTGAATCTGCCGCTCGAGATCGGGAATCGTTTCCGAGGCGGTGTAGACGAGTTGCTCGGCTTGGCTCACGTCTAGCCCCGAAGCTCCGCCATGGCTCTCAAGCGTCTGCGTTAACTGGAGGGATTGCTGCCGCGACCCGAGCGTGCGCTGCGAGATCTCGAGTTCACTGTCAAGGGCGCGAAGCTGGAAATAAGCCGTTGCTACATTGGCCACCAGCGAAGAAAGTACCGCGCGCTGTCCCCATTCACTCGCGAGCAACTGGGCGCGAGCCGCCTCGGTTTGCCGGCGATATTTTCCCCAGAAGTCCAGATTCCAGATCACCGACAGGCTCAACTCCCCGCCATTGACCTGGTAAGCGGGAAAGAGGTTCGAAACCTTGGCGTTCTGCTGGCTGAAAATATCGGCCCCGACGTTTGCGGAGGGGAGTTGATTGGCGCGGGTGATGCCGACTTGTGCCTGGGCTTCGAGCACGCGGGTGGCGGCGATGCGCACGTCATAGTTCTGCGCGATGGCGGTGTGGATCAACTGCGTGAGCACCGGATCCTGATAGACCTGCCACCATTCTTCGTTGCCTAGCGACGAGGCTTGGGTGGCCTGTTGTGGAGCGGGTGCACGGTATTCCTGCGGGACATCCACAGTCGGCCGCTTGTATTTCGGCCCCATCATGCAGCCGGCTTCGAGAACCAGCACGGCTAGAATTCCGAGGAGTGCAATGTTCTTCATAATTTCAGTCCCCTTGACCGGGCGCCTCGGCGGGCCTGAGCGGCAGTGCTTTCCGTTTCTCAGCGCCTGAAACTTTCTCAACTACGTAGAAGATCGCGGGAACAAAGAATCTGCCGATAAAGGTCTCGGCAACCATTCCTCCGATTACCGCCGTCCCCATGATTTGGCGTGCTACAGAGCCTGCTCCGGACGCGGTCCAGAGCGGCACGCAGCCGAGAATAAAGGCGAGCGCGGTCATCATGAGGGGCCGGAAGCGAAGCCTCGCCGCGGAAAGTGCCGCGTCGACGATGGACATACCGCGTTCGAAGTCCTCCTTGGCAAAGGCCACGATCAGAATCGAGTTTTTCGCGGCCAGGCCGATGAGCATCACCAAGCCGATCTGGGCGTAGACATCGTTCTCGATTTGAACCATGTACTGCGGCAGGTAAAGGCCGAGTACAAAGCGACGCAGCCACAGGGCGGCGAGGGCGCCGAACACCGCGACTGGAGTGCTCAGCAGCACGCTGAAGGGCACGGTCCAGCTTTCATAGAGCGCCGCCAGAATCAGAAAAACGAACAACAGTGAAAATCCGAAGATGACAGAAGACGGAACTCCTTCGCGCGCCTTTTGCTCCTGGTAGGACATGCCGCTGTAGTCGAAGCCCATTTCGCGAGGCATGGTTTGTTTGAAAACATCTTCCAGGGCCGCAGTCGCCTGATCGGAGCTGTAACCGGGCGCCGCGCTAACATTGATCTGTGCCGACCGGTACTCGTTGTAGCGCATGGTGAACTCAGGCCCGTAACGGGTCTCGAAATTTGCCAGCGCGGTAAGAGGCACCGATTGACCTTGGCTGTTGCGGACATAGAACTGTCCGAGATCGTCGGTCGTCGCCCGGTAAGGCGTTTCGGCCTCTACATACACCTGCCAGGTACGGCCGAAATCGTTGTAGTAGTTGACGAACAAGCCGCCCATGTACGCTTGGATGGTGTTGTAGACGTCGGCTAAATTGACGCCCTGCTTCAACACCTTGTCCTTGTCCACATTGATGAACTTTTGCGGCACGCTCGGGATAAACGTGCTGAAGATTGAGCCGATCTCTGGACGCTTGCGAGCGGCTGTCAGGAACTTGTTCAGGTTATTCGAAAGAAACTGGACATCCTTGCCGCTTCGGTCTTCCAGGACGAACGTAACGCCGCCGGAAGTACCGACCCCGGGGATCGCGGGTGGTGAGAAACCGAAAACTGTGCCTTCTGGAAACTGTTTGAGTTCTTGATTCAAATGCGCCTTGATGGCCTGATATTGTTCGGCCTGGGTTTTACGATCCTCCCAGGGATTCAGAGTCACAAAGAAGAATGCGTTATACGAAGTCCGGACGAAGCTGAGCAAACTGAAACCAATGACGCTGGTGGTGTACTGAACTCCCGGAGTGTTGGCGAGAACCTGCTCTACCTGTTTCGCAGCCGCGCTTGTGCGTTCCATGGACGCCGCATTGGGAAGCTGCATGTTGATATACATGTAACCTTGGTCTTCGTCGGGCAGGAAGCTAGTGGGCAGATGTTTGCTAAAGAACCACGCTGCCCCGCCGGCGACTACTAGCAACACCATCACCACACCGGCCTTTCGAATCAGGTCACCCGACCAGCGGACAAAACTATCGGTGGAGCGATCCCAGTAGGTGTTGAACCAGCCAAAGAATTTTCCCAGCGGTCCGCGTGTCTCTTTTTTGGGACGCAGCAGCAGTGAGGCAAGCGCCGGACTCAGCGTGAGGGCGTTAAAGGCCGACAGCGTCACGGAGATCGCAATCGTAACAGCGAATTGCTGGTACAGCCTGCCGGTGATGCCCGGAATGAAAGCGGTTGGCACAAATACCGAGGCCAAGACCAGGGCGATACCCACGACCGGACCGGAAAGTTCCTCCATGGCTTTTCGCGCCGCATCCTTCGGAGCCAAACCTTCCTCGATGTGGTGCTGTATTCCTTCGACGACCACGATGGCGTCATCGACCACCAAGCCAATAGCGAGCACCAACCCGAACATGGAAAGCGTATTGATTGAGAACCCAAACAACGGGAAAACGACGAATGTGCCAACCAGCGATACAGGGACGGCCAGCATTGGGATCATGGTGGCGCGCCAATCTTGCAAAAAGAGATAGACCACAAAAATGACCAGCACAATCGCAATCACGAGAGTCTCAAGGATCTCTTTCATGCCTGCCGTGACCGGGAGTGTCTGGTCGAGCGAAACCGCGTAATCAATGTCCTGGGGAAAGCGTTGCTTCATCTGCGCCATGAGCTTCCGCACGACCTGCACGGTTTGAACGGCATTGGTTCCGGGCAACTGGTAAACCGCGATGATGGCACTGGGCTTGCCATTTAAGCGACCGGAGAGGCTGTAGTCCTGCGTGCCCAACTCGACTCGAGCCACGTCTCGGACGCGAACCGTTCCCCCATTCGGGGCTTCGCGCACAATAACGTCGCCGAATTGTTCTGGCGTCGTCAGACGGCCTTGAGCTAGCACGGCGTAAGTGAACTGTTGATCGTTCTGAGCTGGCTCTCCTCCAACTTGACCTGCTGGATTCACGGTGTTCTGTGTCTGAAGTGCGTTAACAATGTCCGTGATTGTTATGCCAAGCTTGGCCAACTGGTCAGGCTTGACCCATAGCCTCATGGCGTATTGGCCCGAGCCGAAGACCTGGGTCTGGCCGACACCGTACAAGCGTCCGACAGGATCGTTGAGGTTGATGTAGGCATAATTAGCCAAATAGTTCGAATCGCGGCTGCCATGCGGCGAGTACAGGGCGATCAGCATGAGGGGAGCAGTAGTCGCCTTCTTCAGGGTGATTCCGTAATTATTCACCTCGGGCGGCAACTGCCCGTTGGCCAGTTGCTGGCGCGACTGCGTGAGCAGCAGATCCGTGTTGGGATCAGTTTTGAGGTCGAAGTCGACGAACAACGTTGTTTGCTGGTTCGCCGTGACGTTTAACGAATACATGTAAGTCATGTTGTCCACGCCGCTGACTTGCTGCTCGATGGGCGTGGCAACGGCTTGCTCGAGGGTCTGCGCGTCCGCGCCGGGATAGGTGGCTTGCAACCTGATCTCAGGAGGAGCGATCTGCGGGAACTGGGCTACCGGCAAGGTCGCGATTGAGATCGCGCCGACGATAACGGTAAGAATCGCAATCACGATCGCGACGATGGGCCGTCGAATGAAAAAGTTTGCCATGGCTTAGCGATCTTCCGTTTCTTTGTAAGGAGTGGGGTTCACGGCTTGGCCGTCCTTGACTTTCTCTGCACCAACCGCTGCCACGCGTTCTCCAGGCTTCAGGCCCGAGGTGATCACCCAGAACGTGCCCACTGTCGGCCCAACCTGTACCGTGCGAAGCTGCGCCCGATTATCGGCGCCGACCACAGTGACCTGATAGGTTCCTTGCTGCTGATTCACTGCCGCCTGCGGAATGAGAAGTGCCCCCGCGATGCTTCCGGTTGGCGCCTGAATGCGCGCGTACTGGCCGGGGCGCAGCACATTTCTGGAGTTGGGGAAATCGCCCACAATCTGAATGGTTCCGGTCTGCGTGTTTACCTGGCGATCCGCGAAGATGATCTTGCCGGAATAGGAGTAGGTGCTCCCATCGGCCAAGGTCAGCTTCAACGGGATTCGTGAAGCGCGCGCCACAAAGTCCACGCTGCCCGGAGCGCTACCATCCGCCATGCGCAGATATTCCTGTTCGCTGATGGGGAAATAAACCTTGATCGGATTCACCTGCGAAACCGCGGTGAGCACGGTAGACTGTCCCACCAGGTTTCCCACCTGCACGGTGGTAATGCCGGCGATTCCGTCGATCCAGGAAATGACTTTCGTATAGCCCAAATTCAGCGCCGCTTGCTCGACCGCCGCCTGGTCCGCTTGGACTGCCGCCTTAGCCCCGAGGAGCGACTGCGTATCGTTATCGAGCTGGCTCTGCGGAATGGCGTGAGCTTCAGCCTCGGGGACGTCGCGCTTCACGTTGATGTCAGCGTTGGCCATCTGCGCCTCTGCCTGGGCCAATTGTCCTTTGGCTTGATCGAGCGCCGCTTGAAACGGACGGGGGTCAATCTCAAACAGGAGCTGACCCTTTTTGACGAACGCCCCTTCGTGATAATCCTGGCGGACGAGGTATCCGCTCACCTGCGGCTGAATCTGTGCGTTGACGTAGCCTTCGAGTGTTCCGACCCACTCCCCCTGAACCGGAACATCCTTTTGAATGACCGGTGCGACTTCGACCACCGGCGGCGGCGGCGGGGCTGCAGCTCGCACCTTGCCGTTGCTGCAACCCAGGGCATTCACCAACAAAACCGCGGCAACTAGACCGATAGATATCCGTTTCATGTGATAGTTCCACCCTTAATCAGGCGACTGACGAGCCGCTGAATTTCTTCTTGGCAGGGACGCACGGTGGCAAATGCCGTACCGACCTGTGCGACCTTCTACCCAAACCATTAAGGCAATGCGGATGCCAAACCCAAGCGTCTCTAAAGCGGTGGAATTTCAGCACCAGATGGAAGGCAGCAGTGTTGTGAGTCGAGAGTGTCGAGACAATTCCGACAGTTCCAGCGTGGAATGAAGGGGTTTTCATGACCCGAACGGGCAATATGGTCAATGTTGACACTGTCACGACTATGACAACCATGGACAACCGGGAGGACCATCCAAGGGCCTGCAGGCACTTCGGTTTAAGTCTTGAGAAGACTAGGGCGCTACGCAGGCTGATGCACGCCACGTAATTGCGCGGCCCCGGTACATTCGCTGCCCGCGGCGGAGATCGAGCGATCGCTTCGCAATGTTAGCCGGGAAGACGCAATTCGAATGAAATCGGATAGTGATCAGAAGCTCCCACCGATCGGTGAACTTTGCCAGCGCCAGCCTCACCCGGGCCTCGAACGAATGCCCAGTCGATGTGCCGGCCAGCTTCGAGGAGATGACGTGCGGGAGTCGTAGCCAGGCGAGCGGTAGGCACAGCATCGCGAAAACCAGCCTGGGCCAGCGCCCCTGCTATGCCAGGCATCGATGCATTCAGGTTGAGATCACCGGCCAGGATGACGAGGCAGGCCGAATCGTACTTCGCGGAATCCTCTAAGACCTCGTTCAACTGGGCACGACGCAGCTCGTCATCCGAGCGGCTCTCCAAATGCAAGTTGTAGCAGAGCGTTGAACCCTCTGCGATCTTGATTTCGGCGGCCAGCGCCACTCTTCCCCCGAGCCGCTCCTGGAACGTTTGCAGTTTTGGCTTGAACCAGCGCGGCCTCCAGAAGTCCGATTGCCGCTGAAAGCGGATCAATCGCGGGTTCGAAATTCTCCAACGCGAAAGCGTGGCCTGACCATGATAGGCGGGGCTGATTTTTGAGCCTTGCGTCAGTTCCACAAACTCGCGCCCGAAGACGTAATTCAGCCGCAATTTTCGGGCGATTTCCCGCGCAATGTTCAGCCGATGCGTCCGGTGAGCATTGATGTCGACTTCCTGAAGAATGAAAACATCGGCATTCGTATGCGCCAGGAAATCTATGATCGCAGGCAGCTTCAAACCACGATCAATATTCCAATCCACAACTCGCAGGGAACTGCGTGGCCACGATAGCCATTGGCTCGGGGCAAAGTTTTCCGCAAGGATTTCGTTCACTGACACGATTAAATTGCTGCCGTTACCAGTTGTGGGAATATATTTTGTTGGGCGAACGTCAGGTCCAGGGGATCGTCGATTTCGGCCCAAGCCAATCCGTTTGTGCTGGTGTAGCCGACCGAAACCCCCTCGTTCGCGAGTTCCTGAACCGCGACATTGAAGAATTCATTGACCCGGCCACCGGAGATCAGTTCGTTCAAGGTGCGGAAGAATCTGTCTTCGATTGCCTTCGAGAAAACAGTAATGCCGATATAAGTGCCGCTGAACTCTTCCCGGGAGACTTTCTTGCTCATGCGAATCACGTGATCACCTTCGACAACTACTTTCATCGTCTCATCCCGCCACGCGGGGTCTACGATCATCGAGATCGGTGCACTCGGGCGTACGGCGACGGAAAGGATTTCGGGATCTAATATAACGTCCGCATTCAGAACGACGAAACCGTCGCCGCGCAGCCATTCCCGTGCGAGCCAGAGGGAATAGCTATTATTCGTGATGGCGAATGCGGGGTTTTCGAAAAAGCGAATCCTTTGGGTAACCCTGTGTTTTCTGGACTTCACGTGTTCGATGATCTGTTCCTTTTCGTATCCCACAACCATGGCTATGTCATCGATTCCCGCCATCGACAGCGCTGCAAGCTGGTGATCAAGAATCGTGGTGTTGTCAACTTCAATCAGGCACTTCGGATGTTCGCCATGCACGGAGCGAATCCTCGTGCCTTGGCCTGCGGCCAGGATTACTGCCTTCATACTGCCTCCTTGAGCGTGTTTACATTCGGTTTGGCCTTGCTTTCTCCCGGTTGCGCAAAGAATCGATGGTTGAAGTAGAGCGTCACAATCCAGGTGAGATGAGCACCGACCGTGGCCAGGAAGAACACCACCGGCAATGCGCCAATGACCGTGAAGAGGACGATGTAGTGGATCATCACACCTCTCCTCTGAAGGTGCTGCACTTGGCGCACCCCGCGGGAGATCCAATTACCGGAATCGTTCTCAAGCACTTGATAAAAGCGGCCGAGGTATTCATTGGGCCGATCGGGAGTGGTGGCGCGCCGGCGCTGTAGGAAGGTGGTGAGCAACGCGAGAATGGCGCCGACGAGAAGAGCGATGCCCATCACGGTAGCCGACCTGCCGTAATGTCGATGCAAACCGATGGTGATTCCGCCAAACAGCAGCAGGTAACTGAGCCCGTCGGCAAACCCCTCAAACCAGGTCCCCCGCGGCGACTCGGCGAACGTGACCCGTGCCAGCATGCCATCCATTTCATCGAACAGTCCTGCCTTGTAGAAGAGCAACGCCCCGAGCACCGACCACCAGTACGATCCGTGCGCAAACGCGACCGCCGACACAACGGAAATCACGACTCCACCCAAGGTCACGGCATTGGGACTAACCGAGGTATGAGAGAGCAGCCTCACAAAGGGGCGACAGAGTCGCCGGTTGAACGATGTGTGAATGCCATCGAGCACCTTGCCAGAGTGCACGACCAGGAAGCGTTCGGCCAGCGACACGCTTTCTGGCGAGGTGACCGCGACGCCCTCAGGGTGGAGGAGGGCAGATGAGGCATGGTCGCGGGTCACCTCATGGAAGGTGGCATAGGCCGGTTCGGCCCAGTTGACGCAGAGGATCTGCGCAAGGGGCAGGTGCGCCAGGAACCGCTTGCTTGTGACCCAGTTCCAAGGCAGCCAGAGAAAATCATGGTTTAGGTAAGGCGCGAGCTTTGCCCAGCTTGAGGCGGCACCGGGATCAAACTCGTCCAACTGAATCACACTTACGCGAACGCCATACTGCAGCGCGGTTTCGAGGAAGTTCCGTACCAGCCAGCCGCTCAAAGCCGCGGGGCAAATCAGCAGAATGTCGTCGGCTCCGGCGCGCGCTGCGGTTATCAGAGTCCTCAACAGGAGAGGAACGCCGGCGACTGGCGTCATCAGAAGTTCTGACGCCTCCCTGTTGCACACCTTCTTCTTGCACACGTTCTTGTTCCACACGAGCGAGTTGATTTCTGGAATTGCTACGACTGCTTGCATTCCAAGGCCTCCTTCAGGACAGTCGACGGGTTATCGGCGCCAGCGTCGGTGGGGCTGAACCTGCGGGAGTTCCAGGCCAGCCAGACAATGCCGATCAGCGCCCAGAGCAGATCGCGGACGCGACGCGTTAATGCAAGCGAGAGGCCGAGCAACGGGGAAAGCCCGGTCAGGGCAAAGGCCGAGATCGCTCCGCCTTCGTCCGAACCGAGACGAGCCGGAATCCAGCCACTGATCAATTTCAACGCGCGGGTCATTCCCTCGATGGCAAGAACCGCGAAGAAATGTATCGGTAAGTGGAGCGACCGCAAAACGATGACGACTTCGAAAGCGACCAGCACCTGGCAGGCCACGTCGATCCAAAACATCCGGTTCACTAATGCGGGCTGATTGAGGCGATACTCACGGATGGAAGCTTCAAGCTTCTCGGCGCGGGCGAGCCAAGATGGCGCACGGGTCTCAAGTGCGCGCATCAGATCAGAAAGGATGGGCGTACGGCGCCTGATGATGACGACGGCGAAAGCGAGCACGAGGATGGCGGGGATCGAATGGTAGGTTGCGCCATGGACGGCGACCAAAGGCAGGCTAACGATTCCTGCGATTGCAAGTAGGGTTGAAGTGAACCAGTACACTCCATCATCGAGAAAGGTGGCCGTAATCGTCGGTTCACTAGCTGTCCCAAGAAGCTTGATCTTCATGGGTTCAGAGATAACCGGACCTAAGACCGTGAGATAGCCCATGGACTGCGCGGCGACACGCACGCCCATCAATCTTGTCGTGTCGACCGAAACATCCTCGCCCTTCAGGGAAGCGGACCAAGTGAGAGTCTGCAGGAAAAGGCGAAGCGCGCTTAAGGCAAGAACAATCGGCAAGGCAACTCGCATCGCCTTCACCTGTTCCATGATGGTTGGGAGGCCAACGCGAGCGATCACCCAGGCAAACGCGATGGCCGCAACAATAGGTGCAAGGAGATGAGTCTTCCTCACTGAATTAACCTCGCCTGGCGATCCGCCTCCGTGTGGTTGAGGGGGGGATTCAGGGCGTAGTCAGAGTTCTCGATGGTCAATTCCGAGTCCCCAAAGATTCGAATCTCGCTCGTGGTGTGAGTCGAAGAGGCGAACCAGAAGCTCCCCACTTTCTGATATGTGTGCACAAAATGAACGCTGCGCACCCAAAAAGAAGGATTTCGTGCGGGCTGGCCTTCGATGCGAACGATCGAATAATCATTCGCGTCGACCCAGATTTTTCCATCGATCAGATATTTGTTCTGCGTTTTCGGAACAACCGATAACAAATACGCCGGCCCTGTCTCGATGGTCTCTTGTCCAACCATCTGAAAGTTGTAGTTGTCAGGGATGAGACGTGTGCTCGTGCGCGCTCCGCGACGAGACGCTTCCGTCTCTTCGCTCAGCAGCTTGTGAAATACATGCTTGCGAATCGAACCCGATCCGTCTTCGGACAGAATGGTGAACTGCTTGGCGCCACTGCTGTCGCACGTGACCCGCACGAGCATCTCGGCATGCCGGCTCTTGTTGACCGCCGCATAGTGTCGCGTGGCGGTATATCCGGTTAGCTCAG
>Ga0209624_10000381_pt1 | contig 39126 bp, 42 predicted proteins | sample JacPinW_OM2H0_O1_FD_188565 | JGI IMG/M metagenome (GOLD analysis project Ga0209624, IMG submission 188565) | Forest soil microbial communities from Algoma, Ontario, Canada - Jack Pine, Ontario site 1_JW_OM2H0_O1 (SPAdes) (version 2) | ecosystem: Environmental > Terrestrial > Soil > Boreal...
CCGCGCCGGGCGACGGAGGCGGCGCAGGCGGCGCCGGCAGTGCAGGCGGGGGAGGCGGCGCAGGGGCGGTGCTCGCGGCGCCCATCGTCGACACGGTCAAACGCGAGTTGGGCGGCCACATCGCCACCGTGGATCGCGCGGGATTGTGGCGCGCGCTGACGCCGCAGGTGTTTGCCTTTGCGCAATTGCGTCATGCGCTCAAGGAAGCGGCCGCCGCCGGTATCTCGGTGACCGATGAGGCTCAAGCGATCGAACGCATGGGATTGCACCCGCTCTTGGTGCCGGGCTCGCCGTTCAATGTCAAGATAACGCAGGCAACGGATTTATCCATCGCCGCCGGCGTACTGAAAATGACGGAGGACAGGCCGATGCGAATCGGACAGGGTTTCGATGTGCACTCCTTCGGCGACGGCGACCACGTCATGCTGGGAGGCGTGCGGATTGCCCATTCCAAGGGAGTGGTCGCGCACTCCGACGGCGACGTGGTCATACACGCGCTATGCGACGCGGTGCTGGGCGCGCTGGGGGACGGCGACATCGGCCGGCATTTTCCCGACAGCGATCCGCAGTATCGCGGCGCGGACAGCCGCGTGTTCCTGCGCGCGGTGGCTGCGCGGATGCGGGCTGCGGGACTCACGCTCATCAACGCGGATATAACGGTGCTGGCCGAGGCGCCGCGCATTGCCGCGCATCGCGCCGCCATGGCCGCGGCTCTGAGCGCCGATCTCGGCGCTGCGGCACACCTCATCAACATCAAAGCCACGACCACCGAGCGATTGGGATTCATCGGCCGCGGCGAAGGTCTCGCCGCGCTTGCGTCCGTGTTGTTGGGAAGCTAGGCATTGAGCGTTCTAGGCAGACGCACCGATGCCTGGAATCGAGCAGCCCTGCAGCCGCCGAGAGCCCACGGTGCGCCGCTGCCGCCGGCCACGCTCAAGGCGACGCCGGAAGACTTTCATGTCGAGGAGCGCCTCTCCTTCGAGCCGTCCGGGACCGGGCCCCACTGGCTGCTTCGAGTCGAGAAGCGCAGGGCCAATACCCGTTGGGTGGCGGCGGAGATCGCCCGTCTGGCCGGAGTCCCCGCCGGCGACGTCGGCTACGCCGGCCTCAAGGATCGGCACGCCGTCGCCGTACAGTGGTTCAGCGTGCCGAACGCGGCCAAGCCGGCCGACTACTGGAGCGGCGTCCGCACCCCTGAATTCAAGGTGCTCGAGGCGCGCGCCAATCTGCGCAAACTCAGGCGCGGGGCGCTGTCGGGCAACCACTTCCGCATCCGTCTGCGCAACGTAACGTGGCCGCGCGAGCGGCTGGAATCGAAGCTCGACGCGTTGCGGGCGCACGGAGCGCCCAACTATTTCGGGCCGCAACGCTTCGGGCGGGACGGCTACAATCTGGATCGAGTGGCGGACTGGCTGCAAAGCGGCGTCGCGCCGCGGGGCCGCGCCGAGCGCAGCTTCGCACTGTCGGCCGCGCGTTCCCTGGTGTTCAACACCGTGCTCGCGCGGCGGGTAGAGGCGGGCGACTGGTCGCAGCTTGGCTGCGGCGATCTGGCCAGTCTCGACGGCAGCGGCAGCCACTTCTCCGTCGCCGCGGTGGACGATGAATTGCGCCGGCGCGTGAACGAGTTCGACATTCACCCTTCGGGTCCGCTCTGGGGACGCGGCGCGCCGGCGAGCGCGGGTCAGGCATTGCAGCACGAACTCGCGGCCGCAGAAGAGCTCAAGGCGGTGACGGATTTGCTGGCCGGGGAAGGATTGACTCAGGAGCGGCGCGCGCTGCGCTGCGCGGTTCGGGACCTGACCGCGCAGCAGGATGCCACCGTACTGACATTGAGTTTTTCTCTGGGCCGAGGCCAATTCGCGACCGCGATCTTGCGCGAAATATGCGACTTCGAGGACATTCCGGAGCTCGACGCCGACGACGAGTGACATCCGGAGGGGTTCCGCGGCCGGGGCGATCGCTACAACGCCGCTCGCATGAACTCGAGGACTGCGGCCGCGCATTCCGTCGGACGCGATTGCAGCAGCAGATGCGGTCCGTCGATCTGCGCCAACCGCGCCCCCGGCAGCCCGTCGACCATGCGCCGCGTGGCCGCCCGTGAAATGACTCGATCGTGACTCGCAATCAGCACCAGCGTAGGCACGCGGATGCGCGCGAGCGCGGGGCTCTCGTCGACCGCCAGAAGCGCGGCGATCCGGTGACGAATCACCGCCGGCGCGACGCCGGCGATCGCCCGATCGGCCTGTGCGGGCGCCCGCCGCGGCGAGGCGGATCCCCACATCAGCGGCGCGCGCACCCAACGCGGCAGCGCCTTCAGGGGCAGGAGAGCGGCCAGAGGCCGCAGGTATCTTGCCCAGGGAAAGGGGTTGCCGGCGAACGTCGTGCACAGGATGACGGCGAGCAGACCGGGCGGCGATCGCGCGGCAATCCGAACCGCGAGAGGCCCCGAGAAGGATTCGCCCAGTAGAATGTAGGAACGATTCGAAGGAAGCGCGGCCAGCACCAGCGCCTCAAGCTCGTCATAGCCGAGAGCTCGATCAGAAGGGTAGGGCACGACGATGGGCTCGACATGGGGCCGCAATGCCTTCGCGAATTCGCCCAGGAATTTGCCGGTCCCGTCGATCCCCGGCAGCAGCAGCAGAGCGGGTGCGATCGATGCGCCGCTCAAAGAATGTCGAAAGCCGTTTCACGCCGGCCCAGCCGGCCTCTCCGGTCCGCAATGAGCATCACGAGGCGATGATGGCCCCGGGGCAGCTGCACCCCGCTCACGTGCAAACCCTTCTCGGAAATCGAGGCGCGGTCGGTGATGCGTTTGGTGATGTCCATGATCACGGCGCCCACGTAGCAGATGCGGAAGGTCTCGGGCCGTATGGGTGCGCGCGCCGTCGGCACGAACTGCAGCTCGAGATCCAGCGGCGAGGTCGCCTTCCCCAGAGGCGGCGCGACAACCCGGATTTGCGGATTGTCCGCATCGTTGTTGGGCATGGAGTAGCAGGTCGGCGCAGCGTCATCTTCGCTCGCATCGCGCGCACTGAAGGCGTCGGCCGCCTTCGGCTGGGCGGTGTTCCACGCCGCCGCCTCGCTCTCGGTGACCAGATCGAAGGAGACGCCGGCAGCCTTGGGTTCGGCGGTCGGCTCCGCGCCGAACGATGCGGCGATCACGGCGGCTGCCAAGACCGGCCCCGCGATCCACTTGCACTTCCGAACCCGCTTGTATTTCTGATTCAACAACGTCGACCTCGCTTATCTCGTTCAAGCCCGCAGCAATACGTACACGGCTCCGGAGCCGCCGTCGATGGCGCGCGCGGACACGAAAGCCATGACGTCCATATGCCGGCGCAACCAAAGGTTGACCGCCGTCTTGAGCACGGGGCCGCGCGCACCCGAGCGATAGCCCTTGCCGTGAACGATTCTCACGCAGCGGCAGCCGCCGTCGCGGCTGCGCGCGAGGAAATCGGCGAGCCGTCCGCGCGCCTCCGCCTGATTGAACCCGTGAAGATCCAATTCGTCTTCGACCGGATACAGGCCGCGGCGCAATCGGCGCATCGATTGAATGCGCACGCCGGCGCGTTGAAACGACAAGACGCCGTCGCCGGTGACGGCGTGCGCTGCCGCGGCCGCCTCCTCGTTCGGCAGTGCATCGATCAGCGGCATCGTCTCATCCAGATTATCCGACGCCGACGCCGCGGCCTTGCGCATTCTCGCGCGCCCCTGGTTCCTGGGAAGGCCGGGGGGCGCGCGCGAGTCTGACTGCGCCAGCGGGATGACGTCGCGCACCGCCGCGCGGAAAATCTCTGCGTCGTCTGCGCTGCCATCCGCGCCGCGGGGCCTCAAGGGTAGTCGTTTGGCCATGATTCGTGGACTCGATCGGCTATCGGGGGTTCCAGCGTTACAGTATAGTCCGCACGGCGACACCCGTGAGCGTAGGGCAGGCCGTTAGATCCCGTGAAAATCCTTCTTTCGAATGACGACGGTTATCGTGCCGAGGGCTTGACCGCACTCGCAGCGGCAATCAGGCCTCTCGGCGCCGTAACCATCGTGGCGCCCGACCGAAACCGCAGCGGCGCCAGCAATTCCCTCACCCTCGATGTGCCCGTGCGCGCCGCGCGCTACGATACCGATGCTTACTATGTCAACGGCACGCCGACCGATTGCGTTCATCTGGCGATCTCGGGTCTGTTTGACTTCGAGCACGACATCGTGGTGTCGGGCGTCAATGACGGCGCCAATCTCGGCGACGACACCTTGTACTCAGGCACGGTTGCCGCCGCCGTCGAGGGCAGGTTTCTCGGGTTGCCCGCCATCGCCGTGTCGCTGTGTGTAGAGCCGGGCAGCCCGCGCAATTTTGCTTCCGCCGCGCAGGTCGCTGCGCAGTTGGTGCGTCAAATGGGGCAGGAGCGGCTGCAAGGGCCGGAGGTGGGGCCGGTCATTCTCAACGTCAATGTTCCGGATCTGCCCGAAGGCAAGTTGCGCGGCATCAAGGTGACCCGCCTCGGCAGCCGGCATCGCAGCAAGTCGATCGTCAAGGCCAAGGATCCCAGAGGCCGCAACGTGTACTGGGTGGGCAATGCCGGCGCCGGTCAGGACGCCGGACCCGGCACGGATTTCCATGCCGTGGCCGAAGGGTTTGCATCCATTACGCCGCTGCAAATCGATTTGACGCGCCATTCGGCGCTGCCTGAACTTTCGAAATGGCTCAAGCTTGAGTAGCTTCATGGAAGGTCCGCGCCTCAGCGGTATCGGCATGACATCGGCGCGCACCCGAGAACGGCTGGTGCAGCGCCTGCAGGAACAGGGGATCTCCGATCCCCGCGTGCTTGACCGGATCCGAAACGTTCCGCGGCATCTGTTCATGGATGAGGCGCTCGCCAGCCGGGCCTATGAAGACACCGCACTGCCCATCGGATTCGGGCAAACCATCTCGCAACCCTACGTGGTGGCGCGCATGACCGAGGCGTTGCTCTCGGCCGGCGAGACCCGCAGCGTTTTGGAGATAGGCACGGGCTGCGGTTATCAGACGGCGGTGCTATCGCCTCTGGTGGAGAAGGTCTACACCATCGAGCGTATTGCGAGCCTGGTGACGCGCGCTCGCCGCACCTTGCGGGAGCTGCGAATCCGCAACGTGAGCTTCCGCCATGACGACGGCAATGTAGGGTGGGTGGGGCGGGCGCCCTTCGACGGGATATTGCTGACGGCGGCGCCGCATGCCGTGCCGGCCGCATTGTTCGAGCAACTCTCCGTCGGCGGCCGTTTGATCGCGCCCGTCGGCCCGGACGGCCGACAGGAACTCTATCTCTACACCAAGGGTGAGACGCGCATCGAGCGCCGTTCGCTCGGCGCCGTGAGTTTCGTCCCCTTGCTATCGGGACTGCAGCGTTAGCATCGCGCGCTCGATAGGCACTGCAGGGCTTTGCTGCCTGTTGCTCGGAGCGTGCGCCGTTACCGCTCCCCAGGGACCCGAAAGCTACGTCGTACGTCCCCAGGACACTCTGTACAGCATTGCGTGGCGCCACGATCTCGACTATCGCGATCTGGCTCGATGGAACAACATCGGATCCGATTTCCGCATCTCCGTGGGCCAGGTTCTCCTGTTGGGTCCCGGCAATGCGCCGCCGGCCGAGCGCGAAACGCCGCGATCGTCGGGCGCCCCCGCCGGAAACGCACAAACAGCGCCGCGGGTCGGTAAACCGAGACCGCTGCCCAGCAACGCACCCATCGCGGCGCCGGCGTTGCCGCCGGCGGGCACCGGAGTGGGCGGAGGGTCGAAATGGGTATGGCCGACCGATGGGGTCGGTGCGCCGCGTCCGGTATCGGGAGGCGGCATCCTCTTGGCCGGGCGCCTGGGCCAGGATGTTCGCGCTGCGAGCGCCGGCCGCGTCGTGTACACGGGGAGCGGGCTGCGCGGCTACGGGAATTTAATCATCATCAAGCATGCGGACAGCCTGCTGTCCGCGTACGCCCACAATCGCGAGATGCTCGTACACGAAGGCCAGGATGTCGCACCGGGGCAGGTGATAGCGCACATGGGAGAAGGCGGGCCTCAAACACCGGTCCTGTATTTCGAAATACGGCTGAACGGCAGACCGGTCGATCCACTGCCCTACTTATCGAAGATAAAGTAAATTCGATTTATATAACATAATACATTGAATTAGCGCGAATTTTGTCCCAATCGATCAATTGTTCAACAGGCTTGCGGGTGCCGAACCCGTGTGTTTTACTGTGCGCCGATCGGGAAAGTCCATTTGCGGGGCGCTGTAGGTTTACACGGGGTCAGAGGGATAAGAAGACTAATAAGATCAACAAGAAGAATCATAATTCTCGACACCATATTGATCGTGTATTCCGTAAGCGCCCTGCCATTTTATTAGTCTTTGAATGTCACATCATCAGCAACGCCACGACACGGCGTTGCTCCGTCACCAGTACGTTGAACGTGCGGCAGGCCGCACCCGTATCCATTGCCTCGAAACCGATGCCGGCACGCAGGAACTCTGCCCGAAAGGACGCGGGTGGAAATATTTGGCGCTGCCCGGTTCCCAGCAGAACGAGTTCGGGATCGAGTGCGAGGATGCGCGACGGATCGAGCCCGGCCAGATCCTCCACGCGGCCAATATCGGGCGCCGCGACGACTGCGGAGGCGCTGACGATGAGGGAGCTGCGATAGGTAGCGTCGTTGATGCGTAGCTCCCCCGGGCCGTACGCGCGAACGAGATTGGCGGAAGAACCGGAGTCTTGAGTGAATCGCATTTGCTTAAGTTGACATCCTCCCCGCCCTAAAGGGCAAGGATTCCCTCTGCAGGCGCCCCGTGCGCAGTCGCTTTGTAGCGGAGCATACCTCGGAAGGAAGACCAGCCTGCGTCGAGCACGGACTTCGCCAGGCGGGTTTTGGCGAGTCCGGCGGCATTCAGGTTGCCGACCGCGATGTAGTCAAACTCTCGAACGATGCGCATCGAGAGCTTATGGTGAAAATCTCGGCGCGCATTGGCGATACGGGCGTAGATGTTCGTCACCTGATGTCTCTTGCGGGCCCGCTGCGCGGTCGCGAGTTTGTCTGCCAACTGTCGCAGACACCGCGGGTTCTCGACTTTGTCCCCCGTCGACAGGGCCGCGAAGTCCTTCAGGCCCAGGTCGATGCCAATTCCGCGGTGCGCTGGCCGAGGATCCGGCGCAGCCACCTCCATCACGATATTCAGGAACCAATGCCCGCGTGCATCGCAGGAGAAGTTCGTGCCGTCCTTGATCTTGCCTTCGGGCAGTGGCCGGGAGTTAAACACCCGGAAGGTGTTTCCGGCGAAGCGAAAGGCGTCTCCCGAGCGCTTCAGATCGCAGCCCTTCAAGGGTACCCAGCCCAACGAGGGCCGGCCGCGCCAGCGCAGGAACGGGCGGTTCCTCTGACGGCGGGATTTGGCGTACTGTTCGCACACGGCGTTGATCGTGCGCGCGTGCAAGGCGAGTTCCTTGCTGCTCCCGGCCGTTAATCGATTAAGATCGAACCCGGTCGGCCAGCGCTTGTTCCATTTCTGTGCTTGCTGTTGAGTCTCGTTGCAGAAATTCCAGACGAAGTTGCAGGCGCGCGCCTGCCGGCCGAGTAGTCCGGTCAGCGACTTGATGCGGTATCGATACACCAGCAACATCGCCGGAAGTTAATCCCTTCGAAGACATCAGACAAGGCCCCAAAACTGACTGAAACGTCCATTTTCAGGACCAGCACGCCCCAACCTCAGGAGCGGCACTTCCTCCCCGGTGCCAGCGCCGGGGTCTCCGTGCCGGAGAAGGGATGATGCCGCAGCGTTCATCTACCCGTTACTTGCGTTTCACCGCCAACAGCGCGGCCTCTCCGCAGCGCTCCTCGCTGCTCGAGCGGCTGCTCGCACGCGCGGACGCCTCGGTCCCGGTGCCCGATTGGCGGGCCGATGCGTTTCGCGTCATCGCATCGCCCGGGGCCCTCATGCCCGGCGTGGCCGCCGCCGCCCTGTACGCCGATTGCGGGGCGGTGCCGGGTGTATCGGCGTTCATCGCCACGCCGGTGCATTATGTCGCGGAGATGAACAACGTCCGACTGTCCGCCGCCGGTGTCTTGTCGCTGAGCGCATCGGAGGCCCTTGCCCTGGCCGCCGATTTCGATAGCCTCTGGCACGACGCAGGGATTCGCTTGCTCGCGGGGCGTACCGGCGCTCTGTACTGCGTGACGGATCGACCCATGCCGGCGATCACCCACGATCCGCAACAGATTCAGGGTCGGCATATCGAGCATCATCTGCCGGCGGGCCCGGCCGCGCCGCGCCTGCGCCGGCTCATGAGTGAAATCGAGATGTGGCTGTTCGAGCACCCCGTGAATCGAACCCGGATTGCGGATGCGGCGCCCGCAGTGAGCGCTCTTTGGTTGTGGGGATGCGCGGAGGTGGTGTCGTCCTTGCCCCCGGTCGCCGGCTGGGCGGCGGGCGACGATCCTTTCTTTAAAGCATTCGGCGCGCGGCTCGATTCCTCGCGCGCCATGGACACCCCGCGCGCAGTGGATACCTCGCGCGCCGTGGATACCCCGCGCGCCATGGATACGGGCGATGAATCGCGGTCCGGATCGGGGGTCGTCGTGATCGGCGTGGCGCCGGGCGCAGCCGAGTGGGGCGACATCGAGTCGCGTTGGCTCGAGCGTTCCGTCGCGGATCTGCGCGCGGGCCGGATTGAGCGGCTCGAATTGTCGGCGGCCGATCGAAAATTCATCGTGACCGCGCACTGGAGGCGCCGATTCTGGCGGCGCCCGCGTCCTTGGTGGGAGTGCTTCGAGTGATTTCACCCACCATACGGCGGCGGCCGATGGCACCCTGCGATTTCGCGCCGGATCTGCATCCGGTTCTGCGGAGGGTGTATGCGGCGCGCGGTCTTCAGAGCGGCGCGGACCTGGATCTGTCGCTGGAGCGGCTCCTGCCGGTGGGTTCCCTCGCGGGTGTCGATGCCGCGGCGCGGCTGCTGGCCGCACATCGCGCGGCCGGCCGAGTGCTCGTGATCGGCGATTTCGATGCGGACGGAGCCACCAGCACCGCGCTGGTGCTGCGGGGCCTGCGCGCATTGCAATTTGCGCACGTCGATTTTCTCGTACCCAATCGGTTTCGCTTCGGCTACGGCTTGACCCCTGAAATCGTCGCTCTGGCGGCCACGCGCCGGCCGTCGTTGATCGTCACCGTGGACAACGGGGTGTCGAGCGTTGCGGGGGTGGAGGCGGCGCATGACTTGGGCATCCCCGTGTTGGTGACCGATCATCACCTGCCCGGCGCCGATCTGCCGCGCGCCGAAGTGATCGTCAATCCGAATCTGCCGGATTGCGGATTCGCGAGCGCTGCGCTCGCCGGTGTCGGGGTCGCCTTCTACGTCATCGCCGCGCTCGCAAGGACTCTCGGCGCGGACGATTTTCGTGCCGCGGAGCTGCTCGACTTGGTGGCATTGGGCACGGTTGCCGATGTGGTGCCGCTCGACCGGAACAACCGGATATTGGTTGCCCAAGGGCTGCGGCGCATTCGTGCGGGCCGCTGCGTGCCCGGTATTCTCGCGCTGCTCGAATCGGCGGGCCGGCGCCACGCAGAGATCACCGCGGCCGATCTGGGATTCTCCGTGGCTCCGCGCCTGAATGCGGCGGGGAGGCTCGACGATATGAGCGTGGGCATCGCCTGCCTGCTCGCCGACGAGCCTTCCGAAGCGGCGCGGCTCGCGCTCATGCTCAACAAGCTCAATGAAGAGAGGCGCGAGATAGAGCAGCGCATGCAGCTGGAAGCGATCGACATCGCCGCCGGCGTGCGCTTCGGCGGCGACGGCGACGAGGCGCTCGGGCTTTGCCTGTTCGACGAGAGCTGGCACCAAGGGGTGGTGGGTCTGGTTGCCGGCAGGATCAAGGACCGATGGAATCGGCCGGTCGTCGCTTTCGCGCGCGCCGAGGACGGGTCGCTGCGCGGCTCCGCACGCTCGATTCCGGGCGTGAATATCCGCGACGCTTTCGACGGCATTGCGACCCGACATCCCGGCCTCATCGACAAATTCGGCGGCCACGCCATGGCGGCCGGTGTGAGCATGCCGGAGGCAAGCCTGGCGGTGTTCCGCACCGCCTTCGCCGCCGAGATTGCCGCGCGCGCAGACCGGGAATCCCTTCAAGGCGTGATTTACTCGGACGGCGCCCTGACCGCCTCCGAACTCGTCCTCGACACCGCCCGGGTGTTGCGCGGCGGCGGCCCCTGGGGACAGGGTTTTCCGGAGCCGGTATTCGACGGGGATTTCCAGATCGTCGATGCGCGTCTCGTCGGCGGCAAGCATCTGAAGATGCGGCTGAAAGCGGCCGATGAGCCGCCGGGCGGCGGCATCGAGGCGATCGCCTTCGGCTATGTCGGCGGAGTGTACGAAGATCCGCAGCTGCGGGCGGGCGCGCGCGTACGGCTGGCCTATCGGCTCGAGATCAACGAATACCGGGGCAGCGAGAGCGTGCAGTTGAACTGCCGGCACTTGACGCTGTCCTAAATCGTCGTTTTGTTGACGTTGTGATCGTCGCGGCCGGCATGCTTAAATCCCGCTGCCCACCATGCCGCAACAGCGACGCTCCAAGTTTCGTATGACGGTCCGCGCCGACCGCGCCCGCGCAGACCGCGCGTGCTGCGGGGGCTTGAGCCGGCGCGGATTTCTCTCGTTGGCCGCCGCTGCGGCGTGGGCGCCGCGCTCGCTCGCGCGGGCGATGGCCGCGCCGCTGCCTCTCGAGGTCGCGGGGGTCGCGATCCCAAGATCGCGGAACGCGGCGCTCGCGGCGGATTACGCGCGGCAACGGCAGCCTGATTTCCTGTTCAATCACTGCATGCGCACATTCGTCTTCGGGGCGCTCTACGCCCGCGAAATGGGGCTCGCGTTCGATGCCGACGAGGCCTTCATCGCGGCCGCGTTGCACGACCTGGGACTGTTGCCGGCATTCGCCAGCAAGAACGCATCGTTCGAAGTCGACGGCGCCGATGCGGCGGAAAAATTCGGCCGGTCGATGGGCATGTCGGAGCGCCGCGCCGACGTCATCTGGCACAGCGTCGAGATGCACGACGGCAAGTGGGCATTGACCTCGCGCCAGGGCCCGGAGGCGATGCTCGTCTCCGCGGGCGCCGCGGCCGATGTGGACGGGCCCAAGAGTTCGGTCGTGGACGCGCGGCAGGCGGCGGAGGCGCTCGAGGCCTTTCCGCGGCTCCAATTCAAGACGCGCTTCACGGCATTGCTGGTGGATCACTGCCGGCGCAAGCCCCTGTCCCAACGGTCGACGTGGCTCGAGGGACTGTGCCGGGAAACCGTGCCCGCGGCATGGACGGAGACGGTGGAAGATGAGATCGCCTCGGCGCCCTTTGCGGAATAGGCCGCAATGACGCGGCGTCCGAGCCGGTTGATCGGCATCGTGGGGTACCCTGATGTGGTGGCGCTCGACGTCGTCGGCGCTTTCGATGCCTTCGCGATTGCCGCCGACATGATCGGCGGCTCGGTTCCCGCCTACCGGTGCTCTCTGTTGAGCCCGAGCTCGGAGCCGTTCCGTGCGGCGTCGGGACTGCGATTCACGCCTGATTTCGCACTCGAGCATGCGCCCCCGGGTATCGACACCATCATCGTGGCCGGCGGCGGCGGAATACGCACGCCATCGATCGGCGCCGACATCGCGGCGTGGCTGATGCGCCGCGCCGCGCGCGTGCGCCGGATCGCCAGCGTCTGCATCGGCATATACGGCGTGGCGCCGACGGGACTGCTCGATGGGCGCCGCGTGGCGACTCATTGGCGCTTCGCTCTGGACGTTGCGCGCAAGTTTCCGGCACTCAAGGTCGATCCCGACGCGATCTATGTGGAGGATGGCCCGTTCTGGACCTCGGCCGGCATTACCGCCGGCATCGATCTTGCGCTGGCGCTCATCGAGGCCGACCACGGCTCCGAAGTCGCCCTGCAGGTGGCCCGTGAAATGGTCGTATACCTCAAGCGCGATGGCGGCCAGACACAATTTTCGGCGCCTCTGCGTTTTCAGGTTGCCGCACGCGACCAACTGGGCGACCTCGTCGCGTGGATAACCGCCCATCCGCAAGAGCATCTTACCGTGGAGTCGCTCGCCGAGCGCGCCGGCAGCTCGCCGCGCAATCTCACACGGCGGTTCGTGAATTCGTTCGGACTGCCGCCCGGCCGCGTGATCGAAATCCTGCGCCTCGACGAAGCGCGGCGGCGGCTGCTCACCTCCCGCGGACCCATTGAAGCTGTCGCCAAATCCGTGGGCTTTCGCAGCGCGGACGTGTTCCGGCGGGCGTTCGAGCGGCGCTTCAGAATTACGCCAAGGGACTACCGCAATCGGTTTTGCGTCGGCGCTCCGCTAGCTCCGCGCGGCTTCGCCGCCTTGGCGAGAGGCCGGCCGGTCGATCGTCCACGTGACCGTGCGGGTGCGGACGACTCCCGAACGCGCGTTGCCTCGAAGGTGGGGCACTCGCCAAAACAGCTGGCTCCCGCGGCGCACGAGGTGACCGCGCACGTGATGAAGCCTCGGGGCGCGCCTCTGCAGCGCCGGCCCGGCGCCGGCGGAAGAATAAGACTCTCCTAGCATCGGAGACAGCACTTCGATGTGATCCAGCAACGGGGTCTTCCCCGCGCGCGCCCGGGACCGGTTCAGGCGTTCGAGCTGCGGTGTCCGCAGCGGTAAGCCGGTACGCGTCGACAGGAGGAGAAAGAAGGCCAGCAGCATGGGAATATCCGCGGCGATCGTTCCGAGCGCATGGTGCGCCACCGCCGCCTCGCTCTCGGGAGTCAGCGCGGCGCGCCGGTAGTAATCCGCCCACGAGCGCTCGAATCGAAACCGAAAACATCGGCGCAGCAATCCCAGGTGTAGATCGGCCGTATCGGATACGCAGATCGGCGGAGAGTCGTGTTCGTCCGGCGGGTCGGGCTCCTCATCTTCCCCGGTGTCCAGATCGAAGTATGCTTCCATGCTGCTTGCGAGCAGATCGAGATCCGTCTCCCCGACGCTCCAGAAAGTTCTCAAACATCCGCTGCGGCCGTCGCGCGACGCCGTGATGAGGGCGCCGCGGCGGCCGGATCGCCGCATGGATTCGGCGGGCGGCCTGAATCCGTAGCGCTCCAGCTCGGACAGCCAGGCGCTCTCGCACCACTCGACCCAGATGCGCTCCGACGGCAGCCGCAATAGATCGGCGCATTCGAGATTGCGCGCGCCCTTGGAGTAGGCCAAGGCGGTGCAAAGACGGGTCAACTCGTCGCTCAAGACATATCTGGCAGGGCATTGCGCAATGTCCGCCGCGAAGTCGGATGCGCCGCTCAGGCGCGTCAACGCGCCGTCCGCCAGGCTCTGCACGACGAACGGCGTGCGGCATTGCGCGATTCGATCGGCCAATCTCATGGAAACGAAACTAGCAGCGCGGCGCACCGCGTTCTTGAAATTGGTACGAAGCGGGTCCCGCTCGGGAGCGAACCCGACCTGCGCGGGATGAGGATGCGGGCCCGGCGCCGCCCGGCGAGCGAAGTCGGTGCGGTTAGCGGCGGCACGGCGGCGATGACAGCGGCAATGCCTGAAGAATCGCTCCCCGGTAGCTCGAACTCGATTGAATGCAGGCTCCGGAGGACAGAGTAAACGCGAACCTGCCGCGGCCGACGGCCTGCGCATACACGACGGCGCGGATGTTCACGAGCAGAGACCGCTCGATTCTAATGAAGCCGAGATGCGCCAATTCGGCCGCCAGCCGTTTGATCGTGTCTCTGCTGATGTACGCGGCATTACCGCTGCGGATCGACACATAGTTGCCGTCCGACTCTATGTAGTCGACTTTTTGAGGATCCAATGGGTACAGTCGGCGTTCGCGCTCACCGACGAGAAGCGTTGGCATCAGCCTGTCTCCATACCGCGAGCCGGCATCGGCCCCATGACAACCCAAGCGCGGAGCGGCATCCAGGCGCCTCGGTCGAGTTCGTCCCTGCCGCCGACGGTTTCGTCCCTCGGAGCGGCGCATACCCCCGATCGCAACGGCGCGCTCGATGACGCGGGTCCGGCCAGCGGGCGGCGCCGCAAACGCTTGCGGCCTGTCTTAAATCATCGTTTTGTTGACGTTGTGATTCCCGCAGCGTGCTGCTTAAATTTGGCCGGTGAAGCACCGAAGACCCTTGAGATTGGCGGAGATCCCAAGGTGATGCCGACGCTGCTCATCGGCGAGCGCGAGCACCGGCTGTATCCATTGGATCCGGAGAAGATCGAATACATCGAGTCGGACGGCAACTATGTGTCGATCCGCAGCGGCAATACCACCTACCTCAGCCGGGATTCGATCAAGCGGCTGGCGGGAGAGCTCGCGAACCACGGCTTCATCAGAATCGAGCGGTCTCTGCTCGTGAACATCCGCGCCGTCGTGTACGCCGAGGCGGCCGGCCGCGGCCGGTTCACGTTCACCTTATGCTGCGGAGCCTGTCTGCAGTCCGGTGCAAGCTACCGCGACGCCATTCTCCAGACACTGCCGTTGACATCGTCGTCGAGCCGCGCCTCGTGCCAGTGACTGCGGGCGCCGCGCGACTAGTCGGATTGACTCGAAGCGGCCCAGATGTTCAGGCCGCCGTCGAGCGCGTGGCGGTCGATTCTGGCGAGCTCCTCGGAGCTGAAATGCAGGTTGCGCAGCGAGCCTAAGGACTCCTCGATTTGCGCGAAATGGCTCGCGCCGATGAGCGCGCTCGTGACCGCCGGTTTTCGCAGCACCCACGAGACCGCCATTTGCGCCAGGCTCTGTCCCCGTTCCGCCGCGATCCCGTTGAGGGCGCGCACGTTCTCGAGATTGCGTTCGCTCAGCATGGTCTTGCTGAAGGAGCCGTCTTGCGCGGCGCGCGAGGTATTCGGGATCCCGTTCAGATATTTCGACGTGAGCAAGCCTTGCGCGAGCGGCGAGAAGGCGATGCAGCCGAGGCCTTCTTGCTCCAGCACCTCCAACAGTCCGTTCTCCACCCACCGATTGAGCATGGAATAGGAAGGTTGATGAATGACGAAGGGAACCTTGAGTTCGCGCAGCATCGCCGCGGCCTCGACAGTCTTCCTGGGTCCGTAGGAAGAGATGCCGACATACAACGCCCGCCCGCTGCTGACCGCGGTCTGCAAGGCGCCCATCGTCTCCTCCAGCGGCGTCTCCGGATCGTAGCGATGCGAGTAGAAGATATCGACGTAGTCCAGGTTCATGCGCGCGAGGCTCTGATCCAGGCTGCCCAGCAGATATTTGCGCGAACCCCATTCGCCATACGGCCCCGGCCACATGCGGTAGCCGGCCTTGGTCGAGACGATCAACTCGTCCCGGTATGCGGCGAGGTCGCCCGCCATGATGCGGCCGAAGTTCTCCTCGGCGGATCCGGGCGCCGGCCCGTAATTGTTCGCGAGATCGAAATGCGTGATGCCGCGGTCGAAGGACTCGAGGACCATGTCGCGCGCATTGTCGAACGGCGTGCTGCTGCCGAAGTTCTGCCACAACCCCAGAGATATTCGCGGCAATTGCAAGCCGCTGCGGCCGCAGCGCGCGTAGGGGATTCTTTCGTATCGGTCGTCGGCTGCCTGGTGCATTCTCGGAATTCCCGGTGAGCGAGCATCGATGTGCCGGGCGATTATATGTCGGCCGGCCGCTCGCGATGTGCTAGGATTCTGCGGTATGGAAGTCAATCAAATCAAACGGTTCATCAAAGATCTCGAGGAGCGCACCGACTCTTTGAGGAGGTATCTTTGATTACGACAACAAACACGAGCGGCTGCAGGAAGTAGAGCGCGAGCTCGAACAGCCCGGCATTTGGGACAATCCCGAGCGCGCCCAGGAACTCGGGAAGGAGCGCGCCAAGCTGGAGCAAGTCGTCGGGGGCCTGGACCGGCTCAAGCGTTCCTTGAGCGACGCGGCGGACCTTCTGGATCTAGCCGCCGAGGAATCGGATCTGCGGGCGATCGGAGAAGTCGAGGCCGATGTCAACCGCCTGGCCCACGAGGTCGAACTGCTCGAGTTCCAGCGGATGTTTCCCGGGAAGATGGACTCCCACAATGCGTTTCTGGACATTCAGGCCGGAGCGGGCGGCACCGAGGCTCAGGATTGGGCCGCCATGCTGCTGCGCATGTACCTCAAATGGGCGGACGCGCACGGCTTCAAGACCGAGGTCATCGATCAGAGCGACGGCGAGGTGGCGGGAATCAAGGGCGCGACCATCAGCATCGCCGGCGACTACGCCTACGGCTGGCTGCGCACCGAGACCGGCGTTCACCGCTTGGTGCGCAAATCGCCGTTCGACTCCGGCAATCGGCGGCACACCTCATTCGCCTCGGTGTTCGTTTCGCCTGAGGTGGACGACGACATCGATATCGACATCAATCCGGCCGATCTGCGCGTCGATGTCTATCGTTCCAGCGGCGCGGGCGGACAGCATGTCAACAAAACCGAGTCCGCGGTGCGCATCACGCACGAACCGAGCGGCATCGTGGTGGCCTGCCAGGGCGAGCGCAGCCAGCACAAGAATCGCTCCACGGCAATGAAGATGCTCAAGGCCAAGCTGTACGAACTGGAGTACAACAAGCGCAACGCCGCCGCGAAGGTCCTCGAGGATTCGAAATCCGACGTGAGCTGGGGCAATCAGATCCGCAGCTACGTGCTGGATCAGTCGCGGATCAAGGATCTGCGCACCGGGGTGGAGATCGGCAACACCACGGCGGTGCTCGATGGAGCCCTCGACGAGTTCATGCAAGCCAGCCTGAAGCAGGGTCTTTGAGACGTAAGGATCATGAGCGACAACGACGACGAGAATCATCTGATCGCAGAACGGCGCGCCAAGCTCGCGAAGATTCGCGAGCGCGGCAACGCCTTTCCGAACGACTTCCGGCGCGATGCGCTGGCCGCGGATCTCGCCCAGGCCTACGGCGGCAAGGACCCCGGGGCGCTCGAGGCCGAGGCGGTGCGCGTCGCCGTCGCCGGCCGCCTGCGCCGCAAGAACGTCATGGGCAAGGGCAGTTTTGCCAAGATCGAGGACGGCAGCGGCGGCATCCAGCTGCGGCTGGAGCGCGACACGCTGCACGGGGTTTACGAGGACTTCAAGACCTGGGACATCGGCGATGTCATCGGCGTCGAAGGCCTGCTGTTCATGACCAAGACCGGCGAGTTGACGGTCAAGGTGGACCGCGCCGTGCTGCTCACCAAGTCGCTGCGGCCGTTGCCGGACAAGTGGCATGGCATCACCGACACCGAAACGCGCTACCGGCGCCGCTACGTCGATCTCATCATGACCGAGGAGAGCCGCCGGGTTTTCCAGATGCGCAGCGCCATCGTGCGCTACATCCGCGCCTTTCTCGATTCGCGCGGCTTCCTGGAAGTCGAGACGCCGATGCTGCATCCCATCCCCGGCGGCGCCGCTGCGCGGCCCTTCAAGACGCATCACAACGCGCTCGATGCCGACATGTATCTGCGGATCGCGCCGGAGCTCTATTTGAAGCGGCTCACGGTCGGCGGTTTCGAGCGCGTCTACGAGATCAACCGCAATTTCCGCAACGAGGGGGTGTCGACGCAGCACAACCCCGAGTTCACGATGCTCGAACTGTATCAAGCGTATGCGGACTACAACGACCTGATGGAGATGATCGAATCTCTGTTCCAAGGCCTGGCCGATACCATGATCGGGTCGCGCAAGCTGATTTATCAAGGGACCGAAATCGATCTGTCGATTCCCTTTGCGCGCAGGACCATCGAAGAGATCATCGTGGACAACAATCCGGATCTCGACCCCATGTCGCTGCGCGATGCATCGTATTTGCGCAGAGTCTGCGATCAGCTGAAGATTCCCCACAAAGCCGGCGACGGTCCGGGAAAATTGCAAATCGAGATATTCGAGAGAACCGGCGAGCACACCTTGGTGCAGCCCACTTTCGCCTATGCCTATCCGGCCGAAGTGTCGCCGCTGTCGCGGCGCAACGACGCGGACCCCTTCATCACGGATCGATGGGAGTTCTTCGTCGGCGGACGCGAACTCGCCAACGGATTCTCGGAGCTGAACGACGCCGAGGACCAGGCGCAGCGCTTCAAGGATCAGGTCGAGCGCAAGGATGCCGGCGACGAGGAAGCCATGTACTACGACGCGGACTACGTCCGTGCGCTGGAGTACGGCATGCCGCCCACCGCGGGGCTCGGCTTGGGGGTCGACCGGCTGGTCATGCTGTATACGAATTCGCCGTCGATTCGCGACGTCTTGCTGTTTCCGCACATGCGGCCCGAAGCTTGACGGCGGCGATTCCGATCGGCGTCTTCGATTCGGGCGTCGGCGGATTGACCGTACTGCGGGCGTTGCGCAGCGCGATGCCCGCGGAGAATTTCATCTACCTGGGAGATACCGCCCGGCTTCCCTACGGGACCAAGAGCGGGGAGACCGTGGTGCGCTACTCCCTGCAATGCGCGGCCGCGCTGATCGAGCGCCGCATTCGCGGCCTGGTGGTGGCCTGCAACACCGCCTCGGCCTTCGCGCTCGATGCGCTGCGCCGCCATCACCCGGCCCTGCCTGTGATCGGCGTCATCGAGCCGGGTGCGGAGGCCGCGGTGGCGGCCTCGTCAACGCAGCACATTGCCGTCATCGCCACCGAAGGCACCATCGGCGGCGGCGCTTATCGGACCGCCATACACCGGCTGAATCCCGCCGCGCGCGTCACCTCCAAGGCCTGTTCGTTGTTTGTCTCGATGGCGGAGGAGGGCTGGACGGAGGGCCCGATCGCCGAGGCCGTCGCCCACCGCTATCTCGATCCGATTTTCGAGGGCAGCGATGCTCCCGATACGCTGGTGCTGGGCTGCACGCACTTCCCGGCGCTCGCGGCGGCGATACGCAGGGCACTGCCGAGTCACGTGAACATGGTCGACTCCGCGGCGACGACCGCGGCGGCGGCGGCGCGGACGTTCGAATGCGAATCCGCTGCGCCCGGGTCGCGCGGCGGCGTCACCTGGCTGGCCACGGACGGTGCCGCCCGATTCGCGCGCGTGGGAAGCGCCTTCTTCGGCGAGACGCTGCGCGCCGAGACGGTGGAGATCATCGATCTCTAGGACGGTCTCCCATGCGCGGAGCGCTCAGTGCTTGCCGAGGGCCTCGCGGAATCCCGGATTGGCGAGCAGGTTGAAGGCCCCGCGCAACAGCATGTCGGACATCGTCTCGTAATAATTCTCGGCGCTGTACGAGCGTCCCCAACGCGTCGAGTCGCCCGCGACGACGCCGGACCATAGCTCCTTGCCGCCGGTGTTCTTCAAATGCACCAGTATCGACAGCTCGCCGCCGTAGGTATTGACCTCGGTCACGAAAAACTGGCGTATCTCGCCGCTGAGGACAACCTCGGCGCCGTCGTCCACGATATTCAAGCCGGCGCGGCGAAGAGTGTCCTTCATATGCTCGGTGACGAAGGCAGCCACGTCGCTCGACGTCGTCATTTGCCGCACTTTGTCCGCTTTCTCGCGGTTCTCGGCAACCAGCGAGGGATTCTGGCGCGTATCGACGAAGCCATCGACTCGGACTTTGGTCGTGCCAACGGCGCCGGTGAGGTCGATCGCGCCCATTTCGCCGAGAGTCGATGTCGGCTTCCATAGCAACGGCACGTTCTCGAGCGACGCGGCGCGGGAAGCGGCCGCTCCGCAGAGGATCAACAAGGCGCAAGATACAGCTGTGGAAAGTGACTGTCGCATGATTCCCATCCCTTGATTGTGTAAGACCAATGCCGTTGCCGCGCGAACTCCGTGTCCCGCGTCATCTTAACGAACGGGCTCGCCGATTGGCAGTGGGATCAGAGCGTGTAGGGCAGCGGCAATTCCGAGGCGGCGATGGAGGAGAGAGCGCCGCTCGAGGAGGCCGCGCCGCTCGAGGAGGCCGCGCCGCTCGAGGAGGCCGCGCCGCTCGAGGAGGTCGCACCGCTCGAGCTCAACTCAGCCTCGCCGGAGTCCGCCGCCGCCTGTACGCCGAGCACGGCCAAGGCCTCGAAGCTCTCGCCGCTGGGAACCACCTCGACCAGGCGACCGGAACGGCCGTCGTTCAGGCGCACGTTTTGGCCGACGCGCCATTCTCCGCGCGGCAGCTGCAGCCGATACAGGCGCCGCTTGATGCGGCCTAAGTGTTGGGTACGCGCAATGATCTCCTGCCCGGTGTAGCAACCCTTGCTGAAGCTGATGCCGTCCAGCAGATCGAGGTTGAGCATCTGCGCGACGAAGGCTTCGGCAGTGCCGAGATATATCTGCGGCAATCCGCCGCGAATGTCCGCGAGCCGCCAATCGCGTTCGATTTGATCGGCTTGCCGAGGGTCGCCGGCGAGGCGGTGCTGCGCCAGTTTCTCCGCGGCGCCGATCACCCAGTAGCGGTCGGAGTCCCGTCTCACGAGTCCCACGCCGATGCCGTCCTGCTCCACATAGCCCTTGCCGTCCCGTGGAACGGCAAGCCCGGCGCTGCGCAGTGCGTCCGCGCCATGGTGCCCCGACACTTGCAGCGCATCGCCGGCGTCTTCCATTTGCACTTTGGCCCGCAGCACGAATTTGCGCAGCCGATCCAGCGTCGGCGGCACGAGTTCGCTCGGCAGAATCGCCGCGATCCCGCTGGAATGCGGCAGCAGGTGCATCACCGCCAGTACCCGGCCTTGCGGGCTCGAGTAGGCCGCCAGCAGCGGATCTCCGGCGCTCAAGCGTCGGGTGTCGTTGGACACCTGGCCCTGGAGAAAGCTCGAGGAGTCGGGACCCGTGAATCGCAAGAGCCCTAAATGAAGCAATCGGCCGGACTGTGGTTTTGAGGCGCTGGTCATCACGCTATGAGATGGGGACGCAGCGTCGGGTGTCAACCCTGGTTCACAGGGCCTGGAGCGCCGACATGCGAATTGGTTCTTCGTTGCCTCATTTTCTGGCAAACTTTCGTCCGTGATGTCGAATTCTTCAGAACCCGCCGAGGGCGATCGGGCCGTCGAGGCGCCGGACGCCGAAGCGAAGCCGCAGGAAGCGGGCCCGCAACGAGCGGGGGGCTGCATGCCGCCGGAGGCGGGCGGCCGCATGCCGCCGGAAGTAGGCGGCCGCGAAGGGCCGGAGCCGACACGATTCGGCGATTGGGAGCTGCGCGGCCGCTGCATCGATTTCTAACCATGCCCAGTCCCCCCGTACGCGCCCGCCCGACATCGCCTCATCTAGATATCTACCGATGGCAAATCGGCAACACTCTGTCGATCTTGCATCGCCTCACCGGCATCGCCCTGGCCATGGGTCTCCCCGCGCTCTGCTATTGGCTGGTGTCGCTGGCCGGCGGCGATGAGTCCTATGCGGCCGCCGCGAAGCTATTTGCGAGTCCGGCCGGGCTTGTCGTTCTCATCGGCTGGACGTTCGCCTTCCTCTACCACCTGTTGAACGGCGTGCGTCATTTGTTCTGGGATGCGGGCTACGGCTTCGAGCGCACCCAGAGGCACGCGAGCGGCTGGTTCGTGGTGGTGGGCTCCATCGTCCTGACGCTGTGCGTTTGGGTGCTGATCAGGCACACCGCCTCATGAGTCTGCGAACCCCCTTGGGACGAGTGCTGGGAATGGGATCGGCCAAGGACGGTACCGAGCATTGGTGGGCGCAGCGGGTGAGCGCCGTCGCCCTGATTCCGCTCACACTGTGGTTCCTGTTCTCGCTGCTGATGTTGCCCGGCCTCGACTATGAAACGGTCAAGACGTGGCTGTCGCTGCCCACCAGCGGATTCTTGTGCGTGCTCCTGCTGGTCGTATTGACGTATCACTCCTATCTGGGGACCACCGTGGTCATCGAGGACTACGTGCATACCGCCGGCATGAAGCTGCTGTTGCTCCTCGTACTGCGATTCTCATACGTGCTGGTCTGCGGCGCCGGGGTGTTTGCGGTCCTGCGCATCGTGATGGGACGTTGAGGCCATGAGCGAATACAAAATGATCGACCACACCTACGATGTGGTGGTCGTCGGGGCCGGAGGAGCGGGGCTGCGCGCCACGTTCGGTTTGGCCGAAGCGGGACTCTCCACCGCCTGCCTGACCAAGGTATTCCCCACGCGCAGTCACACCGTGGCTGCTCAGGGCGGCATCTCGGCCGCTCTCGGGAACATGGGCGCCGATGACTGGCGCTGGCATATGTACGATACCGTGAAGGGTTCGGACTGGCTCGGCGACCAGGACGCCATCGAGTTCATGTGCAAGGAAGCGCCCGCGGCGGTCATCGAACTCGAACATTACGGAGTGCCGTTTTCGCGCACGGAGGACGGCCGAATCTATCAGCGGCCGTTCGGCGGCATGACCACCCATTTCGGCAAGGGCATCGCGCAACGCACCTGCGCCGCGGCCGATCGCACCGGCCATGCCATGCTGCATACGCTGTACCAGCAATCGCTCAAGCACGAGGCGAACTTCTTCATCGAGTATTTCGCCCTCGACCTCATCATGGAGAACGGCGAGTGCCGCGGCGTGATCGCTCTCGACATGTCCGACGGCACCGTACATCGGTTCCGCTCCCACCTGGTGATCGTGGCCACCGGCGGCTACGGCCGCGCCTGGTTCTCCTGTACGTCCGCGCACACCTGTACCGGCGATGGCGGCGGCATGGCGCTGCGCGCGGGGCTGCCCCTGCAGGATATGGAGTTCGTTCAGTTCCACCCGACCGGCATCTATGGCGCGGGCTGTTTGATCACGGAGGGCTCGCGCGGGGAGGGCGGATACATGACCAACTCCGCCGGCGAGCGGTTCATGGAACGCTACGCGCCGAATGCCAAGGACCTGGCGTCCCGCGACGTGGTCAGCCGGGCGATGACGGTCGAGATTCGCGAAGGGCGCGGCGTAGGGCCCCTCAAGGATCACATCGACCTGCACCTGGAGCATTTGGGCCCGGCCGTCATCAAGGAGCGGCTGCCCGGCATCGCCGAGACGGCCAGAATCTTCGCCGGGGTGGATGTCAACAAGGAACCCATCCCCGTACTTCCCACGGTTCACTACAACATGGGCGGCATCCCGTGCAATGTGCAGGGCGAGGCGATCACGCGGGTGAACGGCAGCGATAAAGTCGTTGCGGGCCTCATGGCGGTCGGAGAGGCGGCCTGTGTGTCGGTCCATGGCGCAAACCGGTTGGGGTCCAATTCGCTGCTCGATCTGGTCGTGTTCGGCCGGGAGGCGGCGCGGCATTGTGCGCGCGTGGTGAAACCGGGCGCGGTCCACCGGACCCTCAAGGCCGACGCCGGCGATGAGGCGATTGCGCGCCTGGATCGATTGCGGCAAGCCAAGGGCTCGCTGCGCACGGCCGACATTCGCTTGGAACTACAGCGCGTCATGCAAAGCGATGCCGCCGTATTCCGCACGGGCGAATCCTTGAACGACGGCAAGCGCAGGCTCGCCCGGGTGTTCGCCTCCTTCGCCGACGTCCGGGTCGCGGATCGATCCCTGGTGTGGAACACCGATCTCATCGAGACCTTGGAACTCGACAATCTGCTCGGGCAGGCCGTCGCCACCATGCATTCGGCGGAGATTCGCGAGGAGAGCAGAGGCGCGCAGGCCCGCGAGGATTTTCCGAATCGCGACGATCAAAATTGGATGAAGCACACCTTGTGCTGGGTCGATGCGCGGGGGTCGACCCGGTTCGACTACCGTCCGGTGCATCTCAACACCTTGACCAACGACGTCGAGCCGATTCCGCCCAAGGCGCGGACCTATTGAGGTACGGGACATAGGAGTATTTGATGGCTGAATTCAGGCTTCCCGCCAATTCCAGGGTGCGCAAGGAGGGCCGCCAATTCAAGGCGCCGGCAGGCGCCAAGAATGTCCGCGTCTTCAAGATCTACCGCTTCGACCCCGACTCGGCCGAGAATCCGCGCCTGGACAGCTACGAAGTCGACATGGACGCCTGCGGTCCGATGGTGTTGGACGCGCTGATCAAGATAAAGAACGAGATCGATTCGACTTTGAGCTTCCGGCGCTCCTGCCGGGAGGGAATCTGCGGCTCCTGCGCCATGAATATCGACGGCAAGAACGGACTGGCCTGCGTCAGCGCGTGTGCCGACGTCAGGCACGAAATCAGGATCTATCCGCTGCCGCACCTGCCGGTCATCAAAGATCTGATCCCCGACCTGACCAACTTCTATGCCCAGTACGCATCGATCAAGCCCTGGCTGCAGACCCGCACGCCGCCGCCTCCCGACGGTGAGCGCCTGCAATCCAAGGAAGACCAGGAAAAGGTCGATCGGCCCTCGGCTTGCATTCTCTGCGCCTGTTGCTCGACCAGCTGTCCGAGCTACTGGTGGAACAGCGATCGATACCTGGGGCCCGCTGCGCTGCTTGCGGCCTATCGGTGGATCGTCGACAGCCGCGATGAGGCCGCCGGCGAGCGTCTCGATGAGCTCGAGGATCCGTTCCGGCTGTACCGCTGCCATACCATCATGAACTGCACCGAAGCCTGCCCCAAGGACTTGAATCCGGCCAAGGCCATCGGCGAGATCAAGCAAATGCTGGCTCACCGGCGCCATTAGGAGCCTGTCTGAGCACTCCCCGTGGCAGCCCGCCCGCGACCGATGCTCAGGAGCTCGGGAAACTGCGGTGGCGCTGCCGCCGCGGCATGAGGGAGCTCGACGAGTTGCTGGCACGCTATCTGGACGAGCGTTTCCGCAGCGCATCGGCCGCGGAGCAGGAGGCGTTCCGGCATCTCTTGGAGACCCACGACACCGTTCTCCATGGTTATTTTCTGGGGTCCCTGCCGCCGCCTGCCCGATTCGCCGCCCTCGTCGAACGAATCACGGCAGGCCCGCGCGGCCGTGGAAACCCGCCCGCCGGACGGTAGCTGCCAGTCCTGCGCTGCTAGAATCCCATCTTGTGCACAAAGTCACGTTTAAATCCGGTCCGGCCCGGGAATTGTCGAACTTTTCCGTCGCGGCTGGGTCTATCGCGACAGGCTGGGTTGTGAGCTCGCCGGTTAGAGATCACCCATGAGTGTCGAAGAGAGTGACCTCAAACTGGTCGAGCGGGTCCAGCGCGGCGAGCGCGCGGCGTTCGATTTGTTGGTCCTGCGATACCAGCACAAGGTGCTGAAGCTGATCATGCGTTACGTGCACGATGCAACCGAGGCCGAGGACATCGCACAGGAGGCTTTCGTGAAAGCGTTCCGTGCGCTGCACTCGTTTCGCGGCGATAGCGCGTTTTATACTTGGCTGTATAGAATCGCGATCAACACGGCAAAGAACGCGCTGGTTGCGACGAAGCGTCGGCCCATGGACTACGATCTCGACCTTCAGGACCCCGAACAATACGATCTGCACGCGCGGTTGGCGGAGTCCGAGACGCCGGAGGGCTTGCTGCTCACCGACGAGATACGCGATACCGTGAACCGCGCTATTGAGAATCTGCCGGAGGATCTGCGTACGGCGATAGTGCTTCGCGAGTTGGAAGGGTTGAGCTACGAGGACATCGCGGAGACCATGGATTGCCCGGTCGGTACGGTGCGTTCGCGGATCTTTCGCGCGCGCGAGGCGATTGACAAGAAGTTGCGGCCCATTTTCGACGGCGGCCTTGGTCGGCCTGAGGACACATGAGCGAACAAATTCGTGAGCAGGTCTCGGCATTCCTCGACGGGGAGTTGCCCGACTCGGAAACGGAACTACTGTTGAAGCGGCTCACTCGCGACGGCGAGCTGCGCGAGAGCTTCGGCCGCTATGCCCTGATCGGCGAGTCCATTCGCGGCACGAGCCGCGGCTTCCTGACCAAGGGCTTTTCCGGCCGCGTGAATATGGCCATCGACGGCGAACCGGTCGTGGCGGTCGGGCAGGTCCGCGAATCGCGGGCCCCCCGGTGGTGGCGCCCATTTGCGGGTGCCGCCGTGGCGGCAGGGGTGGCGGCCGTGGCGGTCGTCGCCTTGCAGCAGCGGGCGGTTGCGCCGACGCTGCGGGCCGGCCCGGCCGCCGCACCGATGACGGCGCAGAACACCATTCCGGCCCAGGGTCCTGCCGGTCTGCCGCAGACGCCTCGCGAGGCCATGTCGTACACGGTGCCCCCGACGTCGCCCGCCTCGCCCGTAGGTATGCCGCAGGCACGGCTGACCAATTATGTGCTGGCCCATAGCCGCTATTCCTCAGGCCTCGACCTGCGAGGTGTGTTGGCGGACCTGCTCATCGAGGCGGACGAGCCGCAGCCCGCGGTCAATCAGGCGGCAGCGCACGTTGCTCCATGATTTTCGCCGCGCGTAATCGGGCCGGATGGCTGATTTCCTGCGCCGTCGCCGGCGCGATGCTGGCCGCCTTGCCGCAGCGTTCCTGGGGCGCGGACGATCCGCGCGAATGGCTGCAGAAAATGAATCAGGCCTTGGCCACGCGCAATTACGACGGCACCTTTTTTCACTTGAGCGAGGGCCGGGTCGAGACCATGCGCATCGTGCACAGGGTGCGGGCCGGACGCGTGACCGAGCGGCTGCAGTCCCTCGACGGATCGGGGCGCGAGTTCGTGCGCAATGACGGCGAACTGACCTGCTACCTACCCGACCAGCACACCGTCCTGGTCGAGCCGCGGCCCGATCACGGCCCCTTCCTCGGTTCGTTGCCCCAGTTCGGTGCGGACGTGAATGATTTCTATCACATCGAGGCGCTGGCACCGACACGAATCCTCGGACGCAACGCGCGGGTGATCGCCGTTACGCCCAAGGACCAATACCGCTTCGGGTATCGTCTGTGGCTCGATGAAAAAACGGCGATGCCGCTCAAGACCCAACTCTGCGACTCGCGCGGCGCCGTGATAGAGCAGATCTTCTTTGCGCGTCTGGAGATGCCCGAGAGCATATCGGACAGCGACTTGGCTCCGGCGGTGCGCACCGACGGCATGCGATGGGTGCGTCAGGGTCCCGCCCACGACAGCGCATCGCCGGCGCTTTCGGCCTTTCGCGCGAGCCAACTGCCGCCCGGCTTTCGCTTGACGGTGGCGGGCAGTCAGACCCTCGGAGGCGCGAGCGCCCCCGCGAGTCATCTCGTGTATTCGGATGGATTGGCCACCGTATCGGTGTTCGTCGAGGTTCGGCAGGGCGGCGCGCCGGACGCGGCTCCGAGCGGCGATCCGAGCTTAGGTCCGTCGCCCGAGCCGCCGATGCAGGGGCTGGCGCGTGTAGGTTCGGGATTCGCATATTCAACGGTCGTGCAGGGCCATCAGGTCACCGCGGTCGGCGAAGTTCCGGCGCAGACCGTGGAGTTCATCGCCCACTCGGTCAAGTCCTTGAGCGCGACCCAACCCCCACCCCGTTAGGGAGCCTGCCTGAGTATTCCGGTGCGCTCGAGCCCGCCACGATTCCTGCTGTACTCTCGCCCCGGCTGCGGCCTATGCGAGGAGATGTTGGGCGAACTCGCCGCGTTGCCGGCCGTCGCCGGCGTGGGCGTCGATGTGCTCGACGTCGATGCGGACCCGGCCGCGAAGGTGCGCTACGGGCACAAGATTCCGGTGCTGCTGCTCGACGGCGAGTTGGTCTGTCACGGGCGCTTGGACGCCGAGGAGGTGCATAAGGCCCTCGCTTATCATCGCCGACCGGTATAATAGGGAGTTTGCCCAAACCTGAGTCTAGATGAAGAATATCCGCAACTTTTCCATCATTGCTCATGTTGATCACGGCAAATCGACTTTGGCCGATCGATTCATCCAGGAATGCGGCGGCCTGGATGCGCGGGAGATGCAGGCCCAGGTACTCGACACGATGGATCTGGAGCGCGAACGCGGCATCACTATCAAAGCCCAGAGCGTGACCCTCGGTTTCACCTCGGTCACCGGCGAGCTGTACCAGCTGAATTTCATCGATACGCCGGGTCATGTGGATTTTTCCTACGAGGTGTCGCGGTCGCTGGCAGCCTGCGAGGGAGCGTTGTTGGTCGTCGATGCCGCCCAGGGAGTGGAGGCGCAGAGCGTCGCCAATTGCTACACCGCCTTGGAGCAGGGCCTCGAGGTGCTGCCGGTCATCAACAAGATCGATCTGCCCTCGGCCGATCCGGCCAAGGTCATCCACGAAATAGAGGAAATCATCGGCATTCCGGCCGAGGATGCCGCGTTGGTCAGCGCCAAGACGGGCCTCGGGGTGCCTGAGTTGCTGGAACAGCTGGTCAAGCGCATTCCTGCACCTACGGGAGATCCGGACGGTCCTCTGCAGGCGCTCATCATCGATTCATGGTTCGACAATTACGTCGGCGTGGTTTCGCTGGTGCGCGTGATGAATGGTGCGCTGCACACGGGCGCCAAGATTCGCGTGATGTCCACGGGGCGCAGCCATCAGATCGACAAGCTGGGCCGCTTCGCTCCGAAACCGACCACCCGCGATTCCCTGCTGACCGGGGAAGTCGGATTCGTCATCGCCGGCATCAAGGAAATCGACGGGGCGCCGGTGGGCGACACCATTACTCTGGAAGGCAATCCCGCCAAGGCGCCGCTCGAGGGCTTCAAGCAGGTGCAGCCGCGCGTGTTCGCGGGATTGTTCCCCGTGAGTTCCGACGACTACGAGCAATTTCGCGAGGCGCTGAAAAAGCTCAAACTGAACGATTCGGCACTGCATTTCGAGCCCGAGGTGTCGACCGCGCTGGGATTCGGATTCCGCTGCGGCTTCCTCGGGTTGCTGCACATGGACATCGTGCAGGAACGCCTCGAGCGCGAGTACGGCCTGAACCTGATCACCAGCGCGCCGACCGTGATCTACGAGCTCAAGCTCACCGACGGCTCGGTCGTCTACGTCGACAATCCGACCAAATTGCCGCCGCAGGACCGGATTTCCGAGCTGCGCGAACCCATCATCACCGCCAACATCCTGGTGCCTCCGGACCACGTGGGCGCGGTGTTGACCCTGTGCAGCGAGAAGCGCGGCGTGCAGAAGAAGATGCTGTTCCTCGGCAGCCAGATATCGCTGCAATACGAGTTGCCGCTCGCCGAGGTCGTGCTCGATTTCTTCGACCGGCTCAAATCGGCGAGCCGCGGCTACGCATCGTTCGACTATGAATTCAGCCATTTTCAAGCGGCGCCCCTGGTCAAGCTCGACGTGCTGATCAACGGCGAACCGGTCGATGCATTGTCGCTCATCGTGCACAAGGACAATTCCTACAACCGCGGCCGCGAGCTGGTCGACAAGATGCAGGAGTTGATACCTCGCCAGATGTTCGACATCGCCGTGCAGGCGGCCATCGGCAGCCACATCATCGCGCGCGCCAGCGTCAAGGCGATGCGCAAGAACGTGCTGGCCAAATGCTACGGCGGCGACATCACGCGCAAGCGCAAGCTGCTCGAGAAGCAAAAAGCGGGCAAGAAGCGCATGAAGCAGGTGGGTCAGGTCGAAATTCCGCAAGAGGCCTTCCTGGCGGTCTTGCAGGTCGGCAAGAAGACGAATTGATTACGGGGGAAACGTGAACGACGGCGATAACCTTTTCATGGGCCTACTGTGCGCCGGCATCGCCTGCGTACTGGTGATCTTGGTGGATGGATGGATCTTGCGGCCGAAGAGAGATCCGGGGGCCACGAGCACGGTGGAACCTACCTTGCCGAAAATGGCGGGCTATGCGCTGGTGGGTCTGGCGCTCGCGATGCTGTGGCGGCTGTTTCGCTACGAGGCGGTCGATTTCAGCTTCATGCTGGTGGTGGTCGGCGCATTGTCCGGCATCATCTGGTTGTTGGATCGGGTGTTCTTCGCGCGCCGCCGCAAGCTCGCCGCCGCCGCGGCGGGCACGCCGCCGGAGCGGGTGCGCGAACCCATCGCCGTCGAATATGCGCGTTCGTTCTTTCCCGTCATCGTGCTCGTCCTGGTCATACGGTCGTTTCTCTTCGAGCCGTTTCGCATCCCGTCCGATTCCATGATGCCGACGCTTTACGACGGAGATTTCATTTTCGTCAGCAAGTATTCCTACGGATTGCGCCTCCCCGTCACCAACACTCTGCTGTTTGCGACGGGCACGCCGCAGCGGGGCGATGTCATCGTTTTCCGCCTGCCGCCCAATCCGAAGATCAACTACATCAAGCGCCTGGTCGGCCTCCCCGGAGACCGCATCCAGGTGGATGAGAACAACCAGCTGTATATCAACGGCAAACCCATGCCGCAGGAGCGCGGGCCTGCCTACACCGGCCCCAAGCAGGACGTGTGGAACTACGTGGGGGCTCCGACGGCATTCGAGCAGCTGGACGGCAAGCGCCACCGCATCATGTTCTCCTTGGGCGGCGCCAAGACCGGCGAATGGGTGGTCCCGCCCAAGCATTACTTCTTCATGGGCGACAATCGCAATAACAGCAAGGACAGCCGCTTCCTGGACGATAGCGAGGCGCCCGGCTTCGTTCCGGAGCAAAATCTGGTGGGTAAGGCGGTCCGAATTTGGCTTAATCTTGATACTCGTGACGGACCTCTCTGGCGGCGGATGGGGAATGCGATTCAATAGAGGGCCACATAGGGAGCCATGACATGAAGCAGTTAATGCGCCGGCGTCAACAGGGAATGACCTTCATCGGACTGATGTGCATTCTCGTTCTGGTCGGTATCGTCGGCTACGCGGGTGTCCGCCTGTTGCCCGTGTACCTGAACTACATGAAGCTCGCGCGGACCATGGAATCGGCCGCCACGGAGTTCAAGGGCGAAGCCCCCAACCTCGACGGCGTACGCAAGTCCCTGGATCGCCACTGGGCGATAGAAGACATCACCGGGATAGACCAGAAGGATATCGAGATCACGAAGGATGACGGCGGCTTGACCCTGCATGCGGTCTACGACGACGCGGTGCCGTACATCGCCAACGTCTCGCTATCCGTGCATTTCGAAAAGACCGTGAAGGTGCAGTGAATCCACTGCGCAAATCGGACGAATTGCCGGCGTGGGTCGAACGTTCCTTGGGCTACGTATTCACGCATCCGGAACTGTGCCAGGCGGCGCTGACTCATCGCAGCGCGGGCGCGGAACACAATGAACGGCTGGAATTCCTGGGCGATTCGATTTTAAATTGCAGCGTGGCGCGCATGCTCTACGAATCGCATCCCGATGCCGACGAAGGAGCACTGTCGCGGCTGCGGGCGACTCTGGTGAGCGGAGAAACGCTGGCGCAGATCGCCGCGGAACTCGGCCTGGGCGATCACCTGCGACTCGGGCCCGGCGAGCTGAAATCAGGCGGCTTTCGCCGCGCCTCGATACTCGCGGATGCATTGGAGGCCCTTTTGGGGGCGATTTTCCTGGATTCGGGATTCGACGCGGCGGCGGCGGCCGTGGCGCGCGTCATAGCGACCCGGCTGTCGCAACTGCCGGCGGCGGATACGCTGAAGGACCCGAAAACCCGCCTTCAGGAAGCGCTGCAGGCGCGCGGACTTGCCCTGCCGGTCTACACGCTGACTGCGGTGACGGGGGACCCTCACCTGCAGTCGTTTACGATCAGTTGCGAGATCCCGATATTCGGGATCGCCGCCGTGGGCGAGGGCGGCAGCCGCCGCCGTGCCGAGCAATTGGCCGCGGCGAAATTGCTGCAGCTGCTGCCGGCCGAAATGCGGAAACCCGTATGAGCGAGGCGAAGTTTCGGGCCGGGCATGTGGCCATCGTGGGGCGGCCGAACGTCGGCAAGTCGACCCTGGTGAACGCCCTGGTGGGCCGCAAGGTGTCCATCGTCACCGCCAAGCCGCAAACGACCCGGCATCGCATTTTGGGGGTCGTCAACCGGCCCGATGCGCAGCTGGTCCTGGTCGATACCCCGGGCCTGCATGAATCGACCCGCCGCGTGATGAATCAGTACATGAACCGCGTCGCCCTCTCATCGTCCCAGGATGCCGACATCATCCTGTTCGTGATCGAGGCCATGCGTTTCACCGACGAGGACATGTGGGTCTGGGAGCGCGTGCGGGGCCTGAAGCAGCCCTTGTTCCTCTGCATCAACAAGGTCGATCGGGTCTTTCCGAAGGACAAGCTTCTGCCCTTCCTCGATGAGATGACGGAGCGCATCCCGGCCTCGGGAATCATACCGATATCGGCGCTCGAGTCTGATAACCTTGATCGCCTGGTCGATCTCATCGGCTCGCGGCTGCCGGTATCGCCGCCGCTGTTCGCCGCCGATGTCGTCACCGATCGCGACGAGCCCTTTCACGCGGCGGAGATCGTGCGCGAGAAGCTGACGTTGAAGCTGCGCGAGGAATTGCCCTATGGCATCAATGTGCAAATCGAACGCTTTGCGGACGAAAACAATCGCATCATGATCAACGCCGTCATATGGGTCGAGCGCGCCGGGCAGAAGGCCATCGTCATCGGCCAGGGCGGCGAGCGGTTGAAGGAGATCGGCCGCCTCGCCCGCATCGAACTGAACGACCTATGGCAGCGCTCGGTGCATCTGGAGCTGTGGGTCAAGGTCAAGGAAAACTGGGCCGACAGCGAAATGGCGCTGCGCCAGTTTGGGTACGACACCTTGTGAAGAGCTTGGGCAGGCTCAGGGGCATGCCATCCTCCCGGCGCGTGTGGTTGGCGCCGGCCTACGTCTTGCACCAATATCCCTACCGCGACACCAGCCGCATCGTGGAGGTCATGACGGAAGATCACGGACGGCTCACGCTGTTCGCGCGCGGCGCCAACGGACCCAAGTCCACCTTGAGGGGCTTGCTGCGGCCCTTCCAGCGCATGCTCGTATCCTGGTCGGGCAACGGCGAAGCCCGCCAACTGGTGACGGCCGAGATCGACGGCCGGGTGACCAATCTGGCGCCGGAACGGCTGATGAGCGGTTTTTATCTCAACGAACTGCTCCTGAAGCTGACCCAACGTTGCGATCCGCACCCCGAAATATTTCTCTCCTATGCCTGCTGCGTGCAGGCGCTGTGCGATGGGGAGATCGAGGAGGCGACCTTGCGCCGCTTCGAGAAGCGCTTGCTGAACGACCTGGGCTACGGGCTCGAGCTCGCCAAGACCGGCGACGGGGTTCCGGTGGAGCCGGACCGCTACTACCGGTTCGCGGCGATGAGCGGGCCGCAGCTCTGCGTGGCCGAGTCGCCGGGCGCGGTCTACGGCCAATCTCTGGCCGATCTGCAGGCCGAGTGCTTCGACGATGCCCGCTCGCTGCGCGACGCCAAACGGGTGCTGCGCGCGGCCATCGATGCCTGTCTCGACGGCCGCTCCTTGAAATCGCGTGAGGTGGCCCTCGCGCTGCGCCGCCGCGAGCCGGGCGCCCGCGAAACACGAGGCGATGCCTCGTGAGCGGCGGTGCGCTGCACGCCGGGATTGCGCTCGGCGTGAATATCGATCACGTGGCGACCCTGCGCCAGGCACGGCGCGCCCGCTATCCCGATCCCCTCTATGCGGCGCTCGTGGCGGAGGAGGCGGGCGCGGACAGCATCACCTTGCATCTGCGCGAGGACCGGCGGCACATCCAGGATCGGGACGTCGCCGCGATGCGCGGTGCGCTGCAGACCCGCATGAATCTGGAGATGGCGGTCACCGATGAGATGACGCGGATCGCACTCAAGGTGCTGCCGCAGGATTGCTGCCTGGTGCCGGAATCGCGCCAGGAAGTCACCACCGAGGGGGGCTTGAACGTCCTGGGAGAGGGCGGGCGGATCGCGGATGCCGTGAAGACGCTCGGGGGCGCGGGCATTCGCGTCTCCCTGTTCATCGATCCGGACCCGGAGCAAATCGAGGCCGCGCAACGCGCCGGCGCGCCCGTGATCGAGCTGCATACGGGCGCCTATGCGGATTCCACGGGCGCCGCGCGCGCGCGCGAGTTCGAGCGAATGCTGGCCGCCGCGAAATTCGCCTCGCGCCTCGGGCTGGTCGTGAACGCGGGCCACGGCCTCAACTACCACAACGTCCAGCCCATCGCGGCCATCGCGGAGATCGTCGAACTCAACATCGGGCACGCCATCGTGGCGCGCTCGATCGTCGACGGCTTAGGCAAAGCGGTACGCGACATGAAAGAACTGATGCGCACGGCGCGAAGCTGAATCTAAGTGCCGCGCGTTTCATGATCTACGGAATCGGCATCGATGTGCTCAAGGTCGATCGCATCCAGCGCGTGTACGAGAAGCACGGCGAGCGCTTTTTGTCGCATCTGTTGATGCCCGAAGAGCGCGCCCAGTTCGAGCGCACCGCCCGTCCCGTGCGCTTCATCGCCATGCGCTTCGCAGCCAAGGAGGCCATCGTCAAAGGCATGGGCACCGGATTCGCGCACGGTGTGTGGATACGCGACGTCGGGGTGGTGCAGAACTCCTGGGGCAAGCCGGAGGTGGTCTACTCGGCGCGCGGCGCCAAGGTTCGCGACGGTCTGGGAATAGGCGAGGGCCACGTCACCCTGACCGACGAGGCGGGCCTGGTGGTGGCGGTGGCCGTCCTCATGCGCCGGAGCCCCCAGTGAATACCCTGGTGTTCGACATCGAGACGGTGCCCGACACGGATCTCGGCAGGCGTCTGTACGGTCTGCATGATTTGTCGGACGAGCACGTCGCGCAGATCATGTTCACCAAACGCCGCGAGGAGACCGGCAGCGAATTCCTCTCGCACGAGCAGCACCGCGTGGTCGCCATCTCCGTGGCGATGCGATCGAGAGACACGCTGAAGCTATGGAGCTTGGGCGAGGAGAGCTCCTCGGAAAAGGACTTGATCGAGCGATTCTTCGATGGTTTGGACAAGTACACGCCGGATTTGGTCTCCTGGAACGGCGCGGGATTCGACCTTCCCGTGCTGCACTATCGCAGCCTGCTGCACGGCGTGACCGCCGCACGCTACTGGGAAATGGGCGATTCCGACCATAGCTTCAGATTCAGCAACTACTTGAGCCGCTTTCATTGGCGGCACATGGACCTGATGGACATTCTGTCGGGGTTTCAGGGGCGCGGCCGCGCGAGCCTGAACGATATCGCCACCCTGCTCGGGTTTCCGGGCAAGGTGGGCATGCACGGCGCCGAGGTGTGGGGCGAGTACCTCAAGGGCGGCCTGCTCCGCATACGCGATTACTGCGAGACCGACGTGCTCAACACCTATTTGATTTACTTGCGCTTCGAGCTCGTGCGCGGACATCTGAACGGGGTCGAGCACGCACGGGAGATTGCGCGCGTGCGCAAGCTGCTGAGCGATTCGACCTCGGCGCACCTCGAGGAATTTGCGGCAGCGTGGCCCGAGAGCATCGCCTGAACGAGATCCAGGAAGCCGACATCGTCGATCTGGCCCACGATGGGCGGGGGATCGCGCGAGTCGACGGCAAAACCGTATTCATCGACGGGGCGCTGCCCGGAGAACGCGTTCGTTTCCGGGTTCACAAGCGCCGCCGGCAATTCGACGAAGCGGGGCTCGTCGACGTTCTCAGCGCCTCCCCGGATCGCGTGGTCCCCGCCTGCGCGCACTTCGGCGTGTGCGGGGGCTGCTCCCTGCAGCATCTGTCGGCGGCGGCTCAAATAGCCGCGAAAGAGCGCCAGCTCCTCGACAATCTCCAGCGCATCGGCCGGGTGAGCCCGCAGCGCGTGCTGGCGCCGATGCGGGGCCCTGAGTGGGCCTATCGCCGCCGGGCACGGCTGGGTGTCAAGTACGTCCACAAGAAGGGCCGGGTGCTGGCCGGCTTTCGCGAACGTGAGAAGCCCTATATCGCGGACGTGCAGCGCTGCGAAGTGTTGCTTGGGTCCCTGGCCGATTTGCCGCGGGACCTGGCTGCGCTGGTCGAGACCCTGGACATACGCGAGCACCTGCCGCAGGTGGAGGTGGCGGCCGGGGATGCCGCGACCGCGTTGGTGCTGCGCGTGCTGCAGCAGCCGGGAGATGCGGACCTCGGGAAAATCGCGGACTTCGGCGACCGTCACGGAGTGCAGATCTATCTGCAGAGCGGCGGCCTCGAGACCGTACGGCCCCTGCGCGCGGACCTTCCCGCGCTGACCTACGCCGTGGACGGCGGCGGCGTGATCATAGAATTCGGGCCGGTCGATTTCATTCAGGTGAACCGCGGGGTCAATGTGACCATGGTGGCCGCGGCCGTCGAGATGCTCGAGCCCACCGCCGACGATTCGGTGCTCGACCTGTTTTGCGGATTGGGCAACTTCACTCTGCCCCTGGCGCGGCGCGCGCGGCGGGCGTCGGGAGTCGAGGGCGATGCGGCGCTCATCGCCAAGGCCCGGTCCAACGCCGCCCGCAACGGCATTGGCAATACTGCGTTCTTCATGGAGAATCTATTCGAACCGACGCAGTTCGGACCGTGGGCGAACGAGCGCTATGATCTGGTGCTGCTCGACCCGCCGCGAGCCGGAGCCGCCGAGCTGCTGCCGAGGATGGCGCACTGGCGGCCGCGCCGAGTCGTGTATATTTCCTGCCATCCGGGGAGTTTGGCGCGGGACGCGGAGATCTTGGTGCACGCCTTAGGATTCACGCTGACCTGCGCAGGGGTGATGGACATGTTTCCGCATACGACGCACGTCGAATCGATCGCGGTGTTCGAGGCGCCCGCATGAGCTTGGGACCGCTCATGGTCGACATCGCGGGCACCGAACTCTCCGCGGAGGACGTCCGTGTGCTCTCCCACCCCCTGGTCGGCAGCGTCGTGCTGTTCGCCCGCAACTACCGCGATCCGGCCCAGCTCGCCGCCCTGACGGAGGCGATCCGCGCGTTGCGCACGCCCCATCTGCTGATCGCGGTGGATCAGGAAGGGGGGCGGGTGCAGCGCTTCCGCGAGGGGTTTACACGCTTGCCGGCCATGCGGCTCCTGGGCAGGCGTTTCGACGAGGACAGGCGCGACGCGCTTGCGCTGGCGCAGTCGGTCGGTTGGTTGATGGCCGGCGAATTGCGCGCCGTGGGGGTGGATTTCAGCTTCGCTCCCTGCGTCGACCTGGACTACGGCGTGAGCGAGGTCATCGGCGATCGCGCCTTTCACCGTGATCCGGATGCGGTGGCAGCGCTCGCCGTGGCCTTTCTGTCGGGCATGCGCGAGGCGGGGATGCCGGCGATCGCCAAGCACTTCCCGGGCCACGGCGCGGTGGTTGCCGATTCGCATGTGGCGCTGCCGGTGGATCGGCGGGAGTTCGCCGATTTGGAGGCGGACATGCGCCCCTATCGCCCGCTGATCGACAACAACCTGGCCGGGATCATGGTGTCGCACGTGGTGTTTCCGGCGGTGGATGCGCTGCCGGCCAGCTTGTCGCATCGCTGGATTACCGGGGTATTGCGGGGCGAGATGGGATTTCACGGCTGTGTATTCGCCGACGACCTCAGTATGGCCGGGGCCGCCGCGTTCGGCGACGTGGTAGAGCGGTCGAGACTGGCCTCGGCCGCAGGTTGCGACGTCCTGCTCATTTGCAACGACAGACCTTCCGTAGAATTGGTGCTGGAGGCTTTCGGGGCGAATGTAGGCTCCGCCGCTTCGCAGGCGCGGCTGGTGCGGATGCGCGCCCGCGGCGAGGCACCGGCGGATTTACGCGCGACTCCGCGTTGGCGGGAGACGGCCGCGCGGATCGCCGGCCTATCGGTCATACCGCCCCTGGTGCTGACAGAGGGACAGCCATGACAGGCGTTGACGCGGAATTGTATCGTCGCATGGTCGACACCTCGCCCGAGGGTGTCGTGCTCGTGGATGCGCAAGATCCCGAACGCCCGGTGATCTACGTAAATCCCGGATTCGAAGCATTGACCGGCTACGCTGCGGCCGAGCTGATCGGCCGCAACCTACGCTTTCTGCAGGGAGACGACCGCGAACAGGACGGGCGGCACCGGTTGCGCGAGGCGCTCAAGGTGGGAGAGTCCTGCCGGGTGCTGCTGCGAAACTACCGCAAGGACGGCAGGGTGTTCTGGAATGAGATGACCGTTCTGCCGCTGCTCGATGCGGGCGGCCGGGTCACCCACTTCGTCGGACATCATCGGGACGCAGGCGAGCGGCTGCACATCGACCCGAAGCTCGCGCGCGATACGTTGAGCGGGTCGCACCAGCCGACCGCGATCGCGATTCGCGACGATCGATTGACGGGGCTGTTCACCTTGCCCTATCTCGAGGAACTGCTGAAGCGCGATTGGTCGGTGGCGCAGCGGGAAAAACGCAGCATCGCCATTTTCGCGATCGACATCGACGCTCTCGACCTCTACAACGCCACCTTCGGCCGCGCGGCCGGAGATTCCACGATTCGCCGCGTAGCCCACGTCGTGTCCGGATGTCTGCGCCGTGCGAGCGATGTGGCGGCGCGCATCGAGGGCGGCAGTTTGATCGCATTCGCGCCCGGCCTCACGACGGAGCAGGCCCTGCGCGTCGGCCAGCTCATGGCCGAGCGGGTCAGGGAGCTGCGGATCCATCACCCGCGTTCGGCGGTGCTGCGCTTCATCAGCGTCAGTGTGGGGGTATGCGCCGCGATCCCGGAAGCGAGCGAAAGTCCCTCGAACCTGCTGCAGAAGTCGCAGCAGCAACTGCAGATCGCCAAGAAGTCCGGGCGCAATCAAGCTGCTTGACGCGCGGAGGCGCCGCATCCAATTCACCCGCGCCATCGTTCGCCCGCCGGCCCGAAATTTCGCGGCCGGGCTGTCCGCGGCCGCGGAAGGGCCGCCGGACGTGGATCTCGCGCTCGCGCAGCACGCGCGCTACGTGCAGGCGCTGCGCGACCGCGGCCTCGACGTCATCCAATTGCAGCCCGATGAGGCCCATCCCGACGCCACCTTCGTCGAGGACACGGCGATCCTCACCGAACAGGGCGCCGTGCTCACGCGCCCCGGGGCGCCCAGCCGCCGCGGCGAGGTGCAAAGCATCGAGCAATGCCTGCGCAATTGCTACGCGCAGCGGCAGGCCATCGAGGCGCCGGGCACCGTCGACGGCGGGGATATCTGCGAAGCGGAGGGACATTTTCTGATCGGCGTCTCGGCACGTACCAACGAGCATGGGGCGCAGCAGTTGGCGGAGCATCTGCACCGTTGGGGCTACTCCTCCAGCATCATCGATATCAGGAACAAACCCGCGCTGTTGCATTTGAAGAGCGGCATCGCCTATCTGGGAGAGGCGCTTTGGGCGGCGGATGCCGCCATCGAAGACGAGCTGCGATCGTGCAGCGGCGCCGATCGCGCGAGCCGCGTCGTCACCGTGCCTCCGTCGGAGGCCTACGCCGCGAATTGCGTGCGCGTGAACGACGCGGTGTTCGTGGCCGCGGGCTACCCGCTGATGCGCGCGGCGCTCGAGGACAGAGGTTGCCGAGCAATAGCGATCGAGGTGTCG
>Ga0209624_10000382_pt1 | contig 39037 bp, 30 predicted proteins | sample JacPinW_OM2H0_O1_FD_188565 | JGI IMG/M metagenome (GOLD analysis project Ga0209624, IMG submission 188565) | Forest soil microbial communities from Algoma, Ontario, Canada - Jack Pine, Ontario site 1_JW_OM2H0_O1 (SPAdes) (version 2) | ecosystem: Environmental > Terrestrial > Soil > Boreal...
GGGAACCTGCGGACGCGGGCGCTGAAAAATCGGCTGCCCCGGCACCGGACGTCCCGGCGCGGGACGCATGGTCCCAGCAGGTGCGCTGGTCTGTGCCACGGGCGCAACCACTCTGGGCGGCGGAGCCTTGTAGACCGGACGCGGCCCAGTTTGCGGAACGATCATGCGCGGCGCCGGAGGCTGAAGTCCCGCAACCGCCGGTGCCGCAGGCGGGCGCGGCGCGGGCGCAGGAGGATGAGCCGCAGGCGACGCTGGTAGCGAAGAGACTGCAGGCGCTGCCACCACCGAAGCCGGAGGCGTAGCCGGGCGTGCTTGTGCTGGAATCGCTGGAGTATTCTGAGCTACGCTGGGAGCCACGGGCGGAGCGGTCTTCTCCACCAAGGGAGCAACAACTTGGGGCCGCGCGGCTGGCGGGGGCGCGGCAGCAGTGGATGCCGCAACCGAAGGCGCAGCCGGAGGCGGCGTCGGTCGAGCCACCGGAGGCACAACCGCGGGCTTGGCGGCCACCGCCGGCGCGGCCGGCCGCGCCGGAGTGGCCAGCGCTTCTTTCTTCTGCGTGATGGCTTTTAACACATCTCCCGGTCGGGAAATATGCGACAAGTCAATCTTGGTCTTGATTTCTTCCTCGCCACGCAGCGCGCGCGCCGACCGGGCAGATGACGACTGCGCCTCGGACGAGCCGCGGATGTGGGCCCGTACTTTTTCCGCTTCATGCTCCTCAAGCGAACTGGAATGGGTCTTCTTCTCCGTCACCCCGACGATCGGAAGCGTGTCGAGAATGGCTTTGCTTTTAACTTCCAGCTCCCTTGCGAGATCGTTGATTCGAACCTTGCTCATCCGGCCTTTCTTGTACTCCGCGTTGCGCTTAAGTCTTCATTGCATCCTCACGGAGTCAGCGTCCTGCATTCGCACGCCATCGAATAAGATGTCCGCGCGTGCAATCCTTAGCATTACGACTATTCAGTTTTTTCGGGAGCAGAGCCGTCTTCTGGCTCATGCTCTTCTTTCTCGTCCAAGGCGGCTTCGGCTTCCGCCGTCGCCTCAGGCGCCGCCGCTCGTTCTTCCGCGGCAACTTCGCCAGACACCGATTCCGTGGCAGCTTCCGGCGCAACATCTTCGGCAACCACTTCACCCTCTGCGGTCACGCCCTCGGCTCCGACTTCCGCTTCAGCCGCACCCGCTTCCAGGCTGGCAAAGTAATTATTCACCGCCAGACTGATTTTTTCCACCGTTTTAGGGCCAATGCCCTCGATGGCTTCGAGTTGTTCCGGCGTCATATCGGCCAGGGCCTCGACCGTGGTTACGCCCGCCGCGCTCAACTTCTCCACCAGTCCTTCGCCCAGGCCCGTTACATCTTCGAGCGGAGTCATCGCTTGCGGGGCCATCGCGGCCATCTGCAGCTCGACTTCCTGGCGCTTCTCTTCCTCGCTCTTGATATCGATTTTCCAGCCAAGCAGCTTTGCCGCCAGACGGACGTTCTGCCCTTTCTTGCCGATGGCAAGTGACAACTGGCTGTCGTCGACCACGACTTCAAGGTGCTTGTCCGAGCTGTCCACCACGGTTACCCGGCTCACCTTCGCCGGCTGCAGCGCTTTTTCGGCGAAGGTTACAGCATCTTCGTGATACTCGATGATGTCGATCTTTTCCCCGCGCAATTCGCGGATGATCGACTGCACCCGCATCCCCTTCATACCCACGCACGCTCCCACCGCGTCTACGTCTTTGTCCTTTGACATGACCGCAATCTTGGTGCGCTCACCAGCTTCGCGGGCAATCGCGCGGATCACAACGGTTCCGTCGTAGATCTCCGGAACTTCTGTCTGAAACAAATGCTGTACCAGATCCGGCGCGGCTCGCGAGACCACAACCCCCGGACCCTTCGAAGCTCTCTCCACGCGGGCAATCACCACACGTACTCGCTCGGCAATGGCAAAGGATTCCAGCCGCGACTGTTCCTTGCGCGGCATACGGGCTTCTGCCTTTCCGATATCGAAAATCACATCAGGACCTTCGACGCGCTTCACCGTGGCGTTGACGATTTCTCCCACCCGCCCGATGTATTCGTTGTAGACCGTGTCGCGTTCCGCTTCGCGTACCTTCTGGAAAATCACTTGCTTCGCCAGTTGCGCCGCGATGCGTCCCAGAATGCCTTCGGTCACCTTCGGAATCTGCAGCTCGCCGCCGACTTCCAGAGCGGGATCAACCTTGCGCGCATCCTCCAGCGTGATCTGCAAGTTTGGATCTTCCACCTGCTCCGGCGTCTCCACCACCATCTTTACCGCAAATGCATTGATCTTGCCGGTTTCCTTGTCGAGCTTGGCGCGCAGGTTTTCCTGCGACTTGTAGTACTTGCGCGTGGCCATGACAATGGCGTCTTCCACCGCGCTGACCACAATCTGCGGATCAATGCCTTTTTCCCGGCTCAGTGCGTCGATCGTGTTGTAGAGCTCGCTTGCCATAGAAGTATTCCGCTATCTATCGGTTTCCGGCGCTCGGCTTGCGGCCTCCGCAAAGCAAACCCAACTTCAATCTCCGGTAAACACCAGACGCCAGCCTTTAAATCTCCGGCACCAAGTTCGCCTTCTCCACGTTGGCGAAATCGATCTCGATCTTGCCGCCCGCCGACGTTCCCATCTTCTTGCGCGACTTGTGGCTGGCCACGCTCAGGTCCACCGTCAGGCGGCCGTCGGTGAAACTTTCCAGCCGTCCTTCAAAGTGGCGGTTTTTGCCCACAGGCTGCCGTGTCGTCAATTTCAAACGGCTACCCGTGAAGCGAGTGAAGTCTGCGGGCTTGATCAACTTCCGATCCAGCCCCGGCGACGAAACTTCGAGCGTGTACGAACCGGGCATGACATCTTCGACATCGAGAATCGTGCCAAACTCCCGGCTGAAGTTCGCGCAGTCTTCGTGCGTGACACCCGACAGCGGAACATTTCCCGCTGCGGGTTTGTCCAAAAATACTCGCAGCATGCGCACCGTGCCGCTACCCAGAAACTCGATTTCCACCATTTCGAGCCCGCTGGAGGCGGCTACCCGCTCTGCGATTTCCTGCACACGTTCAACGTCAAGTGCCATGAATCAAATAACTTACAGGCGTCGGCCGCACCACCCGAAGGGCCCAAACTAAAAAGTGGGCTTGCGCCCACTGGTGTGCTTCGCCAAATGCCGGTAGTACACAACAGTTCTCAGTTCCCTAATATACGCGCCCGACTGCTAAAAGACAAACCGGGCAGCGCCCATTTTGCTGAGAAAGCGCCGGCCGAGTGAGAACAAAGGCAAAGCTAAGGCCAAGCCCGCAACGAGTTCGACGAACGGCCCAGCGCGACTCTCAAATTGCGCAAAGTTTCTGCAAAAATTGCAGGGTTTCGGCACAGGGTCGAGGCATGGTAGCCTAAATCGGCGGCAGGGATGCGTGGGCCTCGGTTCGACTTCACTCGATCCCAGCCTGGCTTCTCCCCTTTTGGTATGGCACCCGACTCAAACCCGTCGCGGATACCCCTATCCTCCTCAACGGCCGGGACTTCCCCGGCTCCCTCGAATCCCCAGGAGGCGAAACTTTCGGGCCAGCGCGGGGTTGGAACTAGTGTGGGTACTGCCGCACTCGATCAGGGCATGCTGATGGCTGCAACGACGCCGTCGGGCTCACCGTTGACCGCTGGAGTCGGAGGCGCAGATTCCGACGCCGAGATCATGCTGCGGGCCAAGGCGGGCGATCAGTCGGCGTTTGATTACCTGGTGCAAAAATATCGCCGTCCGATCGTAAGTTTCATGTACCGGATGGCACGCAACACGGCAGCGGCCGAAGATCTGGCGCAGGAAGTTTTTTTGCGGGTGTATCGCTCGCGCGCAAGCTATGAAGCCAGCGCGAAATTTACCACCTGGCTGTATCGCATTGCGACCAATCTGGCGGTGAATCATGCCCGGGACACGCGCCACGAACGTCCCGAAGTTACGGTCAGCCTCGATGAACCGGACGAGGAGAGCGGCGCCACGCTCGAGTTGCCAGACGCGTCGTTGACCGCGGAACAAGATCTGATGCGCCGCGAGCGGATGATGGCGATTCGCCGGAAGGTGGAGGCGCTTCCCGAACAGCAGCGGCTGGCGGTCATCATGCACAAGTACCAGCAGATGGACTATCGGGAGATTGCCGAAGTATTGAAGAAGAGCGAGTCGGCAACCAAGTCATTGCTCTTCCGGGCCTATGAGACTTTGCGGGAACAGTTAAAAGAATTCGTTTAGATTCATTTGTTTTTTGTGAGCGGCACTGGCGAAATGAGTTGAAGGGGACGTGGTTATGAAATGCGATGAAATTCGTGAACGGATGCCCGACCTCGCGGCTGGATTCAGTCAGCCCACCCGGGACGAGGGCAAACATATGGAAAGTTGTGGCGCTTGCGCCCAACAGTTGCAGGCGCTGCGTGCCACGATGGCACTGCTCGACCAGTGGCAAGCTCCGGAGCCATCGCCATACTTCGACGTGCGCCTGCAGGCGCGGCTGCGCGAAGAAATGGCCAAGCCCGAGGCGAGTTGGTTGCGCTGGTTCCGGCGACCCGTACTGGCAGCAGCGCTCACCGTCTGCCTGGCCGTGGGCGTGGGCGTGTTCTTCACCGGCGACGGAGGGATATATAAGCATACTCAGGAAGCTTCGATTGCTGAACCGGGCACTGCCGTAAGCGATCTGCAAGCGTTGGAAAAGAATCACGACCTGTATTCGGATTTCGACTTGCTGGATGATCTCGAGCTGCAGCAGAATGTCGCAGCGAATCCGTAGACGGTTCACGCTATTTTCAAGGGAATGGACGGAAGCAGGGATCGACTGAGTACGCACCGATTGCACCACTGCGAAGGCAAGGCGGGGGAATGCGGCAGGGAAAATACAGGACCGATTGGCTGGCGGCCGCCGGTTTAGCGATCGCCATTCTTGTTCCCCTGTGTTGTCTGGCGCACGCGGGCCCCTTCCACGCACCGCAGCAAAGACACGCGGCCGCAGCCCCGCCGCAACGTCCACAAGCTGCTCGGCAAGGGCACCCGCAAGGTCACGCCGGGGACTGGCTTCGTCGCTATAAAGACTTACCCCCGGCGGAACAGGAGCGCGAACTCCAGAACGATCCCGCCTTCCGCCGCCTACCACCGGAAAGACAGCAGCAACTTCGGCAGCGATTGCAGCATTTTTCCAACTTGCCGCCGCAACAGCAATTGCGCATGCTCAACCGCATGGAGACCTGGGAGCATCTTACGCCCGAGCAGAAACAACAGGCACGGCAGATCTTTGGCCACATGCGGCAGCTTCCTCCCGACCGCCGGCGCATGGTGATGACCGCTGTCCGTGACTTGCGCAACATGCCACCGGACCAGCGCGAGGCCGTCATCAACTCCGAACGCTTCAAAAGCATGTTCTCCGACGAGGAGCGCGATCTGATGCGCGGGGCCACCCGGCTGCCGCTGGCTCCCGCGGATGGCGGCGAAAACGCCCCGCAGCCCTAGTTTAGAACCGTTCTCCGTTCTCCATTTCTCCGTTCTCAATGCACAACGCCTGGCTGGGGCAGCGTTCCCAACTTGTCTCGGAACCAAGCACCCGACAACCGAGAAACTGCCTTACGATCTCATCAGGTTCCGCGCAACAAAAAACACATTCGCCGGACGCTCTCCCAGCCGCCTCATAAAATATGGATACCACTCCGTGCCGAAAGGAATATAGACGCGCATGCGCCAGCCTTCGCCCGCCAAACTCTGCTGCAGGTCGCGCCGGATGCCGTACAGCATCTGAAACTCAAACGACTCGGGGGCAATGTTTTCCCGCGTGGCAAAGGCCTTAGCCTCACGGATGATCTTTTCGTCATGGGTCGCCAAACCGTGATAGATACCACTCTTCATCAGCACCTTCATCAGCTTGACGTAGTTCGCATCCACATCGGCTTTGCTTTCAAATGCGATGCTCGCCGGTTCCTTATAAGCGCCCTTGCACAAGCGAATGCGAATCCTTTCCGCCAGCAACTTTTCGACATCGCTCTCCGCGCACTTCAGGTAGGACTGAATCACGGTGCCCACTCTATTCTGATTCCCCGGCATGGCATGCAGTTCGTGAACGAAGTCCAAGGTGCGCTGCGTATAGGCAGAACCTTCCATATCGACCCGCACAAAGCCCGGCGGCTGCATGGATGCCGCTTTACTCACAAGGCCGGCGACCAGTTCGCGAGCCATTTTCTCGTCCACATCCAGCCCCATGTGTGTCAGTTTCAGACTGATGTTCGCGTTCAGGTGGTGAGCGACGATGGCATCGAGAATCTGGTGGTAGAGTTCCGCGCTGTGCCGCGCTTCGTCGGCATTGGTAACGTTCTCGCCCAGGTTATCGATGCTGACGCTCATGCCCGCGCCGTTGACCGTCTGCGTGACCCGCACCGCGTCGGCAATTTCCGTGCCCGCCACAAACCGGCCGGAAACCCGCTGACCGATCGCCGATCGTTCGGCGAAATTCCGCAGAGAACGATTTTCAGACAGCTGGACGAACAACGCCCTCAGCATGAAGTACCTGCCGGGTTGGAAAAGGCGGGAAAAGAAATGGCGGCCACTGGTATGAAGACCACAGAAATTTGTATCACACCTGAGGATTTGCCAGTCGTGACCGGGCGCACACCTAGGCCTTTATCGCTGAAGCCAAACTCCCACCTTCACGAATTTTCATTCTGGTTGGTCGGCTTCACCAGGTGTAGTGAGCGCTTCCTCTATGAGGAACCCCGAATGATAACCAGAGTAACCACTGGGCACGCGCCAAACGCGCTCAGCGGCCTTGCTCTTCTAGGAATTTCTCCACTTCCATGGCGGCCATGCATCCGGTTCCTGCGGCGGTGATCGCCTGGCGGTAGCGGCGGTCCTGCACATCGCCGCACGCGTAAACTCCGTGCACGCGAGTGAACACATAGCTGTGGGTCTTCAGATAGCCATCAGCATCGGTGTCGAGTTGCCCGGCAAACACTTTCGCATTGGGCTCATGGCCAATGCCGAGAAACAGCGCGCGGGTTGGGAGATCCCAGACCTTACCCGACTTCACATCGCGCAATTTGACTCCCGTGACTTCTTTCTGGTGAACGTCGTAAACGTCTTCCACCACCGTATTGAGCAGGAACTGAATCTTGTCGTGGTGCTGCGCTCGCTCCAGCATGATCTTGGACGCGCGAAAGGCATCGCGGCGATGAATCACGGTCACTTTACTGGCGAAGCGCGTCAGAAAAAGTGCTTCCTCCATGGCCGAGTCCCCGCCCCCGACCACCACGATTTCCTTTCCCGAAAAAAAGAAACCATCACAGGTCGCACACGACGAAACTCCGTGCCCGATGAGTTGCTGCTCATGCGGCAAACCCAACCAACGCGCGGACGCCCCACTGGCAATAATCAAAGTCTGGGCGTGGACCTGATGAACGCCCAGATGCAGCAAAAACGGACGCTTGCTGAGATCGGCACTGGTCAGATGCGTCATTCGATATTCGGCGCCGAAGCGTTCGGCTTGCTTCCGCATGTTTTCGACCAGCTGCGGACCCAGAATGCCTTCGGGAAATCCGGGAAAGTTCTCGACCAGGGTGGTCAGCGAAAGCTGTCCGCCCGGCTCGTGCCCTTCGACGACGAGCGGCTTCAGGTTAGCCCGCGCCGCGTAGAGGGCGGCGGTGTGTCCGGAGCATCCGGATCCGATGATGACCACGTCTCGAGTTTCGCTCATGAATAATTACGCAGTTGCAAAGTTAGATGGCCGATTTGAGATTTTGATGCAGGCCGTTTCGTTCGTACCGCGAGCACAGAAAGATTCGAATCATTTTATGGGAGTCGCTTTCGAGGGCGCCGCCTTAGTCCCTTTGACCTTGGCAGCGGGCTTGTTCTCGACGCTGATCTTCGCCAGTTCCTCCGGCACTATTTTTTTTACGCTCAAAAGAGCCCGATAGTTCGCCAGCACGTCGCTGGCCCCGCGGAACAGGGGTTCGTACGCGCTCTGATCCGGCGCTGGACCGCCCTCCGCCGCCAAACACCGCGCCAGCGCCACAGAAGCTTTGCCAAACCGTTCCAGCCGCACCCGGCTGGCCGGGGTGTTGGACCCGAGCATCGCCGCCGAACTGGTAACCGACGACGCACTGTCTTCGAGCGACACCTGAATCAGATCTTTAGGATCGCGCACGTGCAGCACCAGCGTCTCTACCATGTTTTCCCCGTCATTGCTGAAGGAATATTGCACGCTGGAAAAAAGCGCCTGCACCGAAAACTCGCGGCGAATCCGAACATAGCTGGCCACCGATGCCTCCCCGGCAACATGGTTGCTCTGTCCCGGCTGCAGGAAGTTCGGCATGTCGCTCACCGTCGAGCGCCCGCGCGAAACTTCAAAATCATCGCCGAACAACGGTTGTTTGGGAACGCGCGCCAGCGCCGCCGCAATCTCCTTCTGTTCCTCGGCGGATGGCGAACACACATTCAGCATGTTGACCTTCACCTGAGGCTGGGTGGACTGCGCGCCGCCCGCTGGTTCCTGCGCCAAAACTAGTTGCGCAGATACCAGCCCGAGAATCATCCAAAGTGGGGAAAGCAGAATCCTGGGCACTGCGGAATTCTAAATGAGAAAGTCCGATTTCTAAATCGCAAAGCATGCGAATTCGCCGCGCCCGGGGTTACGTCGTAAAATCAACCTATGGCAAATCTGACGCTGGTTTATGGTATGAGGCTGTTACCGTCCGAGGATGTGGTCGAGGTGGGTGAGGCTCCCGTCAAGCTCACGAATGGACGGGAAGCCCACGTCACCATGCACGTGCTCGAAGGCAGCAAGGAAGCGATTGAAAAACAGTTGCGCACGAGCCTGGAAGCGTTCTTCGACCTCTATCCTGAAATTTAATGGGCGTAGCGCGGTCGCACGCGCCGCCATTTCGGCTGGAAAGCTCGAAGCGGTTCGCGATTGGCCTTTTCGCTAAAAGCCGAGAGCTCGAAGCTCATAGCGGTCCCTACGAACACATGCGATGGTCTTATCCAGAATTCCGGCTCCGGCTGCTCAAGGCCGGATTGTGGCCTGAAGGCCGCATGGCCCGTCTGGCCTGCTATTTGGCGGCCATGGCGGTAGTCCTTTTCGGGCTGCAAAAATTCCTGGGTCTGTTGGCTCCCTCCTGGGGCAATCACCTGGGTGGATGGATCGAATTTCTCGCGTTCCTTGCTGTCGTCTTGTTCGCCATCCTCGCCTTCCGCTGGTTGAAGCGCAGAGTTCTGTGGCGCCTGCGCAATCGCCTTATTGTCACCTACGTTTTTATCGGCGTAATTCCAGCCGTGCTGCTGTTGACGATGGCCACGATCACACTCTACGGACTCGCCGGACAGTTTGCCGTCTTTGTGGTCACATCAGAAATTGATTCCCAGTTGAGAAGTCTCGAGGCCGCCAACGCCGCCGTCAGCAACGAACTGGCGGCGCGTCTGGAGCGGGGAGACAATCCCGCCTCAGAGTCGCTGGCTGGATTGCGGAAACGCGACCCCGCCTGGAGCCGGCGCCAGGTCTGCGCCTGGTACGAAGACAAGCCGTTGCCGCTATGCACTGAATTCAAGGGTACGTCCCTCACCATTCCCCATTTCGTAGCGGGCAGATTTCGCGACCTTGTGCGTGACAGCGGCGGCTTGTACTTGCGAGCGGTCGACTCGCTTCCCATCCGCTCCAATCGGTTGACGGTGGTGACCAGCGAGCCCTTTGACAAAGAGTTGGTTGGCACCATTGCGACCGGTCTCGGCGAAATCACCGTTTTCCCCTCCGGAGTCATGCTCAACGGGCCGGCGGCGAAGACTGCTGGCAGCTCCCCTTCCGTCACTCCACCAGGAAACAGCCCTGGAGGCGTCAACGCAAGCCAACCAGCCCCAGCCCCGCAGGCCATGTCCCAACCCAGCGTGACCCAAACCCGGGGGTCGCAATCCACCTTCACCGTGGGCTCGGTTCCCTTCCCGGCGGGCAACTTCGATCTTGAGATCCCGCTCGCCGGCACCTCCCTTTCGGCGGCGGACTGGAACACGGGCAAGCCGGAACGCATGGTGCTGGTAAGGGTTCGCACTCGTCCCTCGGTCTTGTACAGTCACTTGTTTGCCGCTCTCGGAGAATTCGTCCAGGGCGTGGCCTACATCCTGTTGGGGGTAGGAATTTTCTTCGCCATCATCGAACTGATCGCCCTCATCATCGGCACCCGCATGACTCGCACCGTGACCTCCGCGGTGGCGCAACTGCACGAGGCCACCCAGCATGTGGATCGCGGCGACTTCAGCCACCGCATCCCCGTGACCTCCAGCGACCAGCTCGCGGGTCTGGCGGTCTCGTTCAACTCCATGACCGCGTCCATCGAGAAACTGATTCAGGAACAAAAAGAAAAACAGCGTCTGGAGAACGAGCTCTCCATCGCACAGGAAGTGCAAGCGCAGCTATTTCCGCGGCAAGTCTCGGAACTCGAGTCGCTCGAGGTGCATGGATTCTGCCGCCCCGCGCGCACCGTCAGCGGCGACTACTACGACTTTCTCACCGCCAGCTCCCACAAACTGATTCTGGCGGTCGGCGACATCAGCGGAAAAGGAATTTCCGCCGCGATCCTAATGGCGACCATCCATTCCGCAGTCCGCGCCTACAGCGTGGAAAATCTCCCCCAGATGCGCGAACCGGTTGCCGTGGGCGCGGTGGCCGGCTCAGGCCGAATCATGGCGGCGTGGCCCGAGGGCGTGGAAGTTTCTCCCGGAGCCTTGCTCAGCCTGCTCAATCATCAACTCTACGAGAGCACTCCGCCGGAAAAATACGCCACGCTGTTTCTCGGAATCTACGACGGCCGCTCGCACCATCTCACCTACAGCAACGGCGGACACCTGCCTCCCATCCTGATCGGCAAAGACGGCGCCATTCGCAAGTTGGAAGCCGGGGGCACGGTGGTGGGCCTGTTCGATAACATGACCTACGATGAGGGCTCCGTCGAAATGCATCCTGGCGAAATCTTCCTGGCCTATAGCGACGGCGTCACTGAACCGGAAAACGATTTCGGCGAGTTCGGAGAGCCGCGCCTCATCGATCTGGTCCGCGAAAACCGCGACTTGCCTCTTCCCCAGATCAGCCAGATCGTGACCCTGGCGGTCGACGACTGGATCGGCGACAACGAACAACCCGACGACGTAACCCTGGTTCTGGCCCGCGCCCGCTAGTCGATGCCGTGAATCCTCATGCTGACCAGTTGATCGATGCTGAGGTCGTGGATTCCCCGCGCGCGCATGCCGCTGATGTATTCCGGTGTCACATTATGGATTCGCATGGCGATCAGATCGTCCGGATCAGGATGCGAATATCCCAGTCCCTGCAGCTTCTGAATAAACTCCGGCGAAACTCCGTGAATGCGAAACGCGATCAGCTTTTCCAGATCCACATGATCGTAACCCCGCTGCTTGAGTTCCCCCATCCATTCCGGAGTCGCTCCGTGAATTCTCATCGCAATCAGCATATCTTCGTCCGGCGAATAGCCCGCCTGATGAAGGCTGTGTACCATCTGCGGGGTGACCCCGTGAATGCGGAAAGCAACCAATTTGTCGGCATCGGCAATCTTCAATCCCTCTGCCCGCAGGGCCTCGAGGAACGCCGAATCCACGCGAAAGATGCGGAAGGCGATCAGCTTGTCGACGTCGAGATTGCTGAGCTGTTCGCCCTTCATCTGTTTCGCGAATTCCAGACCGACATCCATCACGGCCAGGTCGAACTGCTTCTCGTCGTCCCAGGAAAAGCCGAGCGCCTGCATCTGGCGCGGATAATTCGGGTCGGGCTGAAAGTGGAAAATGCCGGCGCCTTCGCCGTTGTTGAGAAATCCCTCGCACTCGATCTTGCCCGCGTCGCGCGAAATGGTGAAGTGAACGTCCTCGCGTCCCGCTTTCGCTAAGTCCACGCCCGGGAACGAACTCCGAGGCCAGTCCGACTCGTGGCTCGACGTTCCGCCACCATGATGCTCGATCAGCGAGAACTCCACCTTGCCCGCATCGTCGGATTTGCGGATGGTCCAGTCGCCGCTGCGATTTTCCGCCGCTCGATTCTTCACCACAAAGCCAAGAAAGCAAGACGCAAAGACCAAGTACGCGAGGGTTCTACCGATTCTCATAGCTTCTCTCCTGGTTCAAATTCCACCGCGGTCACCGGCTTGGCCCAGGCTTTGACAGCCACGCAAGCTGGGACTCCATGAGTTTCTTAAATATCCGCCTTCGCATCCAGAATTCCCAATCGCCGCAGCTGAATCAGTTTCTGCAAAGTCAGATCCTTGAAGCCATGCTTCTGCGCCCGCTCGATGAACTCGGGGGTGACGTCCTGCACCTTGGCGCTGATGAGGTCGTTGATCCCAAACTTGAATCCCGCGGCCGCCAACGCCTTGATGTATTCCGGCGTCACATCCTGCACCCGCATGGCAATGAGTTGGTTGGCGGAGGGCTTCAGACCGAGAGCATTGATTTCATGAACGTATTCGGGGGTGACGTCCTGCACCCGCAGGGCGATGGCCTCCTCCGCGCCGGCATCGATTCCCTGCTCGTGGAGCCCTTTCAAGTACGCCGGAGAAATGCCCTGCTCCTTCAGAGCAATCAGCTGCTCAGCGGTAGCCGTCAGACCTGCGACCCGGAGTTCACTCACGTATTCGGGAGTCACGCCCTGCACCTTCAGTGCGATGAGAGTTTCCACGTCGGGTTGAATGCCGGCCTCTTTGAGTCCGCGGTAATACTCGCCGTCCGCACCTTGGATTTTGAGCGCAATGATCTGGTTCTGATCCGGATTGAGGCCGGAGGCGCGCAGCCCGCGAACGTACTCGGGAGTGATGCCCTGCACGCGCATGGCAACCAAGTTCTCCGCGCCAGGGTGCAAACCTTGTTCCTGCATTTCCCGGACATACTCCGGGGTGACATCCTGGATTTTCAGAGCAATGAGTTGATCCACGGTGAGATCGCCCAGGCCCGCGGCTTTCATGGCGTCAATGTACGAGGAAGCGGAGGAAGAAGGCGTTGCCGTCCCGGTGGTCGACTCGCTGATGGGCGAATGCGACGGCGAAGGCTTGGAAGTCGAGGTGCGGTTTCGAGCAGGCTCATGCGAAGCGTCAGTGGAAGGGTTCGGCGTCCCCTGCGAATCCTGCGCTGCTTGCACCTGCCCTGGATGCGCCATTCCGAGCAACGCATTGCCAGCCAGAAGCGCCGCCGCCAGACACAGGGCGCTGCCCATGAGGCCAATACCGCGCATGCCTGAAGCGAGTGTGTTCAAGCCGAGGACGCGAACGATACGCACGGTGAGCGGACCGCGGTTCGCCGCCATGGCCAGCCCAGGCGCACTCCGCCACTCTTCCATCAGGGTGAGCGCACGCGCATACTCGACGGCGTTTCCGCAGAGAGTCACCGCCCGGTCATCGCAGCAGTGTTCGCGTTCGGCCCGAATCTTTTTGTTCAGCCACCAAATCGCAGGATGGTAGAACAGCAGGGTCTCAACCGAGACCTGGAAAAGATTTACAAAGGGATCAAGCCGTTGGATGTGCGCCAGTTCGTGGGCGATCACCGCCTCCAGTTGTTCTTCCGAGAGTCCGGTGATCGCGGTTACCGGCAAAAAGACCACCGGGCGAAACCATCCAATCACGGCAGGAGCCTGCAGCCACTTGCATTCGCAGTAGGCGATCGCGCGCCCCAGACCGAGACGGCATTGCACCCCGCGGCAGATCTCGAGTAAGCGCAGGCTTACTCGGTTCGACGGTCTGCGGCGTTCGCGCTCCAGCAATAAAAATCCGCCGAGGGAACGCAGACTGAAGAAGGCCACCCCCAGCAGCCATGCCCCGACCAGCCAGGGAAGCGCGTCGGGCGATGGCGGGGCGGGGGAACGTTGAGCCGATGCCTTCTCCGCCGTTTTGCTCTTGGCCGTCGGCCCAGTGAGAGCGTGCCGGGCTGACGATCGGGAGATTTCCGGCGCAATAAAATGTTGCTGCGAGTAGAAGAAGAAAGTCGCCAACGGAGCCAGCAGCATCAAGACCAGGGCGCCGACGCCGAACAGATAACGCGTGGCCGCGCGACCGCACAAGGCCATTGCAGCCGCGCAGACAGCGGCGATCGCCGTTCCCTGCCAGAGAAAATGCAACAAAGCCCATCCCAACGATTGCATCACGGTCGGTGAAACAACATTCATCACGGTGGTCATCGCCGGCTCCTTTCATGTTCCTCCAGCATGCGGCGAAGTTCGCTAATCTCTTCCCGGGAAGAGGTGCGCCCGGCCAGCGCATGCATCATGAGCTGACTGGCAGAACCTTCGAAAACCCGCTGCAGCATGTCGCCGGCAAGCTGCTGCTTGGTTTGCTGGGCGGGGAGGCAGGCTTCATAGACGTGCGCCCGCTGCGCTTCGTTTCGGCGCACGGTGCCTTTTGTGGTCATAATTTGCAGGAGCTTGAGGACCGTGGTGTAGCCCAGCTCTTTTTTCTCGCTGAGCGATTCATGAACTTCGCGAACCGTGGAGGGTCCGCGGTTCCAGAGCACGCGGAGAATTTCAAGTTCGGAGGCTGTCGGTTTGTGGGGCGGCTGCTTCATGGAAGAAGAACCTACTACGAAGATGTTCGTAGTGTCAACGAAAATCTTCGTACCGAAGTGAAATCACGATTCCGCTGAGGTCCACCGTCGCGCCGGCCAGACGCCGGCGCTACTTCTCGCGGCCTCTCGTTTGATTCCAGACGCGGCTGCGAGTATGGTGGTCTGTCCCAAGAGAGCTGGGGGAAGGAACTCAGGAGATTCCCAATGCTGAAACGATTTATTATTTCGATTTTTGTGCTCGCCGGGATGGTAACGTGGGCCTTCGCGGCGGAGGAAAATCAAAACGCTTGCACGGGTGATCCCGACCAGTGGCAACAACTTTTCGACGGCAAAGATCTGACCGGATGGAAGCACGTTGGCCCAGGCGGAGACACGGTGGAAGATGGCTTGATCCACACCCACGGCGGCATGGGCCTGCTCTACTGGACCGGCGGCAAGATTGGCAATTGCATCATTCACGTGGTGTACAAGATGCGCGACGAGAACGACAACTCGGGAGTATTCATCCGCATTCCCCTGGAGCCCCGCGAGGAGTGGATGCCGGTGCACTACGGCTTCGAAGTGCAGATTGACAACCACCCGGAAACCTCGGGCGAAGATGAATATCATTCCACCGGGATGTTGTATTCGCTGACCAAACCTCTGGCGAAAGCGTGGAAGCCCGGCCCCGAGTGGAACACCATGGACATCACTCTGGATGGGTCCCGCACGATCGTCACGCTCAATGGAGTGAAGATTACCGACTATAAGGACGGCGATCCGGTACCGAACCGAAAATTTGATTTCGAGCCGCAGCGCGGTCCTCGGCCCAACTTCGGGTATATGGGTCTGCAGAATCACAGCGACAACGACATCGTGTTTTTTAAGGAAGTCGCCATTAAGCCACTTAAGAAGTAGCCGGAACGGGAACGGGTCGCACTCAAATCAGGGGGAGGAATTGGCATGAAACGCATACTTTCGCGACGAGCATTTTTACAGGGAAGTGCGGCGGCGGCGGCGGGTGGTCTGCTGGCGTCGAAGACGATCCGACTGGAAGCTCAGCCATTTCCGCGCGCCATGGCGCCGAGCGATCGGGTTCGCTTTGGCATGATCGGAATCGGAATGCAAGGTTCCGGTTTGCTAACCGACGCCATCACAATTCCCGGAGTGGAGTGTGTGGGCGCTGCCGACCTGTATGACGGACGACATACCCTGGCCAAAGAAATCACCGCCAACCCGAACCTGCCCACCTCACGCCATTATCGGGATTTGCTCGATCGCCAGGACATCGACTGCATCGTGGCCGCGGTTCCCGATCACTGGCACCGGCGTGTGGTGGTCGACGCATGCAACGCGGGCAAGGATATTTATTGCGAAAAGCCCATGTCCCATAACGTGGCCGACGGCTTGGCGATGGTCGAGGCGGCGCAGAAGAATAATCGGGTTGTGCAGATTGGCTCGCAACGGGTTAGTTCCGTGCTGTGCGCCAAGGCGCGCGAACTTTACGCCGGCGGAGCGATTGGCGACGTGGAAATGGTGGAACTCACGCTGGGACGAAACGATCCCACCGGCGCATGGGAGTATCCCCCTCCACTCGATCTTTCTCCGGAAACGCTGGACTGGGATACTTGGCTCAACGATGCCCCCAGGGTTCCGTTCAACAAGCTGCATTTCGCGCGCTGGCGCTGCTGGAGAAACTACGGCACCGGGGTGGCGGGCGACCTGATGGTGCATCTGATCAGCGGCATGCTGGTCACGCTGGGTTGGAATGAAGTACCCAAGTCAGCGACCGCGATGGGTGGAATCTTCCGTTGGAAGGACGGGCGCGACATGCCTGACCTGCACACTGTGCTGTTCGACTATCACGGTGTTCCGGTTTATGTGCGACTTGGACTCGGAACCGAGACCCCGGAACTGGCGCGGTTCATGGGGCCGAAGGGGCTGCTCGACGCCGGCGAGTTTGAATTGCGACACTCTCCGCAGGCAGGCGTGGATACCGATCCCAGTTACTACAGTTCCAGTTTCCCGCCGAAAATGCGGGCCGCATACGTGAAGCAGTGGCACGCGGAACACGACCCGCCGCTGGGTAAGGAACCCATCCACGACGACACCGTGTATCGCGGACATGACTGGGACGATATGACTCCGCACTTAAACGTCTTTTTCCAGTCGGTGAAGTCGCGCAAGCCGGTAACCGAGGATGCGGTATTCGGCAATCACGCTGCCATCGCCTGTCACATGGCCAACGAATCGTATTTTCGCCAGAAACCGGTGGTGTGGGATGAGGCTTCCAAGACCATCGTGTCTTCGTAGTCTGGACGGGCCCTCTGGCCGGATGTTTCCCGGCTGAAGCCGCCGTTGAGTTGGAGGAGCCTTCGGCTAAAAGCCGCGCCCTTTCAACCCCGGCGAGAAGTCGAGTTTCTGCGCCACCTGCAAGTCGGGAGGAACCATGCGTCTTACTATTTTCGCCGGGCAAAAGCGCAGGATCATTCCCTTTCTCCTCGGCTTTCTTGTACTGAATATCTGCACCCTGGCGCAGGATTTCCCCACGGGTAAGCCCGAATCGGTCGGGCTGTCTGCAGAACGGCTGCAACGCATCGGCACCGTCGTACAACACGACATCGATGACCAACGCATCGCCGGCGCGGTCACGCTGGTGATCCGGCGCGGGCAGATCGCATGGTTCAAGTCGCAGGGCATGATGGACCGCGAGGCCGGCAAGCCGATGCGGCCCGATGCAATGTTCCGCATCTGCTCGATGACCAAGCCGATTACCAGCGTCGCCGTCATGATGCTCTACGAAGAGGGACGCTTCCTGCTCGATGATCCTATCTCCAAGTACCTGCCTGAATTTAAGAATCCGAAGGTGTTGGTCAAGCCGGCAACTGGTGAGCCCTACTCGATTCCAGCAACGCGCGAGATTACGATTCGTGATCTGCTCCGTCACACCTCGGGACTGACCTACAACTGGAATGCCGACCTAGGCCCTAGGTATGAGGCGGCCGGAGTCGCCAGCGGACTACTGCCGTATGACGGCACGATTGCGGACAATGTGAAGCGGCTGGCGAGCGTGCCTCTGCTGTTCAATCCTGGGGACCGTTTTGAATACAGCCTGGGCGTCGACGTGCTGGGCCGCCTGGTGGAAGTTTTGTCGGGCCAGCCGCTAGACGAATTTTTTCGCACCCGCATCTTCGAACCGTTGGGTATGAAGGATACATATTTCTATCCGCCGGATAACAAGCTCGACCGCCTCGCCACGGCTTACACCTATTATCCGGAGAAAGGGTTGAACCGCTTTCCGGATACGCCTATCCGGGACGGAAGTTTTGTCTATTCCGCGGACTATGCTTCGCGCGGCCCGAAGAAATTGTTTTCCGGCGGCGCCGGCCTGGTTTCCACGGCGATGGACTACGCTCGCTTTTGCCAGATGATGCTTGACGACGGCAAAGTCGGCAAGCCGCGCCTGTTAAGCCGAAAGAGCATCGAACTTATGACCCACGATCAACTGGGAAAGATCGGCCCCGAGCAGGGTTTCGGCCTGGGTTTTGGGGTGTCCGGGGTCAAGAGTCCGCTCTCTGAATTGGGATCGCCAGGGGAGTACAACTGGGGCGGATTTTTCTATACTGGCTTCACGATCGATCCGCAAGAGCAGATGATCGTCGTCTTCATGGCGCAACTGCATCCCACGGGCGATTTGATTCTGGACCGCGAAGTCGGCGTGCTCGCCTATCAGGCCATCAACGATTGAGCAAGAGTAGAGCAAGGATTGAGTCAACCGACAGCGGAGCAAATCATGACTGAATCTTCAAGCATGAATCGTCGAGCATTTTTGGGTAAATCGGCGGCCATGATAGCCGGGGGGGTAGTCCTGCCCCACACAGCATTGTCCTACCGAAATATTGTTGGTGCGAACGACCGCATTTCCCTCGGACACATTGGCATCGGGAGTCGGGGCGGCGATCTCGACTTGATCGCGTCCAAGTTGAAGGACAGCCACCACGTGGAGATGATTGCGGTCTGCGATCTGTGGACGGTCAATCGCGAGAAAGCCGCGGCCACGAATGCGCGTTATTACGGCAGAGCCCCGCGGACTGTCCAGCACCTTGAAGAACTGCTTTCCCTGAAGGATGTCGATGGTGTATTGATCTCGACCCCAGAACATTCCCATTCGCCGATCCTGAAAATGGCGGCCGAGGCGGGAAAAGACGCCTATTGCGAAAAGCCCATGGGGAATGCGCTGACGGAAGCAAAAGCGGCGCGCGAAGCGGTGCTTCAAGCCAAGACGATTACCCAGGTTGGCACCCAACATCGAAGCGAGCCCTATCCGCGAGCGGCACAAAAACTAGCGCGCAGCGGGGTGCTCGGAGATGTGAGCAAGGTTGAAATCGTATGGAATTATCACGGTCCGCGGTGGCGTGGCCGTCCCGAAGTGAAGGAAATTCGCGAGCAGGACACGGATTGGAACAGGTGGCTGATGACGAGGCCTGCGCGTCCGTTCGATCCCCAAATGTATTTTGAGTTTCGTCTTTACAAGGAATTTTCCAGCGGGATTCCGGATCAGTGGATGAGCCACGCCATTGACCTGGTGCACTGGTTTATGGACGACAATTTCCCCAAGTCAGTCGTATCCAATGGAGGGATTTTCGCCTGGCACGATGGTCGCGAAACCGCCGATACGTTTCAAACCTTGCTCGAATATCCGAAAGGCTTTCTGGTCAGTTATTCGACGAGCTTCGGCAATGACGCGCCCAGCTTTACGCGCTACATGGGGAAGAAGGCAAGTCTGTTCAATGATGGCGGCGAAGGCAGCCCGCGTTATCGACTGGTCGAGGAGAAAGGGACGCACGAGGACGATGCCGACATTGACCAGAAGAGAGCATCCAAATTTGTGCTTCTGCCCGGAGAGACCACCCAGCCGCCTCTGGGAATTGACGACCTCACCACGGAACACATGGCAAACTGGTTCGAATGCATGCGTTCGCGTCAGCAGCCCCACGCAACGGTGCGTGAGGGATTCGCGCATTCCGTCGCTTGCATCATGGCTGCGCAATCGTACTGGTCGGGCAAGAAGCTTTTCTGGAACACCCAGAGCGAAACGATCTCGGACAGCATGCCGGCTGGCGGCTAGGCTGCGAGGTTGCGGACCAGACATCTCGGCCGTGCGCAATCTTCGATGTTACCGAAGCGCTGTCTTAGCTGGAAACCGCGTGGCTGGCTCCACGAATCGACCACGCATGAGGCAGCTCGATATAGGACCGATCAAGGGCCGCGATGGAAGGACAACCCAGCAATCGAAACGTGCGCTCGACATCCGATCGCAAAATCTCCAGTGCTCGGACAACTCCAGCGTGCCCGCCGGCCGCCAGGCCGTAAGCGTAAGCGCGCCCCACGAGGACCGCGCGCGCTCCCAGGCAAAGCGCTTTCACAATGTCCGCGCCACGGCGGACTCCTCCATCCATGAGCACTTCGACTTGACCATTTACGGCAGCGACAACTTCCGGAAGAGCGCGCAAGGAAGGAAAAACTGAATCGAGCTGACGGCCTCCATGGTTGGACACAACTACCGCGGACGCACCTACGTCCACCGCACGCCTGGCGTCGTCCCCTGTCAGCAGACCTTTCACCACGATCGGCCCGGACCACACTTCGCGGATCCATCGCAAGTCTTCCCAAGTCACGGTGGCGCGGGCCAGAGCAGCGCCCACGTCAACCAGTTCCATCGCACCTTTTCCCGGAGTCACAACGTTTTCCAGTTTGGGTACGCCGCCGTCGCGGAGAAACGACGCCAGCCAGCCCGGATGCGCGAGAATGTTGGGCAAGTAAGGGACTTTCGCGAACCAGGAAGTGCCCAACAGTTGCTTCATCCCATTGCGAGGATCGCGCTCTCTCATTCCCGCCACGGGCGTATCCACGGTAATTACTAGGGCGGAAAATCCCGCGCGGCGAGCCCGATCGATGGACCCTTCAGCAGCCTCGCGTCCGCCGAGCAGATACAACTGGTAGAAAACCGGCCCTTGCGACCCCGCCTTCACATTCTCCAGTTTGTGACCAGAGATGGTGGAAAGAATGTACGCGGTGCCTGCTTCTCCGGCCGCGCGAGCCGCGGCAATTTCGCCGTCGGGGTGCATCAAACGGCTGTAACCGACCGGGGCCAGGATGGCAGGGAAGGAAAGCTCGTGGCCGAGCACGCGGGTCTTCAGGTCACAAACACCGATGGCTACAGCGTTACGAGGGCGAAACAGGACATCGCGAAACGCGCGGCAGTTTTCCGCCAAGGTGCATTCCGCTTCCGCGCCGCCGTCCAGGTAGTCGAATACCGACCTGGGCAGCCGGCGTTGCGCCAGAGCGCGTAGATCCTCGATATTGACGACTCGTGAGGGATGCATAGCGTGCTGAGATGATAATGCTGGCGGAGTGTTGAGGTCCAACCTTCTTTGCCATTGCCATTGCCCTTGCCCTTGCCAGCGCGTTTTGTTTCCGCAATTCTGCAAACTTCCGTTCCGTGAACTCCTGTCGGCTGGCGGTCAACACATTTGGGCAGCGCTGCGTCTTAGGGTCGGAAGACCTCCAACTCGCTATGGGCGCCGCACCTCCCGGCAGCGAGTAAAACTCATCGCTCAATTTCGCTTTCGCGGCCAACGAATAGGCACGCCACCGATTCAAATGAGGCCCTGCGTTGCGGACCGTGGGACTGTGGCTTATCATTCCCATGCGTCATTCTCATTCACAATCAACCATCAACTTCTCCGAAAATCGACAAGAGAGGCACTGACAACCGGCCTATGATGCCTTTGCTTCGCCCGCCCGGGCCTGTGAATCGCGGCATAGTCGGGAACTTCCCGCTGGGAAGCCCGGACCCACTCGGGCTGTATACCAAGTGGGCTGGTCAATTTGGTGACATCTTTTACTATCGCGCTTTTTCCCGTCACATCTATTTCCTGAACAACCCCGACCTCATCGAGCAGGTTCTGGTAACCAACTGGCAAAATTTCATCAAGGGCGAAGCCCTGAAGTTCAACCGGCGGATCTTTGGAAACGGTCTTCTGACCAATGACGGAGATGCGTGGTTGCGGCAGCGGCACCTCATCCAACCCGCCTTTCATCGCGACAGAATCGAATCGTACGGCGACACCATGGTGGCCTATACGGAGCGGATGATGGCGGGCTGGCACGATGGTGATATGCGTGACATTCATCAGGACATGATGCGCCTGGCGTTGGAAATTGTGGCCAAGGCGCTTTTTAATGTCGAGATGACGGCGGAGAAAGACAGAATTGCAGGCGCGCTGAACACCTTTATGGAGCTCGGCTCGCGCGGGCGCATGCTGTTACCTCCGATTCTCCGCCTATTACCAACCGCCGACAACTGGCGTTACCGGCGCGCCGCGCGCCAGCTGGACGACATCGTATACGGTCTTATCCATCAGCGCCGCTCGAACCGCCAGGTCGCCGACGACCTGCTCTCTCGATTGTTGCAGGCTCAGAGTAGGGGCGAGGACGCGATGTCAGACCGTGCGATGTCAGACCAGCAGTTGCGCGATGAAGTGATGACCCTCCTCTTGGCGGGTCACGAGACGACTGCGGTTTCGTTATCGTGGACTTGGTATTTACTGGCGCAGTATCCAGAGGTCGAGAAAAAGCTTTGGTCAGAACTTCGAGCCGTGCTCAAGGGCAGAAGTCCAGGGGTGAAAGATCTGTCCAGACTACCTTACACCGAGCGAGTCGTGAAGGAAGCGATGCGACTGTACCCACCGGCGTGGGCGATCGTCCGAAACTGTCTGAAAGACTGCGAGATCGGCGGCTATCGAGTGCCTGCCGGAGCGACGGTCATGATGAGCCAGTGGGTAACACACCGCGACCCGCGATATTACGAGCAACCCGAGCGCTTCAATCCAGATCGCTGGTTGGACGGGCGGGCCAAAAGTGCCTGCAAGTTTGTTTATTTCCCCTTCGGTGGAGGACCGCGCACTTGCATAGGCGCGTCCTTTGCCGCGATGGAAGCTGTCCTGGTGCTGGCAGCAATCGCGCGAAGGTATCAAGTGCGGCTTGCGCCAGATTTCCCCGTCGAGCCGTTGCCCACCATTACCCTTCGTCCCAGGCGTGGCGTCAAAGTTGTGCTCACACAACGCGTTGACGTTTGATTATTGCGGCGCTCGGAAAGCAAGCACAGCGTTGAGCCCCCCAAAGGCAAACGAGTTGGAGAGAGCATATTCCACTTGGGCAGGACGGGCGCGATTGGGCACCACGTCCAAATCGCAATCTGGGTCGGGCTCGGTATAGTTGGCCGTGGGCGGAAGCAAGCCATTTTTTAACGCCAGGACCGTGCAGATGGCTTCCATGGCCCCCGTAGCACCCAAAGAATGGCCGTGAAGTGATTTTGTGGAACTCACCGCCAGCCGGTCGGCATGGGCTCCGAAGAGTTCACGAATAGCGCGCGTTTCCAGCGGATCATTGACCAGCGTGCCCGAACCATGGGCGTTGATGTACCCCACTTGCTCGGGCAGAAGCAGAGCATCGCGTAATGCCGCTCTCATCGCGCGAAGCGGACCGTCGCTGGACAGATGGGTCAGGTGATGGGCGTCGGAGGACATGCCAAAACCCATCACTTCGGCATGAATCGTCGCGTCCCGTGCCCTCGCCGTCGCGAGAGGCTCCAGTATTAGCATGGCGCCGCCTTCCCCCAGAATCAAGCCGCGCCGGTCTTTCGAGAAAGGCCGACACGTATCCGGCGACATAATTCGCAGGGCCTCCCAGGCCTTTAAGAAACCAAAGCTGAAAGGAGCCTCGCTGCCTCCGGCAATGGCCAAGTCCACCATCCCATTGCGAACCATCCAGAAAGCTTGACCAATGGCATGGTTGGAGGAGCTACAAGCCGTGGACACCGTGTAAGCAGGGCCGGTGATGCCAAACTCCATGGAGATATGACTGGCACCGGCATTCGCCATGGCGCGAGGAATCACCAAAGGATCGACCCGAGGTTGGTTGCGTTGGTAAAGTTTCGCGAATCCGGCGTCCTGCGTCGATTGCCCGCCCATGCCCGAGCCTGTCACGATGGCCGCATTCTCGCAAAGCGTGGGGGTAAGTGTGATTCCGGAATCTTTCAGAGCTTCCCGGGCTGCGATGAGCGCGAATTGGGAAAACAGATCGAGGGAGCGTGTACGATTCGCATCAAAATGTTGGCCAGGGTCATACCGAGAAATCTGGGCACCGTTCCGAAACCGTAGTTTCGAAGTATCTACCGAATCGATCGCTCGGATTCCAGATCTTCCTTGGCTGACTGCATTCCAAGTTTCAGCCCGGTTGTTGCCCAAGGCACAGATCACACCCATGCCTGTGACAGCCACTCGCCGCGCCTGCGCCGTCATGGCATGCTCTCAGGCGTGGCCACGTTCAGGGAAGCATTCGCCGTCGGGTTCTCCCCACTCACTCGTAGAGACTGCCTGCCCGGATGATGGGGGTTATCTGAATTTCCTATCTGAACTTCCGTTTGTCATCCCCATTCAGTTGGAGTTGGCTCATTGTTTCTGCAGCTCGAGTTTCTGTTGCCGGGCGACCTGCCACTGTGCGAACTGTTCTGCCGCATAGCGAGCTGCAGCTCCCGGCACGTTCTCGATCTCCTGCACAGTCTTCATATCAGGCTCGGCCGTCGCAGCGATATGCAGTTTGTAGTATCCACGGGTGTGGAGGAATACGGTTCGATCTGTGGCCGCATGTTGGGGCGGCACGTGGAACGTGAGGTCCGCAGTGTCACCTATATTGGGCATCTCCAGGTAGCGATCGTCAATTGCCGCTAACTCTGGTAGCACATCTTTTCCCTGCAGATCCTTCGCCGTCGCCGGCTCGATCTTTTCCAGACTGACGGGGCGGTCTGCCGTGTAATCCACGGCAAACGAATTCAATGCCCAAAAGCCAGCGGGAGGTTGGATGCGAATGCGCAGTTGATCTCCCTTCACACGACTCACATCCAGCGGGACGATTCGGTCCTTGGAAATAAACGGACCCGTCCCCGGCAGAATTCCGCGCACCTGCCACCCGCTGGGTTCCTCAACATAAATTTTCAAGGCGAAGAGTTCTTCGCGCACTTCCCAGGCGAAGAGTGCGTCGCGGGCCGACTGGCTTTGGTCCATTGCGGTGTACCACGCCCCCACATCGCGCCCCCGGAGTTCGACCATCTTCTTGATCATATACGAGCCCCAGAGACCCGTCGCAGCGTTGACCACCAACTTCACCTGCGTCGCATCTGCGGGCTTGGGGAACGTCATCACAATGTCACTCTGCAACTTACCGTTCGCGTCGGGTACCGCGGGCCCTTCCCAAATCAGACGATCGGTGGCGCGCAACCAGGGGAGCAAGTCATGTCCCGCGGCATCCCGCGCCGATAGCGGAGCCTGCGGTGCCGCCAGCGTATGCAGGTTGCCCCGCGCATCCGCGGCCACGCGAGTTCCCGCAGCGTGGTCCACAACCCAAAGCTCGGTCAGATTTGTGAACTGAGTCTCGTCGACTTCGTTGGTAATCTTCAGCCGGTAGAGACCACTCCGCTCGCGGAGATGTTCCAGTTGCGAGAAATCATCTTTCTCGAGGCCACGGGAAATAGCTCCGCCGTAGGGTTCGGCGTCAAACACATATCGCGAACCGTCCCAGGAGTAAACGAATGGACAGGATTGCTTCAGGGCTACAACGATGCCGACGATTAGCGCCAGCGTGCCCACGACCACCGCCGCGGTCAGACCTATGGTGCGTCCCTTTTGAAGCGTGTCGGTCTCGATCCAAAACCGTTGAACCTGGTCCACCGGAAGTTCGTAGGGTCTCTTTTTTACCGAGGCGGACACCGTCCCGTTCTTGACATACGCTCCCGGCGGGTCGAACGCGACGTCCTCACCCTGAATGGTCGTAATCCCGACGATTTTTTCGTTTTTGGGCTGCGGCACATCTACGGTCGCCACCTTTTGAACTTTTCGTGAATAGCAGGCGGGACCGACCGCGAGCAGAACAGCGAGAAGCCATGCAATGGTTGCTTTTGGCATTGACCTACCTCTTACGAGAAGCACTCTGGCCGGCCAACGCAGAACCAAACTCAGTCCTCGTCGGTGTTCCTGGTTCCTGGGTTGCTGGGGAATCGAGCGGAGTATACGCTGACCACCCTTCCGCGTCCACTTTGAAACCGTGCCGTGTCAACCGACAATAGGAACCTCCCCATTCTTACGACATTAGAAGTGTCCCCTTCTCTTAGTAAATGAAATGTCCGGTTTTTATTTAATCTCCCGTAGTCGCCAAGGCAGTGGCAGAGTGGGAATCCCGCCCGCAGAGACCAAAAAGGTCCGCTTGACCATCTGGTACTCACGGTTGGGTGTCGACCTCGATGGCAGGACATTCCCGTGCGCAAGGGGAGCGCAGAGGACCACCCCGGGCGGGAATCACGGCAGCGGCCACTTGCCTGTTCTTTTTCTGTTCCTCAGTCTGCTACAACTTTTCCACCGGGTTCGTGCAGGTCTCGTGTCTCCACCGCAGGTGCAGCCTTCAATTTGCGATCCGCTGGGACATGCCCCTGCTACAGGGGTCTGGGCTACTCTTCGGATTGCGCAACCACCTGACCCGCGAAAGCGCTCCCAGTTGCGTCTGCTAAAATCGAAGCGTTTCGCGCCATCCATCTACGATTTATTCGGAAGACTTCATGACGAGCTACTCTGCGGCAGATACCTCCGTTGATCAACTCAAGGCCAGAATTCAACAGCGCCAGGCCCGTGTGGGCATCATTGGCATGGGTTACGTCGGACTCCCGCTGGCTCTGTTGTACAGCGAGCAGAAATTCCGGGTGACCGGCTTCGATATCGATGTCCGCAAGGTAGATACGCTGGCCAAGGGCGGTTCCTATATCTACCGCATCGCGCCGGAAGAGGTGCAGGCGGCTAGGGCAAATGGGTTTTCCGCCACCGCCGATTATTCCCAAATCACCGCCATGGACGCCATTATCATCTGCGTCCCCACGCCGTTGAATGAATACCACGAGCCCGACCTCAGCTACATCACTGACACCACCCACTCCATCGCACCTCACTTGCGCGCGGGTCAATTGGTAGTGCTCGAAAGTACAACCTACCCAGGCACCACGGAAGAAGTGATGATTCCGATTCTCGAAAAGGAAAACAAGGCCGGTCTCAAGGCCGCTCGCAACCAGGCTCCCACTGGCAAGGAATTTTTTGTGGCATTCTCGCCCGAACGCGAGGATCCCGGCAACACCACGGTCGCCCGCCGCGACATTCCAAAAGTGGTGGGTGGATTAAACCCGCAAGCTTCGGAACTCGCCGGCGTCCTGTACGGTGCCATTTTCAATCGAACCGTTCCCGTTTCGTCCCCGGCGGCCGCGGAGATGACCAAACTGCTGGAGAACATTTACCGCTGCGTCAACATCGCTTTGGTGAACGAACTCAAGCTGCTATGTCTGCGCATGGGGATCGATATCTGGGAGGTTATCGAAGCCGCTTCCACTAAGCCTTTCGGCTTTCATCCCTTCTATCCGGGGCCGGGTCTGGGGGGGCACTGCATTCCGGTCGATCCCTTTTATCTTTCGTGGAAGGCGAAGGAATGGGATTTTCGCACGCGCTTCATCGAACTTGCGGGCGAAATCAACAGCAATATGCCTTATCACGTTCTGTCCTCGGTGGGTGGCGCCCTGAATCGTCATAAAAAGTCGGTGAATGGCGCGCGAGTCCTGGTCTTGGGCGTAGCCTACAAGAAGGATATCGACGACCTACGCGAGTCGCCCTCACTCACCATCATCGAGCTTTTGCAGAAAGATGGAGCCCAAGTCAGCTACCACGATCCCTATTTCCCATTCATCGGCAAAGGTCGGAAATACGACCTGCAACTGAAGTGCGCGGAGTTGAAAGATCTGGGCCAGTATGACTGCGTCGTCATCGTGACCGACCACTCCGATTACGATTATCCCCGCATCGTCCAGGAGTCCCAATTGGTAGTCGACACTCGCAATGCCACCCGGGGCATCAAAAGTCCAAAAATTTTGCACTGCTGAGATCCAGGCGCTGGGACCCACACCGCCGGAAAATCTCTGCACAGTTCTGCACAGTATGGTGTAGCTTTTGGTAGGAGGCTGGTGGATTCGGTCCTGATGAAAAATGCTCCCCTGGAAGCTACTGATACGAACAGACTTGCTCCTGTCCTCGGTTCACGGGATGGCCTTTGTCGTGCATAAGCCATACCCTCTGTTGCGACTCGGCGTACCCGGTTTCCATGATTTGAAAAGACGGGGAGAAGCTTTACAGTCGAATGGGGTTTTGGGACACTAAAACTAGCAGAACGAGAACTAGCAGAATTGACTATGGCGTCGCTGTCTCGCGAATCAGGCCTCTTTACATCCCTCCCGCCATGGGAGATCCCTTGGTCTGACCTTCTGTTGAGCTATGGCGTTCAGGCGGTTGTCATTGCGATTTTGGTTTCGCTTCCCGTTCTCCACCCTGAGATTCTTGAGCGTCCGAAAACTGACTATCACGCGGTCGAACTGGTTCCCACCCCGGTCCCGGTAAATCACGAGCCCCAGAGACAGCTTGCTAAACCAGTGATCGTGGCACAGCTCGATCCCCCGCCGGTAGACATGCGTTTGCCGGCTCCGCAACCTCAGCCCAAACCGAAAATCGAAGATGCCCCCGCTCCCGAAGTCAAGATGGCGACTCGGAAGCTTGATCCCTTGCCGCCCTCGGCACCTCCGTTGGTTCCAAAGCAAATCGTGAGGACCAACGTCTTTTCGACTGGCAGCTCAGCGCCGCAAACCATCGAGCGCGCCCCGCAAAAAGTGCAGACCGGTGGCTTTGGCGATCCCCATGGCGTACCGGCCCAGGCGAGTCAGAACAAAGCGGTGAATATTGCCCAGGCAGGCGGATTCGATATGCCTGCCGGACCAGGCTATGGTAACGGAACGGGCGGAGCCCGCGGTGCCAGCGGCGTAGTCGCCAGCACGGGATTCGGAGGCGGTGTTGCTACGGGAAACACGCGTACCTCGTCGCCGCGCACCATACAGCAGGCGGGCTTTGGCGACGCCGATGTTCCCGCTCCTCCAACCGTTCAGTCGCGTCCCGCGGCCCAAGCGGCGGAGAAAATTGTCCCGGCAGAAATCCTTTCCAAGCCGGTTCCCATCTACACTGATGAAGCGCGCAGGCAGCGAATCGAGGGTGAAGTGCTCCTCGAAGTCGTGCTGGAAGCGTCGGGTAAGCTACGGGTTTTGAAAGTAGTTCGCGGACTGGGGCATGGTCTGGACGACGCTGCGGTACACGCCGCCGAACAGATCCGCTTCAAGCCCGCCCTGAAGGACGGCCAACCTTCGGACTCAACGGCCGTTTTGCACATCATTTTTCAGTTGGCGTGATCAACCGCCAGAAGGTTCTTATGCGAATGGTTCGTTCGGGTTCGGGATTGGTTTTTCTTCTTTTGTTCTGCATATTCGGGATCGAGGCTCAAGAGGCTCCCCCGGCGCAATCGGCTCCGAGCGGGGCGGAGACCCCGTCGGTTACACCGGCTCCTTCTAATTCTCTGCCCCCGGCCGCGATTACGCTCAACGACGTACTCGATCGCGTGGTGCAGCGGGAACACCTGTTCATGGCGCAAATGCGTCACATGCACCCCATGGTTGAGACCTACCTGCAGGACCTTAAAAACGACAGCACGGGGAATGCGACTCCCGTAAAAGACCAGTATTTTCTCGGCCGCCTCGACATGAGTGACGGCCCGGAGGACGTTTCTTTCGTTGGCCAACCGGGATTCGGGCGTCGGATGCTTAGCAAGATGACGGGGGTCTACGCCCTGCACTTCCTTCCCTTGGGCTTCGCTCAGATGGTGGTGCTCGACCCGGATTTCCAGAAGAAATACTACGACTTCACTTTTGTGCGGCGCGAATTTCTGGGAGAGCTCCGCTGCCTGGTCATCGATGTAAAGCCCAAGGAAGGTCAAAAGACCGCACGTTTCATGGGCAGGATCTGGGTCGAAGATCAGGATTACAACATTGTCCGCTTCGACGGAACCTACTTTCCCCAACCCAAGCTGAATTTCTTTTTCCACTTCGACAGCTGGCGCCTGAACATGCGCCCGGGAATGTGGCTGCCGGCATATGTCTACACCGAAGAATCCAACCTTAAGACGGGATGGAGCAAGACCCTGCACTTTAAAGCGCAGACTCGGTTGTGGGGCTACGATCTGAAGGGTCTGGCCAAGAGTGAGGAGTTCACCCAGATTCTGATCGATTCGCCGCAGTCAGTGAAGGACCAGAGCGATGCCGCCGCCGATGCCAGTCCCGTGGTGGCGCAGCGCATGTGGGAGCGCCAGGCGGAGGAAAACGCCGTCGATCGTCTACAGAAGATTGGTTTACTCGCTCCCGCTGGCGAAGTAGACAAAATTCTCTGTACCGTGGTGAACAATCTGCTCGTCACCAATAACATTGACTTGGCGGGAGATATTCACTGCCGAGTACTGTTGACCGCCCCTCTTGAGTCTTTTACCATCGGCCACACGATTGTCATGAGTCGCGGACTGCTGGATGTACTTCCTGATGAAGCGTCCCTGGCCATGGTTCTGGCCCATGAACTCAGCCACATCGTTTTGGGACATCACTTCGACACCAACCTTGCCTTCAACGACAAGCTATTCTTTCCCGACGAAGAGTCGTTCCGGCGCCTCGACTTCAAGCGCAGTTCTGCAGATGAGGAAGCGGCCGACGTCAAGGCCCTGGAACTCCTCAAGAACTCTCCTTACAAGGACAAACTGGGCAATGCTGGATTGTTTCTAAAGGCTTTGCAGGAGAGGGCGCCCGACCTGCCGAATCTGATTCGGCCTCACCTGGGAAACAGCTTTGCCGGGAGCAAAAGCATACGCATGTCGAGCCTGATGAGTTCGAGTCCTGCGCTCGATGACAAACGCCTCGATCAGATCGCAGCTTTGCCGCTGGGCGGCCGCATCAAAGTCGATCCCTGGAGCGATCGCGCCGACCTATCCAAGGCCAAGCCCGTAGCGTTGGTTTCAACGCACGAGAAAATGGAATTTGAGATCAGTCCATTCTTTCCTTACCTGACCCGGTTTTCAAACGGCAGTGCCGAGAAGGTGGCTCGGACCACAACATCATCGGCGTCCGAGACCGAACAAAAATGAGACGAAATTCAGGGACAGGGACAAAGAGGCGACAGGAATCGCTTGTGGCAGGAGGAAGCGCAAACGGCGAACCCTCGCCGCTCAGTCTGTCATGAATTGCAGAGTTGCCGGTTACTGAATCGAGCTACCGACTTGCGAAAACACATTGTTGGCATTGGAGCCGATGAGCCGGATCGTGCCCACGACAATGACCAGAATCACAGCCAACATCACTGCGTATTCCGCAATGTCCTGACCACATTCATCGTTCCAAAGCTGCTGTAAGCGTTTTGCCACGGGGCTCCTCTTTTCTCATTCTGCTAAATCCGACGATTTATTCACCGGGGTATCACCGAATAGACCAACTCCCGGCGGCTGTCCCCAAGGTCTGTGCTAGGAATATTAATATCGGGTCATTCTTTCGCCAATAGCACCAAAGTGCCACTGATCTTGAGGGGTGGGTGCGGCCAGGGATCCACTCTCACGCGATGCTTTTGAGCGGCAGCGCTTGATTCACAGCGAACAATGCGAGCTCCAGGCGGGTCGACACTCCCAGCTTGTCGAAGATGTTGCTGAGGTGATGCTTGACGGTGTCCTCACTGATCTTGAAATATTCGGCGATTTCCTTATTGGAATATCCGGCCACCACGGCCGAAACAATCTCCAGTTCCCGCGGTGTCAGACCGAATTTCTTTTGCCGCGCTTCGTCGTGCGAAGACTGCATCAGCGTGCGCAGGTATTGCACAAGGTTGGAAACACTCTCCCGTCCAACCCAGTATTCGCCCTCCATCACCGTATGAATCGCCTTCAACAAGAGTTGCGTGGCCGAGTCTTTGAGCACGACTCCGCGGGCTCCCAGTTGCAAGGCTTCGACGATTTGGCTTTTTTCCGCCGCTGCAGTCAGCAGAATGACCCGCACCGGAGTCGCGTTCGCGGGCATACTCAACTCGCGCAGGGCTTCCAGGCCGGGATGCTTGGGCATGGCTAGATCGAGCAAAAGGATGTCGGGCTTCAACTGCCGCGCCAGCTTCACGGCTTCGGCGCCGTCCGATGCTTCGCCCAGAACCTTCAGGTCGGCCTCGGCTTCCAGCAAGCGCCGCAGACCATCGCGAAAGATCGGATGGTCATCGGCAATGACAAGTCGAACGGACTGCGCTTTTCTAAAATTCATGAGGCACTTCCCCGCTGCGAGGAACGGTAACTTCCAGGCGAGTTCCCTGTCCGGGATTTGATTCTACCGTGAGTTCGCCTGCAATCAAACCTACGCGTTCCAGAATGATCATAGGTCCTTTCCTCACTTCATCCATTTGATCCTGGTTATAACGGCCCGCGAAAGGGAACCCTTTGCCATCGTCTTCCAGGATCAAGTTCCACTTCTTCAGGCTGGATCCCAAACGCACCAGCACATGGCGCGCGCCACTATGTTTCCTCACGTTGACCAGTCCTTCCTGCACAATGCGGAGAATCTCGCGACAAACCCGTTGCGGCATATCCAAATTTTCGAGCTCAGTAACGAATCGTGCGCTAATCCCCGTCTCCCGCTGAAATCGTTCGACGGTGTCGTTCAAAACGCCAAGCAACCGTTGCGCATCCACTTCGATGGCTTTCATCTGCTGCATCAGTTCCCGCAGCTTGAGCACTTCCTCGCGAAGCAGGCCCTGGATTCGACCTAATTCGGCTGTAATCGGCTTGCCGGCATCGGCCTGCCGGCGCAACACGTCCACCTGCATTTCGACCGCAATCAGCGACTGCACCGCACCGTCGTGCAGCTCACGCGCAAAGCGCGCTCGCTCGGCGGCTCCCGCCCGGCGTCGCAAGCGGTGCAGAAGGTAAACGTTATAAACAGCCGGCCCCACCTGGCGCACCAGATCGAGTAGGAAGCGGAGTTCCTCCTGTTTCTCGCCCCGCCACGACGGGTTGAACAGAAAGATTCTGCCCCTCCACTCGCTCCCGAACAGAAAAGCGACTGTAATCAGCGAGTCGAAGGTCTGGACCTCGCTGAGTTGGGAAATCAGCGCCGTGCTCTCGACCGGCACTGGATGGCCGTTGTGATCAAGTGCCAGGGAGGTCCATCGGTCTCCGTTGTTCGCGGCGTAATACACCTCCCCCGGAAAATCATGCAGATAGGTTTTGGCGTCACGAGAGGCCGATTCCAACCAGCGAAACTCCGACGGCGCACTCTTGCTATCCCGGTTCAACTCGCCCACGAAGACCCGCTGGCTGTGAGATTCCTGCGATGCGACCAGCAACCGGGAGGCCCCGTACATGGACATGGCTTCCCGGAAGATCTGCTCAATCGTTCCGGTCAGTCCTGCTTCCACGCGGATGCGCGACAAAGTCCCGGTCACCACCGCCTTCTCGGCCCGCAGGTGTTTCTGCTGCTCGGCCAGATAACCCAGCAATAAACCCATCACCAGCAGGTACACCGACAGCATGAACAGACGTCTGGGTTCGAAATCAACCGTATTCACGCGGAGGCCGTTCAACCCTGGCCACGGCAGTGAACCGCCGCCTCCCAGCGTCAGGTGCAGAACAATAAAGCTCTCCGCCCACAGCAGTGTGACTTCAGCGGCAGCCGTGCCCAGCGTCTCCCACAAACCCCAACGGTAGGCGGCAGCCGCCAGAACAAAAACAAAGAACAGAAAAAACGGAGCGCGTGGCCCGGCGGAGAATATCGAAATAAGGGCCGGCCACACGATATCCCCGGCATGGACCATCAGACGAAATGCGGCCGTCGACTGCTGCCGCCGACGCAGCAGCATGAGAATAAGAATTCCATTCGCCATATAAAAGACGAACAGGCCATACGCTGCCCAGGAATGGCCCAGCTCCGTCGGATCCATCTCGATCGCCACCAATGCCGACACGGCGAGGATCACCCGAGCCGTGGCCAGCCAGCGCTCGGTCCGGCGCGTCTCACCCGGATCAGGCGGGATTCTCAGTCTCCAGGATTGTCGATAGCGCTCAACGTGAGGATTCAATCGAGTCGGTCTCCACGGGCGGGGCGGCTTCGCGGGATATTATTGAATAAAAGAAGCTTACGGGCAAGTGAGAGTCTGGTGCCAAACTGACGCCAAGCAACCGTCCCAGCTCAGCGGCTTTCGTTTCCATTACTTCAGTAACTCATGGCGCTGTTGCCATCTGATCTAGAATGAGGCCGGAGGAGTGTCTTGCGCAACCGTTCCCATCTCTGGTTGGCCGCAGTGGCGGGATTGTGGGCGGCTTTAATTGGAGCCGCTCTGCTTCTGCCCCGGTCGTTTCAGCTGACCGCTTTCAGCGACGTCGTCCAATGCCTTTTGTTGCTTTCGGGTGCCGCTTCGTTCGTGCCGCTGGTGCTGCGCTCTCGGGGACGCATTCGGCTGTTCTGGTCGCTGATCACACTGGGCGTTTCTTTGTGGCTGTTGTATCAGCTGCTTTGGACTTACTACGAGGTGGTGCTCCGTCGGGACGTACCTGTCATTTTTGCCGGAGACGTCGTTCTTTTTTTACACATTGTTCCGCTCATGGCTGCGGTTGGTTTGCGACCGCACGTTCCGGGAGACGAATATGCTGCACGCACGGGACGGCTTGATTTTGCGCTCTTGGTAGTGTGGTGGATCTATCTTTATGTCTTGATCGTGATCCCCTGGCAGTGGGTCCTGGCCCACGCGGAGGGCTACACCCGGAACTTGAACGCGCTCTATGTCACCGAGGAGATCGCATTCCTGCTGAGCTTGGTGCTGTGCTGGATGACCAGCAAAGGCCATTGGAGAAATCTCTACGCCAGTTTATTTGGCATGAGTATCTGTTACGCCGCCAGCTCCACCGTTGCGAATTGGGCGATGGGCCGGAATATGTATTACAGCGGCAGCCTTTATGACATACCTCTGGTCGCTGCCATGGCATGGCTCACTTGCATTGGCCTGCGAACCCAGGCGGAGCAGCCCACCTCCGATGTCGGCGAAGGGTCAACCCTCTACGGCGTGTGGATTGCCCGGTGCAGCATGATCGCAGTATTTTCATTACCCTTGTTTGCCGCGTGGGCAATGTCGGATGGCGCCGTCCCTTCTCGCGTGCGCATATTTCGGCTCGCACTGACCCTGATCGCCGCCTTCTTCATGGGCATGATGGTCCTGGTGCGCCAGCACCTGCTCGATCGAGAATTGACCCAATTTCTACAGCACTCGATCGAATCGTTTGACAGTCTGAAACATCTGCAGGCCCAACTCCTTCAATCCGAAAAACTCGCTTCGATCGGTCAGTTGGTCGGGGGAGCTGCACACGAACTGAACAACCCAATCACCGCCATGCTCGGGTATTCGGAAATGCTCCTCAGCACGCCGCTTACGGCGGAGCAGCGGCCACTCGCCGCCAAGATCGGCCTGTTTGTTCGCCGCACCAAGTCGCTGGTCGCCAGTCTGATCAGCGTTGCCCGGCAATCACCAGCACCCAAGAGTCCGCTCGACCTCAACACGCTGGCGCGAACGGCCCTGAAGTTGACCCAACCTCAGTGGGAGGCGCTCGCCATCGAAGTGCGCACGCAATTCGATCCCGCCCTGCCCAAGGTCTTGGGGGATTCCAATCAGCTGCTGCAGGTCTGCCTGCAGCTCGTGGCCAACTGTCTTCACGTGCTCAGCGAACACAGCGGCCAAGGACTGACCGTCAGCAGCGAACGGCAGGGGGACACTTCGGTTCTTCAAATCAGCATCGAGCGGGCAGCGGGCAGCGCATCCGCCGATCCCCGCGCAACCTCGGTAGATTCCGAAGAGGCCTTAGGTCTCTCCGCTTGTCAGGGGATTCTGCAGGAGCATGGCGGTCAAATCCTGCAGGAACTCCGGGCCGATGGCACGATGCGAATTCGCGTCGCACTCCCGATCACCGAGTCAGCTCCGGCCCGGAGCAAGGAATCTACGATACCGGTGCGCTGGCAATCTCGACCGTACGTTTGAGTTGCCCGCACGCGGCGTAAATGTCCCGCCCGCGAGGACGCCGCACAAACGCCGGAATACCCGCTTCCCTCAGAATTTTTTGGAAGGCGGCGACCCTCTCCGCTCCGGGGGTGGTAAAGTCGATTCCCGGTCCCGGGTTCAGAGCGATCAGATTCACTTTGCAGCGCATCCCGCGCAGCAATTCCGCCACTTCTTTAGCATTCTCCGGAGCATCGTTGACTTCGCCCAGCAAGACGTACTCGAATGTAATCCACTCCCGGCTACGCAAGGGATACACGCGCGCTGCCGCCATCAGCATTTCCAGATTCCATTTCTTATTCAGCGGCATCAGCCGGGTGCGCATCGCATCGTTCGAAGCATTCAGAGAAATAGCTAGCTTCGGCCGGATCGCCTCCCCGCCCAAGTCATGAATGCGCGGCACGATTCCCGCCGTCGACACCGTCATGCGGCGCTCCGCGATGCCCACCTCTGCCACCAGCGCACGCGCCGCTTTCACGAAATTCTCGTAGTTCAGGAGCGGTTCGCCCATGCCCATGAACACCAGGTTGATGCGATCTTGCGGCGGCGAAACCTTCTGGTCTTTGAGTACCGCACAAACCTGACCGACAATTTCACCGGCGGTCAGATTGCGCTTCATCTCGAGCAGCGCCGTCAGACAGAACTGGCAATCCACCGCACAGCCCACCTGGCTGGAAATGCAAATCGTGGAACGTCCCTGATTTTGTCCCTGCCTTTGGGTGGGGCAGCGCTTCGGCGCCGCCATCGGCTCCTTTTCTGGAATGGATTTAGCCCCTGAAGGAGTCAGAAAACTCTCCGCGAATCGTTCCGCCTGCTCCCCGGCCTCGCTCCCGTCTCCGGCCTCCCCGCCATCCCCCTCGGGCATCCACACGGTCTCGACCGTCTGGCCGTCAGCGAATGCAATCAGATAACGCACCGTGCCATCGTGGGAAACGAAGCGATTTTGGATTCGAGGCAGACCAATCGAAACGCCCTTTTCCGCCAGTTTCAACCGCAGTTGCTGCGACAGAGTCGAGATCGCTTCAATCGACTCGACCCGCTGGCGATACACCGCATCCAAGAGTTGCTGCGCGCGATAGGCTGGCTCTCCAAGACTTTCGATGACCGCAACCAGTTCGGCTCGGTCCATCCCCAGCAGAGAAATCTCGGTATGATCAGACATTCTTTTAGACTAGCGATTCTAAACCCCGACCGGGGGATCTTGATCGGGGCTTGGGAAAACAAGACCTTCGTAGATCTGCCCGCCGCGATTGCCTACACTCAGGCGGCTACCGAGATGATCCACAGATCCGGGACGGTTCCAACGCGCTTCTAGGTCGCCAGCAAACCCTCGTCTCTGACCGGAACAAGGCCTTCGCCTTCGGCCCCAAGCTTCGCCCAGGGGATGATATCAGCCGAAACATTAATAAACATACGTAACAACAATATAATGAAGGAGATATTATAGAGGCAAAAGACGGAAAAGCGCATCATAGGGTGGCCGAGACAAAGGCATACGATGCCCGAAGCATCGTTGACAGCCATCCCGAAAACCCGTTAGATTATGGAGAGGAACAGCTAACTTCCGAAGCAGTAATATCGCTTTTGGATTCTGCCAGCCGAATCGGCGCTGTCCTCGGGTTCCCTGCCCCTATCTCCCGTCAAATGTGTCAGAATGGTGGTGTCCTCTCGGCCTCTACCCTACAGTGGCCGTTCTGAGGAAGCATTCAATTCAATGGCAAAAGAAGTCCGCAATATTCGCCGACAAAAGCTGCCCAATGGCTTGACTGTCATCACCGAGCAGATGCAGCACATTCGCTCCGCCTCCATCGGAATCTGGCTGCAGACTGGGTCTCGCGACGAAGACGCCGAATGGAACGGCATCTCCCATTTCATCGAGCACATGGTCTTCAAAGGGACCAAGCACCGTACGGCGGAAGAAATTGCGCGCCAGGTTGACTCCATCGGGGGCAACATGGATGCCTTCACCGCGAAGGAATGCATCTGCTTCAACGTCAAGGTGCTCGACGAACATGTTCCCACCGCGCTCGACATTCTGAGCGATCTGGTACTGAATCCTGTTTTTGATGCCGCCGACATCGCCCGCGAACGCGGCGTAATCCTGGAAGAGATCAAGATGGACGAAGATAATCCCGATTATCTCGTCCACGAAATCTTCACGCAGAATTTCTGGAAGGATCATCCGCTGGGCAAGCCGATTCTGGGTACCAAAGAAACGGTGAAGCGCTTCGAGCGCGCCCCGGTCGTCGACGCTTACGCCCACCGCTTCTCGCCCGGCAACATCATTGTGTCTGCGGCCGGCAATCTCGATCATGACAAATTCGTCGAGTTCGTCACCCGCCACTTTGAGCATATGAAACCGTGGAAAAACGGAAACGGTTTTCATTCGTCCGCGCCTAAAATCGTTTCCCGCATCATCCTACGCAACAAGAAAGCTCTGGAGCAGGTGCAGTTGTGCCTCGGCGTGCCCGCGCATCCCATCGCGCACGAGAAGCGGCACGCCGGCTACGTTCTCAACACCTTGCTCGGCGGAGGCATGAGTTCCCGTCTGTTTCAGAACATCCGCGAACGCCAGGGACTGGCCTACTCCATCTACAGCGATCTGAATCCTTACCGCGATACCGGATGCCTGGCGGTTTACGCCGGCACATCTCTGGCGTCGGCGTCTAAGGTGGTGCAATCTGTGGTCAGTGAATTTCGCAAGCTCAAGGCCGAGCCTGTACCGGAAGAAGAACTGCGCCGCTCCAAGGCCCAACTCAAGGGCAGTCTGATGCTTTCGCTGGAGTCGAGCACCGCGCGCATGTCGAACCTGGCGCGGCAGGAAATGTATTTCGACCGCTTCTACGACCTCGACGAACTGATTGAGAGAATCGAATCGGTCACCGCCGATGACCTCACCGAACTCGCCAACCAATTCTTTAAGACCGAATCCGTTGCCCTAACCGCACTCGGAAACTTGCCCGGGCTGAAGATCACGCGCGATCAACTGGCCTGCTGAGTCTTTCATTCGCAGGGTCTGCTCTGTGTGCCCCGGTATCCTCCGTGGCGGCGGTAAATCTGTCGGTCTCCAACCCTACTCCCCTGGCGCTGACGCGAATATTTTCCTCATTCGCATCCAGTGTCCGCATCTGCCTCCGAAGCGTGGCTCGAGCGATTTGTTTCTGAACGGTCTTCGCCGGAACGGTCTTCGAATCGACGCTACCGGGTTCCCGCTTTCCGGACTCACGATTTCCGGATCAATCGCTCTCGGTTCGCCAATCTCGTTTCGGCTGCATATGATTCGGCAGCATGCGGCCTGTCGTGCTCCGGTTGCATATCCCTCATCGTGGCCCAACCTGGGATTCAGAAGGTACCGCCAAGTTACGGCCAACAGGCGTAATCGATCAGGCGCCCGGTCGCCGGCCCAGGGGATAGCCGCGACCCGCCCG
>Ga0209624_10000383_pt1 | contig 38903 bp, 30 predicted proteins | sample JacPinW_OM2H0_O1_FD_188565 | JGI IMG/M metagenome (GOLD analysis project Ga0209624, IMG submission 188565) | Forest soil microbial communities from Algoma, Ontario, Canada - Jack Pine, Ontario site 1_JW_OM2H0_O1 (SPAdes) (version 2) | ecosystem: Environmental > Terrestrial > Soil > Boreal...
GCGCCAAAAAAAAAAAGGAATTAGCTACGAGGAGAGATCCACTTTGCCGGAGCCTGATACGGGAAACTCAGTCTTGAATTGCGCTGCCGCATAATCTTGATTATTTGGAATTGGCAGGAACAGAATTGGAAAGTTTAGACTGAAGCAGGTCCACTTTTTTCTGCGCCTCGACTATTTCCGCTTGCAACGCCGCGATTTGGTTTTCCTCACCTTTCAGTTGCGCGGCTCCCTCCCTGTCATTCTTGTATTCCGGCTTGCTGAGGTAGGTCTGTTCGTCGAGGCCATATTTCCGCTGCAGAATGTCGAGATCCTTCTGAATGCTTTGCAAGTGCTCTTTCGCCGCAGTTAATTCGGCGGTAACGGCTGCGAGATCCGCGGCTGAAGGCGCCGGCGTTGCGACAGGGGTTGCCCCTCCTGATACTGCGGCTGCGCTGCCGGAGGGATTGTCTGCCACTGGGGTTTGACCTACAACGCTAACTTCCGCTGCCTTGGGGAGATTGTCGTCGTTCCATACATGTACGGCTTTCGCCTGATCTTTTTTCTGTTCACGCGCGTGACGGGAGGCTTCCACCACCGAATTCGCTGCCGGCTGCTGCGTTGATTGTTGATCGCCCTGCTGAGCGGCAGAGAGTCCTAAAGGCAACAGCAGAAACAGCCCGATCGCGATTTTCATAGTCCGTCTCCCCAGGGCAAAAATAACCATAAGTAATCGTAGTCGCTCCGGGGGCATCCTGCCAGTCTGCGTTGAGCGCCGCACCCAAAAAGGCAACCTGATCTTGAGCAGGAACACCGCATTACTTTTATGCAGCCGACTTTCAAGTCTGCAATTGGCGTTTGCGGCCGAGAATGGCGATTGCAGCCATCGCTGCTGCGCACGCGAGATAAAAAGCAGGTACACGCGTGCTTTCGATTCCCGGGGCAGAGCCCATGAAATCGAGTTGCAAAGTCGCGTGCATGGGACCTACGTACCAAAGCAGCGTGTAAACTATTTCGAAGAGCTTGCTCGACCCGCTCCATACGCCAAGGGTCAGAGCTAAAGTCGGAATAAAGAGCGCGCCGATCAGCCATGCAAGCAGGCCGCGCCAGTTTCCAGTGAACAATAGTCGCCCTCCAAATCCGCTTCCGGTCAGTAATGCTAGTCCCACGCCGGCGAGCCAGACTGCTGGAAGCTGCCGCGCGATCGGATGTGGCGCAGAGAAAATAAGCTGACTGGTCTGGTCGCGAGTTTCCCGCACGCCCATTTTTGACCAAATTAATACCGGCCAGAACCAGGCGCAAGCCAGCAGCATTCCCCGACCTGAAGCGGAAGGGGTCGCGGCACAAGCGACAATGAAACCTGCCACAACCGCATACCACCACCATTTTTGTCCTTTCAACATGAGACGCAGCTCCGCCAGGAGTATCGCTCCAAATCTGAAGTGACTCTGTCTGTTCGCGAGCGGCGTCAAAGGAGGTGCGTGGATGGATGTGCGCGGCGGCAAGTTTTCGGCCAACTCAACAGGTGAGTCAGCGGGGGTGGATATCGCACGTTGCGAGCGTTCTTTCGATGGATCGAATCGATCGAATAGCAACGCTGCCAAAAGAGCTAAGGCCAGGGCCACAGCGATCCAAGAAAGCCTCGCCAAAATCAGCTCCGGGGTCCATTGAACTCCATTCCATTGGAATGTGGAACCCGCGTGCGCCTGGTTGCCAATCGACAGAGAAAAACTGAACTGATTCGCGGGTAGCTTTGCTGCGGAGCCTATACTGCTCCAAATTACTGACAACCCCGCCCAATCGAAGAGAGAGCTTCTATTATTTTCAGATGCGATTATCGGAGTTGCCAGCGCAACCGACCAAACAAAAAAATACAATACGTTTCCGAAACCACCGCGAAGTCCGGGAATTGTCTCGAATAACACCGCGACAGCGGCGACCAAAGCCATGGCCGGCAAAACGATCAGCAGAAATGGGCCTAACAGCTTCCAAAGATCCACGCGCGGAGCTTCCGCGTGCCAGACCTGCATGATGATTCCAGAAATTGCGAGAATTACGACCATGGCCGCGAGCACCAGAAAATTGCTAAGCACCTTTCCCATCACGTAGAGCGTTTTCGACATCGGTGTGGAGGCGAGAATTTCGCCAACGCGCGTCAACCGATCGCGCTCGATAGTGTTCTTCACCACGTAAAATCCTGCCAGCGATAGAAACGTGCTGCAAACCAGCGCCATCAATCCGCCAATCCAGGCGGAATTAAAAACGCCCCGCGAATCGCCCACACGCATCTCCAGTTGTCCCGTGGCTGCCGCGTACCCCAGGTAGATGGAAATGCCCATGGTCAAAACGAAACTGTAGCGCCGCACGCGCTCCAAGAAATCCGCGCGCGCCAAGTGATACAAAATTCGGATGCGGTCGTTCGTTTTGCTCATTGGGGGGCGCTTGTCCGTTGGTTAGAAATGCAGTGCAAATATGCGTCCTCGAGCGTTGGCGTGGCCGGCACGGCACGTGCACCAGGGTTTTCCGCTGCGACAATTCGAACGTGGACGCCGTCGGTCCGGCGCACGCTCGTAGAAATCAGAAATTGTTGTTTGGCCGCGGACATTTCCGCGCTCGGAATCACCAACTCCCACACTTTACCTTCCACGGCGCGCAACAAGTCTTCCGGTGCGCCATGAGCCAGCAGCCGCCCGCCACTAAGTATGGCGATATCGGTCGCGATGGCCTCGATGTCCGACACGATGTGGGTCGAGAAAATCACAATGCGTTCGCCTGACAATTCCGAGAGCAAATTTCGAAAGCGAGCGCGTTCTTCCGGATCGAGTCCGGCCGTTGGTTCGTCCACGATTAGTACTTCCGGGTCATTTAAGAGCGCCTGAGCGATCCCCACGCGCTGTTTCATTCCTCCCGAGAAACCCCCCAGCGAACGGTCGCGCGCCTCCGCCAAATTCACCACCGCGAGCAATTCATCAATGCGCTGGCGTGCCGAACGTGCGTCCAGCCCCTTGACCGCAGCCATGTACTCCAAGAATTCAATCGCCGTGAGATGCGGGTAAACTCCAAAATCCTGCGGCAAATATCCGAGGACCGCGCGCAATGTGTCGGGAGATCGCGCGATATCGTGGTCGTTCCATAGCACGCGTCCTTCGGTGGCGCGCGTCACCGTTGCAATAATACGCATCAGTGTTGATTTCCCCGCGCCGTTAGGCCCCAGAAGCCCCACTACGCCGGGGCCTAGTTCCAGACGCAAATCGCGCAGTCCCCACAGTTTTTTCGCATATTGCTTACTGACTCCGTCGATCGCGAGCTTCAACCGGCTTCTCCTTCAACGCGCAAAGCCTAATGTGAGTGAGAATCTAACAGGACTAACGTTGCCTGGATGAAAATAGTTCCAATTGGTCTCGTTTCGTTGGGGCATAATTCGGCGGGGCGGTTGCGCATCGTCCACCTAGTAGCCATACTTGCTCGGCATTCGGTGACCACTTTCTGTTGAACAGAGGACATCACACTTGACGAACTACAGGCTGAAAACAATTCTAGTTTCTGCTGCAATTGTAGCTGTTTCCCTCCTATCGGGTGCTCGCCTCCACGCTCGTGGCGTTGGAGGGCCCGTTGCCATTAACGGTCAAGAGCAGTCGCCGTCTGAGAACTTGGCCGTATCCTCGTCAGTGGCTAAACCGCAGCCCGTAGAGAAAAAGGTAACTGCATACACGCTTCCTCCCGAAACCTACAAGAAGGCGCGCGACCTGAGTCGCATTCATTTCAAATTCGCCTTGATAAGCTTCGTTTACGGACTCTTCGTTTTGTGGCTTATTCTGCAACTCAGGCTCGCGCCGAAATATCGCGATTGGGCGGAGAAATTCTCGTCCAAACATTGGTTCCAGGCTGCCGTATTTGTGCCGCTGTTCATCATAACCAGCGCGATCCTCGGTTTGCCCGCCGACATTTATGAAAACTGGGTCGAGCGAAAGTTTGGAATCTCCGTTCAGGGATGGGGTTCCTGGGCCTGGGATTGGACTAAGGGCCAGTTTCTCGCCATCGTTCTTGGAATAATGCTCATCTCAACTCTCTACGTGGTGATACGCAACAGCCCGAGGCGTTGGTGGTTTTATTTCTGGCTAATCTCTTTACCCGTTGCTGTTCTCCTTGTCTTCCTTCAACCGCTGGTTGTGGATCCCATGTTCCACAAATTCGAGCCGCTCTCGCAAAAAGACCCTGCGCTTACCGCCAGCCTGGAACAAATGGTTCAGCGCGCCGGACAAAATATTCCGCCCGAGCGGATGTTTTGGATGGGCGCGGGCGAAAAGACGACAGGGCTCAACGCTTACGTCACCGGGCTCGGCGCTTCGAAACGAATCGTAGTTTGGGATACAACCATCGCCAAGATGACCACGCCGCAGATTGTCTTCGTCGCTGGGCACGAAATGGGTCACTACGTTCTCGACCACATCTGGAAGGGTTTGGCCTTCGCCGCGGTGATACTTTTTGTTCTCTTCTATCTGGGGTATCGCACGATTGGCGGGGTGCTCGCACGCTGGGGCAGCCGTTGGGAAATACGCGGCCTGAACGACTGGGCCTCGCTTCCTGCCCTCTTGCTCCTGCTCTCCATTTTCGGATTCATCGCGGGACCCATCACTAGCGCCTTCAGCCGCCGCGACGAGCATCAAGCTGACCAGTACGGCTTGGAAGTAACTCACGGTCTTACCCCCAATTCAGGCCAGATCGGAGCGCAAGCATTTCAGGTTCTGGGCGAAGTGGATCTCGCCGATCCCGAACCGAATCCGATTAACGTATTTCTGTTTTATTCTCACCCGCCGATTCCTGACCGAATCCAGTTCGCGCTTACCTACGACCCGTGGGCGAACGGAGGATCCGGAGAGTTCGTAAAATAGGCGTCGCATTGATGGTGAGGCGAGTTTATTCGTTGCGCGCTCTCGTACACTATGGTGCTACCGCCGCGCGTCAACCCTCACGATCCATGCCAAATCAGTTCGGGATCTGTGATGCCGTTTTCCTCTCTGCAATAGGCCGCTTTTCATTTTACTTCACAAAACTTTGCAGCGCGGGCACCAGTTCGAGAATCAAATAAAATAAGCAGCGTTACCGCGGTCCAGCAGACTGCGCATTGGTCGTTTTGTCGTGTTTAGGTAACATACACCGGGCAAGGGGAGCTCCGTGGACATCGAGCAGCCGGAATGGCTTGAACAAATCGAAGGAATTCTCGAAACGTTGAATGAAGGTGTGATCATTGCGGACGATTGCCCGCAAATCATCTTCGTCAATGGCAACTTCGAGGAAATGACGGGAATCCCGCGCGGTGATTTTATCGGGTCGAACTTCGATAAGTTTTTCACTTCTGAAGAAGCCGAGGAGCTTACGGGACATAGAGAAAGAGGCTTGCGGGCCGGCCATAACCGATTCGAGTTCGTCTTGCCACGCCACGACGGTAGCCGCCTTCCCGTAATTGTTAGCGCGCGGTCGATTGAAGATCCGGACGGCCGGCGCTTTGCGATCATCACCTTCACCGATATTTCCGAACAGAAACTCGCGGAAGATAAGCTACGCACGGCTAATAAATTGCTCGAGGAGCGCCAAAAAGAAATTGAAGAAGACCTCGCGCTCGCGGCGCGCGTTCAACAAAGCCTTGCGCCGAAATCGATCGTCTGGGGAAACGTGCATGTGGAGACGTATTACCATCCCGTGCGGACCATCGGCGGCGATTTCGGTTTGGTGAACGCTCTCGACAACGATCGCTTAAATCTACTGGTTTGCGATGTCTCCGGTCACGGCATCGGCTCCGCTTTAGTCGCCAACCGCATCTACGCCGAAACGATGACGCAGCTTCGCAACGGAGCGCCACTCGCTACCATGCTGCGCCAATTGAACCATTTCGTGATGCATAATATCGGCGGTTCCGTGTTTTTCTTCACCGTCGCTGCCGCTCAACTGGATCGCGGCGGCCGGCGATTACTCTTTGCCGGGGCTGGTCATCCGCCCGGCATGATCGTTCGCGATGGCGAAGAGCCGCGCCTGCTGGAATCACGAAGCATGGTTTTGGGCGCGCTGCCCGATGCGGTCGGACCGGAAGCCACCCTGGACGTAGATCTCGAAGTGGGAGACCGCATCGTACTTTATACCGACGGCATCACGGATGTCTTCGATTCGCACGGTGAAATGCTGGGAGTAGAGGGCGTGCAGAAAATTGTGCGTGAAACTTCGACGCTTCCGTTCAAGGAAATGAAACGCGGCATTCTCGATCGCGTGTCCGAATGGCGCGATGGACCGCCGACTGACGACGTGTCGCTCGTCCTAGTTGAAGTCCGATAATCTTAATTCTCAGTTAACTTCCACTCGCCCTATGGCCAACCTTGAGTTCGTGCGCGATTTCACCGTCCCTTCGAAAGAGATTTTCGTTTTCTTCGTTCCGCAACGGATGCCACTTTGGTACGGGGCTGAAATGAAAAGCTGTTTTGAAGTCCAAGGTGGAGCGCCGGATTTTGCATTGGGCCAGAAAGTGCGCATCACGGGTAGGCTAGCTGAACGCGAAGTCACGTTGACCACCGTGGTCACCGCCTATCAATGGGATCGCCTTTTCGAGTGGCAATTTCAAGATTCCTATGGCGTACGAGGAAAGCAGCGTTGGGAGCTTGAGCAGACCGGGAGCGGAACGAAGTTAGTGATGCGCGATCACTACGAGATGCCGGGAAGAATCAACAAAATCATCGACCAGCTCTTCACCCGCTACGGAGTTGCCGCGCGCGACCGTTCCTGGCTGGACCGTTTGCGGCGTCTCGCCGAACGTCGCTAATTTTTCAGACTCCGACTACGCGTAGGAATCGTTTCTTACCGACTCGCAGCGCCAGCAGATCTCCCGGGTTCAAGACAATCGTGCGCTTCACATCTTTCTCAATTTGACCGTTTACTTCCACCGCGCCCTGCTTAATAAGCCGCTCGGCGTCGCTTCTTGAACTTGCGAGCTGTGTTTCAGTCAAAATACCGAATAGCGGCCGCGTGCCCCACGCCAACTTCATTTCCGGCAAATCTGTAGGTGCTTTTCGATCGCGGTAGACCAATCGAAATTCATCGGCAGCTTCCTTCGCGGCTTCTTCGCTGTGGAAACCCGCTACGATGGTGTGCGCGAGTTGCATCTTTGCGTCCATGGGGTGCAGCACACCCATGTTGACTTCTTCCTGCAATCGCACGATTACCGGCGGCGCGAAATCAGTTAGTAGTTCGTAGTAGGACCACATGAGCTTGTCTGAAATCGACATCAGTTTCCCAAACATCTGATCCGGTGCTTCGGTAATGCCGATATAGTTTCCAAGGCTCTTCGACATCTTGCGCTCGCCATCGAGCCCGACCAGGATTGGCATGGTCAGCACGACTTCTCCCGGCAGCCCGTATTCGCGCTGGATGTCCCGATGTACCAAAAGATTGAATTTCTGCTCGGTAGCGCCCAGTTCCACATCGGATTTCAGGGCCACTGCGTCGTAAGCGGTCAGCAGCGGGTAGAGCAGCTCGTGAACGGAAATCGGCAGATTTTTGTCGAGGCGCGAGCGAAAATCCTCCCGCTCCAGCATGCGGGCAAGGCGGTATTTCCCACAAAGCTGAACGACCTCGGAACTCGAAAGCTTGCTGAGCCATTCGCTGTTGTAGCGCACTTCGGTCTTTTTACGGTCGAGGATCTTGAACACTTGTTCGAGATAAGTTTTTGCGTTTGCGTCCACTTGCTCGCGCGCCAGCGGCGGCCGCGTTTCGGATTGGCCTGTGGGATCGCCGATCATCGCTGAAAAATCGCCGATTAGAAAAACCGCGGTATGGCCCATATCCTGAAATTGCTTGAGTTTGCGGAGCACCACGGTATGGCCCAGGTGGATGTCCGGCGCCGTGGGATCCACTCCGAGATATACGCGCAGCGGCTTCTGCTCTTTAACGGACTTTTCGAGCTTGGCCTTCAGCTCATCCTCTCGGATAATTTCGGCCACGCCCTTTTGCAAATACGAGAACTGTTCTTGAACAGGCTTGAATTGGGAAGCAGCCACTATTTTGTCTCCGATGCGTCGTCAGAAGTAATTAACACGCGGCGGCCTTCAACGCGAAATCTTCCTTCCAGCACGATGCGGACGGCTTCTGCATAGATGCGGTGTTCTTCGCGCAAAATGCGCTCAGAGAGCGTCTCTGGTGTGTCGCTGTCTTCGATCGGCACGCAAGCTTGCAACACGATCGGGCCCGCATCCAGATTTTCATCCACAAAATGCACAGTGCAGCCGGAAAATTTAGCGCCATGTTCGAGAGCCTGGCGTTGAGCTTCCAGACCCGGAAACGCCGGTAAAAGCGATGGATGAATGTTCAGAATGCGATTGTGGAAAGCAGCGACGAATTGCGGCGAAAGAAGCCGCATATATCCCGCCAAACAAACTAGGTCCACGCGCTTTTCCTGCAAGGCCGTAACTACCAGCTTATCGTACGCCTCGCGCTCGAGTCCCTTGGAGGAAATTACCCGTGCATCGATTCCTAGCACACGAGCCTTTTCAATTCCCCGCGCGTCTTCGCGGTTGCTCAGGGCGATGGCGATTTCAGCGTTAGGAATGCGTCCGGATGCCACGTTCGCAGCTAGCGCTTCAAAATTGGAGCCGCGCCCTGAAAGTAGAACTCCGATGCGTTTTTTCATGCAGGCCGAAATTAGCACAGTTACGCTGGCACACTAAAATGAAAGTTCATGCGTGAGGAAAGAATAGCCCGCAGCGCCCGGCGAGATGGACACAACATCAACGCCACCACGGTGACGACAGGCCGCGCTACAGCGCGAGAGTTCCGGTATAGTTCACTTTCGGCTTGCTGCGATTTGCGCGCTCCACGCGTCCAATCAAATAGAATTTTTCGCGACGCCGCCTTAGTTCAGTTTCTACTCGGGAGATATGCTTCGCCGGAATCACTAAAATCATTCCGATTCCCAAATTAAAAGTTTGCAACAGTTCATCACGGTCGATTTGTCCCAGCCGAGCGAGATAGCGAAAAATAGGAAGCACAGGCCATTGGTCGAGCTCGACGACCGCCTGAACGTTAGCCGGAAGAGCGCGGGGCAGGTTCCCAGTGATCCCACCGCCCGTAATATGCGCCATCGACGAAACCCACCCTCGCGCCACAATGTTTTTGAGTAGCGGCCAGTACGCACGATGAGGCTTCAGAAGCTCCGCACCGATTTTGTTGCCAACCTCCGCAACATACGCGTTCGGACTCAGCTTCGCTGAGCCAAATACAAGCTTCCGCGCCAGCGAATATCCATTGGTATGAAGGCCGCTCGAAGGCAGCGCCAGCAATAGATCGCCGGACCGCACGCGACGCACGTCGAGCTGCTTGCGCCGCTCCACCGCGCCAACTATGAATCCGGCAAGATCATATTCGCCTGCGGCGTAAAAACCCGGCATCTCCGCCGTTTCGCCGCCAATCAACGCGCAGCCTGCCTTCCTGGCCGCTCGGCTCATGCCCTCAATCACTTGCTCCACTACGCGTGCGTCCATTTTCCCCATCGCCAGGTAGTCGAGGAAAAATAGCGGCTCGGCGCCTTGCGTCAAAATATCGTTCACGCAATGATTCAAAATGTCTGCGCCGACGGTGGAATGGATTCCCGTTGCGAACGCGATTTTCAGCTTGGTGCCGACTCCATCCGCGCTAGCCACCAAAACCGGATCGCGCCAGCGTTTGCGGTCAAGTTGAAAAAGTCCGCCGAACCCGCCGACCGGCGCAAGAACGCCGCGGCGGAAAGTTTTTCCCGCCATGGCGGCAATGCGCCGCTTTACCACGTCAGCGGCTGAAATGTTTACTCCAGCATCGGAATAGCGCATTAGAAAGATTCGTTTCTTGAGGGCGGAAAAGTTGATCTAGAAAATATGAAACAAGCGTCGCCAACGCACCTCGCTGGGATGGATGATGGCGTTGAGATAAGTTTCAAAGCGCTCCCCAACATGGCCGGGCTCCCAGACATCCTCCGGCGCGTCGATGGACATGTAGATCATCAGCGGAGTCCCGATAATATTCTCGCGCGGAACAAACCCCCAATACCGGCTGTCGTACGAATTTTCGCGATTGTCGCCCATCATAAAATAATCGCCGGCAGGGACTTTGTAGGGCCCACGATTTTCCTGCGGATTCGGCGGGTCCGGACGATACGGCTCGGCCAGCGCATTCCCGTTGATGAAAACCACGCCATGCTTAATTTCTATCGTTTCGCCGGGCAGTCCAATCGTGCGCTTGATGAAGTCGGGAAAACCTTGTTCGGGCAACGGTGCGCGAAAAACGATAATTTGCTGGCGCTTCGGATTGCGCCACATAGGAACATGAACATTCGTGAAAGGAATGCCGGCGTCGTAACCGATGCGCGAGACGATCAGGTGATCCCCGATCAAGACTGTGTTTTCCATGGAACCGCTCGGAATTACGCGCGCCTGCACCAACGTGCCTTCGATGAAAAGAAAAGCGAGAATCACCCAGAACCACGACATCACTTCGTGCCAGATGCGGTCGCCCGTAGTGACTCGTTCGATTTTTTCCTGCTGCACTTTCTCCGGGAATACCGCTTCCGTATCCACGTCAGCTTTCACGATGAGACCTCCACTTCCAATTGCACCAGCTCAGAACGTTCGAAACATACGATTCCAGCGAATGTCATGCGGATGGATCAGTGCGCGGAGGTAGGTGGCAAAACGGTCGCCGGTGTGACCGGGTTCCCAGACCTCTCCAGGCCCTTTGATGGACATATAGACGACGACCGGAGTTCCAATAATATTTTCGCGCGGCACGAATCCCCAGAAGCGGCTGTCGTTTGAATTGTCGCGGTTATCGCCCATCATGAAATAGTGTCCCGCGGGGACTACTAGCTCGCCATTCACGATATTCCTGGCCATCTCCGCGCTCCAGCCGGGAACGTCAGCGAAGGCTAGCTCGGAGCCCCTCTGGGGGAAATTTTCCCACGGCAGGCCGGCCGCGCCGGGAGCGTGAATTGCGTGAGGCTCATCGACAAGCGTGCCATTCACGTAGACCTGCCCCTGGACGATTTTGATGCGATCGCCAGGCAGTCCAATGCAGCGCTTGATTAAGTCAGGAAAACCTTGATCGGCGAGAGGAGCACGGAAAACGATGATCTGCTCGCGCTTGGGATTGCGCCAAAGCGGCACATGAAAATTAGTGAAAGGTATACCGGCATCGTAGCCCAGACGGCTAACGAGCAGATGGTCGCCAATCAGCACGGTGTTTTCCATCGAACCGCTGGGAATCACGCGGGCTTGCGCGACGCCACCTTCGATTAGGATGAATGCGCATATGACCCAAAACCACGAGACGATCTCGCTCCAGACGCGCCCACTCATTCGCGAGGCCGGTGGCTTCTTGTTTTCATTTTTGGCCAGTAGGCTTTCTTCCGCCTCAGCTTTCACGATGAGCCTCCACTTCGAGTTGCACCAGCTCAGTCGGATAGCTGCCGGTGTAGCACGACGTGCAAAATTTTCCTTCCGCATCCCCCAGGGCCGCGCGTAGCGATTTCAGCGAAAGATAACCAAGCGAATCCGCGCCAAGAAATTTCCGGATTTCTTCCACGGAATTATTCGCGCCGATAAGTTCTTCGCGACGCGGCGTGTCCACCCCGTAATAGCATGGTGAAATCGTCGGCGGACAACTGATGCGCACGTGTACCTCCGTCGCGCCTGCTTCGCGCACCAGGCGCACGATCTTTCGGCTTGTAGTACCGCGCACGATGGAATCGTCCACCAAGACCACGCGCTTTCCCTCAAGCATTCGACGGATGGGATTCAGTTTTAGCTTCACGCCGAAATCACGAATGGCCTGCTGTGGCTCAATGAACGTGCGGCCAATGTAATGATTGCGAATCAGTCCCATGCGAAACGGAATTCCCGATTCAGCCGCGAAGCCAATCGCAGCCGGCACACCGGAATCCGGGACAGGAGTAACGATATCGGCTTGCACCGGATGCTCCTGAGCCAATAAACGTCCCAGGCGCTCGCGGCTTTCATTCACCGGACGGCCGAAAACCACGCTATCTGGCCTCGAGAAATAAACATGCTCGAAGATGCAATATTGATGCGGTTTTTCCGGGGCGAAACGAATCGATTCAAGTCCGCCCCGCGAAATCCGCACCATCTCTCCAGGTTCCACTTCGCGAACATATTCCGCGTCGATCAAATCGAACGCGCAAGATTCCGATGCGGCTACCCAGGCTCCGTTGAGCCGCCCAAGAGCAAGCGGACGAAACCCGCGCGGGTCGCGAATCGCATAAATCTCATCGCGCGTCAGCAAGAGCAGCGAATAAGCGCCCTCCACCTGATTCAACGCATCTGCGATTGCTCCGGAAAGATTTCGCGCAGAGCTACGCGCGATCAAGTGAACGATTACTTCCGTATCGCTGGTGGTCTGAAAAATCGAACCTCGATGCTCCAGCCGGCGCCGCACTTCCAGCGCGTTGGTCAAGTTGCCGTTGTGTCCCAGCGCCAGCTTGCCTTTGTTGCAATCAATCACCACGGGCTGCGCATTCATTAGCGAAGTATCGCCGGCAGTCGAATATCTTGTATGCCCGATAGCTACCTCGCCCGGAAGCTTCGCAATTACGCTCGGCGTGAAAATATCCTGCACGTGGCCCAGGCTTTTGTGCACGTGAACGTCGGCACCGTCAGTAGAAGCGATGCCGGCGGATTCCTGCCCACGATGTTGCAGCGCGTAAAGCCCGAGATAAGTCATTTTCGCAGCCTCGGGGTGCCCAAAAATTCCGAACACGCCGCAATGGTCGTGAAAATGATCGTCGTCGAGTTGTATCAAACGATTCATGCCTGTATCAGCGAGTCTCAATTGTCTCAATACGACTTGCCCAAATTTTCCTGAACGAATCGATGTCCCCGTGGATTACTGGCGTGCCGTTATATTGGATGCGAAATTCCCCGCGTGAGACTGTACCAATTGGCTGTGCTGCAACACTATATTGTGCCGCAATCGCACGGACGCTAGCAAGGGAAGCAGGGGTCAGTGATACCACCGCGCGCGCGCCCCGTTCGCCAAAAAGCGCGTATTCAGCGGCCTCGTTCGCAGGCTCGGAACGAATCTCGATCTGAGCTGATAGTCCCTTACGGTCGAAGCAGGATTCCGCCAGGGTAACGGCGAGCCCGCCATCGCTCACATCGTGCGCAGACAGGACAATTTTCTCGCTCGCGAGTTTAACCAGACATTCCATGAGGTGTTTTTCAGCGTCCAGATCGATTGCCGGCGGCGTACCAGCGACGATTCCATGAACTGTTTTGGCATATTCGCTCGAGGCGAATTCTTGTGCTCGCGCTGCCTCAGGCCTTCCGCCAGCTTCTTTCCCCTTTCCCTCGAGCAGCAGAATCACATCTCCTTCTTTCTGAAAGCCGGATCCCATCGCGTATTCCGCGTCTTCCAGCAATCCCAGAACACCCAGTACCGGAGTGGGATATATCGGCTTGCCGAGCGTTTCATTGTAGAAACTCACATTGCCGCCGGTAATGGGAACGTCGAGAGAGCGGCAGGCCTCTGAAATACCGTCGATAACTTCCGAGAATTGCCACATTACTTCCGGCTTTTCGGGATTGCCGAAATTCAGGCAATTTGTCGCGGCAATGGGTCGTGCGCCGGTGCAAGCCACGTTGCGCGCTGCTTCTGCCACGGCGTGCATAGCGCCAAGACGCGGGTCAAGAAAGCACCAGCGGCCGTTACCGTCGGTCGCCAGGGCAATCGCGCGCTTGGTTTCCTTCAGACGCAGCACAGCAGCATCGCCCGACCCGGGACCGATGCGCGTGTTCGTGCGCACCATGGAGTCGTACTGCTCGGTGATCCAGTATTTCGATGCAATCGTCGGCGAAGCGAGCAGCTCCTTAAAATTTTCAGTAAGCGAAGTGCCTTCTGCCGCAAATGTTATAGAGGGCATTTGCCCCTTTGAGGCAGTCGCCTGCGGCGCAGCAATCGGACGACTGTAACGCGGGCCTTCCTCCGCAATAGCATGGGCAGGGATTTCCGCCGCTAGCCGGCCGTGGTCCAGAACGCGAAGTTTGCCATCGGTTGTCACGCGGCCAATTTCTACCGCGTCGAGCCCCCATTTGTTAAAAACTTCGAAAACTTCGTGCTCGCGTCCACGCTCGGCCACCAGCAGCATGCGCTCCTGCGATTCACTCAGCATGATTTCGTACGGAGTCATTCCTGTTTCGCGTTGTGGCACACGCGCGAGATCAATTTCGATTCCCATGCCGCCTCGCGAAGCCATTTCCGAGCTGGAACTGGTGAGCCCCGCAGCGCCCATGTCCTGAATCGCGACTACCGCTCCGGTGCGCATGGCTTCCAGACAAGCTTCGAGCAGCAATTTTTCCAGGAAAGGGTCGCCGACTTGCACGTTAGGACGTTTCTGCTGCGATTCCTCGCTGAACTCCGCGGAAGCCAGTAGCGAAGCGCCGTGAATTCCGTCGCGACCTGTTTTCGCGCCGGCGTAGATCACAGGATTCCCTTCGCCGCGGGCCTTCGCAAAAAACAATTCTTCGCGCCGCGCGATGCCCAGCGCCAGAGCGTTCACCAGCGGATTGTTCGAGTAGCACGGTTCAAAAACTACTTCGCCGCCAACGGTAGGAACCCCGAAGCAATTTCCGTAAAATCCGATGCCGCGGATAACGCCATCCAGGATGCGGCGATTGCGTTCTATTTCTGCGGGAGTTGCGCTTCCCGCGCCAGGACCCGCTGTGATGGGTCCGAAGCGCAAGGAATCCAGCACCGCGATGGGCCTCGCGCCCATGGTGAAAATATCGCGCAGAATTCCGCCCACGCCGGTGGCCGCACCCTGAAACGGCTCAACGAAGCTGGGATGATTGTGTGATTCGATTTTGAAAACCGCACAAAGACCGTCGCCGATGTCCACCACTCCCGCGTTTTCTCCAGGCCCTTGGACCACATGAGTTCCTTGCGTCGGAAGCCGCTTCAGATGCACGCGGCTGGATTTATACGAGCAATGCTCGCTCCACATCACGCTGAAAATTCCAAGCTCGGTGAAATTCGGATCACGGCCCAGGGTTTTCTGGATGCGCGCGTATTCGTCAGGAGTAAGGCCGTGCTCGGCGGCCACTTGCGGCGTTACTTTGATTTCAGTATCGATCATTCTTCGTCCGTCCGTCGATTCCGGATGCGGCATCGCCATCTTTAACCAGGAAAGTGTCCCAGTAAATTAAAATTCGAGCAAGAGATTGAAATGGAAGACAGTTGGAATAGGCGAGCAATTATGCGGAAACCGATTCGCGTCTGGCTAGACTCGCGACCATTGAACGGAAAATAACCAGGCCATCCACGGATCCTAGTGGCGATTCCACAGCACGCTCAGGATGTGGCATCAGACCGACCACATTGCGCTCGCGGTTGCAGATTCCGGCTATGGCGTGAAGCGAGCCATTCGGATTCGCATCGCGGTCTTCTTCAGCGGCATCGTGCCCGTCAGGCGTCACGTAGTGGAAAATAATCTGGTTGTTGCTTTCGAGTCCTTCAAGCACGGCCGGCTCGCAAAAATAATTCCCCTCGTTATGCGCAATCGGCATTTTCAAAACTTGTCCGCGCTGTGCGGAGCAAGTGAAAGGTGTGTCGGTGGATTCCACGCGGATATGAACCTGGCGGCCAAGATACCGCAGTCCCTTATTCCGCATCATCGCGCCCGGCAGGAGCCCAGCCTCCAGGAGAATTTGAAAGCCATTGCAGATTCCGAGAACCAATCCGCCGGAACGCGCGAACCGATCCACCGCTTTCATCACTGGAGAAAAACGCGCAATCGCGCCCGTACGCAGATAATCGCCAAAGGCAAAACCGCCCGGCAGAATGACCGCGTCGAAACCGGAAATATTTTCGGATTGATGCCAGATGAAACCGACAGGCTGCCCTAGGATCGAACCGATTGCGTGATAAGCGTCGTCGTCGCAATTCGAGCCGGGAAATTGGACCACGCCGAATTTCATGTATAGATTTTAACACATCTGGAATGTGCGTTTCCGATGCAAAAACTATCGTCGGCGCTTCGATTTCGCGCGTTTGGAGCGGGACCTGGAGGTGCGACGCTTCGAGGATTTGAGTTTTCCGGCTCGGGCTAATTCCTTGCGGCGTGTTGCGGCCCACCCGGGCTTGTTGGCTTGGCGTCCCCGAGCGATGGCAAGCGCATCGGCGGGAACATTTTCAGTGATAGTTGAGCCGGCAGCGACATAGGCTCCGCGTCCCACACGCACAGGAGCCACTAGCGCGGTATCGCTACCAATGAAAACACCCTCGCCAATCGTCGTAGGGTACTTTGCGAAGCCATCGTAATTGCATGTGATTGTCCCCGCTCCGATATTCGAATCGCGGCCTATCGTCGCGTCACCAATATAACTAAGGTGTGGCACCTTCGCGCCTTCATGTATCACAGACTTCTTAATCTCGACGAAGCCTCCCACGTGAGCCCCTTCGCGGATGTCCGAACCCGGGCGCAAACGAGAAAACGGCCCGATCTTAGCTTTAGGCCAGACGCGGCAGGAATCCAGAACGGAGTAGGCAGCGATGACAGCCTCATCGTCAATTCGAGAATCGAGCAAAATACAGCCCGTTCCGATTTTGCAGCGCGCCCCAATGCGCGTCTTGCCCAGCAGTTGAACGCCTGGCTCCACAATCGTGTCGGGGCCAGCGGTGACTTCAGGATCGATGACAACAGTTTCCGGCAAATAAATCGTGACGCCCGATTCCATCAATTCCGCAGCTTTACGCGCGCGAAAAATGCGATCCACGTCAGCCAATGCGCCGCGGGTGTTGCATCCGAGAATTTCCTGCGAATCGGGCGCAACATATGCGAGGACTCGTTCGTTTTGTTGGCGCAGAAGCCCAATCACATCGGTAAGGTACAGCTCGCGATGCGCATTTTCCGGACGCAGCGCGTTCAAGCAGGGCCACAACTTCGTCAGAGTGAAACAATAAATGCTGGAATTCACTTCGCGGATAGCGCGTTGCTCTGGCGTGGCGCTTTTTTCCTCCACGATTGCCTGCACTCGGCCTTCGGAATCGCGCAGGATGCGGCCGTAATCCGTGGGATCGTTGAGCTCGGCCGTAAGAATTGTGGCTGCGGCTTCCCCGCGGCGATGCGTATCGAGAAGCGCCGCAAGAGTCTCGGTGCGCAAGAGCGGAGCATCCCCGGGAACCACAATCGCGAATTTCGCGCTTTTGCGAATGGCGCGACGCGCGACCTGCATGGCGTGCCCGGTCCCGCGCTGCGGCTGTTGCACAACGGTTTGTGCGCCCAGAGCTGTTACTACCGCGCTAACTTCCTCAGCTTGGTGCCCTATTACCACCAGCAACTGTATTGGTTTGAGCGCCTGGCAGGCGCGCACCACATGCTCCACTAATGAAAGCCCGCCGGCCCGATGCAACACTTTCGCGAGCTCGGAACGCATGCGCGTCCCCTTGCCGGCGGCTAACAATAGGATTGCGGTATCTTTTGCTTTCATTTCAGGTGAGAAGTGAAGTGGAGATGGCGACAGCTTCGGTCGTAGGGACTGATTCATGACCTTGGGTGGTTTCGTTCCACAACGTCTGGTCAGCTAGAAGGCGGGTTACCAGTTGCGTGTGCAATGCGTGCCCGGCTTTATGCGCCACTACCCGCGCTTTCAACGGGCGGCCAACCAATGCCAGGTCTCCGATAAGATCCAGCGCTTTATGGCGGCCAAATTCATCCGGAAATCGCAGCGGCCCGTTCAATACGCTGTCGTGATCGAGTACGATGGCATTTTCCACCGAGCCGCCGCGAATCAAACCCATCGATTGCATTCCCTGAAAATCCTTCATGAAGCCGAACGTGCGCGCCGGGGCCAATTCGCGGCTGAACGATTCGCGATCCACGATCATTTTCACTTCCTGCGGTCCCACAGCTGGATGGTGATAGTCCACGAAGCAATGCACTTGAAATTCCTCGGCAGGGTATATTCCGATTCGGCGGTCGCCATCGGAAAACTCCAGAGGCTTGGTAACCCGTACATAGCGCCGGCGACGACGTAGAGTGCGCGTCCCGGCGCGAGCCAAAAGATCGATGTAAGGCTGCGAAGACCCGTCGAGAATCGGCAATTCCAGCGCGTCTAGTTCAACATAAACGTTGTCGATGCCGCAGGAGTACAACGCTGCCAGTACATGCTCGACGGTGGAGAGCAGCACTCCTTGTTTCATCAGGCTGGTGGCATAGCTGACGCGTGCGACGTTGCGAACGTGAGCTTCAATCTCGAAACCATCGAGATCGACACGGCGGAATACGATACCTGTATCGGCCGAAGCGGGGACGAGCCGGACATGGCTCCTGACGGCGGTGTGGAGGCCGAAACCATCAATCTCCACCGGCCGCTGGATAGTAAGTTGAAAAGGCATGCGCTGAGCGAGATTATACTAGCATTTCGGTAACCCCTGAGCTGTCATTTTACACTTTTGTAATCAATGGGTTACAGCGTTCTCCAGAGGAAATTGTTTTCCCGTGTTGCAGATATACAACAGATAGAACCTCTCGCATGTGCCCGAAGGGAACAAGTGCCAGAATTTCGGGATGGGCGTTCTGCGATAGACCAAGTACGGAATCGTTGGAAGGGATGCTCGTACGAGCCTACTGCGAATATGCTCAAAGGCACCGATGTTGTTTCATGGAGTGGCCCGGCGTAGAATTGTTTTCGACCTCGGCAAATGGCGACTCCATTCACCATTCTTTCAAACAACCCCACGCCTCCGCCGTCGGCCCATCCGCGGCCGTCGTGGCTGCGTGTGAAGTATTTCGGAGGAACGAACTACCAGGACCTGAAGCGCATCATGCGCACCCTGGACCTGCATACAGTCTGCGAAAGCGCCCGCTGCCCAAACATGGGTGAATGCTGGGAACATCGCACCGCGACCTTCATGATCTTGGGCAACATTTGCACCCGCGCATGCGGATTCTGCGCCGTGCCAAGTGGGAAACCGCTGGGCCCTCCTGAAGAAGACGAGCCGGAGCGCGTGGCTGAAGCCGTGGCACGTATGGGTTTGCGGTACGCGGTGGTGACGTCGGTGAACCGCGACGATCAGCCGGATGGCGGAGCGGAAATCTTCGCGCGCACGATTACAAAAATTCGCGAGCGCGTCCCGGGATGCCGGGTGGAAGTGCTGATTCCGGATTTTCGTGGCGATTGGCGGGCGCTGGAAACTGTTCTGGCAGCACGCCCTGATGTGTTGAACCACAATATGGAAACTGTGCCTCGGCTATACCGAGCGGTTCGCAAAGGCGCCGTGTACGAACGCTCGCTCGAATTATTGCGCCGCGCCGGTCAATCTGCGCCGGCACTCGCGACCAAAACCGGGATGATGCTGGGCCTGGGCGAAACGCGGGAAGAAGTTTTGCAGGCGATGCAGGAGATTGCTGCACAAGGGACGCACATCCTCACGCTGGGTCAATATTTGCAGCCCACTCCGGAGCATCTGCCGATCGAGCGGTACGTCCATCCGGATGAATTTGCCGAATACAAACAGCTTGGCGAAACGATGGGGTTCAAGCACGTCGAAGCGGGTCCGCTAGTCCGATCTTCCTATCACGCCTTCGAGCAAGAAGAATCCGCGCGCGTCTAAACTGATTTGCCCCGACGCGCTTCGTCCGTGACGAAATCCTCATGAATCCCTGGCGCGGCCTGCGACAACTTCCCCGGGAAATCTGGATTCTGTTCGCCGCAACACTCGTTAACCGCTGCGGGACAATGGTGCTGCCGTTCCTGGTTCTGTACCTGACGCGAGAACTCAAAATCTCCGCTTCGCACGCTGCACTTGCTCTCACGGTTTACGGAATCGCCGCACTTCTAACCATGCCGGTCTCGGGCTGGCTCACCGACCGGTTCGGCTCCCTGTTCGTGATGCGTGGCTCGCTTCTTCTTTCCGGTTTTATGCTGTTTTTATTTCCGCTAGCGCACCATTTTGCGGCCATCCTTGGGATCACGTTTGCGTTTGCCATCCTAAACGAGTCCGTGCGGCCGCCGAGCCTCGCATTGGTTTCAGAGTTGGTGAAGCCCCCACAGCGCAAACAGGCATTTGCGCTAAGCCGTCTCGCGGTGAATCTGGGTATGAGCGTGGGTCCGGCGATTGGCGGAATCCTGGCGCTTTACTCATTCCGAATTCTGTTTTTCGCCGACGGCGTGACATCGATCCTGGCCGCTCTGGTTCTTATGTTTGGGTGGCCCGCAACGCTGCGCACAAACGCAAGTGAGCCGAAGTGGGATGAGCCTGAAGATTTAGGGCGCGAAATCGAGGCGGAAGGGGCCTCGTTGCTAGCCGCGTCACATCCGGTTGCAGACCTGCGTGCCTTCCGAAACCGGCGAATGCTTTATTTTCTCGTGGCGCTGATTCCCACTCAGCTCGTTTTCTTTCAATTGACCTCGACCGTCCCGCTCTTTCTGGTGCACTATCTTCGGTTGCCGGAATCGATTTACGGCACGGTGTTCACCCTCAATACGCTAATGATTGTCGTGCTGGAGCTTCCACTTAATAATGCGATGGCGCAGTGGTCCCACCGGCGAACTCTGACGCTCGGCGCGTTTCTCTACGCCATCGGTTTCGGGTCATTCGCGCTAGCCAAGGGGCCGATGGGAATTTTCGCGGCGGTTGTGGTGTGGACTTTTGGTGAAATGATTCTGATGCCGGGCAGCGCCGCATATGCGGCAGAGATCGCGCCCACCGGAAGACGCGGTGAATACATGGGCCTATACACCATGTCGTTTAGCTTCGCATTTTCGCTGGGGCCCTGGTTAGGCGCAATGCTACTTGAAAGGCACGGGCCGCAGGCGCTTTGGGGCATAGCGCTTGTGTCCGGATGCATTTCGACTTTGCTGATGAGTCGAATCGGATTAGAGAAAAGTAACGTCCTAAAAGATCCCGCGTTAGCGGGCTGAAGCAAGAAACGAATTCGCAATTTCTCGCGCGCGGGAAGAGCAGGTTGCGCAGTTAGAGCAAGAAGCGCAATCAGTACAGGTCGACTCAGGGTTCGGTAGATTCAGCACGACATGAAAATACTCAGCAGCTTTGTCGCTACGTGATAGCTCCACATTTAGATTGCCCAGAAGCAGCAGGAAAATCGGGTTAGACGGATATTTTGCCACCAGCGGCTCAGCGATAGTTATGGCCTGCTCGTATTTTTGATCGTACCTGCGGAGATTTGCAGCGAGATAAAAGCGTATATCTACCGAGAGCAGCACGCCGCGTTCCATGCCGACCGTCATCTGCCGAATGCCTTCTTGCTTATTTCCACCAGGGATCCCCATGAAAAATCTAAGCATTTTCACGATGGACGAAAGTGAATCGACGTAATAATTGTAAAGGCCCAGGCCGGCGGTGGCGTCCGCCATGTCGGGATCGAGAGCAAGAGCGCGCAGGAATTCAGTTCGTGCCGAAACGCCGGCGTGAGCGACGGCGTGATTTTCGTTTCGCAAAGCAAGAAGTCGCGCTTTAAGCGCATAGCCGACGCCGGAATATAAATGCGTCTCGGCCGTCTCAGTCTTGGCAATCTGAGCTTGGGCGAGTTCGATCACTTTGTCAGCTGACGCGAGATAGGATTGGTCCTCGGGTCTCTTTCCGCGCTTCCAGGCTTCCACCATCCCGTACTTGATCTCCGAGGCAGAGCAGTAAGTCTGCCACCACCGAGCCTCGGCCTCGAGTACGAATCCAAGCGGATGGTCCGGCTGCGATTGCTGCAGATTTTTCGCGATGACGATGGCCGCGTCGGGATCGCCGTTATACATCCTAGCCAGTGCCTGCGTAGCCTCAGGAGGCAGCGTGAGCCCTCCTGCACGAGCAGGTAGTCCGCTAATCAGCACAGCGAACGACACGGCCACAACGAGACGGAGCCACAATGCGATGCGGAGCCTTTTCACGTTGCGCTCACAGAAATAACCTACATCACGAAGGTTGCGGACGCAAACGGCAGAAACTTGCTATCCTTTGCCGTCTTGAAGTCTCGGGGCGTCACGCCGATACACTAAAAATCATGAACGAGCCGGAAAAACTCGACCGCGGACTTGGACTGATCGAGGCCACCGCTCTCAACATGACTTTCATGGTGGGGATTGGGCCGTTCATCGTGATCCCGTTCATCATTCGCGAGATGGGTGGCCCCCAATGCATCCTGGCGTGGGTGGTGGGCGCGGGCTTGGCGGCGGTGGATGGATGCGTGTGGGCGGAACTTGGTGCGGCGATGCCTCAGGCCGGCGGCAGCTACGTTTTTCTGCGGGAAGCTTATGGAGCCAATAGCTGGGGACGCCTTCTGTCATTTCTTTTCATCTGGCAGACACTTTTCCAAGCCCCGCTTAGCATTTCGTCAGGTGCGTTGGGATTCGCGGACTATTCAAAATATTTGACCGCCAAGATTCCGGGCGTTACGTCCTGGCTGAACGCGAATACAGCAAGGATCGGCGAGGCGCTGGCGAGTTACGACAAAACAGTGGCGCTCTTGCTGATTGTGGTCGCTGTGGCGCTGCTTTACCGGCGCATTACGACCATCGGAAAAATCTCCACCGTTCTTTGGGTGATCGTTCTCGGCACAATCTTGTGGCTTATTTACGGTGGTGCCACGCATTTCAATGCCAGCCGAGTGTTCACCTACCCCGCCGGTGCCTGGAGTTTTTCCTGGATTTTCTTCGCCGGGCTTGGCCACGCATCAGTCCAGACCGTTTACAGCTATCTCGGGTATTACAACGTCTGCAATCTGGGCGGAGAAATGAAGGATCCCGGAAAAAATATTGCGCGAGCAATATTCCTATCGATCTTCGGAATCGCGATTCTTTACTTCATGATGCAAACCAGCATTTTGGCCGTGATCCCCTGGCAGGAGGCGCAGAATTCCGCTTTCGTTGTGAGCTTGTTCGTGGAGCGAACGTTTGGAATGCACTGGGCTACTTTCGCGACCGCGCTGATCTTAGTGTTGGCATTCGGGTCGATTTTTTCAGCCACGCTCGGATACTCGCGGGTGCCATATGCCGCGGCGTTAGATGGAAATTTCTTTTCGGTTTTCGCGCGAGTGCATCCCACAAAGCGCTTTCCGCACATTTCGCTGCTGGCCTTGGGCGCAGCATCGATCTTTATCTGCTTGTTCTTCAGTCTTTTCTCGGTAATCCGCGCCATCCTGGCGATGCGTTGCCTCATCCAATTTGTTGGCCAAGCTGTCGGACTGCTACTTCTTCACCGGCGCTGGAAGGCGGAGCGCTGGCCTTTTCGAATGTGGTTGTATCCCGTTCCGGTAATAATCGCGATAGCCGGCTGGATTGCAATTTTTGTTTCAACGGGTCGAACGCCGATGCTTGCCTCGCTGGCGGCGATGGCAGCAGGTATCCTTGTATACCTTGGCCGGGCGAGGCTCTTGCGGCAATGGCCATTTCAGGAGGTTGTGGGATGACGCGGTGGCGAACAATTTTGCCGGTAGCAATCTTGGCGGTGGTAGCAGCGCTTTCCGCGAGTCCGCGCGTAACGGGCCAGTCGCTGGCCGATACCATCGAGGCCATCAATAAATCGCGAGTTACCACTCGGATTCTCTTCGTCACCGCGCATCCTGATGACGAATGGTCCAGCCTTTTGACCTACCTTTCGCGCGGACTCAACGCCGACGTTGGACTGCTAACCCTTACTCGTGGCCAAGGCGGACAGAATGCTATCGGTCCGGAACAAGGCGGCGCGCTGGGAGTGATTCGTACGGAAGAATTGCTTGCCGCGGGAGAGCATTACGGTGTGCATCAATTCTTCACACGTGCGCCGGACTTCGGTTTTTCGAAGAGCGCCGACCAAACCATGAAAATCTGGGACAACATTGCGCTGGAAGACATGGTCCGCGCAATTCGCACCTACCGCCCGCAAGTGGTGATCAACGGATGGGGCGGCGTGCATTCCGGACACGGCCAGCATCAAGCCAGCGGCATACTGACTCCCCAGGCGGTAGCAGCGGCCGCCGATCCAAAAATGTTTCCCGAACAAATTGCAGAAGGGCTGCCACCGTGGAAGGTAACCCTGGAAGTTCGGCTGGCGCGGGAAAAAACGCCTGATGCCGTGGAGCTTCCCGTTAGCGATGTTTCGCCGCTTTGGGGCAAGAGCTATACCGAGATGGGCGCGGAAGGGCACGCGCTGCACCGCTCGCAGGGTACGCCGGCGTTTTTCGGAAACGTGTTTTTCCGCCGCCCCATTTATCTGGTTGCAGAAAACGAGAAAGGAACGGCCGGGAAGTTCGACGCTAAGCTGTTGGCAGAACCTCTCACCTCGCTCAGCGCAAGATTTCCCTCGCTGCAAGCGTCCATGGCTACGCGGCTTACTGCGGCGGACGCAGACTTGAAAGCAGCGCTTGCAGCGGCTCGTACAATGCAGCGTACCGATGCCGCCACTTCTCTGGCCCAGGCCGGACTGCAAGTTGGAGCCTCGAGGAATGAGATTTCAAGGAACGCGATGGCGGACCGAGCCAACAAAGAAACTTCGTCGGCGCTGTGGGAATTGCAGCGCGCGAGCGAACGGATCGATCGAGCGTTGGCGGAAGTCGTGGCGCTTCCGTTCGAAGCGCAAGCGGACCGCCACGAGCTCGTGGCCGGTGAAGATTTGTCTGTGGAGGTCACCGTTGGAAAGCCGATTGTCCCGGTGAAATGGACTCTCGATGTAAACAGTCTGGAAGTACCCACAGGCTGGACTGCAACGAAAGAAGAAACCAAGCACGATAGCGAAAGCGAAAATTTCAAAATTACGATTCCGCCCGATGCTAAACCACCGAGTTCGCCTGAAGACGCAATTCTGCCGTTTCCGCGGCCGCTTATCCGCGTGGCCTTAGCCGCTGTTTGGAGTTCATACCGATTTACGATTGAGAAGCCGGTGCAATCCGTGCAGGCAACGACTACCGGTATCGCAACATACCCACTCGAGCTTGTTCCGGCGGTGACGCTGACCGTCGAGCCGCAGCAAGTGATGGTTCCTGTGCAGCGAGCATCTGAGCCTGTGAAGCTGCTCGCGCGTATCCGCTATCACGGCACGAAACCAGCAAAAGTGGAAGTGGGAGTGGATGCGCCGGATGGATGGAAGGCGCAGCCAATCGCGCCGCTGGATTTTTCCGCCGCCGGCGACCAACTAATCCGTTTCATCGTGGCGCCGCCGGCGCAAACACCCCCGGGAGCCTATGCTCTGCATCCTTACGCCCGAATTGGAGAAGAGACGTTTAGAACCTCGCTTGAGCCCATTCCAACTCTCCCGACCAGAAATTGGAGCGAGCCGTCTGATGCTACCGTGCATGTGCTGGACCTAAATGTTCCGGCCAACCTGCGAGTCGGGTACATCGCTGCGGAAAATGATCCGCTTCCAGAAATCCTGCGACAGTTGGGTATTCAAGTGGATTTGCTCGACGAAGTAGCTCTGGCCTTCGGCGATCTAAGCCAGTACGACGCAATCACCGTGGGAATCCGCGCTTACGAGCTTCGTCCCGATCTAATGCGCGCCAATCAACGGTTGCTGGACTATGTCGATCGAGGCGGAACGTTATTAGTTCAATATCAACGGGATTTCGCCTGGGACAAGGAGCTTCCGGCCCCGTACCCCGCGAAGATGGGGGACAAAGTTGCGCGCGTTACCGACCCGAATTCTCCCGTGCGATTTCTTGCGCCGGACAGCCCGCTGATGAATACGCCGAATAAAATTACGCTCGCGGATTTCCAGGGATGGGAACAGGAGCGCGGCTTATATTTTTGGGGTACTTTCGATCAGCGCTATCAAGCGCTGTTGGGTCTAAAGGATTTCAACGACTCGGAAGTAACCGGCGGACTTGTGACTGCGCGAGTCGGAAAAGGTTTGTACATTTACACTGGCTTGTCGTTTTTTCGCGAGCTTCCGGCGGGAGTGCCGGGCGCCTATAGGCTTTTTGTCAATTTGCTGAGCCAAACCCCTCATGCAGCAGCAAAAAACTGAACCGATCACAACAGGGGCGCGTAGTGAATCCGTTGCTCCGCGCATGATACAGATTCCCGAAGGCTGGTTTCTGATGGGCAGCGATGCGGGCCAGGATAACGAACGGCCCGTACATCGCGTTTGGATAGACTCTTTCTGCTTGGCAGCTTGTCAACTTACGAATGCCGAGTACGCGCAATTTCTTTCCGCAACGCAACATCGCAAACCTCTGCATTGGGACGATCCAAATTTCTCCGATCCTTTACAACCGGTGGTAGCGCCTTCCTGGTTTGACGCAGTGGAATATTGCGAATGGTTGAGCCGCATGACACAGAGGCGCTTTCGCCTACCTACGGAAGCGGAATGGGAATACGCCGCGCGCGGCGGTCTGGAGCAGAAATTATTCCCGTGGGGAGACGAACCTCCCGAATCTCTCGCAAACTATGCTGCGCGCTGGAAAACGGGGCCGGAACCGGTAGGGCGCGCCGAAACGAATGGCTATGGACTCTGCGATATTGGCGCGAACGTTCACGAGTGGTGCGCGGACTGGTTTGACGCGGACTACTACCGAGTCTCGCCGGAACGAAATCCTCAGGGGCCAGATAGCCCGCCGAGCGGATCACGACAGCCAGCGCGGCGTTCGTCCCGAGGTGGTTCGTGGCGGCACTTCACCAAAGTGTCGCGCTGCGCCGCCCGCTCAAGCATTCCTCCTGATTTTCAGTACGCCGATTACGGATTCCGCGTTGCCTGCGACCCTCCGAGTAAATAAGAGAATTTCCGCCGAGTGGTTCCTTATGAACACACTCTGCCGTGTCCAACCGCCGAATAATTTTTCTTCGTGATATTCTCCCAGTCGGACTGGAGAAAACTTATGAAGAAATCACAACGAAAATTCGAATATGGTGACCGCGCATGATTCTTCAGGGGAATTGGAAATCGTGCATACGCAAGGCTTCCAGGAACGGACTGCAATTCCTCGCCGGAGTTGCGTTGATTCTGCTCGTTTCCTCCGGAGCTTGGGGCCAGAAAAACAAGAATAAGAAGCCGGACACCACGCCGATCCAGGGAATTCCTCTTCCTGTTTCCGACCAAATCGATCATGACATCGGAGAAATGCTAGGCGCGTTTCAGGTGGGAAATGTCGAGGCCATGCACAAATATTATTCGGACAACGTGACGTTCGTCAGCGGAACTTACGGTCCTCCAATATTAGGCTGGCAGAATTACGTAACCGGCTATCAGCAGTCACGCACGGCGTTTCAGGGAATGCAACTGATCCGGCGCAACACGAATATCTTTGTGCATGGGGATGTAGCCTGGGCATCTTATCAATGGGAATTCAGCTCAGTCTTTAACGGGAAGCCTTATGGAATCCGCGGTCAGACGACGCTCGTGTTGAATAAAGTGGGAGATAACTGGCTGATCGTTCACAACCACACGTCGCAACTTTGCGAACAATCAGTAGGCGGCCAGCAGCCGCCGGCTACTCCTGCCCCCGTTACTCCGACTGCTCCGACGGGAACGCCGAAACAGTAAAAGCAACCGGTTGCCCGCGAACAACATTGCTGCGCGTCAGCGGAAGCCAGAGTAACTCCGCGATAACTTTGCGGCTTCAGAAGTTCTTAAATCCTCGCCAGAGCCATATCCCGGCAATTATCAGCAGCAGTACGATCGAGGCTGTAATCAACAACTTGATCGGAGTATCCAGCCTCTCGATGCGAGCGACGATCAAGCGCTGCTCCTGAGCCATGGAATCCCCTGCCTTGTCGAGGAAGATTTGATCGTCTTCGTGGGCTCCCAGCATCGCGCGATAAATCAGCATACAGATAAGCACGGCGGTAACGACAGCCCAACCAACCAGCAGACTGAAAAGCGCGGTTCCGAGCTCCTCCATGGTTGTCTCCCCGTGCCCGCCGAAGGTCGGCTTTGATGAAGAATGAGCCGGCCAAGCGGGCCCATATCTGAAGTGGTATTGGCGCGATTATAGCACTACAAGGAATGGGAGGGGTCAGGCGAACTGTTCGTCAGGGAAATGTACGTGCCAGAAATTCTTTACGGGATACAGGATTTCAATGCCCAACTCGAAAGTACCGTCATCTGCGCCCTGCACCCGAATCACCCGGAATTCCTGGGTTTCCTGAGAAACTGTATTCAGTACCTCAATACGAGACCCTAGGGCGGGGGAAAAGGGGGCACGAAGCAAAGCGCCAAAGCGGCTGACCGCGATCGCTTCAGCCGGTGTGTCGAGAGGTTGCCCAAAGCTGCCATCACTAAAAACCTGCACCGGGATTCGTATTAAGATGCGGCTTGAGCGGCGACGCTCAATCATCGCGCGGGCGGATGCCATAATTTGCTCCTCAGTTCGCAGGCCGGAGTATTAACCTTAAGCGTCGCGAGCCCAGGGGTCAAGATTCCCTTCACCGGCCTGTGCTTCGTTGACAAACCATGAGCCACGCGGCAATATGGTTGGGCCTCGTTGTTTTGCCGCAAGAATTGCCCAAGTGGCGGAATTGGCAGACGCGCTAGCTTCAGGAGCTAGTTCCCGCAAGGGAGTGGAGGTTCGAGTCCTCTCTTGGGCACCAATTTGGGCCAGACCTTCGTCGGTTGTGCAGTTGCTTCGCAATATCACCGTTTAGAGATTCGCTACAACTAACGGCCAAGCACTTTGTCGACGCGTTCGGTCAGACTTTTTGCGTCGAAAGGTGCCCGCACCTTCACATCGTTGTCAAAATAGACGAAGACGTCGCGCGCGGGGAGTTTCGCGCCACAGCTCTTAACCACCCGTTCAGCGTCGTCAGGTTCCCCACCTCGCGCCCAACTGCAAACTCGACCGGACCATTGATCGAGCGCCTCGGAAGTGTAGCCGCTGGCATAAAGAATTTCCGAGCCGTGCAGGCGGCAATACATGAAATCCGAAGTCACATCCATCATCTTGGGCCATTCCACGGTGTCAGCGCACACAACCGCCACGTTGTAAGAACGCAGCATCTCGATAAATTCCGGCGTGGCGAAAGTGGTGTGACGAATCTCAATCGCGTGGCGCAACGGACGTATCGCATCCGGCTTCATTGCTGCTCGGCCTTTCATCCATTTGTCGTGCTTCTTTGAGAGAGCGGCGGCGGATTCGGTATCGTGAGGCAGAAGTTTCAGAAACTCTTCCAGTCTCGCCGGGTCGTATTTGAAATTAGGCGGCAGCTGCCAAAGGATCGGACCTAGTTTCGGGCCAAGTCGAAAAATGCCGGATGCCAGAAAATTCGCCAGCGGCGTCTTGGCATCTCGCAAGCGTCGGATATGCGTTATAAAGCGCGGCGCTTTTACCGAAAAAACAAAATCATCAGGCGTCTCGCCAGCCCAAGCTTCGAAATATTCCGGACGCTGCAACGAATAGAAAGTGCCGTTAATTTCAATCGATCGGAAAATACTGGAAGCGTAGGCGAGTTCTTTTTTCTGCGTCAACTTCTCCGGATAGAAAACGCCGCGCCAGGGGATATATCTCCAGCCTGAAATGCCGATGCGAACCTTACCTGCAAGAGCCGCGTCTGCTGATTTCTTATTCATGTAATCGCGTTCGCGCCTCACGGCGTCGAAATCTAGAGTTATACAGCGACCGAATTTGTAAATTGTGCGGAAGCGTCGTCCGCTTCCAACGGCACTCCATCCCGGAACGTAACCATTTTTCCGGAAACAGCAGAAACGCGATCGCCCGGCAGCAGAATCCCCACGAGATTCAACGGATCCGCCGCGGAAATCGTGACAGTTTCTCCAATAGGCTCAACCTTGCGCATAGCTCGCAAAGACTCCACGGCCATGGGCAGCGCGAATTGTTCTCCCATAAATCCACTCACAAATCGCCCTCCTCGCACTTCGCCCCGGTCTTCGAGCCGCCGAAATGCGATGAGCAGCTCCCGCCAGCGCGGGACAATTGTTTCGCGAGCGATCACTTCGCGAAAGACGATGCCGTAGCGTTTGAGCAGCATCCAGCACGTGGCATCCGCGATTCGCGCGCGATCGGGAGTCTCGTGTGCGTAAAGCAGCGACCACCTCCCCACGCTGTGGCGCGGACGCGAGTTGTGGCCACGGCCCTGCCCGGAGCGTCGCTTCGGATCGATCAGCGCGCGAATATTGTCGAAACCGTCCGCGGTGATCATTCCGGCCGTGACAAGTTCCCACAACGCCGTTTCCATTTCCGATTTTAGCTTGCCGGTTCCGCGCACTAGATCCGCAAAGAAGGAAGCTCCTCGTTGGCGAAGATAGTTCAACGCATCGTTCGCATTCTGGCTCAAGCCGCGCGGTTTCTGCGCATCTACCTCTGGATGTTGTGGAATCATCCAGTCGGAATCTTCACGCACAAAAAATGCGATAGGCGCCACGCTGGTGGGAATTACGCGGCGGCCGATGCTCGTTGGGTCTTCGTACGTTGCAGGATGCGGCGAGAGTCGGCCCCAGCCAACCGCCCCGGTGAGGCAGAGACGATCGAGGGCTTGCGGATCGTAGTCCGCAATTCGTCTGCGAAGGATTTGCCGCTCCCACGCATTTGCCGGCGCCTCATAGCCTTGCAACTGTTGCAATATTTCGAAAGTTCCGCGTTCGCCGAGCACCTGACTGCCAGGCGCCAGATGCTGCCAGCGCAATAGCCAACGCATAAATTGAGCCGCGCTAGCAGGCTGAATCTGGCTGCGCAAAGTTCCCAGCGTCATGCGATGAATGCGCGCAAGCAAGGGCCGCTCGCACCATTCCGTTTCTTGACTCGACCCATCGGTAAAATGCCCGCGCAAAATGGCGCCGCTCGCTTCCATGCGCAACAACGTTTTGTCAACGTCGCTGAGAGCAAGTCCCAGAAAATCGCTCAAGGCCGCAGCGGAAATCGGTCCTACATGCGCCATCCATCCAGTGAGAGATGCAAATAGCGCATCCTCTCGCGAAGTAACGGGAGCTTCGATTTCAGGAAGCGCAGAATCAAAACGCGCTTCAGGGAACGCAGCCGTAAAAGTTGCCGCTTTCTCTGCCGCCACCCAACAAACCTGTTCGCCAACGGTCGCCCGGGCCGCTCGGCGAGCTTGGCTTAGCTGCGCAAAATATTCCGTCCACTGTTCAACGGAATTAGCAGCGCGTTGCTGCAGTTCCAACGCGCCGCCCGCTACATTTAACTCCAAAAAGTTCGGGTTTGAATTCTTAGGCAGCGGAAACGCGATCAATGTCTGCAGCACATCATGGAGTTCGTCCGCATCGCGCACATCAGGCCACGCTTCCTCACGAACTTGTGCAATCGCAGCTGGATCTAGCCTCCCAATTTCAGAAAGCACTGCTTCCGGTAGCATCCGACGCATCTCCACTGCCCGAGCGCGGCGCTCTTCGAGTGGAGCGTCGTCAAGATATGCATACGGATTCGCATTCAGGATTTCAGGTGAAAATTGCGACGGAACCGGCGTCTCAACCGCAACGCAGCGAATGCTGCCGGAAGCAATTCGATCCAAAACCTTCTTCAGACCCTCAATGTCCATCGCCTCCTTAAGCGCATCTTTCATGGTTTCGCGAGCCAAGGGATGATCCGGAATCTTGATCTCCCCTTCGATATTTTCCTGGCAAGCCAGCGCTTCCGGAAACACAGCCGCCAGAAGATCTTCAGAGCGCATACGCTGAATTTGCGGCGGTACTTTTTTCCCGCCCATAAAACGCAACAGCGCGAGCGCCCGGCCAGCTACCCAGCGCCATCGAGTATTGAAAATCGGTGATGCCAACACGGCCTGTTCCAGCAAATGTTCCACGCTGGCAGACTGCAGGAAATGAAATACATCGGCCAAAGGAAAGCTGTGTTGGTCGCTTAGAGAAATGTTCAGACCGTTATCAGTTGCGGCAGCCTGCAATTCGAAATTGAATGAGCGACAGAATCTTTTTCGCAGCGCTAATCCCCAGGCTTTGTTAATCCGTCCGCCGAAAGGCGCGTGAATCACGAGTTGCATTCCGCCGCCTTCGTCAAAAAAACGCTCTGCGACAACCGTATCTTGCGTGGGAACAGTTCGCAACACCGCGCGGCCGGTGACGATATATTCCACCGCTTGCTCGGCGCCGGACTGATCAAGTCCGCACTCCTGTCGTAGCCACTCTACCGCGGCCACTGCTTCTGGAAGAGTCCCGCGAACGTATCCCGGCGAAACACCTTCAGTGAGCGAACTGATTTTATCTCTTACCGCGGCAATCTCTTCGGAAAGTTCCATCGTGCGCGAAGGAGCTTCGCCGAGCCAGAACGGAATACTCGGAGCCGCTCCCTTGGCATCTTCTACAGAAACGGAACCGGATTGCACGCGACGAATGCGCCACGACGTATTTCCAAGCAAAATAATATCGCCACGCAAACTTTCTACTGCAAAATCCTCATCCACCGTGCCCACCACAACGTGTTCCGGCTCCGCGATTACCGTATAGAGCGAATTGTCTGGAATTGCACCGCCGCTGGTGATGGCCGCAAGCCGGGCGCCGCGGCGTCCGTGCAACCGATTGTTCACTTGATCGCGGTGCAGGTAAGCACCGTAACGGCCGCGGCGCGCCGCAATGCCGTTTGAAAGCATCTCGATGATTTCGTCGAAATCCTTTCGCGCGAGATTGCGATACGGATACGCTCGTCGAACAAGCGCGTATAAATCGTCTTCGAGCCAATCCTCTGCGGCGCACGCTGCGACTATTTGCTGCGCGAGAATGTCCAGCGGACACTCTGGAATCATGATGCGATCAAGCTCCAGACGATTTATCGCGCGAACCAGCGCAGCGCATTCAATCAGCTCGTCGCGCGTAGTCGCAAACAAACGGCCCTTCGGCACCGCGCCGCGCCAATGGCCCGCCCTTCCGATGCGCTGCAGCGCAACCGCAATAGATCGAGGCGAACCGATCTGGCAGACCAGATCGATGGTTCCAATATCAATCCCGAGTTCCAGCGACGCCGTCGCAACCAGCGCGCGTATCTCGCCGGACTTTAATTTTCCTTCTACTGCCAGCCGCCGCGCACGCGAAAGGCTGCCGTGATGCGAAGCCACTGCGTCTTGCCCAAGTATTGCAGCGAGATGATGTCCCACGCGTTCGGCCAGCCGTCGAGTGTTGACAAAAATCAGCGTAGAACGATTCGCCAGCACCAGGTCGGCGATGCGTTTGTAAATTTCTTCCCACATTTCATTCGACGCAACCGGCCCAAGCTCGCTCGCCGGAACTTCTATGGCCAAATCTAAATGGCGCCGCTGCGAGATCTGGACAATCGCAGGATCAGGCCTCCCATTCCCGGCAAGAAAATTTGCAATCAGCTCGATGGGTTTCTGGGTAGCGGAAAGGCCGATGCGCGTGGATCGATTTCCAGTCAGCGCATCCAGGCGTTCGAGTGAAAGCGATAGATGCGAACCGCGTTTATCGTCCGCGATGGCGTGTATTTCATCCACGATCACAGTTTTCACCGTGCGTAGGATTTCCCGGCTCTTCGCCGCCGTAAGCAAAATGTAAAGCGATTCAGGAGTAGTCACCAGAATGTGTGGCGGACGCTTTTGCATGGCTAGCCGGTCGCGCATCAAAGTGTCGCCGGTTCTAACCGCCGTGCGGATCAGCGGCATCAAGTAGCCGCGTTGTTGAGCTAGTTGCAGAATTTCGCCGAGCGGCGAATCCAAGTTTTTCTGAATGTCGTTGCCGAGCGCTTTTAGAGGGGAGACGTACAAGACTTCAGTTTTATCTTCCAATTCACCCGCAAGCGCCTTGCGCACCAGCCGGTCGATGCAAGCCAAAAATGCCGCGAGCGTTTTTCCCGAGCCGGTCGGAGCGCAAATCAGCGTCGTTTTATCGCTGAGAATGTGTGGCCAGCCCTGCTCCTGCGGCTCAGTCGGAGTGCCGAACTTGTTGACGAACCACTCCTGAACCAATGGATGCGCCCATGCAAGGCCAGTTGGAGGTGAAACAGTGCAAACGGTCTGACTCACGAGTTACCTGGGAAAAAGAAGGGTCGTCGAACTGAGTACATACATATTGTGCCCGAAAATAGAGCTGTATGCAAAATCACGCACACCTTACATAAAATGGAATTCGTCTAGCGAATCTGCATAATCTTCTTCAAATCTGCGATGAACTTTTTCATTTCGTCCGCACGCGTGGATTCATCTGGCGCGCGCAATATGGAAGAAGGGTGAACTGTGGCCATCACGTGCGGAGCAAGATCGTATTTCACAAACTCGCCGCGATGCTGCGTGACCCGAAAATCCCGGCCCAGCAGTGCCTGCGCCGCAGTCGCTCCCAGACAAACAATTATTTTTGGATGTAGCGTCGCAATTTCAGCATCAAGCCAGGGCCGGCACGCGGCAACTTCAGCCGCGTTCGGTTTTTTGTGAATGCGCCGCTTTCCGCGCGGCTCCCATTTGAAATGTTTCACTGCATTCGTCACATAAACTTTTGTTCGATCGATCCCGGCTTCCTCCAGCGCGGCATCCAATAACTTTCCCGCCGGCCCCACAAATGGTTTGCCTTCAAGGTCTTCTTGATTTCCCGGTTGCTCACCCACCAGCATAATTTTCGCAGTTGGCATTCCTTCGCCGAATACGGTCTGCGTGCCCAGCTTCCACAAATCGCAAGCCTTGCAGGTTTTGGAAGCTTCGCGCAGCTCGTCCAATGACGCATGCAAAGGAAACAAAGTTTTTTCTGAATCACTTGCAACGCGTTTCGCCATGTTCCTTAGATGCAGAGCTGATTCTTGTAGGCACATAACGCGAACTTCGCTGAATGCCAAGTATTGACAATCTCAGCAGATTCGTAGAGAATTTCAGTTAGGCGAAGAAAAAGCGAAGATATAATTCACTTCCTTTCTCCTCACCGGGTCCGCTATGGCTGTAAATCTTGCTATTTTGCGCTCCAACGTCGAACTTGCCCTGGCCGGGCGTGTCGCCGCTCCATTTTCATATCGTGACCGCCATGCGGTTGAAACTGTTTCCATCGGCATTGCGGAAATCGATTCATTGGCCGGAGGTCTGCCTCGCGGAGCGCTGACGGAAATTTTTGGTTCGGCTTGCTCTGGAAAAACAACTTTGCTGCTTTCCGCTTTGGCCGCAAGAACCGCTCAAGCAGAGGCCTGCGCGCTGATCGATGGATGCGATGCTTTTGATCCGCACTCCGCGGAAGCGGCTGGCGTTGAACTGAAACAATTGCTTTGGGTGCGCTGCCGGAATATTGAACAAACTCTCCGCGCTACGGATCTGCTTTTGCAAGGCGGTGGATTCGGCTTTATCGCGCTCGATTTGGGAGATATGCGCGCGCAGTTATTGCGTCACGTTCCGCTGGAAACTTGGTTTCGTTTTCGACGCGCTGTGGAAGATACGCCGACCATTCTGATGGTTGTGGAACCGGAGTCCAACGCCAAGACCTGCGCCTCGCTGGTCCTGCGCATGGAAGCGGAACCGGCGCGCTGGTCCACGACGCTGGAAAATCACGCTGCGGATTTGTTCAGAGTTCCATCTTCCTGGCTGTTCGATGGCGTCGGCATTCGCGCGGAAGTACTTCGTTCTCGCATCCAGACAAGTAATCCAAATAATTTTCAAAAGCATTTCGCTTCGGCGGGGTGCTCGGAAGCTTTCGAAGCAAATGTCGTGCGAAATTACGTAAGCATTGCGCGCATTGAGCCACTCTCGAAGTGAAGGGAAAAATTGCAAAGTAACTTGTTGCCGCTGATAGCAGACTCTTATGGCCTTCGCTTCCATTCACGTTCCCAATTTCCTGGTGCAAGCCGTGGTGCGCGCGGAACCCGGCTTACGCAATCAGGCTGTCGCGCTAGTAGATGGTACTCCTCCCATATGGAACGTCGTCGCGGCCAACGAAGCAGGCACGCGTGCAGGAATCGAATTGGGTATGGCGAAATCACAAGCAATGCAATTTCACGCGATGGAAATTCGCAATCGCTCCCGCGTGCAGGAAAAATCGGCACACGCAGCTTTGCTTGATCTGGGAGCCTCAATTTCCCCGCGCATGGAAGACACCGCGCCGGACACGATTATTCTGGATATTTCCGGCCTTACTTCCTTATTTGGAAGCGATGAAAATATTGCCAGACAGTTGAAACAGCGTTCATCGACCCTTGGTTTGCTCGTGCATGTGGCAGTTTCTTCTAATCTGGAAGTTGCTCTTCAAGCAGCACGCGGTTTTTCCGGCATCACTTTGATTCCTCCTGGCGAAGAAGCGAAATGTCTGGGCAAACTGTCTGTGCACGCTCTTTTACCTTCCACAGAAATTCTGGAAACTTTAGATCGCTGGGGCATTCGCGATTGTGCCGCGTTGGCGGCGCTTCCCGTGCTGCAATTGTCGGAACGGTTGGGGAAGGAAGGAGTTCGCCTTCACGAATTAGCTCGCGGCGCGTGTGTACGTTCAATGGTACTGGCACAACCCGGAGTGCGCTTCGAAGAGGAAATGGCGCTCGATTTTGCTATTGCCGAGCTTGAGCCGCTTTCGTTTCTGCTGGGCCGCTTGCTCGATCAATTGTGCGCGCGGCTGGAAGCCCGTGCCCTGGCAGCGTGTGCAATTCGCACGCACTTTGATTTAGAGGATTCCTTCGAGAAGGATTTCCAGGTCCTCAGTGAGAACTCTCCTCCCAAGCTCGCTCCAAAAACTTATGAAAAGGTTCTGAGTTTGCCCGTACCTACCCGAAATTCAAAAATGCTTTTGAAACTGCTTCGCTTGCAATTGCAGGCAGACCCTCCGCACGCAGCCATTCTAAAAATTATTCTCTCTGCCGAGCCGGCTCGTCCGCGCGCCGCGCAAGGCGGACTATTTCTTCCCAGCTCCCCGGATCCGGAAAAATTAGAGTTGACCATCGGACGATTGGCGAAACTGGTCGGCCATGCAAACGTTGGCTCGCCCGAATTGATTGACACGCATCGCCCCGGAGATTTTCGAGTCGGCCGATTCGCTCCGGAAAACGGTGAATCAAAGATCCCGCAAAAAAACGGAGCTGCCACCTCCCACGCCCCTGAAGAAACCCCTCTAACCGCCTTCCGTGTTTTCAGGCCTGAAATACAGGCGAAAGTTGAATTGCAGCAAAACTATCCCACGCGCATTTATTTCCAGGGTATGCGCGGAAATGTCGTTGCAGCTTCAGGACCCTGGCGGACTTCCGGTGATTGGTGGCGGGAAGACACCTGGCAGCAGGATGAATGGGACGTGGAAATTTGCTTTGATTCCGTGAGCGGCCACAACGAAAGAATTGCCAGTCCACGCACGCAAAACGGAATTTATCGCATCTATTACGACTCGATTCGCGCTGCCTGGTTCGCCCGCGGCCGCTACGACTGATGTACACAGAACTTCACGCCCGCTCCGCTTTCAGCTTTCTTGAAGGCGCATCTTTGCCGGAAGAGCTGGCAACGGTGTGTGCGGAGTATGGAATGCAGTCCATGGCTTTGCTCGATCGAGACGGGGTTTATGGCGCTCCCCGTTTTTATCTGGCCGCGGACAAAATTAATATTCGCGCTCACATCGGTGCCGAAGTCACATCCGCCGCTGGGTGGCGTTATCCGGTGCTCGTGGAATCGCGCGAAGGCTATCAAAATCTTTGCCGCTTGATCACAAAAATGAAATTGCGCGCGCCGAAAGGTAAAGGAGATGTTTCCGGCGCGGAAGTAGCCGAATACTCCCGCGGTCTTGTATGCCTCACTGGAGGCGAGGAAGGCCCGCTAGCCCATGCTTTGGCACAAGGCGGAATTGAAAGCGGAAAAGAATGCGTTCAGCAGCTATGCGAACTATTTGGCAAACAGAATGTTTATGTCGAACTGCAGCGCCATTTTCTACGTGAAGAAGAAGCCAGAAATCACGCCGCCATCGAAATTGCGGAAAAGTTAGGCCTTCCATTGCTTGCCACCAATGGCGTGCGCCATGCCGTACCGCAACGGCGTGAAGTGCTGGACGTCTTCACCTGCATTCGGCATCACCGCACGCTGGCTACTGCCGGCCGGCTGCTAGCGCGCAATTCCGAGCTGCATATGAAAACATCCGCTGAAATGGCCCAGCTATTTTCAGATCTTCCCGAAGCGATCGCGAATACGGAGGTTCTTTCTTCGCGCCTGCAATTCACCTTGAAAGATTTAGGTTATCGATTTCCGAAATATCCGGTCCCCGACGGCAAACCGGAAATCCATTTTTTGCGACAACGAGCGCACGAAGGAATGATCTGGCGCTATGGATTGAATAATGAACGAGCGCAAGCGCAAATCGGGCGCGAACTCGACCTGATCGAAAAACTGGATCTGGCAGGCTACTTCCTCATCGTGTGGGACATCGTTCGTTTTTGCCGCGAACAAAATATTCTGGTGCAGGGACGCGGCTCCGCTGCCAATAGCGCCGTTTGCTACGCGCTGGGCATCACCGCTGTCGATCCCGTGAGAATGGACCTTCTTTTCGAACGGTTTCTTTCCGAAGAGCGCGGGGAATGGCCCGACATCGACCTCGATCTTCCCAGCGGAGATCAGCGCGAACGAGCGATTCAATATGTATATGAACGCTACGGAAAGTTGGGCGCTGCTATGACCGCCAATGTGATCACCTATCGTGGCCGTTCCGCCGCTCGTGAAATTGGCAAAGCGCTATCTTTTAATCCGGAAACTTTGAGCCGTTTGACCAGCCTGGTAAGCGCCTGGGAGTACAAAGATGCCAACGATACCCTTGCGCGTCAGTTTCGCGACGCTGGCTTCGACATGCAGCATCCCCAGATCCGAAAATTCTTCGAGCTTTGCCTGCAGTTCCAGGATTTACCGCGCCACTTGGGCCAGCATTCCGGAGGCTTGGTGGTGTGCCAGGATCAATTGGATTCGATCGTTCCTCTGGAACCAGCCACCATGCCCGGCCGCGTGGTAGTGCAGTGGGACAAAGACGATTGTGCCGACATGAAAATCGTGAAAGTGGATCTTCTGGGCCTCGGAATGATGGCCGTCCTGGAAGACTGCCTGCAAATCATCCAGAAAGATTATGGCGAAGAG
>Ga0209624_10000384_pt1 | contig 38873 bp, 34 predicted proteins | sample JacPinW_OM2H0_O1_FD_188565 | JGI IMG/M metagenome (GOLD analysis project Ga0209624, IMG submission 188565) | Forest soil microbial communities from Algoma, Ontario, Canada - Jack Pine, Ontario site 1_JW_OM2H0_O1 (SPAdes) (version 2) | ecosystem: Environmental > Terrestrial > Soil > Boreal...
AAGCAGGGCGCGTCGGATCGCGCCACGACGACATCGGGCCATCCGTCCCCATCCAGATCGGCAGCCGCCATGCCATAGATGGCTCCCTTGCCGTCGCCGAAGGGCACCGGCTGATACCTCCTTCCCGTGCCATCGTTGAAATAGATTACGCCCAGAGCGTCAACATAGCCGACAATGATGTCTGGCCGGCCGTCGTGATTAAGATCCGCGGCGATCATGGAGTAGGGAACCGCCGCAGGCTTGTCGAATTGAATGCCTTTGCCGAAGTGGGCTTTGCCGTCGTTGAAGTAGACAAAGCAGCCCAGATTCTCGTGGCAGGCGGCGATATCGAGATGACCATCGCCGTTAAGGTCGGCGACCGCCAAGGCTCGAGTCGATGATTTGGGAGGTCCCCAGAGCTCTTTGCGCGTGAAGTTTCCCTTGCCATCGTTGAAATAGACAGTGCTTCGGCATTCATCCCGGCAGGCGTAAATCACATCATTCGCGCCGTCGCCGTCAATGTCCGCAATGGCCACCGTCGCCGCGCTCGGCGAGTCCGGCAGGGGACGGCAATCGAAATGGAGCTTGCCGTCATTCATGCAGACATAGCTCGCCATGCCACGATTCGCGACCGCGATATCCGGATAGCCGTCGCCGTTCAAGTCCCCAACCGCTGCGTTTCTAGTTGACCACTTTGGGTCGCCATAAGTCCCGCCCACGGTGAAATTACCTTTGCCATCGTTGAGCAGGACCAACTTCGGTTCCGGCTCATCATTGCTCAGCACCATATCGAGGTGGCCACTCTTGGTCATATCGGCCAAGGACGCCGAGTAGGTCTTGGTGGCCTTACTCGGAAGAGCCGGCCCCGGCGTGAACTTTCCTTTGCCGTCGCCAAAAAAAATCCGACTTGGCACCTCCCAATGACGACCCTTGGCCAACACGATATCGGGGCGCCCGTCGCCGTTGAGGTCGCCAATGCTGGCGTTCGCGGAAGTTTCCGAGACGGTCTCCAACGGAACAATTTCAAACGAACGCAGGCCGCCGGACTTGAACGATTCCCCCTGGGGTTGACTGGCCAGCGTCGCCAGAGCATGTGCATGGGAAACCGCTAACTCGGCGGCCGCGAATGCCGTCACGATAAATGCACAATACACACAATACAGAAGACTGCTCTTCATGTGGGCTGCTGGGAAGTTGCCGATAATACTTCTCCATCGGATTGAGACGAAATCATTAACTGAGATCATTGGCTTGTGGATCGTACGCTTCTCCTTGCCTTAGGGGACACGCGGACTTGCCCTGCGGAGGCTGAGATCAGATCACTCTGCCGAGGTTATCGTAATATTCCGAAAGGCGACGTGACCGACTTCACTACCCTGCAGATAGATCGGACCGGGCAGTGCCTCGTGACTGTCCAAAGCCCCGCCGGTGATGCCCGGAATTTCCTGCTTATCAATGATGGTATGACCATTCTGGACAACGGTGACCACTCGTCCCACGAGCGTGATTTCGTAGGTCTGCCACTCTCCCGGCCGGCGCGGCTGTTCGGACGAGGGAGCCAGGAAGCCATATATGCCCCCGGTGCGCATAGTTGGCCCTTCGGGCTCCGGATCGTCTTCGATCTGGAGTTCGTACCGACCGCGTAGATACACGCCGCTATTCGATCCCGGAGCGCAATTGAATTCAACGTGTAATTTGAAATTTTCAAACTTGGCATCGGTAATGAGTTCAGGACCATGTCCAGGACTTACCAGCGTTCCATTTTCGACCTTCCAACTCGCCGCTGATCCCAGATCGCTTGGCGTCCATCCGCTCAGGTCCCTGCCGTTGAACAACGGTGTCGGCTTTCCCCACTGCGGAGCACTCTCTCTCTTCAGGAATGGCGCTCTCTCGCCGATCCATTGCCACGCAGTTCCATCCGGACCGGTCGTGGTCCCCGCAAGCATCTTCCCGGATCGCTTGCCCTCAAAGACCATGTCGTCTTTCCTGTCTTCCTCCTCCTTGGGAGAAACGAACGTGATCCGGCCATTCGAGATCTCAATTTTCGGCAACGGACGCGCGTGTCCCCAACGGCTCACCATTCGAGCTTTGATCTGCCCATCTTCCTGGGTGATCTCCAACCACGAGGGATATTCGCGAAGTGGAGTCTTCAGGGTCAAATCCCAACGTCCCAGAAAAGACTGAATCGGCGCCGCGCTGTCCGCAGAGTTCTTTTGCCCGGAATACACCCGCATCGAAAACATCAGGATCAACCCTGTTATCGCTAAGACTCTCCGCCGCAGCCCCTCATGGTTACGATTCCATTTCACCTGATTGGCCATGATCCTTATCCTCCGGGAACCGATTGTAATTTATCCGGTGGAGCGTAAACCCCGTCCTTCAGGAGGGGGATATAAGCGACTTAGCTAGGAGTCTTTTGCTGGTCAATATACTCTTTGAGGATGCTGATTGGCTGTCACAACGTCTCAACTGTCACGCGCGCTCGTGATTATTCCGCGTTGCGATTCTGATCATTGCAGCTACACTCCGCTCGACATCCTCATCGGTGGTAGCCCAACTGGACACGCTGATTCGCATCGCCGTATGCCCGTGCCACTGCGTTCCCCCACACCAGCAGGTCCCATCGTTCTGGATATCTGTGATGACCCTCCGCGTGTCCTCGGCGCTGCCGAACGAGACTAGCACCTGGTTTAGGACCACGTTGTTCAAGATAGCGAACCCGGCCTTGTGCAGACGTTCCGCGAACACTTTCGCTTGGCGGCAGTTTCGCTCGATCATTTCCCGTAACCCGCTGCGTCCGAGTGAGCGCATCGCTGCCCACAACTCGACCCCGCGGGCCCGCCGCGAGGCTTCCGGCGCATAGTGCCAGGGCTGGCGCCCATCGCTCGGCGTCAGATAGGCGGCACTCAGCGTCATGGCCGTGTGGAGATACTCCGGCGTTCGCACCACGGCGATACCCGAATCGTAGGGCACGTTCAGCCACTTATGGCAATCAATCGCCCAGGAATCGGCAGAGCCTGCGCCTGCCAGCAAAGGTGCGTACAGCGACGAGACGGCTGCCCAGAGCCCAAAAGCGCCATCCACATGCACCCAGGAACTTGCCTCATGCGCACGGGCGCAGATTTCTCCTGCGGGATCAAACGCTCCGGTATTTACGTTTCCCGCTTGAACACACACAAGCGTCTGATCGTTAAGGGGAGGTAGTGCCTCGAGTCGTATCCGTCCCTGGTCGTCCACCGGAACCCGCGTGACTCGCGAACGCCCCAGCCCGAGCATCGACAGTGCTTTCAGCACCGAAACGTGAACTTCATCGCTCACCACCACGTGAATGGGCGGCGCTCCAAACAATCCGTCCTCCTCAACGTCCCATCCCGCACGTTTCAGCAGCGCGGTCCGTGCCGCCGCCAAGGCTGAAAAGTTTGCCATGGTCGTGCCAGTAACAAATCCGGCCCCCGACCCAGACGGCAGACCTAGCACGTCCACGATCCACTCCAGGACTATTTCCTCCAACTTCGCCGCCACTGGAGACATCACTTGCATCGACGCATTCTGGTCCCAGGCTCCCGCCAGCCAGTTTGCCCCCAGTGCCGCAGGAAGCGAGCCGCCGATGACGAATCCGAAATAGCGGCCGCCGGTCGTTGCCACCGTCGCAGGCGACCCGATGTCATCGAGTAAGGATAAGACCTCTGAGGGATCTGATGGCAATTGAGGCAGCGGCCCTCCCAGAGCTTCCAATCGGGCTACATCCGCAGGCAACGGTGCGACCCGTCGATCGCTAATCCCCGCGATGTATCGGGCTGCTCGATCGGCAGTTTCTACCAGCAATTTCTTCATGGATGCCTCCGATCTAGTGGCAGAGCACCTCGCCCATTCTGCTCACGCCGCACAGCGACTAAATTTCATGCGTTCCGAATTTGGCTTTAGAGGCTAGAAACATGAGCGCGCGTCATTATAGTTCCGCTAGGAGGTTGCAGCCGATGCCCTGATTCTGAATGGATTTTCGGCAAGCCTCCCTAATGGATAAGTTAAGGGTTGCCCGCGGATTCCTCTCTCTTTGACAATCTAGGAGAGCGTTGCTCGGGAGCCTTGTTCATCCATAACTGGTCGGGAGAAGTGCCGCCGTTGCCCGGCGAGCAGTCGATTACCCTTAACCAAAAACCGCGCAGGTCCCGGAGCCTACGCGGCTTGATTCATGTCTGCGATACGGAGGCTCTCTCGATTGGCCGAGGGCTCACAGACGCAGGATGGAAACAGAAAGCTACACTGGGCCCTATTGCTCGCTCAATACGATCGCCGGATCAACTTGCATGGCACGTCGCGCCGGCAACATGCACGCTGCCAAAGAAATCAGTCCAAAAATGATCGCAACGCTCCCAATCACCAGCGGATCAAGAGAACCCACTCCATAAATCTCACTTGCAATTATCGTGCGTAACGATATCGACCCTATTACTCCCAAAATCAGACCGATTCCAACCAGAACAAACCCCTCTCGCAGGATCAGCTTTACGATCCGTCCCCGTGTGCTACCCAACGCCACGCGTATGCCAATCTCACGCCGGCGCTGTGCGACCAGATAGGACAACACTCCGTAAATGCCCACCGCTGCCAGAAACAAAGCCAACAGTCCGAAAGCCAGGGCCAGTAGCATTGACGTTCGCCGTGACGACAGGGATAACTCTTCGCGCTCCCCCATTGTCCTCAGATCAAACAGCGGCAGTTCCGGATCCAACGCCGCAATTCCCGAGCGAACACTCTGAGCCACTGCTGCACTGTCCACCGCAGCCCTCACTGCAATGGTGTAATTGTTCGAGGTATTTTGCGCGAAGGGAAAATAGTATGCGCCTTCCGGATTGCCTTTACCCGACAAATCTTCCAGTCGCACCGACCGAACCACTCCCAGGACCCGATACCAGATGGTGTTGCGACCTGTCTCCGTCAGATTGCTTGGATCAGGCTCATACATGCGCAGCCCCACCGGATCGCGATGCCCCCAAAATCTCTGCGCCAGCTTTTCATCGACAATGATCGCCGGCGGCGCATTCCGGTCGTCGCTTTCCAGGAAATAACGGCCGCTGAGCAGCGATATGCCCATCGTCTCCAGGTATCCCGGCGTAACCGAGATCCGCCGCGGCGAAACGACCGACTCGCCCGGCTTCATGACATATCCTTCGGCCAGGATCACGCTGTCATCGTAGCTACCGCCAAGCGGGATTGTAGTAGTCGCCCCCGCCGATATGATTCCGGGTAATTTGCGGATCGCGTCGAGCGACCGGCTCATGAGCCCGTTTAATTGGGCTGCGTCGCCGTACCTGCTTTCAGGGGCGCTCACGGACGCAGTCAAGATTCCGGTAGTTCTGAATCCGGGATTCACCCTGAGAAGCTCTCGAAAACTCGCCAGCAGCACTCCGGCCCCCACCAGTAGCGAGAAAGCAAATCCGATCTGCGCGACGACTAACCCGCTTCGCACCGCGCGGGCCTTACCCGCCGTACCCGTTCTTTCATCGTCGCGCAAAATGTCGTGGAATCCTGTTCTCGACAGACCCACGAGCGACAGACTGCTAATCAGTGCACTCGCGCCCAAAGCCATCAGCACGGCGACAAACACGACTTCGCCGTCCACTTTCACTTCATACGCGCGCGGAAAATGGTTCAGCCCCAAGGCAGCTACCATGCGCAGGAATATCGCGCCAAGGATCACTCCACCCAGTACGCTGGCCGCAGCCAGAAGCAGGTTTTCCATCATGAGCTGCCGCATTAACTGCGCTCGTCCGGCGCCCAGGGCCAGCCGGGTAGCGAATTCTTTTCCTCGCAGGCTCAGCCGAGCCAGCGCTAGATTCGCCACATTCAGTACCCCGATCAGCAGGACGAACACCGAGCCAGCCCACAGCAGACGCAAGATCGATCTCACATCTTTCACGATCATGTCTTCGAGCGGTTCGACCACAGTGTGAAAGCCTGCGTTAACCAGCACATCTTTCATCTGGGGGAACTTTTCGAGATTCGCGGCATTTAGAGCGTCAATCTGCGCCTGCACCTGCTGAATTGTCGCCCCAGACCTTAAGCGCCCAATGTCGTACCAATTGTTGCTGTGATGAACTGTTTTTTCCTGGGCCGTGAACGCCGTAGGTATCCAGAGCTGCACTTCGGGATTGATGAAGACAAAACTCCGCGGCATGACTCCCACCACGGTGAACGGTCGGCCGCTCAACCGCAATTCGCCACCTACAGCCGCCGGGTCGCTGCCATAGAGCTGTAGCCATAACCCATAGCTCAAAATAACCTTTTGCTGCGCCCCGACTTCTCCCTCGGCGGACGTAAAAAATCTGCCCAGCAGAGGTTTCACTTGCAAAAGACTGAAAAGCGACGGTGTGGCCGTCATTCCGGTTACGCGTTCCGCCGCACCATTGATGTCGATCGTCTGGTTGACAAAGCGGAATTCCGCCTGCTCCGGCAATGCAGGCACGTTTTCCACGCGGTCGTAATAATCGCCGGAACTGCTCTCATTCAGTTCGCCCACTCCGGCTTTCGGATAGCGATTCGCCATCAAAACGATTTCTTGCGCTTTGGGAACGGGCAAAGGTCGCAGCAGAACCGAGTTAACGATCGCAAAGATGGCAACATTAACCGCGATGCACGCTGACAGCGTCAGGATCACCGCTGCCGGATAGCCCTTGCTTCTCACCAACGACCTGCCGGCATACCGGAGATCACGAATCAACTTTTCCATCGTATCCCTCACTACGAAACATTTCTTTGGAACATTTCTTTTGTCTTATTCGTCGCGCACTGGGTCGCGCCATCGCGCAGTCGTGCAATTGCTTCAAAGTTTGTTCCCTCTCCTTCGCCACCGCGGCTGGGCCGAAGGGCCACTGCATCCGGGCTGCCGAAGTCCAGCGCTCGGAAAAGCGACAAGTCGTGGAGTCTATACCACCGACGCCAGGCTCCGTCCGTGTCCGCAGTGTCCGTTTCCGAACATCCCTGTGCGCGAATGGACAGGCATTCGCCCTCCCCTGATATTACGTGTACCGCCCACTAGCGGTTCAGAGAAGACAAGGGCCTAGCCGTGCCTTGAACGCGACCGACAAGGAACGTTACTCACTCGAAAGGATCTAAAAGCAGCTTGTCATGTCAGACAACTGGTCGTGGCCGACACACTCGACGTCCACATAGTGGTTAGGGACTGTTCGACTCCCTCCGCCGCACCACATGTTTCCTCACTGAACCGCGGCACCCACTCGACACACATGCACTCCGCGCAGTTAGCGGAAAATTACGAGTTCTTGGTGTCCGACAGTCAATGGGAAATGCCGCTCGCGGTCAGCCAGTCTGGCGTATGCTCGCGGCACACAACGCTGGTGCCACCCATGACCTCGGGATGCCCGTTTTCCGGAGAGTGGTCGAACCAGATGCCGAGGCATCGTAATAAGAGCTACTTCCTCGATCCATAAGTGGCGGCATCGACATTTTCTCAATAATACTATTGCAGAAATAGGTATGTGCGGTATTATAATATCGCCTTATGGCTAAAAATCCCGAACATCGTGACTTGTTTGCTGGCGCGTTGGAGCTGATGATCCTGCACTCACTTCGCGTGAAGCCGATGCATGGTTATGCACTGGCTAAACACATCCAACTCGTTTCTGACGATCTGTTGCAGATCGAAGAAGGATCTCTGTATCCAGCACTACAGCGCCTGTTGCGAGCTGGCCTGTTGGAATCCAAAGAGGGCATTTCGGCGAAAGGACGGCCAACCCGGATTTACCGACTGACCCGAGCCGGCATCGGGCACCTCGAGCGGGAAAAATCCGGCTTCGAAACAATGTTCGCTGGCATTACTCGTGTGCTCGCGGTGAGTAAAACGTAGGAGGCTGTATGGAATGGATCAGACGACTCTTCCGCCGTCGTCGCTATCAGGACCTCTCGGTGTCGATTCAAGAGCATCTGCAAGAGAAAGCCGATGAACTGATGGAAGATGGCATGTCACGCGAAGAAGCCAGGCAAGCCGCACGCCGCGCCTTCGGCAACGTCGGGCTCATTGAGGAACGCAGTCGCGAAGAATGGGTCTGGCCAGAACTCGACGGCCTGCGCGCTGACCTGAAGTATGCCCTGCGCCAGTTATGGAAGCATCCTGGGTTTGCTTTGACGGCCATTCTCACGTTGTCTCTGGGGATCGGAGCGAATGTCGTAGTCTTTACCGTCCTGAATGCGCTGATCGTGCGTCCCTTGAACGTTTCGGATCCGCAACGGCTCTATAACGTCGAGCACAAGCAACATGGCTGGTACTCGCAGTCCTATCCCGACTATCTCGATTTTCGCGACAGGAACCGCACCTTCGACGGCATGGTGGCCTACGATACGATGAGTGCCGCGCTCGGGACGCGCCAAACGACCACTAAGAATTTCGGCTATCTCGCCTCCGGCAATTATTTCGACATGCTGGGCGTTCAGCCACTGCTGGGCCGTTTCTTTCACGCAAACGACGAGCATGGGACGAACTCGGCCCCATATATCGTGCTGAGCTACGACTTCTGGCGCGCGCGATTCAACAGCGATCGGACCATCGTTGGCACCACCGTGAGCCTGAACAAACAACCGCTGACGGTGATTGGCATCGCGCCCCAAGACTTTCACGGAACCGAAATCTTCTACTGGCCGGAGTTCTGGACTCCCATTACCAATGGGCCGCTGATTGGGTACAGCCATCACTATCTGGACAATCGCAGCACCCACAATCCTTTCGTCTTGGGAAAGTTGAAAGCCGGTGTGACGCCTCAGCAGGCAAGCGACGATCTGAATTCCATTTGCCGCCAACTGGCCGAGCAGTATCCCAATGCGGACTACGGACTGGATGCCCGTCTCGTGAAACCGGGCTTGATGGGTGATCTGTGGGGTGATGCCGCCCGCAATTTTCTTTTCGGAGTCATGGCGTTAGCGTTGCTCGTCTTGCTGGCCGCCTGCGCGAATCTCGGCAGCATCTTCGCGGCGCGTGCAGCCGATCGGAGCCGGGAGCTGGCGATCCGGTTGGCGATCGGCTCCAGCCGTTGGGTCATCCTTCGCGGCGCGCTCACCGAAGCGATTCTGGTTTCACTGGCAGGAGGCGTAGCCGGGACGCTTCTCGCCTCCGCCCTGCTGCAGGGATTAAGTCGCTGGCAGCCCTTCGCAGAGTTTCCTTTTCATGTTGTCGTCCTTCCCGACGCAACGGTATATGTCTTAGCCGTCCTGTTATCCTTGGGCAGCGGCATCTTGTTCGGACTGTTGCCAGCACGGCAGATCCAAAGGTCCGATGCGGCGCAGCTGATGAAGAGCAGTATGGGGACCGAAGTGCTGTTCCGGCGCTTCACTCTGCGAGAAGCACTCCTTTGCATTCAGATTGCGCTCTGCACGCTGCTCGTAACGGCTTCGCTCGTAGCTCTGCGCGGCATGGAGCGCTCTCTCCAAGCGCCGCTTGGCTTTCAGCCGCAAGGGGTGATGCTGGCTGGAACCGACCTCACCATGGCGGGCTACAGGGAAGAGCAGTTCCTGCCGGTCCAAAAGCGCATGTTGGAAGAAACGGCTCGCATTCCCGGCGTTTCTGCCGTGGGCATTATTGACCGCACGATATTGGGAGAAGGCTGTTGCGGAAGTGAAGGTGTATTTCGCTCGGGCACCACCGACTTCCGCAAAGAGCTCTTCGACTCCCGTAATTTCTCCATTTCTCCCGAATATCTTGCAGCTTCAGGCATGCGATTGCTTTCGGGGAGAAACTTCACCTGGCACGACACATCCGACTCGCCTCCCGTGGTTCTCGTCAACGTAACGTTTGCCCGCATGATGTTTGACAGCACTTCTGCCGTTGGCCAACGTTTTCTCCTCTATGGCGGGAAGCTCCCGAAAGAAGTGGTGGGCGTCGTGGAAGACGGCAAGTATCAATCCCTGACCGAAGACCCGCAGCCGGCCATGTTCTTTCCCCTCACGCAGGAGATTAATGACAACGACACAGTGATGGTCGTGCGCTCGGTCTTACCGCCAACGCAATTAGCCGCCATGCTCGATCGCACGCTTAGCGGCATCGATCGGAATTTACCGCTGACCTTGCATAGCTGGCCAGATGCCTTGGACCTGGCCTTCTTCCCCGCGCGAGCCGCCACCGCCGCACTCGGCATCATGGGTTTGCTGGCCGCCATGCTGGCCATCACTGGCACGTTCGGAGTAGCCACCTACAGCGTTTCGAAGCGGATGAAAGAATTCGGCATCCGCGTAGCTCTCGGCGCGGCGCATATGGAAATGATTCGCGCGGCTCTAGGCCGGGCACTGATGCTCTTGCTTTCCGGTTCGATCGCGGGCCTTGCCCTCGGAATTCTCGCCAGCCATTTGCTGGCGCAGATTGTCTATGAAGCAACGCCACATGATCCATTGGTGCTGGCAGGAACGATACTGACAATGGCTATATTAGGTTTGCTCGCCACATGGATTCCTGCGCGACGGTCCATGTCTATTGATCCCGCACGATTGCTCCGTGAGGACTGATCAGGTTTCAAGGGAGAACCCCATTGGGGACGCCTTCGTTGTCGAGCCTACTGTACCTACGATTTCTTCGACCAGTGCCCGCACCGCATGGCATGCGCAAAATGCAGTTTCTACATGCCAAAAGAATCCGCACACACAACTTCTAGAGGGGAAGACCAACTCGCTTCGGCTTCGTCGACAAATACCCTGAACGATGCAGAACCGGCTGCCGTTGAAGACGGCGTGGAGGCTATGGAAAAACTGCTTCAACAGCTCGCGGATGTCCACACACCCGACAGCGCGCTGGCCGGTGAGCAAAACTTCACCGCGACCACATCGAAAGAGGGACTACCTTTTGCAATAGCTACTCGGAAGGAAGGGCACCCCACTCACTGGGCGTTGCGTTTCGGAGCGCACGATCGCGACATGCGAGCCAACATTGCTGTTTGAGAGTCTTGAAGTTTACAGTTCGGTGCAGTGCCATCGGATGAGAACTCGTCGACGATCAAAGAAACCGCGATGCCATTCTTGATCGCTGTGCGTAACCAGCTTACACATGGCGAACTGACTGGAGTGGTGATCGATGATCTGACCTGCTATCTGAGTATCAATATGACATCTACACTTGAGCGCACGCTTTGGTGCGGGCACGTTGGCTGTCGCGCGGTCTGCATATCATCTTCGACATCCCCGGAAACCCTTCTTGACAATAAAAGTTGTCAATGGTACCGTCTCTTCGTGCTCGACCTTCAAGTTATCGATGATCCGGCAGCGGCGACGGTGGCTTTGGAGCCTATGCGGAGTCGACTCCTCTCCGAGCTAGCCGTGCCCGCCTCGGCGGCGACATTGGCCACGCGGGTTGGCCTGACTCGGCAGAAAGTCAACTACCACTTGCACGCGCTGGAGGCGCACGGGCTGGTGCGGCTGGCCGAGGAACGCAAGTGGGGCGGGCTGACGGAACGGCTACTCGTGGCGACGGCCGTTTCCTACATCGTTTCGCCGAGCGCCCTGGGTCCGGTCGCCGCGGATCCAAATCGGGAAATCGATAGGCTGTCCGCGAGTTATCTCATCGCTCTCGGCGCACGGGTCGTCCGCGAGGTGAGCGATCTTGTTCGTCGTGCGAAAGAGACGGGCAAACGCTTGGCGGTCCTGGCGGTGGATACTGAGGTTCGCTTCCGGTCGGCGACAGACCGGGCGGCTTTCAGCAACGAACTCACCGAGGCCATCACGAAACTGGTTTCGAAGTACCACGATGAATCCGCCCCCGGCGGCCGCGCGCATCGTCTGGTAGTCGTGGCGCACCCTCTGCCCCAGAAATCCGATCCCAAGGAGCCATCATGAGCGTGAAGAAAGAAGCATCCGGACGCCGTTCAGTCCAGGTCGAAGTCGAGGTCCCCGGCACGCCGGAGGAAGTCTGGCAGGCCATCGCCACTGGGCCGGGTATTTCGTCCTGGTTCGTGCCGACTGAGTTCGAGGAGCGCGACGGGAAGCCCGTTGCGGTGAAGTTGAACTTCGGCCCGGGCATGGAGTCCAGTTCCGTCGTGACCGCCTGGGATCCGCCGCGAAGGTTTGCCGCCGAGGCTCCTGGCTGGGCCCCTGGCTCGCCGCCCATCGCGGACGAGTGGAGCGTCGAGGCGCGCGGGGGAGGCATCTGCGTCGTTCGCGTGGTGCATAGCCTCTTCGCCAGCACGGACGACTGGGACAACCAGCTGGAAGGCAGCGAATCCGGCTGGCCTGGCTTCTTCCGCATCCTGCGGATCTATCTCACGCACTTCCGCGGCCAAAGCTCCGCGATGATGCAGTGGATGGCCCCCGCCGCGGGGACCGAAGCGGAGGCCTGGGAAACGCTGAGCGCGGCGTTGGGGCTGAAAGGCGTGAGCGTAGGGCAACGTTGGACCACCCCAGCGGGCGTCCCGGCGCTCAGCGGCGTGGTGGAGTACGTCGGCCAGAGTCCGTACAACGCCCTGCTGCGGCTCGACAAGCCGGGGCCGGGCACCGCCGCCCTTGGCGCCGTCAACTTCGGCGGCCAGAGCACGGTCACACTAAGCTTCTACCTCTACGGCGATCAGGCGACCGGGACCGTCGCCCGCGAGACACCGCTCTGGCAAGCGTGGATTCAAGAACGCTTTCCGACGCCGTCGGAGACCAGCAAGAGCGAATGATCGCGCGGTCATGGGAGTGCACTCCCGTCGTTGCGCTCGCTGTCGGGTCGCCGAAGCTCAGTGGGATGGTCTCGATTGCGTAGTGGTCAATCTACTGTTGATGCATGGGTGCGGCGGTTCCGTCGTCAATCGGGGAAGGCTAACGGTTTGGGAGAGTCACGATCTCGCTCAAATTCAGCAGATTCTCATCTGCTGTGACTAGTGTCAGATCGAGGACCTTTGCCGTTGCCGCCAAGAACCGGTCTGCTGGGTCAGCGTGGGGAGATGGAGTCAAATGTCCGAGCAAATTCGTTCTCTGCTTTTGTCTCAGACTGGCTTTTTCCGATGTCAGGCCAATACGGAACCATCAATTGATAGGTTTTACCCCCATAGACAGCCGGGAAGATAATAGAGAATAAATGGACTTGCCTTACCTGCGTCTGGCCCAGTCTGGCGCTCTTTCTCCGTGGTAATCTTAAGCACCTAGTATATAAGGCTATTTTGTTGTAATTGACAATAAAACCTCGTATATTAGGCGTGTGTTGCCCCTGTCCTTATTAGGCGAGCAGATCGCCACCAAGCGCAAGACGCTCGGCCTGACGCAGCCCATGCTTGCGAAAAAAGCCAAGGTCGGACTCTCCACGCTCGACGCCCTGGAGAACGGACGGCTGGGCGAACTGGGATATTCCAAGATCACAAATATTCTCACGGCTCTGGGCCTGGAGCTGAAGCTCCAGGAAGCAAGCGCAGGCCGCCCAACGCTGGAGGAACTCTTGGAAGAGGGACGGGATGATCAAGGTCTGGACCGACGGCGCTGAGGCGGGAGTACTCGATCGTCGCGGCGAGCGGGGCAGCACGTTTGCTTATCTTCCCGGCGCTCCGCCCACACGCTCGGTCTCGGTGACGATGCCGTTGAGGCTTGAGTCGTGGAGCGTGCCCTTCGGCCTGCTTCCGGTTTTCGAGATGAACCTGCCCGAAGGCGCACTGCGGGAGCGGCTCCGCCTTGCGTTTGCGAAAGCCACCGGAACCTTCGACGAATTCGACCTGTTGTCCATTGTCGGCCGCTCACAGGTCGGACGCATCCGCTACACCGGCGACAAAGAACACCTGCACGAGGACGTGCCCTTCCAGTCGGTGGACGAGATTCTCGAACGCAGACGCGGCGGCGACCTGTTCCGGTATCTGCTGGAGAAATTCGCGTCGTTCTCCGGGATCAGCGGAGTGCAGCCCAAAATCCTGGTGCGCGACGAAAAAGCTTTCGCCGAGATGGAGCATACGGGACACCGCCTCTCGCAAAGCTACAATGGCGCGACCCACATCGTGAAGATGTGGGAGGCCAACGAATATCCGCAACTGGCAGCCAACGAGTATTTCTGCCTCACCGTGTCGCGCAAATACGGACTCGACGTGCCCCCCTATCGCCTGGCCGAAGACGGCATGGCGCTGGTCATTGACCGCTTCGACCTGCGCATGGACGGGACCTATCGCGGGTTTGAGGATTTCTGCGTGCTGAACGGCCGCAGGACCGACGAGAAATATCGTGGCAGTTACGAGACCTCGGTCATGAAGCGATTCGGGCAGTTTGCAAACTCGACGCATGTGGGCGAGGACATGGAAAAGCTGTTCGTCCTGATTGTTCTGAATTGCGCGCTTCGCAATGGCGACGCGCATCTGAAGAACTTTGGGATTGTTTATGACGATGTTCAGGGAGAAGCGAGACTCGCACCTGTCTATGATCTTGTGACTACGTCCGCCTATCTGCCGAAGGACAGCATGGCACTGACCCTTAATGGCACGACGAAATGGGCGAGCGCGAAGGAATTGCAGCGACTGGGCGAGACGCGGATGGGAGGGACTCCTTCCCGCGTCCGGCAGATACTCGAACGGGTTGAAGCTGCAATTGCAGACACATCAAAAGAAATGCGTGCCTACATGAAAGCGCACGCAGAATTCATGGAGATAGGCAATCGCATGCTCCAGCAATGGGAGGAAGGTGTCGCGCTTTCGCTTAAGGCGGCCTGAGCAAACCGCCTGCTCTTCTAAGTCAACTCCTGCTCCGGCGCCCTTATGGCACGGGACACGCGCGCAACCGCATCGGAGCCTCCGCATTATTGACGGGTGGAGCGAACCAGTTTGCAGTGCGGGATCTGCGCCCGCTGAAGTCCAGCGCCTAACGGCTGTTACGACAACTGAGGAATGATGCGGTTTTTCGGACTTGGTTCAGTGTGAAATCCCCAACGAGCGCACCAGTTCCCATATGCCGTAGGCGATAAACACGCAACAGATAAGCGATATCCAGACGACGTTCTCAAATGGCGGTTTCGGCTCTTCTTCTGTTCGATTCAAGTAGCGATACCAGAGATATGTCAGAACCGAAACACCAATGCCCATGCCAAACAGGGCTCCTCCTCATGTTGGCTGGCTGTGTTGGGCGGCTGATACTGGACCAAATGTCACGATTATTTGCCTCAGTGTGAACGTGTTCCGTGCACGACGCGGTTCATCATATCGGACGAGTGACGAGAACAGTCGATTCACATTTTGGCCGCTGTTCATTGAGCGGAATTGATAGCGCCAACTCGGTCGAGTTCTGTACACCGGGCATCACGTAGAATCGAATCAGGATGGAACTGGCCGTCCAAATCGTGCGGTTCGTGAATGACGAGCCACAGCCGGGCATCGTGGCTTGCGAGTTCGTGGATGCCGAGGGTCGTTGCCATACGCTGATCGACAAGGTACCCGGTTTCAGTGCGAACTTGCTTGACACCAGCAGCACTTATCCGCGGGTGGGGGCTGTCAGGTGTGAACAACTGGCTAGGTGGCGGGACGCTACGGGGCGAGATTTAGTCCGCATCACCATCGCGTTGCCGGACGGTATCGAGTCTACCGAAGAAGTGTCCGAGTTCGTTGTGCTCTCGACTCAACTGACGTAACGCGATAACACTCACCCCCCTCAAGCCGGGTCAACGCATTATGAAATAGCGCCCCGTTCGGGACATCAAAGCTGGATGTGGCGCTCCGCTAACTGGGCCGGAATTTCACCCGCTGAAATCCAGCGCCTTTGAGGGCCTACTGTTGTGCCAAGGATGATGCACCGCCACGCATCCAACATAACCACAGCTTAACGGTCCTCATCCTTGGCGTGCCGCTGCGCAAGCTGACGGCGTTCTGCTGTGGAATCGGCTATTTAGTCCGCTTCAGCCTCCATGGGTTAATGAGGCGCTGCCTTCAACCTGCTGAGCAACATGCAATGCGGGGTGGAGAAGGAAGGCAGTTACACCCAGAAAGAACAAGAGCTTTGTTGGGAGGGGTTTTCTGGTCATGACGTAGTTGGACACCTGTGTTCTGTTCTTTGTTCCCAGTCCTGCTACCAGTGCCGTCTTGTCGCTTGATGAAAACGCTAGCGCTTTTCGCAGGTCCCGCCGAGCAGGAATTGGGCGCAGGCCGGAGGGCAGTGGCGGGTGTTGGCACGCTGAAGTGCAGCGCCTTTTCAGCGGCGCACTTTATCGCCAATGGATGTGGTACCCTTCCGTGCGCAATCTATCTACAAGAATCGCCAAAATATGAATTCCCAACTCGTGACGCGATTCCTACTCCTGACAATAATGATGATGCCACTCTCCAAGTCTGATTCTCCTCAGTTGGGAAGCGAGGCCGACCCAATCCGGCAGCGACTCTTTGCCTGTCAGCCAATGGAGGCGTTAGTACAAGGGCTGAAATTAGACGCGAGGTTGGGACCGTTCCAAACCTTCGCCGATGCGGTGGAGTTGGCGAAGGCGGGTAAGAAGGAAGAGGCCAAAACTCGATTGCGCAGCATTCTGGGAGTCCCAAATCTGGAGACGCGCATACAGCTATGGGTTTGGTCAGCTTTGCGCGAACTGGGGGAGCAGCCGAATGCCAACTCAGGCAAGGAGATTCTCGGCGTCGTGATCGAGGTACCTGTGCAAGGAGCGTATGACACCTTGGCTGGATATCAGGACGGTTCTGCTCGCTACCTCAATTTCTCGGGTAAAGCCATTTTCTGGGATAAGCCTGATGCCTCAATAAAGTTGCAGTGCGAACGTCTGATCGCTTCAACGATCCCCGACAGTTCGCGAGCGGTACCGCGAAAAGATACTGTGCTTCCGAAGTCTGGAACGCAGGTTACGCTCCTCACTCGCTCAGGGATGTATGTGATTGCTGACCCATCACAGAGCGTTATGTCTACCGGATCGGCTTTGATGCTTGAATTGATGAAGCGAGTAAAAGAGAGCGAGGCAAACAAACCATAATTGGATTGTTGTCGAAATAAGGCCATTTCCGTTTTGCCCGCCGCCGAATTACAGCGCCTTTCACGGCGCAGTGTTATACCAGCTAACTCACGTTCTGCTGCTTAAGCTGCGCCTTAGATAGAGGTATATCGTCCGGCACCAATCACCCGCAGCCGCAATCACCTCACGGCGTTTCCAGTGGGCAAGACCAAGGGTGCGATAGAGCCATGGCTCTTCTGGTCGCAGTTGAATGGCCCATTGGACCTCTCGGACGGCCGCGTCAATCTGTTTGCATTCGAGATATGCTGCGCCGAGATTGGCCTGCGCTTCCATGAAGGTGAGATTTATCTCCGCGGCTCGCTTGAATGCGCTGATCGCACCATCGAGGTCGCCGGATTCTCTGCGCGTCATTCCGATGATGACATACGGTTCTGCGTAGTCGGGGTCGATGGCCAATGCTCTTTCGGCGGCCATGATCGCATCACGGTAGTGATGCTGGCGGGAATGGAACAGCCCGATGTTGTACCAACCGATAGCGAAGTCAGGCCTTAGCTGCGATGCACGCGAATACGCTTCGATAGCCTCTGTATATCTCTTCAGCTTCCCGCAGTTGAAGCCAATGCTAACGAATAGCGCCATGTCCTGAGGGTTCAGTTCCGCAGCGCGTCTGAAGGCGTCAATTGCCTTCGCGTATTGTCGCGAGTTCACGTAATCGGCACCAAGATTGCCGTAGGCCTGCCAATCTCTTGGGTCGAGGTGAATGGCTTGGTTGTAAGGTTTTATTGCCGCTTTCCACTGGCTGAGTTCGCCATAGGCGACTCCCAGATTGTAGAAAGTCTCGGAAAACTTTGGGTTCAACCGAGCGGCTTCAACGTACTCCTTTACGGCCTCAGCGAACCTGCGTTGCGATGCGAGCGCGATTCCCGCTTCGTGGTGTTCGGCGGCAGAGCGACTCGGCGCGGTAACTTTGCTCACGACGGTAGAGATTCTATCGTGTTCGCCGCAACTGTTGAAAATAGGGCCTTTACGCTCACCCCCCGGCAACGGAACTCCGGTGCTGCCCTGCTGCCCGCAGGAAAATCACTCGACAAACTGTGCTCTTCGTTACTGAGAAACAACCGACTTCGATTCCGTCGGGTCGAGCGATCCAGTTCCCCGGCGAAAGTTGCACCGCCCCGAAGTCCAGCGTCTTTTTTCGGCGCAGTGTTACGCCAACTGAACCGCCCTACCAAGAGAACGATTTTAGAATTTGTTGTACTGTCGCCATGGTCTCCGTTGCATCATCCATTTCAACGTACATGAAGACAAGCACGATCGCCGTCCCATTGCGTTCTGTAACGTAGAAATCAACGTTCGCTCTTCCTCCGTAGTCGTAGTACCACGCATCGTACTTGATCAAACTCCGATGCCATTGTTCCGTGTCCGTCTCTGTGAGGGAACCGTTTTGGATGGTTGAGTGCGGTAGTGCTTGAGCCGCACGTAAGCCTTTCGCAGATATTTGCTCTTGAATGTCCCCGGCTCTGCGATTTAAGACATACCCACGTACTGTCACACCGGAAAATGTGGAAACTCTCCAGTCCCAATGACCTGCTTGAACGGAGCAATGCGAAAACGGCAATGCAGCGTTCACCACCTTGGTATACTCAGTTTTCCACTCTCCGTCCCAGCGTCTTACTTCCTTGAGTTCGGCCACCTGAGTACGGGCCGCCCAGTCTATCGGAATCTCAAATGAGGCTCCCGATGGCTGGATGCTGATAGACATTCCCTGTCGCGTCGCAAAATGCTTCTGCGCTTTCACAGCTTCTTGTGCCGCTGCGGTCCCGAAGAACAGAAGAGGAGTGCATGCTACAAGGCCGAGCACCGCGAGCGAGCTGATTGAATGGGTTCGGCGCGCGCAGCGAGCAGCTTCCGGTCGCAGTGCTGTCTTCGTCATTTGAGGAGAATTATGCTCCCTAATTGTCCGCGTTGATTCATGACTGACGTAATCAAGCGACTTCACGTTTTGACGGCTGGTCGTTAAGTGTAAAAGCGAGACAACGACAGTGTGACGGGGCCGTAGGCTTGTTGACAGTTCCTACCAGAACCACATCAACACTCCAAGCACGAAAATGAACGTACAAAAACAGAGTGCCAGCAGCAAACCTCGCTGTTGATCGTATGGAATCTCCCAAGAGCGTGCGCCGGAGGTATCGTCCAGAACCGAGACGTAATGTCTGGTTCGAGCAGACAGAAGGTCGGACTGGTTACGCCCCTGGCAGTGGGTGTTGAGATAGGTGACCGTCTCAAACGCAGCATTCGACATTTCGCTGTCAAAGATTTCTGTGCGGACAAAAATGTAGTTGCGGCACCAAGTTGCAGGAATCGCCACGAGAAGTCCGATGGCAGTCGTCAAGAGCGCCTCGGCAAGATACCTCGCCACAATTGCAAGAGCGCTCGATCTATCGCCCGGAATATTGAACGCGTTCATGATGCCGAATACTGTTCCGAGAAGACCGATGAAGGGGACACAGGACGCAATGCTAGTAAGGGTGCCTGCGCCACGTCTCAGGTCGGCGGCAACTCTTTTCCGACTTCGGTGAAAGGCTCGATTGGCAGCGCCGATAGCCTCCGCGTCAGTTAGATGCGGCGAGGCTGAAGCGAATGCCACTAGGCCAGCGGCAACTACGCTCGCCACATGACTGCGGCTGTTTTCTGCGGCGATCGCGCTTACCTCGGTGAGAGTCGAGTGTTGCATCGCAGCGGGTGCATCATGGACGAATGCACGGGAGTATCTACGTGTCGCGCTGAAACGGCAGAACCGGCCACACGCGATGGCCACCGTATACGCGAGCATGACCGCGAGCAAAATAACATCCGCCCGGCTTATCCAGCCCATCGAGCGCCACAGATAATCGGCGCTCCACTGACATCCATCTGCTTGCCACGAGATGAGACACCCATCGGGCATCGAAACCTGACTGCACTCCCTCAAAGGCTCTTCCATCAAGTACAGACACCACCAGAATGCAACATTCGCGAAGGTCGCGAACGAATCGAGCAACAGTCGAAGGAGTTTAGCCATAGAAAAGCCATAGTTGATACCAAGAACGATGCAGATGACAAAACCAACCGTCCCAACTAGACTGTGAAATCAAGCAGTTACCATCCGGCCGGGATGGCGGAACTGGCAGACGCAGCGGACTCAAAAGCGGATGCTGATATCAACGTAAATCTGAGAAAAAAATAAGATCCTGGCGTATTTGCAGACGCAGCGGATTTTAATAGCTTAAGTCCTTGGAAATACTGGCTATGCAGTGCGGCACAGATTCGGGGTACCTCAGACAATCCCGAGCCAAGCCCGGAGGGACACCATCCGGGAAGGTATGGAGACAAGACGGGCAGCACTAAGCTTCGGATCTACCTGGTGAAAGGATCGTCCAGACCTCAAACCTGACTGCCCGAGGAAAATGTGGTGCGGGCGGAGGCAACTGGCAAGCAAAGACACAGTAGCTTTCTTGAAGCCTTTCCTTTAGGTAGGAACGGGTCGACACGGATGTAAGTGATATTTGATTGCCTCTCCGCGCCTAGTGCGACACCAACACTTCCGCGGCATGAGTTGGCAGGTTTGGAATGAGCCACCTAAACAGGAAAGTTGCGGCTAAGGCTCCCGCCAGTTGCGCCACGATGAATAGCGGCACGTCAGCAGGTTGAATTCCGGCGAAAGTATCCGACAAGCACCGGGCGATCGTCACTGCCGGGTTTGCAAACGAGGTTGACGCGGTGAACCAGTAAGCCGCGGTGATGTAGCTGGCAACGGCAAATGGCACGGCTCCCGAGCGCAGTCGCGAACAGCCCCAGATAACCGACAGCAGCCCGAACGTAGCCACGAACTCGCTGAGGACCAACGACCATCCGTGTCGAGGATGGGTCGACATGGAATACCAGCGCAGGCCGAACATCAGGTGCGCGATGATCGCTCCAGCAGCTCCCCCAGCACATTGAACGGCGATGTAGGCGAGTGCATCCGGCCAAGTGATACCGTGCTCAATTGCGTCGGCAACCGTGACAGCCGGGTTTAGGTGAGCGCCGGAAATCGGGCCGAAGGTCAGAATTAGAGCCACTAATGCGGCGCCCGTCGCAATCGTGTTCGCAAGCAATGCAATTGCAACATTGCCGCCTGCCAGCCGTTCGCCCATTATGCCGGAGCCAATCACAGCAGCAACGAGGAATGCGCTGCCTATGAACTCGGCCGTCAATCTGGCACGCAAGTTGAATTTCATTGATGGCCGATCTTGTCGATCTCTTTCTTGATCGCCAGCTTGTCGATGGTTGCGAGAGGGAGACAGAGGAAGAGGCTGATTCGGCGCTCTAGAGTCAGAAAGGCATCACGGTATGCGCGTTCAATTTCCTTTTCTGTCCCTCGCACCGCAGCTGGGTCCGCAACTCCCCAATGAGCTGTCATAGGCTGACCCGGCCAAATCGGACAAACTTCTTTGGCAGCGTTGTCGCAGACTGTAAACACGAAGTCGAGTTTCGGCGCGTCCGGCTTAGAAAATTCCTCCCAACTCTTGCTTCGAAGGTTGCTGGTGCTGAGATGAGCGCTTTCTAGCTGGGCAATTGCTTCCGGTCGGACTATGCCTGACGGATGGCTACCCGCGCTGTAGGCCGTGAAAGTGGGTCGGCCTTTGTAGTTCATGATTGCTTCGGCCATGATGGACCGAGCAGAGTTGCCCGTGCACAGGAACAGCACGTTGTAGTGGCCCTTCATGTCAGTTGCTGCGAGGCTTTACGGCGCGCACGAAAGCACTCATGATCCTGCCATCCACTTGCGGCGCGATTGCGTCAACGTCAATGTTCTGGCCCGCTAGAAACTCGCGGGCGTCGTTCACGTTGTAAACGCGAGTTGGTTCAAGGTCGATCTGCTCAAATCCTGCGGCAGAGAGCTTGGTGCGGTAGTCGTTCTCTTCTAACGATCCCGCGACACAGCCGACCCAAAGCAGAAGGCTCTTCCGAATCTCCGGCAGGATCTCGCCGCGAGTGACTACGTCCGACACAGCGAACCTTCCACCCGGCTTGAGCACGCGGAAGGCTTCTCGCAGAACCGCGTCCTTATCCGAGGATAGATTGATCACGCAGTTTGAAATGATCACGTCCACAGAGTTGTCGGGCAGTGGGATGTTTTCAATTTCGCCCTTCAAGAACTCGACGTTTTCGACTCCCGCCTTACGTTTGTTCTCGTTCGCCAGCACGAGCATCTCATCCGTCATGTCCAATCCGTAGGCCTTCCCGGTCGGGCCTACTCGCTTCCCGGAAAGCAACACGTCTATTCCGCCACCCGAGCCGAGGTCCAGCACAGTCTCGCCCGGATTGAGCTTCGCCAGAGCAGTCGGATTCCCGCAGCCGAGCGAGGCGAGCATTGCCTCTTCGGGAATCTGACCCGCTTGCGTCGCGTCGTATAGATTCGACGTGATCGGATCACAACAACCGCTACTGGCAGTCGCCCCGCAACAAGAACTGCCGCCAGCCTTCACGCGCCGCGCGGCCTGTCCATACTTCTCTTTAACCACTTCCTTGATATCTGTGGTGTTCATGAACTCTCCTTACTTGCAAAGTCGAACGATCTGTTCGGGCTTGACGGCCTTGTTTCGAGTGCAGCACTCCGCGTACAGGAACTGAAGCAACTCCTGAAGTGCGTCCGTGTTGGCGGTGTATCGGAGAAACGTGCTCTCGCGCTGAACGCGGACCAAGTCCTCGCCTTTGAGTTTTTCCAGGTGGTGAGACAGAGTGGAATTCGGAATCTCTAGCTCATCCTGAATTTCGGTGACGACCAGGCCGTCTGGGTGAGCCGAGAGTAGCAACTGCATGATCCGCAGACGCGGTTCCGAACCCATAGCGGAAAGCATGTCGGCCAGCTTTGCAACTTTGTCCGGGGGTTTGGCAGCTTGGACATTAGGCATATTTCTATAGTTGCAGAAATATAGGTTCGTTGTCAAGTTGGACCGAATTGAAGATTGCTGTTCGACTCGTAGATCCAAACCTATCGCGAATGGCTGGCAGTTCTGTCCAACATGCTTGTGCGCGGAATAAACTAATCGGGAACAAGAGTCCGCAGTATTCGGGAGACACTTTTGTGGGAAAGCAACTACCCGGGTGCCGAGTCTTTCTCAAAATGACGAGGATGATTGCCGGTGCTGGACTGGCTGGCTCCAGAAGCCCGCTGAGCCTAGGGGCTATGCTCGGATTGGAGACTTTCGGAGGGAGTCCTTCTCAGTCCGATTCGAACCGACCCGACTACGTCTTACGAATTTCCGCAAGTCCGGTCGAGATCGCCCCGAAACCCATCGTTTCGACGATCACATACAACGGTCAATTCCCGGGGCCCCTACGCGTTTCAAAGAAGGTCAGCCGGCCATGGTCGAAGTCCACAACGAGACTGACACTCCTGAACAGTTGCACTGGCATGGCCAAATGGTCTCCACCGACGTGGATGGCGCTGCCGAAGAAGGAACACCCTTCATCCCAGCGCGCGGAGTGCGCCGAATAGTTTTCACTCCGCGTCCATCAGGTTTCCGTTTCTATCACACGCATAATCGGGCGGGCGCCGATCTTCACGCGGGACAGTACAGCGGCCAAGTCGGCCCCGTCTACATCGAACCTAAGCGTGAAGCTGGGAGTTACGATCGGGAGGTCTTTCTTGTTCTAAAGGAGTTCGCACCCTCTTTCAGTCAAGGCGGCGATATGGCTCAAGATTTCCTTGCTCCGTCCGTGCGAGTGAGGGAACTGGAGTCGAGTGGCGAGTCCGCCATGAAGGCTTCGCTTGCGAAGGGGATGCCACACGGATACGAAGTGGGCTATCGATATTTCACTATCAACGGCCGCATGTTGGGCCATGGCGAGCCGGTGAAGGTCAAACAGGGCGAGTGGGTGCTGTTTCATGTTCTAAATGGCAGCGCGACCGAGATCAGAAGCCTGGCCTTGCCGGGACACACTTTCAAAGTTGTCGCACTAGACGGCAATGCTGTTCCGACCCCTGCCGAGGTCCCGGTGCTCTGGTTGGGAACCGCAGAACGAATTTCTGCCGTTGTCAAAATGAATCATCCGGGTGTGTGGATCATGGGTGATCTTGCGGATGACGATCGCGGTCACGGCATGGGCATTGTAGTTGAGTATGCGGGACACAAAGCAAAGCCGGTGTGGACACCGCCGAAGCCATTTCATTGGGATTATTTGCATTTCGCCAGAGCCGGTGCAACTGCACTTTCGCCGGAAGAGACGTTCGAGATGATGTTCGCAAAGGAAAACGCCGCAGAAGAGGGTTTTAATCGATGGACGATTAACGGCGTAGCGCACACGATGACACAGGAAGTTGTCCCTGCCTCGTTCCACTTGAAGCAAGGCAGGCGCTACCATCTTCGGATGCGCAATGCCAGCGACGATATTCATCCCATCCATCTTCACCGACACAGCTTCGAACTCACTAAACTCGCCGGCAAGCCGACCGCTGGCGTGATGAAGGATGTCGTGATGGTGGGCGGATATCAAGATGTCGAAGTGGATTTTACGGCAGACAATCCTGGACTCACTCTGTTCCACTGCCACCAGCAATTGCACATGGATTTTGGCTTCATGACCCTGTTCGACTACGTATGAACCGGGTTGACTTTCCATCCGGCCAGTAGAAGGCGCCATTGCGGTTCGCGTCTGGACATCGGACGAATTAGTTGGTTTACTACACGCTTGAAGAGGCAGTTACAGAAAGGAATCCCGTGTCCAAAATCATGCTGGGAGTCATCTGTGGTTTGGTGTTCGGCGCTATCGACACCGGAATCATGTTGCCGATGAGCTTCCCTGATAAAAAAGCTGCAATCACCGCGGCTTTCATTGCGCGCTTTGGGATTGGGTTCGTGATTGGCGCGGCCCGTCTGCCTTGGCCGGGCTGGGCTGTCGGCCTATTCTTTGGTTTGTTGTTGAGTATTCCCGATGCTCTGATTACCAAGGCTTATGCGCCGATCATTGGCATGGGAGCTGTAGGCGGAACTATTATCGGCGCTCTCATCGGAAGATTTGGCCGTTAGACAAGTCCATATCCCGTTCATTTTCGGCTCTAAACTCAACCTGCACTGCTACCGACCAATGCCACCAAAGACAAAGACACGCTGGGTGGATCGACCGACGAAAGCGATCTTGCTCATCCGTATTCTCGTGGGTTGGGTGTTTCTTTCCGAAGGAATTCAGAAGTTCTTGTTCCCTGACTCCCTCGGAGTCGGACGCTTTGTAAAAATCGGCATTCCTTGGCCGCAGGTCATGGCCCCGTTTGTAGGAGTGGTTGAGATTGTTTGTGGCTCTCTGCTGTTGATAGGTCTTGTTACCCGGCTGGCGACTGTGCCGCTTCTCATTGATATCGCGGTCGCCATATATTCGACCAAAATCGTCACGTTCGCGAAGAACGGATTTTGGGGAACGTTGCATGAAGCCCGCACGGATGTGAGCATGTTACTCAGTCTTGTCTTTCTGCTGCTGGTTGGTGCTGGCGCGTGGTCTCTTGACTCATGGTTGGCAGAAAGACGGGCCGCAACTCATGGGTGAGCGACCAGCCCTTGCATCTCCCGTATCTTTTTCCGACGAGAAACAAGTTCCTCTCGATGAGCTCGCTTTGTTTTTTCTCCGGTTGGGCACGACCGCTTTCGGGGGACCAGCGGCACACATCGCCATAATGGAAGACGAACTCGTCCGCAGGCGACAGTGGCTTTCTCGCGAGAAATTCCTCGATTTGATCGGCGCAAGCAATCTCATTCCTGGGCCGAGTTCCAGCGAAGTGGCTATTCATATTGGCTACCTGTGCGCAGGTTGGAGAGGTCTACTAATCGCTGGCACCTGCTTCATTCTTCCAGCTGCACTGATGGTCGCCGGTATTGGATGGCTCTACGTCAAGTTTGGCAAGCTCCCGGCGATGGCAGGCATCCTCTATGGAATCAAGCCCGTCGTCATCGCAGTCGTCCTTCAGGCCCTCTGGAGCCTTGGACGAACAGCGGTAAAGACAAGGTTTCTTGGATTTGTGGCTCTGCTTGCTATTGTGCTATCTCTTCTCGGTTTACATCCGCTGCTATTGCTTCTGCTGGCCGGAGGAATAACGTGCGCGCCTGCCTTAAGACCATCGCGTGTGTCCTTCTCGGTGCTTCCTTTTCTGACGCTAGGAGGCGGCATCTTAGCGACCACAGCATCGTTCAGTCTAGCTTCTCTTTTCCTGGTCTTCTTGAGGCTAGGGGCAACCGTATTCGGTAGCGGCTATGTTCTCTTGGCCTTCGTCCGAGCCGATCTCGTCACCCATCGAGGCTGGTTGACGGACGCGCAGCTCGTAGATGCCGTTGCTGTGGGGCAAGTGACGCCAGGACCCATTTTCACGACGGCTACCTTTATCGGCTTCATTTTAGGAGGCATTCGCGGTGCCGTCATTTCCACCGCGGGAATCTTCCTTCCTGCATTTCTACTCGTAGCGGTAAGCGGGCCGCTGGTGCCGCGTATTCGAAAGTCCAAGCCTGCCGGGGCTTTCCTTGATGGTGTGAACGTTGCATCACTCGCGTTGATGGCTGCTGTCACTTGGGAACTTGGGCGAGCATCGCTTGTTGACACTCTTACTGTTCTTTTAGCAGTGGCATCGTCAATCGCACTTCGGTTTCGCGTGAATTCCGCGTGGCTTGTCCTGGCCGGGGCTATCGTTGGTCTGATAGCGAGTGCTGTTCACCCACGATAGAAGCGTCTGTCGTTCTCTCGAACCTTGAAATCTTGGGGCAACTAGCGGTCAGCCGGGATGTCGGTGGTGTCTCCAGTATGGTGGTCCTTAATCTGGAAACGAAGGAAGTCATGGACTGGGTTCAGCGCTTCGGGGTTCGTCGTCTTGATACGTACGCTGCCACCTGCGGGCATTTCTTCGAAGGTGTACGAAATCTCTGCGTGTTTCTCCTTCATCACGGGAACACCGGGCGGCAACCTGGTCATGGACGAACATGGGAATGGAGAATTCCCCGTTCGAAAACATCGTGACAATGTGCGTCAGGTGAGACCGGATGGCCTGCATGTTCTGGGGATCCTTAGTGTCGTTCGCGGTCACTTCGATCGCTCCACCGTCTGAGTTGAGACGAAAATGATGAGTAGTCTCGTCATGGGGAAATCCCATCGCCTCATCACCGTGTTTTTCCACATCGGCCTGATGCCGCGAAGCCTCTTTCATATGTTCCTTGTGCAGGGGGCAAGACTGCATGTCTTGCGCTGCCAACTGCAACGCGCCCAAAATCAGAAATGCGATGACTCTTCTCATGGTCTCATCTTCCTTCGGAAAGGATTCGCTGGAGTGCCAGCGTTCTTTACCGCGTCGGTCAGCGAATAGAGCAAATGCGATTTCTGTCCTGAACCCGCACGCTGAATGCGCTGTTCCCAGTCCGACAACACTTTCTTCACGTATCGTTTGGTGCGCTTCAGTGCCTCGATGTCGGCCTCGATACTTTTGAGCTTGTCTTGTGCAAGTTGGTACACGTGACGGCATGGAGCACCGCCCGATCACGAGCCTCCAGGAATGCAGCCAACTCGGCCAGAGCGAATCCGATCCGGAGTGCTCTTTGCACGACAAGCACTCTCTCCAACGCGGTCGCAGGATAGACCCTATAACCGGACGGTGTTCGCGAGGCTCGTGGAAGGACACCGATCCTTAGTCAAGGTGTTTGACTGTTAGGCGGGCGTATTTTCAAAAGTTGTTCTCGGCAGGATTTTGCAGACAGCATCTGCAAAATCCTCGACGATGAATTGTATTGCCTCGTACTGGCGCTGTTCTTTCGAACGGGAGGAAAGTCGTACGCTTCGCGTGAAATCAAAAGGTAGAGCAGCGCTTAATGAAGTGGTAGAATTTTGTGCGGGTGGTTTCTTATGACTTGGCAATGCACTTTTAGCCCGAGAATCGCCGCCGAAGCGCTTCACGGCAAAATGACAATGAACTGTGGAAATCGGCAGAAACTGACACACTTTCTTACACAGTTGCACATCCGTCATTCAAGACGAAACGAGAACAGAGCCATAAACATGTCGTAGAATCACAAGTAGAGCCGGGATGGCGGAACTGGCAGACGCAGCGGACTCAAAATCCGCCGACCTTCGGGTCTTGGGGGTTCGACTCCCCCTCCCGGCACCATTTCAAAAACCCATAAAATACGCGGCTACTTGGGCTCGCTCTCCGCATGCGATCAACCTGTGTAGCAGACGCAGCGGATTTTGCGCCAATATATAACCAACGGGCGTTTAGTCTATCCAACTGAAAATAGTAAATTTTACTTACAAAATGCTGTAGTGAGCATGGATTGCACACCTCTTCCACACTCTCAGGGTCCCCCGAACCTCGACCCTCGAGCCTGGACTGGATCAGAAGAGTCGCGGTGCAAAATCCTTCAGATCGCGTCGCCAAGTCTGCCACTCGTGGTCGGTGCCGGGTGATTCATAGAAAATGTGTTGAACGTTTGCTTCTAGAAGCGATGCGTGCAATCTTTGAAGTCCCGTGCGCATTCTCTCCGGTTCATTCGTCCCCACGCCAATCCAGAGCAAGTGCACTCTCCTGCCGAATGCTGCCGGATCAGCGAACACTCCGTTGTAGTCGGTCTTGGGATCCAGTTTGCGATTCCCGAGAACGAGCATCCCGCCTGCTCCACTGAAGCCGCCGATGTAAGAGAAGAGATCGAGATGATCCAGAGTAATCTGGAAGGTCTGCATGCCGCCCATCGAGAGGCCTGCCATCGCACGATGCTCGCGGTCGGGTAACGTGCGGAAGGTGGAATCAATGTAGGGGATGAGAGCTTGCGTCACATCATCTTCAAACGCCGCTGCCATGTCCTGCATGGCCTTCAGCATTTCTGGTGATCCAAACCCTTTTGCGAACAGATCGACAAGCGCCTCGCCCGCGCGGTGCGCGTAGCCGTAGGCCATCACCACGATCATCGGCTTGCAACTCTTCGCTGCGATCAAGTTGTCTAGGATGAAATTCGCGTTGCCTTGGCGGATCCAGCCGGTCTCGTCTTCACCGGCGCCGTGTTGCAGGTAGAGGACCGGATAGCGTGCCTTGGTCTGCGCGTCGTAGTTCGGAGGCAGATAGACCAATGCGTGCCGCCACGTCCCCGTCACCTTCGAGTTGTACCAAACCTCCCGCACTTGGCCGTGGGGAACGTCCTGAATCGAGTAATAGGTTGAACCCGGTTCCGGAACTTCTACGCCACTTGCCGGCTTTCCTCCTCCGAAGAAGGCGCGAGTGTTGGGATCGCTGATCTCGGCGCCGTCGATGATCAGCGTGTAATAGTGAAAACCAGGAACCAGCGGCGCAGTGGTTACCGTCCAGAATCCGTCCTGCTGTTTCTCCATGTCCACTTTCGGGCCGCTCCAGAAGTTCAATCTTACCTTCGTAGCGTCTGGAGCTTTCACGCGAATCTGTACTCTGCCAGCACCGTCAACCCGCGGATACTCTGCTGCCCAGACATTCGTCGTAGAGGGTTGAAAATTGCCTGATTCCTGTGCCCAACAAAAACTCAAAGATAATAAGATCGGTATTACGAATCGCCGCATGTTTTTTCTCCTTCGTTGCTATCGAATGTGAATCATAGCGCCGTCGAGCGATAGCTTTCCGTTACCTTCGGCGTGGCGGTCGCAGGATCCGGTTTGGATCACTGCTCAACTGAGACGACGGTTACAGACTTAGGCTCCAATTTCAAAGTCAGCTTGCCACCCTGAACCTTCGCTGAGATCGGCTTCGGCGTGACTGTGTTAGCTGCGTCGAAGGTGTTGACACTGTCCACCTTCGGTGCGGTCAGAGTTTCTCCGCTCGCTGATTTGGCCGGGATGGCCGCCAGAGCTGCCTCGATTTCGACCGGTTCGTTGGGATCGAGATTGGTAATCTCCAGCCACAACTTGCCGTTCGTGTCTTTCGCCGCGATCGCATCAACGCGCGGCAGCGCCACGTCTCCATGTGAGTACCGGCCGGCATCGAAGGTCACTGGTATGAATGTTGCGTCCTGAAACGGCACATACATTTTGAAGACGTAATAGGTCGGAGTCAGGACCATCTTCTCTTTGTTTGTGATGATCATCGCCTGCAGCACATTGATCATCTGCGCTATATTGGCGCCTCGTACTCGGTCGGAATGACGAGCGAAAGTGTTGAGGTTAAGGGCCGCGAGAATCGCGTCGCGCAGGCTGTTCTGCTGGACCAGAAACCCCGGATTGCTGCCCTCCAACGGCGCGTACCAGCCTCCCCATTCGTCAACAAAGAGCGCTACCTTCTTGTCAGGGTCATACTTGTCCATGATCGCCGAGTGCTTGCTGATAAGACCTTCCATCTCCAAAGTAGATTTGAGGATCTGGCTGTACTCGGTTTCACCAAACCCGACGGACGCATAGGAAGGCGGCCAGTGCCCCACCGTGTAGTTGTGCATGGAGAGTCCGTTGATGTCCCAGCTCCATGTGTGTTGCTGATAGGCCTTCATGACGGTTTCCGTCCAATCGGTCCAACGCGGGCCGTCGCCGCCCGGACCCACGGCGATCTTCAGCATCTGCTGCTTGTCCTGTTGCGCGGGATTGAAGTTCCTCACGAAGCGGCTGTAGATCTTCATCTGGCTCACGTAGTAGTCGGGCGTCATGTTGCCGCCACAATCCCAGCTTTCGTTACCGATGCCGAGTAACGCGACTTTGTATGGAGCTGGATGCCCGTTGGCGGCCCGTGCTTTTACCAGCGTCGTCGGTGCTGCCGCAGTCATGTATTCCAGCCACTCGGCCGCCTCCTGGGGAGTCCCGGAACCGACATTGACGGAGATATACGCTTCCGCGCCGATCTGATCGATGAAGTCCATGAACTCATGCGTTCCAAACGTGTTTGCCTCAGTCACTCCGCCCCAGTTGGGGTTGAGAGTCACTGATCGTTGAGGGCCGATGCCCTTACGCCAGTGATACTCATCGGCGAAGCATCCACCGGGCCAACGAACGTTCGGAACCCTGATCGCTTTCAGGGCGCCAACAACATCGTTGCGAATGCCACGAGTGTTCGGGATCTTGGAATCGGTCCCGACCCAAATACCTTCGTAAATGCCGTGTCCAAGATGCTCTGTGAATTGCCCGAAAATGTTGCGGGCGATCTTCGCACCAGGTTTGGATGCGTCAAGCGATAATTCAACTTTCTGGGCAGCCATTATCGGTGCAGTGATAGCCACAATGGCCAGCGTGAAGCCTACGAGAAGTGAACGCATAAGGAGCGATGTCCTCTTAGCAGAAGTAACAAAATTTAACGGCACTCGAAGTTGGCTGCGTCTTCCGTGTCTCCTTGCCCCTTGTATTGTGCGTGCTTCGGATAAGGACACAGCGGCCGACTGCGCCCAGGAAAGGCCTTGCCAGTTGCGACGACTGATGTAGGTGTTATTCCCTTCTCGACCCAGTTAACCATTGCGCCCAAGAGATCAAACTGATCCAGCGCCTGCCCTCCCCCACAGTGGCTCATTCCTGGGACGAAATAGAACTGACTCCACTTCGACACGGCGTCGAGGCTCCCGTTTGCAGCCGCCATGTTCTTGTAGTATTCGAACGTGTCGAGAGGCGAGAACCACGGATCGCTATCGCCGTGGTAGAAAATCAATTTCCCTCCGTGCGCGGAGAATGTCGTCAAATTCGTGGACATCGAATCCACGAGCGGCTGGCTGGCGGCCAGTGCTTCCTTGTCAACGTCCATTGTCATGTCCGTCGTCGCAGCCCCGAAAATGCCGGGTCCGGGTGAAAGCAAGCCTCGGAACGGCGGCCCGTTCGTTATGCCCGTGTCGTAAAGGAATCCGGCATAGAGTTGGGTTCCACTCGACGTCTTCGGCCCTCCCAAGGCCTTCTTGATGGCGGCCGCTTTTTCCGGAGCCAAGCAGGAGTTATTCGTTTCGCCCTTGCACGCCAACATCTCAGGGTCGAAGTCGCACGCGAGAGGATCGGAGATCAAGCCGTCGGCGATGCCATCTTTGGCGTCGCAGTGCTTGATGAGAGCATCCCTGATCAGATGGCGGTCATTGTCCGTAATCGACTGTTCGATGATTGGTTTGCCGTTTGCGTCTTTCGGAGCAACTTGATTGAAAGCGATGGGAATCCAGCGGCCGATCGCGAGATTAGAAAACCCAGTGCGCATCGCGGGATCGCCGGAAATAATTCCGTTGAAAACCGTGGGATATCGCTGCGAAAGAATCATGCCTTCGCGCCCGCCGGTGGAGCATCCAGAAAAGTACGAAAAGGCAGCCGGTTTGCGGTAGTGTTGGGCGATGAGTTGTTTGGCTAATGCAGCGACTTCGGCATTCGCGAGGTATGCAAAGTCTAGATATGCCTGCTGATCGCGCACGAAACCGAAATCAAATCCCGGGTGGCGGCTCTTATGACCTGTATCCGTGCTTACAACGGCGAATCCGCGCATGAGTCCCGGCGTGTCTCGAGCAGCGTTCAATCCCAGGGGCGCAAGTACAGTGCCGTTGCTACCGCCCCCACCTTGCATCAGCAAGTCGCCGTTCCATTGATCGGGCATGGCCAATGCGAAGGTGATTCCAAACTCTTCTCCGTCGACTCCGGTGCGTCGGTTCATTACACCTTCGACTCGGCAATATGCAGGCAGAGGCGCAGTGTGAGTCTGGTTCCAGGGGATCTCCTCGGTGGTTCCGGCAGCAATGGCCGCCGCCTTGGTGATTTCAACATTGTCGGCTTTGAAGTTTGTCAGCTTCGCGCATGAGTTCGGTTCCTGCGCCCACGCACAACTAGCAGAGACAAACACCAAAAGCATGTTTCCGAAGAATTTGGTATGCATATTGCCTGAAGGGTGGGACACGAAGCGAGTCATCGAGCAAGACTATTCCTGTTCCAGCGCCCTGAGTACTGGGCCTACTTCGATCCCGTAACGATTGCGTTCGCAGCGTTGCCGGCCACGACCCAGCTTGCCGACCCGGCCACGACGGCCTCATCCTCGAACCATAGGAATCCGAACTCGTCGATGCACTCCGGAAAATCGGGTTTGATGATGATGTATCCAGGAATCACGGCGCCCGGAATGTAGGCATTATCGGCGCGATTGTTGCTGTACGTCATCATCTTCGAGACCGTACCGACGCCAGCTACATAGGAAGTGCTCGATACCGGGTGCGTGCCGAGAATGTAGTTGACGGCGCGAAGTGTGTACTCGGGGCTGACGAGATCCGGAAACGCCTTGTGCAGGAAATACATTCGGATCGCCATATCGACCACGGCGCCTGATCCGCCCCAGGTGCCGAGGCTCGGGGGCACGCCGAACGGAGTCTCGTTCAGCCGCTTGGCCAAACCCGCCATGTATGTGTTCACCGCTTCACGCAGTTGATCTTTCGCGCTCGCGTCCAGATAAGGCAATGCCCGGACTGCTTTCCAACCATTGAAGTCCATCTGTTCCGGAGTGATCATCTGAGGGAATAATTCCTTCAGGCGCGACTTGTAGGGCTCGGCACCATTTGTGGCGATGGTCAGTTCCAGAGCCGCGGACCAGTCCATGCCGACGAAAGATCGGCTCCGGCCGGAGCCAGTGGGCGGAGCCGCCGGAGCGCCTGGCGCGCCAGAGTTTGTTGGCGTACCCGAGCTGCTCTTTGGCTTACGACCTTGCGCGCCAGAGACCATACCCTGAGACGCAGCGAGCACACCGCCTGCGGGAGCCTCTCGGTCTGGCCCGGCGCTTGTCGGATACAGCGTCGGATTTGCCGTCGTGTCCTTCCATGCTTTGATTGCGGTCTCTAGACAGTCTTTCGCTAACGCGTCGTCCCAACCTTTCAGCGTATCCGCCGCTGCAGCCAGCGCCGCAATAGCGTTCCACTGGAAAAATGGATTGTTCGTAGTGAAGATCCAGCGATCGTCCGGCTTGCCGGAGTAATCGCCCTTCGTTTCGTTCGCGCCGAGCTTCGGGTCATAAATGCGGCCATCAGTTTTCGATGCTCCGTCGCCCACCTGTGTGTACTGGCGCAGATCTGGCTCGTGAGTGCCCCGGATGGCGTGGCCGATGTTGTGGAACTGCGCCAGGATGAGCAGTGCGCCGTGCTTGACTTGCTGCACTGTATCGGGCACGCCATCGGGACGGTGCATCTCAACCTCACGCGCGACTTCATCCACCGTAAGCTCGTCGTACTTGAGATTAAATTCCCGATACGCCAGAGCCAGACTCTGAATCACGCTCAGTTGCGCAGGCTCCTCAAGGTCGAAGTCGCCGGCATCGTACCAGCCGCCCACGTTCATTCCAGGAATGTGATCGCCGCCTTTGTATTTCCCGTCGGTCGCGGTCGACTGGTTCCAGCCGTCGAATTGCTCCCCGACCACTGGCGCCATACGGCCATCATCGAGGTGCGAAGCGCCATGCCACACGCGGTAGCCTTCGCGAACGGAAACGTGATCCATCTGCGCCGCGAGGTGATGGTCGAGGCTGTCCTGCCAGATGTTGGCGTAAGCGTCCTTTGAGATGGGGAAGGGTGCCGTATGCTGGTCTGCGTATTCGATGACATAAAGCCCGGGATCCTCGACCGGGGTGAAATCAAATTTCGAATAGACGTAGCGCAGCCATGGTGTTGAAGACGTGATCGGGCCCTCGAACACCTGCTTGTAAGATCCATCTTCCATCAGGCGCAGCACTCTGGCCGTCTTCGGAGTGTTGTATTTCGGATCGAGTTCGAGTACCGCCACCTTGGAGAAGCCTGGTGCATAGCCAACCTGACTGTGCGCGATCACCGGCGGCCGGGTCCAGTTCGGAATTACATCCGGTCTGATGTGCCAGACGACAGCGCCGGTGGTCATACCCGAAGGGATCAGAGAACGCAACGCGAACCAGCCATTCGGCGCACGGTTGCGTCCATCGAACAGCATTAGATTGGCTGTATCCGATACCACATTTACCCGGGCCAGCGCGTCGTCGATGCCCAGAGTTATGCTCTTGCCTTCGGCGAATGGCAGCGGCTGCGTGTATCCCTTGGCCTTATCCCAGTCCTCCAGGTAGTACGCCTTCTTCGGTTCATCTGGCAGGGGCAAAACCTTCGTCATCGGATCGTTCGGCGTTCGCGGGAAGATGCCGGCTTTCGTTCCGTCCACCAGGTAAGCCTTGCCCATGTAGATCGAGGGCAGAAATTCGAGATTGAAGCCGGCCCGCCCCGCGAGTTTCGGCGGTAAAGGCTTGTCGAGATTGATGCTGACCTTCACGCCGCCAGGTTCTGCTGCCACTTCCAGTGTGTAACTGAAGTCGAACGTCGGGAACGCGAGGTCGGCGCTGAGCCGGTTGTTCGCCTTGTCGGCGTGGCGATCTTTGAGAGTCGCCACCAGGTCCCACTGCTCGGGCGTTGGCATCAGGCGCACGTCGCCGTTAGTGGCGATGCGCTGGCCGTGGAGAATCATCTCCATGGCCGTGTTCTTTTGGTCCACAAAAACCGGATGGTACGTGCTGTCGTAAAGAAAAACGCTGAAACCTTGAGTATCGAGGTAATTCTTGTCGGTCACCTTCATGGCAAAATCGGCGCCAGACAGGCCTTGGGCCGAGATCAGGCTCAAGAGAAGACAAGCTATGATTCGCGTGAACATAAATTGGGATGAATGCTACTCCTTTGCCGCAACATGATATGACATGCACACCGGCGGGGCGCCATGTGTTCTCCATTCGTGGGGATTTCTGAGCGAGGTAAGGTGCGGAAAATGCCCAAATACTGACACATTTACTTACACAGTTTTACGTGAGTTCTTTGTTAAGTTGTTTATTATCATGGCGGAACTGGCAGACGCAGCGGACTCAAAATCCGCCGGGCTTCGGCCCTTGGGGGTTCGATTCCCCCTCCCGGCACCAGAATAACCTCCACAGAATGAGCAGCTGGATGGTGGGCACTTCAGCGCAGATAACGGTTCGTAACAGACGTAGCGGATTTCGCGTCCGCTAGGATTCCCGACGGTAGTCATATCCAAATGAAATAATTGACGTTATCGGGAGCTCTACGAACGAACTGAACCTATACACCTATTACACACTTCCCCGGAAGGATAGAATCAGAGTCTCCGGTTCTTCCCCCACGGTCCGCCTGGCTGCCACACCTCGTTTTCTTCGTCCCCCTTCAAAACGCCGTCCACAACCGGCAGTACGAACTCTCGAATGACTTCGATTATTTCTTTCAGGGAAGAATCTGCCTTAAGCCCACTCTTCCGCAGAAACGCTCCCCATTGCGTCTGCTTCGTTGGAAGTTCATAAAACGCGGCCCTCAATGCTAGCGGCGACGAACTCGGTAGATTCGTGCGCCGCGTCTTGAATGTTGCCTGAATTGCCGCGGCGAGAGTGCTGCTCTCGAATTCGAACCTTTGTGCCAACACCGAGAGATCGTAGAAGTCCTTCATTCGGCTATTCGCGACGCCGAGTTTGACCATGGCTTCGAACTTTTCCGCAACCACACTCTCCATGGAATAGGCGTGCAATTTGGGTGCAGGAAATTTAAGGAGCGTGGGGTACTCCACTTCCTCTGATGCGGGAACAATCGTGTCTCCGAGACCGACGTCAATCTGAAGGGGAACGCGCACATTCCCAAGCCGTGCTTCCACGCGTACCCGAACCCCTTCGTAGGCTTCCTCATCACGGATTCTTTCCACACGAATCTTGTCTGGTAGAAACGTCAGGCCATCATCTTCCACATTTTGCGAGCACACTTCGGAGAAGACTTTTCGGAAGTTGATATCGGACGGCCCCCGTCCGAGCAGATCGAGATCTCGGGTCGGACGATACGTCTCTGCAGTCCAGAGTTGCAGTAGCAGAGCACCCTTGAGGACAAATGCGTCTCGATGGGGAGAAATGCTCAAACGATAGAGGAATCGTTCCAATCCATAACGGGTCAGGACAAGTCCAAAATCTTCCTTGCGTTCGGTCGCAAGATTCAACAGCCGCTGCCGGACGGAAGCTGACAGGTTTGCAACAGGCTTCTTCACGTGAGCGACTCCAGGTATGGTTGTATCACCCGTGCCACCCGGCAGACTTTCGCTGCCATGAAGAGTTCGTCCATTGTGGCTTTCCGCCGCCGGTAGCAATCGCGCAGCGCCTCCAGAGCGACCTCCAGCCCTATCTTGTTGCGGTACTTGAAACAATCGGCGACAGTCTTCGCTGGACCGAAGACTCGCACGGCAACTCCTTCGAGTTTCTTTTTCTCAATGCCATAGGAAAGGGCCTTACCGGAAAAATGCACAACACGCATCGCCGGATAACCCGCGCTAGGGCGACGAGCCTTGTGGGCAATCGCTATCCAAACCTCACGCGGCGATTGCGTGGTGAGCCCATGGAAGCGCAGCGCAGACAGCAGGCAGATGACACCATTCGGTACGCGTTTCGCTGCCTCCACGAGCGTATGGTGCTCGGTCACCCGGCTACCGTCGGCCACATAAAGTCCTCTTCCCACTTGCCGCACTAGCCCACGGTCTTTCGCCTGGCGGAGATATTCCCGAGGGATAGCTACCCGATCCAGTTCGCGCGGCCGGAATACACCAGCCTTCCTGACCATGCGGGCTACGAGTTCTGCCTTCGAAACAGCCATGATGCCTCTTTACTATATGCATGCATATTATCATAAGTGCCAACATATCGTAAAATAAAACATCATGTTGATATCGATACGCCGAAAGGCGTTGCGGTAGACACTCATCGTCGGAACCGCTGGATCTATTTCTCTCGGGGCCAGACCCGTTGATAACGTTACTGTCGGGACTTGAACTGGAGGTTGAGATAAGTACTGCTGGAATCTACAGAAACTCGCTGCATAGTTTTTTAGATGCGGATGAAGTTACGAAGTACAGATGCGACGGCCTCTGCTGCAAGTTCCCAAGGCATCTGTTCGCCGGATCAGATGCGGAGAACGCGCAGCGGTATCGTTCATGCCGGGTTGGGGCTCCGTCTAATTCGGATTGATGGATCGTCCGATCCGGAGCGGGAACTGAGATGGTTTCGGGAATCGCGTAATGCCCATCCCTTTCCATAAACACGTAACGTCTGTGAAAAAGGCGGAGCGAGATGATCCACGAAAATCCGAGAAACTTACACAGTAACTTTCACACTTCCATATTCCGTTTCCGGATATGTCCTGTGTTATCAATAGTTAGCTGAAATATGCAGCGGACTCAAAATCCGCCGACCTTCGGGTCTTGGGGGTTCGACTCCCCCTCCCGGCACCAGCACAAATCAATGAAAAGAGATCCGCCCCCCGCAACCATGAACGCCACTGCACAAATGTAGTGGCGTTCGCCTTCAGGTGACCTGGCCATCCCTGGATCTTTTCTTCCCCATCGAATTTGGCTTGTCGCCAACCGGTTCGCCGGTGAGCTGTCCGGATTCGTCCGAAGGCGCTCCAGTCGTCCGCAACGGCGGGAACGACGGGAGGTCACTGCAGTTATTGGTGCAGAAAATTCGCTTGTCCGCCCATCGGCGAGCGCTGCGCTCACCGCGGCATTGTAGTGCGTTCCAGTCATTTCCTTCCCCCACTAGTAGTAGGTAGTTCTATATCCTTATCCTGTTTGGAAACGGGAATGTGGTTCACGATTAACCGGACCCCTGTTTGACCGGTCAAAAAACTCCAGATCCATTGCAAGAAAACGGTGAGACGTAGACTGCCAGTTGAGAGAAACTGAAGATGAATCCCTGCCCACGCGAGCCAGGCGAATTTCCCGCTCAGCCGGACCCTACCTGCCTGAAGGATTGCGAAACCAGCTCCGATAACGGCCATATTTCCTTTATCGAAGTATCGGAACGGCTTGGGGGAGGGCCTACCAAGCAGACTTTGGGCGATTCTACGACCTGCATAGCGGCCTTGTTGAATCGCCACTTGGGCGACACCCGGCAGTGGTTTACCGTCCTGTTCAAGGGAAGCGGTATCTCCGATTACATATATGTCTGGATATCCGGGAACAGTGAGATCGTCTTGAATGCGAACGCGGCCAGCGCGGTCCGTCTCCACGTTCAGCCATTTACCAGCTGGCGAAGGAGACTCCC